>Ga0209457_1000017_pt1 | contig 79767 bp, 73 predicted proteins | sample WorMetHEROISLAND_5_FD_187410 | JGI IMG/M metagenome (GOLD analysis project Ga0209457, IMG submission 187410) | Marine gutless worms symbiont microbial communities from Max Planck institute for Marine Microbiology, Germany - Olavius sp. 5 HERON... ... | reverse complement strand
CCGGGTCGACAGCCAAACATGAATCCGCGCCACCCCGCCCCAGTACTGGTAGAAGACCGCTACGTCGTCGTCGCCGTCCCCGTCGAAGTCGCCTGAGACCATGCGCCCCGCCACCCGCTCCAACGCATAGCCCCTCGACGCCGCCCACCAGCCCCCGCTCCCCCGATACGAGAAAGAGGAGCCCGTCGACAAGAAGACATGGATCCGCGCTCCCGCCCCGTAATCATAGAACGTCGCGACGTCGTCTCTCCCGTCCCCGTTGAAGTCCCCGCTCACCATCCGATCGCCCACCCTCGACAGCCAATAACCCGACGACGCCCACCAGCCCGAAGCGCCCTGAAAGACGAACGACGAGCCGGTCGACAGCCAGACATGGATAAACGTGGCGCCCTTCCCGTGGTCGTAGAATACCGCGATGTCGTCTCTCCCGTCCCCGTTGTAGTCCCCCACAGTCATCCGATCCGCGATCCTCCACAGGCTGTACGGGGGGTCGATGCGCCACCAGCCATCACTCCCCTGATAACTGAAGGAACCACCGGACGACAGCCACATGTGAATACGCGCGCCGTGCGTATACTGGTAGAATGTCGCTATGTCGCTGTCGCCGTCCCCGTCGAAGTCACCCGCCACCATACGCCCCGCCACGGCGCCGAGCCGGTATCCCCTCCCCGCCGCCCACCAGCCGCTGTTCCCCCTGTACGCCAACGACCCGCCCGACGACAGCCAAACATGGATCCGGGAGGAATTCCACCCATAGGCGTAGAAGACAGCCACGTCATCACTAGCCTCAGCCCTCCTCGCCGCCTCAGCCCTCCTCGCCGCCTCAGCCCTCCTCGCCGCCCCCGGCACTATCGACGCTCTCGCCGCACGAGCCGACACATCCGCCTGGATCGCCGCCGCTGTCGCCGAACCTTCTGCCTCCTGCGCTCTCCGTGACGCCGCTTCCGCCGCCTGCATCGCCGACGTGGCTCCTGTCGCTCTCGCCGCTCTCACCGCCGTCGCCGCCTTCCCAGCCGAAACCCCCGCCGCCGTCCTTGACGTCGCCGCACTCGACGCTGCCTCTTTGGCCACCTCCACCCACGGCTCAGGGTTAGACGGCTCAGAAGTCAGAACCTCAAGACCCAAATCCGAGATGTACCTAATAGGCATGTAGATCATGTCAACCTCGCCCGGCGACCCACTACCACCGGACACAATGCCGACAGCATCGTGCGAGCAAAACACGGGTCCCCCGGAGTCGCCGCGACCACTCATTACACCACCTCGCATTTCCTCCACGAGCATGAACGTCCCTTTGCCCCCATTGCCGCAATCCTCAACCCATCCAGGGCATTTCTCGTACTCGACGAGATGTCCACAGGTGTAACCCGTTACTAAACCCCACTTACACACGAGATCACCGTCATCACTGTCCACTCTGCCAACCGTTGCTCGGCTTCGATCGACGGCTCGGGCCCGACCCGCATCGTGATTGCCACCACGAGGCCGCCGTCCTCGTCGACATGCTCCTCCCACTCCTCCGGCATGGCCTCGTCGGTCCGCCATACGACATTGTTCACTTCGCCGAGCCACTCGATCCCGCAACGGGCGTCGAGCCGGTGCGGCCAGGAGAACTCCGGTTCGATGAGCCTCGCCGATCGTTCCGGCTTGGCGACGCTCGCTTCGGGCCGGACGGCCCCCGCCCCGGCGACGGCGCTCGGCTCTGAAAGGTCGACATCGACTCTCAGCCGCTTCCTCCGCCTTGGCGTACGACGGCAGCTCAGCTGCCGTCTGGATCACGAACGGCCCCGACGGCAACCGCGACCTCTCCAAGGCCACCACATAAGAGTGAGGCACGGCGTCGGCGGTGCAGGCGAGCACCCTGTTCAGGTCGGCTATCTCGGGGTAGACGAGAGAGCCGTCAACGACAACGTCGTCGAGCCTGACCTCGGGACAGCTCGACGAGACAACGGCCCCGAACCAGATCACAACATGCTCCTCGAAGTCGACCTCGGGCACAGGAGCGTCCCGACTCGCCCAGCGCTCCGCGAAGCTCGCCGCGTCGGTGACCAAGCTGATCCGCCCGGGACCGTCAAGCCCCCTACCTTCGGACAGGAGTAGCCAACCGTCGCCGCCGGAAGGCTGCGGCCCCAACGGCGGGACCGTCGCCGGGTCCAGGCCGTCGACGCAGAGAGGCTCACCGGAGAACCGCCTCTCGATCTCGCCTCTGAGATCTTCGGTCAGGACAACCGAAGTGAGGAACACCGTCCACTTGTGCATGAACACCCCGGCCATGTGGGCGTCGAAGCCGTGCGACTCGAGGAGCGGCGGCAACTCCTTGTCGACCCGATCCACCAACGCATCGAGCTCCGCCGTCGTGCGGCCAACTGGGACGGCCACCACCCCGACTCCTGCGAACTCCTCCTCAAGATCTCTCTGCCGGACTTCGGCGTCCTGGGTGAAAGCGACCGTTATCCAGCCGTTGCGCTTGTAGTCGATCAGAATCCCCCCGTAACCCGGCTGACCCTTCGCCCAAGCCTTGACCTCGTCCTTGGGCATCTCGTTGGCCACGTAGACCGGCGAATCCCGATAGGCCCCAGGCGGGGCGCTCAGCTCAGGCACGTCGTCGCACGCCGGGAACCCCCACGACTCATCCCGAAACTGCCGAGGGCCGCCCCCATCAACCGTGCTCCCGGTCGTCGACGAAGACGCGGCCGAAGTCCCCGCCGTCTCGCTGCACCCGGCGACAGTCATCGCCGCGGCGGTCAACAGGCATGCCAATCGAGGCGCCCGACCGCGCGTCACTCCGCTCCTCGCTTCTCCGTCACCTCTCTTTGACGCACACCGACGCGTCGCTGTTCCGCGGGTCTCACACCTGGGCGCGACCCGTCACCGGGACAATCAAGTCCATGCTGTGCAACAACGCGGCTCTCGTCGGCACTACTGCACACGCTCAGCGATGCGTGTGCAGTTTCGCGGCTCTCGTCGGTACTACTGCACACGCTGAAGTTGGACTCGCCGTTTTCGGCGAGGTGCTGCTATTCGTCCACGACCTCGGCGCCCAGCTCCGTCGCCAGCAGAGCCGCTGGGTCGGTCACCGCGTTCGGCCGCTCCTCGAGCTGAGTGAGATCGACCTTCTCGTCGGGTCCCGCCGGGCCGGGTCCGCCATCCTTAAGCCTGAACCGCACCTTTACAGGGGCGCCGAAGAGGTCCGACGCCTTGGTCTCGACGATCTTGGTGACCGCGCCGTCCTGTTGCAGAGAGCTGAGATGAAAGTCGTGGGCGATCTCAAGGATGATCGTGTTCCCGTCCACCCCTGCGGGGACCGCCTCTCGAAAAAGGGCCCAGCGCCTAGCCCCCAGCAAGTCGCTCAGCCCGCCAAAAAGCCCCGGCCAGATCTTCCGAAGCTGCTCGAAAGAGATGCCGATGGCGGCCGCCGCCGGGTCCTCGTCCTCATCCGCCGCCGCCCCGGCGGGCGGGGACTCGACCGGAATCGCAGACGGAGTCTCGGCCGCGGGCGCATCGGCGGGCGGCGCCCCAGAAGCGGGCGACCCAGCAGCGGGCGCCGCCGCAACAGCGGGAGCGCCTGCGGTGGCGGGCGCAACCATCTCGCCCGGCTTCCCCAAGCGGCGCTCGATCCGATCCATGCGCGCGATGAGCGCTTCGGGGTCGGCCGCCGTCTCCGGCCGGGTGAGCTTGATGAAGGCGAGCTCGGTCATCAGACGCTCCTCGCGCCCCTCCCGAATCCTCACCAGCGTCTCACCAAGGAGATCGACGCCTCGTAGGACGTCGCCCGCCGGGATCAGCTCGGCCGCCTTCACCCACGACTCGTAGACCTCGGCCGGCTCATCAGACACCTCCGCCAAGTTCGGCGCGTAGTGAGCCAAGAAGACGCCCCGGAAGAACCCGACGCACTCGCCGACGAACCTCCTCAGGTCGACGCCGTCGGCCGACAACTCCGCCGCCAGCTCCAGCGCCGCCTTCGCGTCCTGACCCGCCACGGCCTCGGCAAGGCGCATGAACGCGACCGAGTCGGCAAGGCCGAGCGCCCGACGCACCCCCGCGGCGCCCACCTCGCCTGCCCCCAACGCGGAGACCTGCTCAAGCAGAGAGAGCGAGTCGCGCGCCGACCCGGCGGCGTGCCGGGAGATGGCGATGAGAGCGGCCGGATCGGCCTTGTACGACTCCTTGTCGGCGATGGCGCTCAGATACCCGGCGAGGTCGTCGGTAGCGAGAGGGCGGAAGTCGAATCGCTGGGCCCGACTGCGGATCGTGTCGAGCAGCTTGTACGGCTCCGTCGTCGCCAAGACGAAGTGGACATGGTCGGGCGGCTCCTCCAACGTCTTCAGCAACGCGTTGCCGGCGGCCCTCGACAGCATGTGCGCCTCGTCGAGGACGAAGACCCGTTTCGAGGTCGGTGCCGACGCCACGGTCGCGACGCTGACTTTGATGTCCCTGATGTCGTCCACCGAGTTGTGGGAGGCCGCGTCCAACTCAAGGACGTCGAGCGAGGTCCCCTCCGTCACCGCCAGGCAGCTCGGGCAGGTGTTGTCGGGAGATCCGTCGGCGTTCCGGTCCCGGCAGTTGAGCGCCTTGGCGAGGATGCGGGCCGTCGAGGTCTTCCCGACGCCTCGCGGGCCCGCGAACAAGTAGGCGTGCGCCACGCGCCCCTCCGCCACCTCGCGCGCCAGGGTCGTGGTCACATGCCCCTGGCCGATCACCTCGTCGAAGGTCTGCGGCCGGTACTTGCGGTAGAGGGCCTGATACTCCAAGACGTCGCCAGCGTACCGGCCCCCGAGGCCCATTTGAGCCCGACCCGCCGCCGGCCCGGCTGTTCACTCAACCGGGTTTGCAGTCGATACACCCACTCGTGACTCAGCATCTCACCGCGGCCGCGGCGGCCGAGCGCGCAGACCCGCCGCCCGCGGTGTGGGCTCGCGGCCTGACGAGGAGGTTCGGGAAGACGGTCGCCGTCGACAACGTCGACTTGAGCGTGACCGCAGGCGAGTTCTACGGCCTGCTCGGCCAGAACGGGGCCGGCAAGACCACCGCAATCAGGACCATTGTCGGGCTCCTCAGGCCCGACGCCGGCTCGGCGGGGGTCGGCAAGTTCGACACCTGGGAGAGCCCCACAGAGGTCAAGGCCCGCATCGGGGTCCTCCCCGAGGAGTTCAACCTCTACGAGCGCCTGACCGGCGCCGAGCTGCTCGACTTCACCGCGGCCATGCACGGCTTGACCAAGGCCGAGGCCGTCGCCCGCCGCAGCCATCTCCTCGACCTGCTCGACCTCGTCTCGGCCGGCTCGAAGCTCATCGGCGACTACTCGCGCGGCATGAGGAAGAAGGTGGCTCTCGGCGCGGCCATCATCCACCGCCCGCCCGTGCTCTTCCTGGACGAGCCGTTTGAGGGGGTTGACGCCGTCTCCGCCCGCCTCATCCGCAACCTCCTCCGACAGGCGGCGGCCGGGGGGACCACAATCATCTTCTCCTCCCACGAGATGCACCTTGTCGAGAAGCTCTGCACCCGGATCGGGATCATGGACGAGGGCAGCCTCATCATCGAGGAGACGCCCCAAGGCCTCTGCCGGGCCACCGGCGAGAGCACAGTTGAAGATGCGTTCATCGCCGCGGTCGGCGGCGACCTGTCCGACGACTCCTCGTGGTACGACGCCTCGTAGGGCTCAAGGCCCGTCTCCTTTGGAACGGGGCCCGCCACGACCTTCAGCGTCGGTTCGGGCTTCCCGTCGCCGCGATCGGGCTCACCTGGCTGGCGTTGTGGCTCGCCCGCAAGCACCTGAGCGCGCTCGACGCCCTCGCCGGCGACCAAGCGGCTTGGGAGCACTACCTCGGATGGGCCGCCCTGTTCTTGTACCTGGCGTGGGTGAGCCTCCCCGTCGTCATCTTCCCGCTGGACGAGAACCTCGACCCGCAGCAGCTCGCCGCCCTGCCCGTGAGCAGGACCGAGATAGTGACGGGGCTCACGGCCGCCTCGTTCGTCGCCCCGGCGACGATCGCTCCGATCATCCTGCTGAGCGCCAACGGCGCCCGGTTGGCCGCGGGATGGTGGATGGCGGTCCCCGCCTCGCTCCTGTTCATGGTGATGTTGTCGATCGGGGGCCAACTCTTCTCGACGGCGATGTCGGCGATCCTGCGCACGCGGAGGGGCCGAGACATCGCCACCTTCCTGATCTTGGGCATGGCCGCCGGTTCCTTCTTCCTCTACCGAGCCGTCGCAGAGAAGATCGACAGCTTCGGGCTCGCCGAGGCCGCCGTCAGCCTGCCGATACTGAGCTGGGCGCCGTTCCTCCCCCCGGTCGCGGCCCAGAGGGCAGTGGTCGAAGCCGCCGCGGGAGAGCCGGCGGCGGCCCTCGCCTTCCTCGCCGCCGCCGCGCTCGGGACCGCGGCGATGGCCGTCGGCCTGCGCTCGCTGCTCGGCTGGATGCTCACCACGCCGCAGGAGGGAGGGAAACCCGCCTCCAGGGCGCGCCGTTCCGGCATGGCCGAAGGCCTCTGGGGCGTGATCCCCACCCTGGCCAGGAAGGAGCTTCGGTTTTACGTCCGCGACCCCAGGCAGAGGCTCGTGTGGACCGGGACCGTGATCTTCGTCGGGCTCGCCGCCGCCGGGAGCATCATGGAGGTGACCGGCCTCTTCGACGTGCGGGGCGCCGACTGGGCGCCTTTGGCCGCTCCCATCCTGGTCATGTTCGTCGGCCTGCCAATCGCGCTGAACCTCTTCGGGTGGGAGCGAAACGCCGCCAGCTACCTGTTTGTGCTCCCCGTCGCCCCCCGCCGGCTCCTGGCGGGGAAGAACGTCGCCGTGTCGATCGGCCTCATGCTTGAGGCTCTGGTCATAGCCGTCGCGTTGTCTTTCTTCTCCGGCTTCTGGAAGTGGACCTGGATGGTCCTCCCCCTGATGGTCGCCGCCGTCGGGAGCCAACTCGCCGTGGGCAACATGGTCTCCGTCCTGGCCCCGCTCCGCCTCCCTCGCGAGGGAACCGACGTCTTCGCCCAATCGACCGAGCAGGGCTGCCTCGCCATCGCCAGCCAGCTTGTGTCGTTCTTCATCATCGGGCTTCTCCTCGTCCCTCCGGCGTCGATCGTGGTGCTCACGGTCGACTTCGGCCGGCCGGTCCCTCCCTGGCTCACCGCCTGCTTCGCGGTCGCCTACGGGCTGATCGTCTACGGCGCGTCCCTGTTCGTCTCCTCCAGGATCCTCAAACGGAGGCTCCCCGAGGTCATGGCTTGGGTGCAGGTGGTCTGAACCCGGCCGCTGGTGGTGCGTCGCTCAAATCCTTAAGCGGTCTGGTGGCGACGCGTCGCCCGACAGGGCTGCACCGTCGCACACGCATCCGCCAAGCGTGTGCAGCAGCACCGACGAGAGCCGCGAAACTGCACACGCATCGGTCGGGCAACCCTCGACCGCGTCACCACATCCGCGGCGGAACGCCGGCGGGTCAGGCGCCCGCCGCGGGCTCCCGCTTCCGGCCCTCGTCGCCGTTGGCCGCCTCCACCAAGTCCACCACCTCATGTTGGAAGACGAACTCCGGGTAGGCGTAGTTGCCGTGCTCGGAGATGTCGAGGCCGGTGGCCTCCTCCTCGCGGCTCACCCTCAGGCCCGCCGTGAGGTCGATCGCCTTGAACACGATGAAGGAGAGGGCGAACGCCCATGCGATGATGGCCGCCGCTCCGACGAGCTGCGGGCCGAGAGAGGCGTCGTCCGAGAAGAGGGCGACCGCGACGACGCCCCAGACGCCCACCGTGCCGTGAACCGAGATCGCTCCCACGGGGTCGTCGACCCCGACCCTCTCCAGGAAGATCACCGAGCCCACCATGAGGGCCCCTCCGATCAGGCCTATCAGGATCGAGGCCCCGAACGAGACCGACGCCGTCCCGGCGGTGACGCCCACCAGCCCGGCCAAGACCCCGTTGATCGTGAACCCGACGTCGGGCTTCCCGGTGATAGCCCAAGCGACGAACATGGCCCCGATGGCCCCTGCGGCCGCCGCCAAGGTCGTGGTGACAGCGGGGACGGCGATGCTCTCGCCGACGGCGGCCAGCGTCGACCCGGCGTTGAACCCGTACCAACCGAACCAGAGGATGAACACGCCGAGCGCGCCGTGGGTCAACGAGTGGCCCGGGATGGCCCGGGGTTTGCCGTTCTCGTCGTACTTGCCGACCCGTGGGCCGACCACCAGCACGGCGGCCAAGGCGGCCACCCCGCCCAACATGTGCACCACGCCCGACCCGGCGAAGTCGTAGAACCCCAGCTCCGCCAGCCATCCGCCGCCCCACACCCAATGGGTCACGATCGGGTAGATGAGGCCCGTGATGAACGGCGTGTAGAGCAGATAGGAGCTGAACTTGACGCGGCCCGCTATGGCGCCCGAGATGATGGTGGCGGCGGTGGCGGCGAACACGACCTGGAAGAACCACTCCGACGCCCGGCCCGGATCGTTGAACCAGAAGACGTCGCCCCAGGCGAGGAAGCCGCCGAGGCTTGAGCCCCCGTAGGCGAGGGCGAAGCCGAACGCCCAGTAGGTGACGGCGCCCACCGAGAAGTCCATGAAGTTCTTCATGATGATGTTGCCCGCGTTCCTCGCGCTGGTGAAGCCCGCCTCAACGAGGGCGAACCCCGCCTGCATGAACATCACCAGGACCGCGGCGACGACAAGCCAGACCTCGTTGACCGCCAAACTCACTGCTTCCATTTGCGCCTCCATCGGTGTCGATTTGCGCGAGCAAGCTATGGGCCGCCCGTTTCGTCCCCGTGGCCGGATAGTTACGGGTATGTTTCGATGCGGGCGGGGCCGGCGCGGAACCCGGCCGGCGCGGGACCCGGCCAGCGCGGGACCCGGCCGGCGCAGAGCCCCCGGCCGCCCAAGGCCCTCATGCCCCGGTTATGCTCCGAATCTGGACATCGTCTTCGCGCTCGCCGCAGGGACAACCTTGTGATGGGCCGCGAACAAAGGGAGTGAACATGAGAAGACGCACCGCATTGGCGTTGACGGCCGCATTGGCGCTGGCGCTCGCGGCCTGTGGTCAGGCCGAGGACGAGCCGGCGGACACGACGGAGGCACCGCCCGCCGCCACAACCACCGAGGCCCCGCCGGGCACCGAGGCTCCGCCCGGCACCGAGGCGCCGAGCGAGATCGGCAGCGAGGCCGACCCGATCCAGGTGCTCTTCGTCCCGTCGGTCTCCGCCGAGGAGATCATCGCCGGCGGCGAGGTCCTCAGAGAGGCCCTGGAGGCCGAGACCGGTTTGTCCTTCGAAGTGGCGGTGGGAAGCTCCTATGCGGCCGTGCTCGAGGAGATGTGCGCATCACCCGCCAACGTCATGGGGTTCATCCCCGCCCAGGCCTACGTCCTCGGCAGCGACCTCTGCGGCATAGAGGTGGCCTTGAAGTCGATCCGGTTCGGGTTCGACGTCTACTGGACTCAGTTCATTGTGCCCCGCGACTCCGACATTGAGACGCTGGACGACCTCGCGGGCAAGACATGGGCCTATCCGGAGACCACGTCGACATCGGGTTTCCTCGTCCCGAGCGGGCTCTTCGCCTCATTGGGGATCGAACCCTCCGACTCGTTCGAGGCCGGCGGCCACTCGGCGACGGCCCAAGCGGTCTACGACGGCTCCGCCGACTTCGGCACCACCTTCTTCTCGCCCGCGGTCGACGCCGAGAGGAACGTCGTCTGGGACGGCGACCCTGCCAACGCCGACGTCCCCGACGACCTCGTCGAGGCGTGCGCTCTCGACGCCGACGGGGAGATCCTCTGCGGCGACGACTACTTCCCGAGGGACGCCCGCCGCAACATCCGCGAGGACGCCCCCGACGTGATCCAGAAGGTCAGGATCGTCGGCCTCTCCGAGGAGATCCCCAACGACACCCTCTCGTACTCGCCGGAGTTCCCCGAGGACGTGCGCGACACCATCAACAACGCGCTGAAGTCCTTCGCCGAAAACGACCCGGACGCTTTCGAGACGGCGTTCGCCGCCTACAGCTGGAGCGGCGTCGCCGACACGAGCGACGGGGAGTTCGACTACATCAGGGCCCTGCTCACGAGCCTCGGGTTCAGCATCGACCAGCTCTGACGGGTCGGGGTCGGCCGGGCCGAGAGGGCGAATGCTCAAGGTCGAGCACCTCACCAAGGTCTACGACGACGGGACGGTCGGCATAGAAGACGTCAGCTTCGAAGTCGGCGCCGACCGGTTCCTCGCGGTCATCGGCCTGTCCGGGTCGGGGAAGTCGACGCTTCTCCGCTGCATCAACAGGCTCATCGAGCCGACCGAAGGCCGAATCCTGTGGGACGACGTCGACATCACGGCGGCCGGTCAGGAGGAGCTGCGCCGGATCAGGCGCCGCATCGGCATGGTGTTCCAGCACTTCAACTTGGTCAGCCGGTCGAAGGTGTCCACCAACGTCCTGGCGGGCCGCCTCGGTTACGCCAACCCCGCGTTGAGCCTCCTCAACCACTTCACGGAGGAGGATCTCGATCACGGGCGCCGGGCGCTGGAGAGAGTCGGCCTTGAGGACAAGATCGGCGCGTTGGCCTCGGACCTGTCGGGAGGCCAGCAGCAGCGGGTTGGCATCGCCAGGGCGTTGACCCAGGGCCCGGAGATGCTCCTCGCCGACGAGCCCGTCGCCAGCCTCGACCCCGTCCTCGCCCATTCGATCATGACACACCTCGAGTCGATCAACGACGACGGGGTGATGGTCCTGTGCTCGTTGCACTTCCTCGACCTGGTGCAGCAGTACTCGGACAGGGCGATCGCCCTCTACGACGGGAGACTCGTCTTCGACGGCGCCCCCGACGAGATCGACGACGCCAAGTTCAAGGAGATCTACGGCAAGGAGGCCGAGCGCGTTGGCTGAGGGCAGGAAGCAGCGTCGCCGCCTCCGCCTCATCCTCGGCGCCGTCGCCGTCGTTGTCGTCTACGGCCTCGCCGCCGACCGGACCGGGGTCAGCCTCGACGAGATCACGTCGGAGTCGAGACAGACACAGTTGGTGAGGATCATCAGGGCCCTGGCCCGGCCCGACCTCGTCACCTACGACCACGACGACGACACAACCGACATCGACTTCCACATCCCGTGCCGGGGAGACGACGCGCCCGCCGTCGGCGGAGGCGTCGCCGTCGACCCCGGCTGCGCCGAGCCGGGAGCCGTCGTCATGGTGTCAGGGACCGGTTTCGAGCCCTACGCCGAGGGCCGTATCCGGTTCATCCCCGAGTCGGAGCACGACGTCACCCTCCCGCTCGGCATCTTCGCCGCCGACCGCGACGGCGACTGGTCGGCTGAGGTCGAGCTGCCGAGCGACAGGATCTCCGACGCCGCCCAGCAGATCCAGGTCTCGGTGCCCGTCCGCCTTGGGACGTGGGGCGATCGCCGCGAGGTGTGGACCGACACCAACGAGAACGGGGCCCGGGACGACGGGGTCATCGGCCCCGACGGGCTGGAGCTGACCGTTCAGGGGGCGAGGACCGAGGCCCCGGCGGCCGCCCTCCTCGACCCGACCAATCAGGTCGCGGAGTTCGTTTCCGTGAGCGACCCGGTCCTCGCGGCCGACGGGCCCGCCAACGGCGCCGTCTCCGCGCCCCTGGGCGAGAGCGGGGGGGACATCTCGATCGCTGAGCTGAGGTCGGCGCCCGACGGGACAGTCGCTGTCATCTCCGGGCCGGAGGGCGCCGACGCCTCCCGGTGGCGGGTGGCCGTCTACGACGGCTTGTCCGGCGAGGTCCTGGCGACGGCGCCGCTCGGAGACCGGATCGAGTTGTCCCCGCGCATCTCCGAGCAGACGAAGCTGACCGCCGAGAAGATCATCGACACCGTCTTCCTCGCCTTGGTCGCCACCACGGTCGGCTTGGTCGTCGCCCTGCCCCTCAGCTTCGTCTCGGCCCGGAACCTGATGAGGGACGTGTCGACCAGCGTCGTCGGCCTCGGCTTCGGCCTGCCCGCCGTCCCCGTCGGGGCCGCCCTCGGGGTCTCCTACCTCAACATGCAGAGATGGGCGCTGGGCGACCTCATCGACCGGAACCTCGTGAGACTGATCCTCGCCGCGGCCGGGCTCGCGGCCGTCTTCCTGTTGGGGCGGCGGATCTTCTTCGGCGAGGAGTTGCGCTCAACCTGGCTGCGGACGGCGCGCTCGGCGGCGACGCTCGTCGCGCTCGCCCTCTCGCTGGAGAGCATCTTCGCGCTGCTCACAGCGGGCGGAAAGGCCCTGATGGAGCCGTTTGGCGCTTTCGACTTCGTCCCTGGGCTGTTCGCCGCCGTCGGCGACGTCGGGACCGTCCTCCTGCCGTTTGTCGTCGCCGTGACGGGCGCGGCGATAGTCCTCGGCGTCGCCAGGAGAGCGGCCTTCCGGCTCACCGAGCGCGGGACCGGAGCGTTGCAGGCGGTCGTCGGACATGCGGCCGTGGCCGTCGGCGGCGCGCTGACGGCGGCCCTCATCGGCGCGGGAGTCGACTGGGTCTATCAGATCGCCGACCCCGCCGTCACGCTGATGATCCCCGCGGCGGCGGGCGCCGTCCTCGGGTTGTGGATCGCCCACAGGGGGAGGAGGCGGGGCGAGGTCAGGATCGGGCTCACTATCTACTACGTCGCTCGGACGATCTTCAACACCTTGCGCTCGATCGAGCCGCTGGTCATGGTGATCGTCTTCGTGGTGTGGGTCGGGTTCGGCGAGTTCGCAGGCTCGCTGGCCCTCGCCCTGCACACCGCGGCCGCCCTCTCCAAGCTCTACTCCGAGCAGGTCGAGTCCATCTCGGAGGGCCCGATGGAAGCCGTCCGTGCCACGGGCGCCAACCGCCTCCAGACGATCATCTACGCGGTGGTCCCACAGATCGTCCCGCCGTACATCTCGTTCACCATGTACCGCTGGGACATCAACGTGCGCATGTCCACGATCCTCGGCTTCGCCGGCGGCGGCGGCATCGGGTTCCTGCTCCAGCAGAACGTGCGGCTGGGCGACTACCGGGCGGCTTCGGTGCAGATGCTCGCCATCGCCGTGGTGGTGGCCACGATGGACTACATCTCCTCCCGCCTCCGCGAGCGCTTCACCTGACCCGCCGGCGATGCGTGTGCAGAGACGCGGCTCCCGTCGGTGTTACTGCACACGCTCGGGCCCGGCCGGCGGCGCCCTATGCTCCCCGCCCGTGCTCTCCATTCAGGATCTCCACAAGTCGTTCGGCGAGGTCGTCGCACTTGCCGGGTGCAACCTCTCCGTCGATCGGGGTCGCATGCTCGGCTTCCTCGGTCCCAACGGCGCTGGCAAGACCACGGCGATGCGGAGCGTCTTCGGCCTTATCCGCCCCGACTCGGGCGGCGTCACATGGGAGGGCCGGCAGATCACCCACCACGATCTCCTCACTTTCGGCTACATGCCCGAGGAGCGGGGCCTCTACCCGAAGATGAAGAACCACGACCAACTCGCCTACATGGGCCGCTTGCACGGCATGTCGAGCCGCGAGGCCGCGAAGGCGGCCGACCATTGGCTTGAGGTGTTCGACCTCGCCGACCGCCGCATGGACACGCTCGAGACCTTGTCCCACGGCAACCAGCAGAGAGTCCAACTGGCGGCCGCGCTGATCCACGACCCCGACCTCCTCGTGCTAGACGAGCCTTTCGCCGGCCTCGACCCGATCGCAGTCGAGACAATGGCGGACGTGCTCACCCAGGAGGCGGCGAAGGGGAAGGCCGTCGTCTTCAGCTCGCATCAACTCGATCTCGTCGAGGACCTCTGCGAAGACGTGGCGATCATCAACGAAGGCGCCGTCGTCATGGAAGGCGCCGTCAGCCGACTCAAGGGCGCCGCCCCGCTCCGCCACTTGGAGCTTGAGGTCGAGGGCGACGCCTCAGGCCTCCTCGCCGAGTTGGACGGCATTCACAGCGTCGAGGTCGTCGGCGCCCGCCACACCGTCGTCATCGACGCCGACACCGACGTGAGGGGTTTCATCGTCAAGACCCAGGAAGCCGGCCGACTGCGCCACTTCACCTACACCACCCCCGCTCTCTCCGACCTGTTCCGGGAGGCGGTCGGGTGAGCGGCGCCTGGCAGGTCGCCGCCCGGGAGCTTCGCGAGCGAGGCAAGTCCAAGGCCTACCTGATCACGTCGGGGCTGCTCCTCCTGATCGTCGTCGCCTTGGTCGTGGTCCCCCGTTTCCTCGACAAGGGGACCGACGTGTACGCGTTCGGCTTGGTCGGAGAGGGCAACGGGCCGATCCTCGCCGCCGTCGAGCAGCTCGCCAACGCCTCCGACCTCCCCGACGAGCCGCCGTCGGTGGCCGTCGAGATCACCGAATACGAGACCCGGGCGGCCGCCGAGGCCGACCTGGGCGACGGGGCCCTCGACGCCGTCCTCGTCGACGGCGACGAGGTGATCACCAAGCGGGCTGCGGGATTCGGCGGCTCGCCTCTCATCGGCCTCCTCCAGCGCGGCGCCGCCTCCGTCGACCTGAACCGGATCGTCGCCGAGGAAGGCGAGGCCGCCACCGATGTGATTGAGGTGATGACCTCCGACCCCCTGACGACGACCACTCTCACAGGCGAGGACGCCGACGACGAGAGCGGCGGCGTCGCGGCCTATGCGGGGCTGCTCCTCCTATACATGGCGATTCTGCTGTACGGGACGTGGATCCTCACCGGGGTCACGGAGGAGAAGTCGAACCGGGTCGTGGAGGTCCTTCTTTCCAGCCTCCGCCCTCGGCAGCTCCTCGTGGGCAAGATCCTGGGCATCGGCGTCCTCGGCATCAGCCAGTTCGCAGGCACCGTCATCGTCGCCGTCGCAGCCATTGAGTTGTCGGGCGCCTACGACATCCCCGCGATCGGGGCCCGGACCGTCTTCAACCTCATCCTCTGGTTCGTCCTGGGTTTCGCCATCTTCGCCTGCATGTTCGGCGCCGCCGGGTCGCTGGTGAGCCGACAGGAGGATGCGCAGAGCATCGCCATGCCGATGACCCTCTCCGCCGTGGCCGGGTTCTTCCTCTCAACGGCGGCGCTGAACGACCCCGAGGGTCTGCCCGCCCTCATCGGAACGTTCATCCCGATCACGGCGCCCTTCGTAGTGCCGGTGAGGGCTTCGCTGAACGCCCTTCCCTTTTGGCAGCACGCTGTGTCGGCGGCGGCGGCTGTCGCCGCCGTCGTCGCCTTGGCGTCCATCGGGGGCCGGATCTACGCGGGCGGCGTGCTGCGCTACGGGAAGAAGGTCCGAGTGCGGGAGGCTTGGCGGTCGGCCGGCGAGTAGGGCGGGGCCGCAGGCGAGCCGAGCCGGAGGCCGACCTTGCCTCGCCTAGCGGGTCGTCGGCCAAATGGTGAGCTGCGCGAGCGCGGTCGCCCACCAGCCACAGGCCATTCTCAATGCACAAACTACGGTATAGGCGAGTCCAGAGCATCTGGAAACCGGATGTGGGGGGGGCGGGATATCTGCGACATGACGTTAGGGCCGGTTCGAGGTGAACACGATCGACTCGCCGTCCGGCGACCAGTCCGGGAGGGCGTCGACCCACCGACTCTCCACAAGCAGCTCCTCCGACCCGCTGACCAGGTCCAACGTCAACAGGTTGACCACCCCGTCGTCCTCCTCGCGATCGAAGACGATCGAGTCGCCGTCGGGCGACCACGAGAGGTGACCTCCGAGCGCCGTCTCCTCAGGGCTCGACCCGTCCGCCTGCGCGATCCACACGGAGAAGGGATCGCCTTGGTTGTGGAAGGCGAGGCGCGACCCGCTCGGCGACCACTCCGGCGCCGCCAGGAGCGAGTCGAAGTCGGTCAACGCCTTCGGGGTCCCTCCCCCCTCCGCGACGATGTGCAACTCGTGGATCGACCCCGGCCCGGCCGGCGACTGGCCGCCTGAGAACGCTATGAGGCCGCCGCCCGGAGACCAGTCCGGGTAGTTGTGAATCAACCCTCCGTCCGTCAACAGCGTTCTCTCGCCGGTCGCCGCCTCGATCACGACCAGGTCGGCGCCGCCCGCTTCGTCGCTGGCGACGACGATCCGCCCCCCGTCGGGCGACCAGGAAGGGTGAACCTCGTCGAACTCGGTGCGGGTCACGTTGACCGGGCTCGACCCGTCGGCGCCCATCACATAGATCTCGCAGTTGCCGTCGCGGCTCGACACGAAGGCGATTCGCTCCCCGTCGGGCGACCATCTCGGGAAGGTGTCGGCGCCTGCGGTGTCGGTGAGGCGCGTGACGCCGCCGTCGGTGTTGACCCACAGGTCGAAGTCGTCCAGTTGGCCGGTGCAGGTCGGGGACCGCACCGCCTCACCCGAGCACGCCGCCGCCAACACCGCCAACGCCGCCGCGGCGGCGATGTGAAGCAGGCCGCAGGCCTTGGCGCCCATCCGCCGGTTGTACCCGGCGATCACCCGATCCGCCAACCGGAGAGGCGAGGCACCGGGTCAAGGCAAGCGGCCGAGGCGCCGATATATCCACCATGACGACTCGCCAACCAGCAAACAGCGAGTGGGGCGCGAGCAAGGCCGCGCGTATCGCAGTGGCTGCCGTCGGGCTGACCACCGCGACTCTGGTCCTGCTGTCGGCGTCGATAGTGGAGAACGGGGTTTGGCTCTTGATCGGGGCCGGTGTCGCCCTCGCGGCAACGTCGGTCGGTGCGGCCGAGTACCCCACTCCGGCGCGCCTCAGCTCGATGGTGGCCAGCCTGGCGGCCATCCCGATAATGGTCCAGATCATCTGAGCCTTCAGGGGCCCAGGCGCCAGACGGGCTTCTGTCCCCTGGCCGGGGTTGCAGACGATCTGAGCGAGGCGGCGCACGGGTAGCAGCCTGAGACGGCGGCGGGCAACCCTCTAGTGGTGCGTCGCACACACCACTAGTCGGGCGCGTCGGCGAACGGGCCCGGCTCGTCGGCTTGGTCGCGGGCACCGGTGATCTCGGCCAAGGCCGCGGACAACAGGGGGCCTCTGACGTAGGACCGGCCGCGCCTTTCGCCGCGCGGCTCCAACACGTCAGCATTTACCAGTTTCGCCAAGTCGCGCGACGCCGTGGCGTCGGTGATGGTCTCGACTTCCTCGACGATCGCTCGATAGGTCGCGTTCCTCAACCGGAGACCGACAACGGCGTCGAGCAGCGCGGGCAATGACCGCTCGGGAAGGCGGCGCTCCTCGGCGATCCTCGCCGGCATGTCCCACAGCATCTCGCTCTCTTGGGCGCGGCGAAGCACCCTCCTGGCTTGACGCCAATGGGCCGCGAGGGTGAATCGGAGCCAGGGCCGGGTGTCGTTCCCCGGCTCCACGAGCCCCCGCCAACCAGGGCGAGCACGTCGTAGTAGGCCTGAGTGTTGCGGCCAAGGTGCTCCTCGATGCTCGCTAAGACCGGTGAGAGGAATCCCTCGCGGGCGAGCACAAGGCTCTGCAGTGCCCTGGCCATTCGCCCGTTCCCGTCTCGAAACGGGTGGATCATCACCAGGTTCAGGTGGCTCATGCCGGCCTTGACGATCGCCGGGACGGCGCTGTCGCCGTTCAAGCCGTCGACCAGCTCGCGCATCAGGGCCAGCGCCAAGTCGGAACTCAGACACATACCGCGACTCGGTGTCTCCGGATCTGCGCGAATGGTTGCCTTTGCCCATCCTCGCCAAGGTCTGTCGCCAAACTGGTGAACCGAATTGGCGCGATTCTCCGCCAGCCAGAGACCATTCCCAATGCACAAACTACGGTATACCGAATCCAGAGTATTAGGAAACCAGATGGAGTCGAGCGTTACATCTGCGACATAGCGCTGGCCGGGTCGAGCCCGACAGGGCGCCGAGCCGCACCTCGGAACCAGCGGGCGGGCTATCGGTCCGCTCCCCCCCTCCCCCATCACTCTCAACAGTCTTCCATTGCTCTCAACAGTTCTTTAGAGTAGTATAGAGTCCCCCATGCGAACCGACGTTGCCCAAGCCCTGGGAACCGGCGGGGCCATTACGCCCTCCGGCGCACTACTCTAAAAACCTCGGAGTAGTGTAGAGTCCCCATGCGAACCGAAGCTGCCCAGGCACTCAGCAAGAGGCCCGCAGATGTCGGTCGGGCCCTTCTCGCCGTGCCCGAGAGCCAGTGGTTCGACCGCAAGAGCGCCCGCACAGCCCCGCGGGACCTGGCCAACGCCGAGATCGCATTCGCCAACGCCGAGGGGGGAACGATCGTCGTGGGACTCAGCAGGCAAGAAGTCGAAGGAGTCGACACGGCAAAGGCGAACGACCTACGGCAGGCCGCCATGGACTTCTCCACACCCCCGGTTCGCGCCCACGCCAGCGAGATCGAGTGCGTCAACGAGAGCGGCGCCGCCGACCACCTCTTGGTGATCGAGGTCGAACCGTCGGATGCGGTCCACAGCAACCCGAGGGACGAGGTCAATCTGCGGGTCGGCGACGAGACGCGGCGACTGTCCTTCGCTCAACGTCAGGAACTCGTCTACGACAAGGGGCAGAGCGTCTTCGACGGCTCACCCGCGCCCGACGCGTCCGAGGATGACCTGAAGTGGGAGAGCATTCGCGGATGGGCGGAGTCGCTGGGCGCGGCCGACCCGAAGCGTCTTCTGCGCCGCCGCGGGCTTCTGCGCCGCGAGGGTCTGACGGCCGCTTCCGTCCTGCTCTTCGGCGTCAACCCACAGATCGCCTTCCCCAATGCCTATGTACGCGTCCTCAGGCATCGAGGCGCGGAACGTCAGACCGGCGAGCGGCAGCAGCTCGGCGAGGACCGATCATTCGACGGTGCAATCGACGAGATCCTCAGCCGCTCGACCCAAGCGGTCCGAACGCTGCAACCGACCGTGCGCCGCCTCAGCGCATACGGCCGTTTCGCCGATGTGCCGCTGATTCCCGAGCGGGCGTGGGTTGAGGCGATTGTCAACGCCGTCATCCACCGCTCCTACTCGCTCGGAGGCGACCACATCCGGGTCGAGATCTTCGACAATCGCATCGAGGTCTCCAATCCCGGGCGATTTCCCGGGTTGTTTGAGGAGCGCGACCCGAGAGAGGTGATGCGATTCGCCCGCAACCCGCGCATCGCGCGCGTCTGCGCGGAACTGGGCTGGACCCAGGAGCTGGGCGAAGGCATACGACGCATGTTCGATGAGATGGCGGCCGCCGGCCTCCCGGCCCCCTCGTACCGTCAGACCGCCGGGGCGGTCCAAGTGGTTCTCATGGCCGTGCCGGTCGACGAAAAGACGGCCGAGGCTCTTCCCGCCGGTTGGCAAGACGTCGTGGCGGCGTTGCATCAGGCCGGCGGCCTCAAGACGGGTGAGGTCGAGGAGTTGCTCGGCGTCTCAAGGCCCACGGCGATCAAACGGCTCCGCCTGATGCAGGAGCTTGGCGTGATCCGGCGGCACGGGCAGAGCGACACGGACCCGGTCGCCTTCTGGGCCCTCGCGGATCGCACCCCGTGACCCGGCCCCCGTCCGCAACACGGCGCCCGCCGGCACGGCTCACTCGGCGGGCCTGCACACCACCACCGGCCTGCTCGACCGGGCGACGACCGCGTGAGCCACGCTCCCGGCGAACAAGCGGCTGAAGCCTGAGCGACCGTGAGTGCTCATCACCACAGTCCCGTCATGACCTGTGAAGTCGAGGATCGCCTCGGCGGTGTTCTCGATGTGAAGCACCTCGTACCCCGTTCTGATCCCGTGCTTGTCCGCTAGGTCCCCGGCCAGCCCGCGCACATAGGCGGACTCGACGACTTGGGGGATCGCCCCAAGCTGTTGGCCCGCGGCCGTCGCCGTCTTGCGACTGATCACCGACACCACCCAGAGGTCCACCCCCAACGCCGCGGCCAGATCGCCGGCGACGTCGAGAGACCCCTCCGACAGGTCCGAGCCGTCGACAGGGACCACGACCCGACTCGAGGGCGGGCCGGGGTCGATGTCGGCTTTGGGGCCCAGAAGGATGACCGGTCGGCCCACCTCTCGCACCACCGCCTCGGCGACGGAGCCGACGTGGCCTTGATGAGGCAGGAGCGTCGCCGCGGTGGCCATGCAGACGAGCCCGTCGTCGCCGGCCTCGCCGGTTATGACCTCGACGGGATCGCCCGAAGCTGACCCGACGGCCGCGTCGATCCCGGGGAGAAGCCGATCGGCCTGCTCCCTGAGCCAAGCCTCGGTCGCGGCCGGGTCTTCCGACGCGCTGATGAGGCGCACGGGGAGTCCCAGACGGCCGGCGATCCTCCCGGCGACCGGGACCGACCGGAGGCCGGCCTCGCGGCCGTCGAGCGGGACCAGCATCTGAGACATGCCGCTGATCAACTGTGCGCTCGCATCGGGCTCCGCGACCGCAACCGCGCCGCTGTCGCCTCCCCCACGGGCAAGTCGGCCTGCTTGGTGAGCGTCTCTGTGTTCGGTTGTCATCCTCATCCTTCGGCCCCCGCCGCGGCGGTCTGAAGCCGGCGCCGCGGCCCGTCGACGACCTTAAGCCGCTTGCGACAGCAACAAGAAGGCCGGGCGCCGACTAGGGGATGACGCACTCTCGGGGACGGTCACGTCGGCGGTGACGGTCGGAACGTGCGTCCTTCGCGCCCGACCATGAGGCCCCGAGACGACGACCAGATCGCATCCGCAGCCCCGTCGGCGCGCTCGGGAGGACTCGAACCCCCAACCTTCTGATCCGTAGTCAGACGCTCTATCCAATTGAGCTACGAGCGCGGGGATCGCCGATTATCGCAGAGAGGCCGAATCGGCGGAAGCCCGAGGCGATCCGGGCCTCAGCCCACGGGCTCGAACCGAGCCAGGAAGAAGCGCAACTCCTCCGGCTCGTAGGTGAACCGCAGGCCGGTGACCGACTCGGGGCGCTCGAGGAGGTCGACGACCGCCTCGGCCGTCACGTCCATGTGGGCCTGCGTGTAGACGCGCCGCGGGACGGCTAGGCGGACAAGCTCCAGCTTCGGGTAGTGATGGTCTCCCGTGGCCTTGTCGCGCCCCGCGGAGACGACGCCTCGCTCCATGCCGCGCACCCCCGACTCGACGTAGAGGGCCGCGGTGAGGGCCTGGGCCGGGAACTCGTCGCGGGGGATGTGGGGAACGATCGCCTTCGCGTCGAGGAACACTCCGTGCCCACCGACGGGCCGGACGAGAGGAACGCCCGCCGCGATCAGCGCGTCGCCAAGGTACTCGACCTGACCGACGCGAGCGCGGACATGGTCGTCGGTGAGCACCATCTCCCTAATTCCCGTGGCCAGCGCTTCCATGTCGCGCCCGGACATGCCGCCGTAGGTGTGCAGCCCCTCGAAGGCGACCAGGAGGGATCTGGCCTCACGGGCCAGCTCGCGATCGCGCAGGGCGAGAAACCCGCCGATGTTCACCAGGTTGTCCTTTTTCGAGGAGACCGTGGCGCCGTCGGAGTAGGAGCAGATCTCCAGCAGGATCTCCGCAACGGTCTTGTCCTCGTACCCGGCCTCGCGCTGCTTGATGAACCAGGCGTTCTCGACGGCCCGCGTCGCGTCGAGCATCACCAGGATGTCGTTGGCGCGGCAGAGCTCGTAGACGGCCTTGAGGTTGGCCATCGCCAGCGGCTGGCCGCCGGCCATGTTCACGTTGGTCTCCACCGAGATGTACGGGATGCGGTCGGCGCCCACTTCGTCGATCAGCCGCCGGAGTTTGCCGAGATCGACGTTGCCCTTGAAGGGGTGGGTGCTCGCGGGGTCGTGGGCCTCGTCGATTATGACGTCCACAAACGTGCCGCCGGCGTGCTCCTGATGGAAGCGCGTGGTGGTGAAGTACATGTTGCCCGGCACATAGTCGCCTTCGTTGATGAGGATCCGGCTCAAGATGTGCTCAGCGCCCCGACCCTGGTGGGTGGGCGCCAGCTCCTCGTAGCCGTACACCTCGCGCACCGCCTCCTCGAGGCGGCGGTAGCTCCTCGATCCTGCGTAGGCCTCGTCGCCGACCATGATCCCGGCCCACTGGCGGTCCGACATCGCCGATGTGCCCGAGTCGGTGAGGAGGTCGATGTAGACGTCGTCGGAGAGGAGGAGGAAGGTGTTGTGCCCGGCCTCATTCGCCGCGGCCGCGCGCTGCTCGCGGGTGGTCATGCGGATCGGTTCCACAACCTTGATCTTGAAGGGCTCCGCCCAACTCCGCCGGCTCATGCGTTCCTCTCGCTTGTCGCTGATCGTCCGGCTTGCGAAGGCGACCTTCCCCGGCGATCAACCCATGATGGCGCCGGGCGCTTGAGGAGCGGGGGCGAATCCGCCGCCGCCCCGGCGGCGGCGCGGCCGGAGCCCCCGCGCCACCGGCCCCCGCGCGACCGGGGCCGGTTGACGCGGAGAGGGAGGGATTTGAACCCTCGAAGAGGTTAGAGCCCCTTACTCGCTTAGCAGGCGAGCGCCTTAGACCGCTCGGCCACCTCTCCATGACTTGCCGGTCAACGGTACCCGCGGCCCGACTCTTCAAGAAAGCCCTGGCGGCGGCGACTCGATGAGACCGCACGTCACCGAACGATCCCGGCGAAGCCGCCCGACCCGGGAGCGGAGGGGGTGGGATTCGAACCCACGAGACCCGGGGAGGGCCCAACGGTGTTCAAGACCGTCTCCTTCGACCGCTCGGACACCCCTCCAGACCCCATTCTCGCGGGGTCGGGGGGCGCGGCGCCATCGTCGCCCCGTCGGCCCGTCGCCGGACCCGGCCCGGGAGCGGAGGGGGTGGGATTCGAACCCACGAGGAGACGTCAGCCCCCTACGGCATTTCGAGTGCCGCGCACTAGACCAGACTATGCGACCCCTCCAAGAGTGCATGTGTTGTCGGCGCGGAGGGAGAGGGATTTGAACCCTCGAGGGGGCGCAAACCCCCAACGGCATTTCCAGTGCCGCGCACTAGGCCAGACTATGCGATCCCTCCGGAGGCGCCTGCGGACCCGCCGGGCTACGGAGACCGAGGATAATGCCGTCCCATGACTGGGCCCATTCCCGACTACGAACCCGCGATGAGGGCGGCCATCGACGCCGCGCGGCAGGCGGCCGAAGCCGGCGACGCCCCGGTCGGCGCCGTCCTTCTCGACGGCGACGGCGCCGCGGCGGCGACCGACCGCAACCGCCGCGAAGAGCTGACCGACCCCACGGCCCACGCCGAGATGCTGGTGATATCGGCCAGGGCGAGGGAGCTCGGGGATTGGAGGCTCAACGGCCACACCCTCGTCGTCACACTCGAGCCGTGCCCCATGTGCGCAGGCGCTGCCGTGTGGGCCAGGCTCGACCGGATCGTCTACGGCGCGGCCGACCCGAAGGCGGGAGCGGCGCTGTCTCTCTACAACATCGCCCAGGATCGCCGTCTCAACCACCGCGTCGACCTCGTGGACGGCGTCCTGGCCGAGGAGTGCGGCCTGCTACTCGAGCGCTTCTTCAGCGACAAGCGGGGCTGATCCGGCCGCAAGCCGACGATCCCACCCGCCGTAGACGAGCGCCCCGAAGACGATCCCGGCCCCGGCGACCGAGAAGGCCGTCGTGTAATCGGCGCCGTCTATGAGGAACCCGACCGCCGGGGCCCCGATCAACAGGGCGATGTCGAACAGAGACGTGAACGCCGCCATCGCCGACCCGCGCTCGGAGACACGGGCCCGGTTCACCACCTCGCTCGACAGCAATGGGAAGCAGGCGCCGTGGGCGGTCCCCATGACCGCCGCCGCGCCGTAGAGCCAGGGCTCGGCCCCCGCAACCGCCATCACACCCAACCCCGCGCCGAACGCGGCGATCGACGAGACCAACAGAGGCCGATGTGCGATTCGGTCGTACCGTTGGCCTCCGGCGAGTCGGGTGACCACGGCGGCGGCGCCGTAGACGGCGAAGAACACGCCTGCGTTCCCGAGGCCGCGGTCGTCGACGTAGGTCCGGGTGAACGTGAACAACGACTCGATGCCGACGGCGAAGAGCAGCGCGACGAACCACAAGGGCAGCAGGTTCCGCTGGGTCAGGGGCGCCCAGAAGCTCCGCCTCGGTTGGGCCCCCCTCACCGGCAACGCGGGGAGCGCCCACACGACGAGCCACGATGCGGCCGCAATCGCGGCCGCCGTCGCGAACAGCCCGTCGAAACCGAGGACCTCGATGACGACGTCGCCGATGTATCCGCCTACGCCGATGGGAATGAGGCCGGACAAGCCGAAGAGCGCCAAACCCTGGGTGCGCCGCTCGATCGGGATCGAGTCGGCCCCGTAGGTGAGCATGGCGGTGAACAACGTGATCTGAGCGACTCGCCAGACGAGGAACAGCAACCACAGGGGCCACCCCCAGGCCGACGTGGCGGTGAGCGCCAGCACGACCGCGATGTTGACGGCGCCCCCGATCAGGATCACAGTGCGGCGGCGGGTCAAGTCGATCATCCGCCCCATCAGGGGGCGCAGCGCCAAGGACAGGCCGGCCGACGCCGCGTAAAGGAGCCCGATCGCCGACTCCGCGGCGCCGAGGCCCGTGAGGTAGCCGGGGAGGTGGATCATCAACGCGAACGGCGTCTCTTGGAGGATCGCCGCGGCGAACAGGCGCGGGAAGGCGGGGCCGAAGCGGCGAGTCTTCACTGGTCGCTCGAAGGTAACAGGGGCCGGCTTCCGCGGCCCGGTGGGCCGCCGACCGGCGGGCGCTTCGGGTTGGGGTCCCCGCCCGGGCCCGGTAACCTTCCCACCGATCGTGTAGGCGGGGCGCTAGGGGTGCCCTGAACCCGAAACCCTCTCCATGCGGGGCCGAGCTCCCCGCCCGAGGGGCGCGACGCGTCGGGGTGTCACACCCGGGCGCCGGACACGCGGCGACGACGGCCGGGTCCTGCGCGGCGGGGTCCCATGAACCGGGTCAGGTCCGGAAGGAAGCAGCCCTAAGTGGATCGCCCCGGGCGCCGCAGGGGCGCCTGGCTCGAGCAGGCGGCCGGCGCCGACGGCGCTCACCGCGCTTCGACGGCGGGGTCACGATCAGCCGCCTCGCTCCCTCGCGTCGGGGTCGAACGGCCCGTCTTGACCAGCGTCGCCCCGTAGACGAAGCCGAACAACCCCATTCGCCACGTCGCTGCGAGCTGGAGGGAGCGGCCCTCGAGCATCTCCTCCGGAGGGGGGAGGGAGTCGAGGCTCTTGTGCAGGTACCAGTACTCCCGCGGCGCGCCCGCCGCGACCAGCCCCGTCAGCGGAAGGGCGATCGCGGTGCCGACCCGGTGGATCAACCGGAGAGCGGGGTTGACCGGCCGGGACAGGCCTATCACCACCAACACGGCCCCCGGCTTGAGGACCCGCGCCGTCTCGTCGAGGGTGCGGTCGATCGAGGCGAGGTTCCGCAGCACGAACGCGCTGAACGCGCCGTCGAACGAGTCGTCGCGAAACGGCAACTCCTCCCCCGCCCCGGCGACCCGCCGAGCCGCCGGGCTCAGAGCGAGCATCTCCACAACCGGGTCGAGACCAACCGCGTGGCGGCCTTCGAAGTCGGCGGCGCCGGTGCCGCACCCGAGGTCGAGGATCAGCCCGGGGGGCAGCCGCCGCACGCCGGAGGCTCGCCACTTGCGCTCCCGCCCAAGGGAGAGGATGCGGTTGATGAGGTCGTAGCGGGTCGCGACCCGGGCGAAGACCGGGCCGGACGGCCCCCTCACGGCTCGACGCGACCCGCTTGCGGCTCGATGACGTCGAACCCGGTGTACGGCCGGAGCGCCTCGGGGATCACAACCGACCCGTCGGGCCGCTGATGGTTCTCCAAGATCGCCAGGATCGTCCGGCCGATGGCGCACGCCGTGCCGTTGAGCGTGTGGGCGATGCGATTCCCCTTCTCGCCCCGCACCCGGATCTTCAGGCGACGGGCCTGGAAGTCGGTGGTGTTGGAGCACGAAGTTATCTCGCGGAAGCCCTGCTCGCCCGGGAACCACGCTTCGATGTCGTACTTCATCGCTGCCGAGGCGCCCAGGTCGCCGGCGACGACATTCACCACCCGATAGGGGATCTCGAGCCGGCGGACGAGAGACTCCTCGACCTCGACGAGGCGGTCGTGCTCCTCCCGCGAGCTTTCGGGGGCTGAGAAGACGAACATCTCCACCTTCTCGAACTGGTGGACGCGGAAGATTCCCGCCGTGTCCTTGCCGTAGGTCCCCGCCTCACGCCGGAAACACGTCGAGAAGCCGGCGTATCTCATCGGCAGGTCGGCGGCCTCGAGGATCTCGTCGCCGTGATAGGCCGCCAACGGGACTTCCGACGTGCCGACAAGGAAAAGCTCGTCCCTCTCGACCGCGTAGACCTGCTCCCGCGCCTCGGGGAAGAAACCCGTTCCCTCGAGGGCGGCTTCGCGCACAAGCACCGGCGGGATCATCGGGACGAACCCCGCCTCGGCCAGGTGGTCCATGGCCCAGCGAGCCAGAGACAACCCGAGCAACGCCCCCTTGCCCTTCAGGTAGCCGAAGCGGCTGCCCGACACCTTCGCGGCGCGCTCCGTGTCGATTATGTCGAGCGACTCGCCCAAGGCGGCGTGGCCGGGCCCTCCCGCAGCGATCTCCCCCACCCTCCTGATCTCCGCGTTGTCCTCCTCCGTGTGGCCATCCGCCGCGGCGGGGTCCACCAGGTTGGGCAACTCAAGGAGCGCAGCGTTGAGCTGGTCGCCCGAGGCGGCCGCCTTCTGCGCCGCCGCCTTCTGCGCCGCCGCCAACTCCGAGGCCTCGTCGATGGCGGCCCGCTTATCGTCGCCTCCCAGGCCGGCGATCCGCCTCCCCGCCTCGTTCTGCCGGGCCCTCAACTCCTCCGACTCCCGCAGCGCCGAGCGATGAGACGCATCCAAAGCGATGAGCGCGTCGAGGTCGATGCTGGAGCCGCGGCGACCCAAGGCCTCACGGATCGAGTCGGGGTCGTCGCGGAGCAGTCTCGGGTCGATCACGGGTCGGGCGATGGTAACGCCGCCCGACCCCCCGTCGCCGCTCGACCCGCCGCCGCCGCTCGACCCGCCGCCGCTCGCCCACACGAGCCTCGCCCGGGCGATTCTCAATGCACAAACTGCGGGACAGGCGAATCCGCTGCATCAGGAAACCGGGGGGTGGTCAAGGGGAGGCGACGGTGAACTGGACGCTGATCTTGTTGTCTTCGGTGTCGGCGTCGCCCTCGACGGCCGCGACGGCGGCCGTCGCCGCGTAAGCCTCCCCGGCCTCCACGCTCAACGGCTCGAACGAGATCGTGACCCGCTCGTCGGGCGCCAAGCGCCCCACCTCGGACGTGAGCCGCCGCTCCTCGCCGCCTCCGCTGAGCGTGAGGGCCACCGACCCCGCCTCAACAGCGACGTTGCCGGCGTTGGACACCACAACCGAGAAGACGACGGTCTCCGCGACGGGCAAAACCGCCTCGTCGTCCGACGTCACCCGCCACTCGGGGTCCGCCAAGATCTGGCTGACGGCGAGACCCGAGCGAAGAGGCAACCCGCCGCCCTCCGATCGAGCCGAGTCGACATATGAGGCGGACAACCGCACCAAGTCGCCCTCGCCCGGGGAAAGCTCGGCCGCGGGAAGCTCGATCAGAGGGTCGGGGACGTCGGCGTGACGCATGTCGGCGACGAGGTCGGCGTACAGACCGTCGCCGGCCCGAAGCTCGACGAGGGCCTCGGCCATCATGTCGTACGCCAACGAGCTGTCGGGGTTGTCCGCCGCCGCGAGCACAGCGGCGCCGAAACCGTCCACCCCGCGGTCCCATGCCGTCAAGGCCTGCCGGTACATGGCGCGGACCGACAACAGCGACGGGGCCGGAGGGTCCTCGGCGACGAAGTCAAGGCCCGCGGCCAAGTCCTCCCTGATCGTGTCGATGACGGTCATGAACGCGTTACGGTCGACTTGATCGAGACGCGAGGCAGCGTCGCGAAGGCCGTCGCCGTCCTTCGCCATCTCCGTCGCTTGCGCCCGCATCTCCTCGAGGTATCTCAACTCGGCCCTGGTCTCGTCGCTTGAGGCGGAGACCATGAGCGCGACCGCCACGGCGGCGACGATCAGGACGGGCCAGACGATCCTGGGGATGCGCCGACGGGCCGGGGAGTCGAAGATCACCGTGGGCGAGGGGGGACTTGAACCCCCACGATCTTGCGATCACAGGAACCTGAATCCTGCGCGTCTGCCAATTCCGCCACTCGCCCGATCCGAGATCGGAGACCCGGGCATCGTACACCACCCGGCGCCCCGTGGCCCGCAGCCGATCGGCTACCGCCTTAACCTGCCCGTCCATGAAAGCCGTTCGCCGCCTTGAGCGCAGCTTGGAGAGCCTCCTCGAGGGCTTCTCCGGCAGGGTGTTCTCCGGTCGCCTCCACCCCACCGAGATAGCCGCCAGGTTGGCGCGGGAGGCCGACCTGGCCAGGTTCGACGGCGAGACCGGCCCCGCCACCGCCAACGCCTACACCATCGCGGTCAGCCCTCGAGACCTGTCGGCCAAGCCGCCCGGCTTGGAGCGGGCCTTGGAGCGAGAGGTCGACGCTTACGCCGCCGAGGAGGGCCTGCGCCTCGAAGGTCCGGTCAGGGTGGAGCTCACAAGCTCACCCCAGGTCCCCACCGGCGGTCTCGTCGGCGCCGTCGCGGTCGAGCCCGGGCCGCCAGTGGCATGGGCCCGCCTCAAGTCGGAAAGCGGCTCGCTCGAGGTCGGCCGCAATCGGGCGCTCGTGGGACGCTCCCCCAGCGCCGACGTCGTCATCGCCCGCGACGAGGTCAGCCGGCGACACGCCCTCATCTGGCGCCAAGGCGGCCGGGCCCGGATCCGCGACCTGGGCTCGTCCAACGGCACAACCCTCGACGGCGCTCCCGTCGGGCCGGGCGGGGCGACGCTCCGACCCGGGTCCGTCGTGGCCTTCGCCGACGCCCCCTATCGGTTCGTCGAGCTCTGATGCCCGACCTGATCCTCGCCCTGCTCCGCATCATCTTCCTCGGGTTGGTCTATCTCTTCGTCTGGCAGGTGGCCAGGGCGATCGGGAGCCACCTCGGCATCTCGGTGAGGCAGAGGCGCCGCGAGGGCCGTAAGATCCTCTTCGTTCGCTCCGAAACCCAGAAAGGCTTAGAGATCGAAGTGGCCGACGCGATCGTCCTCGGCCGGTCCGAGGAGGCGGATCTCTTCTTGGACGACCCCTACGCGTCCGACTTCCATGTGCGGCTCGTCGCAAAGGAGAACGGGATGACTCTTCACGACTTGGGCAGCACAAACGGCGCCTATGTGAACGGCAGGCGGGTGACTGCGCCGACCGAGCTTCGACGGGGCGACGCCATTCAGCTCGGCAAGACCGTGATGGAGGTCCGATGAGATACGTCTGGGCCGTCGCCACACATCAGGGGATGGTGCGCGAGAAGAACGAGGACTCCTCCCACCCCGAGGCGTCCGGCGAGTCGGCCGGCCCCCTCGTCCTCGTCGTGGCCGACGGCATGGGTGGCCATGTCGCCGGCGAGGTCGCTTCCCGGCTCGCGGTCAACGCGGCGATCTCGGGCGACCTCTCCCCCGCCGACCGGGTAGCGGCGGGCAACCGCGCCATACGGGAGGAGGTCGCCCGCGAGCCCAGCCTGGAGGGGATGGGCACGACCATGACCCTCGTCGGCCTCGATGACGACGGCCGCGCCCGATTCGGGCACGTCGGCGACACCCGGGCCTACCTTCTCCGAGACGGCGAGCTCAGCCAACTCACCGCTGACCACACGGTCGCCGCCGAGTACGTCGCGGCCGGGCAGATCTCGGCTGAGGAGGCCGCCGCCCACCCGCAACGCCACATGCTCACCAGGACCCTCGGGTTGACCCGTTTCGTCAACGTCGACGAGATCGACCTGGCGATGGAGGAGGGCGACCGCGTCCTCCTCTGCTCCGACGGGCTCAGCGAGATGGTGGAGGATGAGACGATCGCCGAGGCGATGACAGGCGCTACGCCGGATGAGGCGGCTTGGAGGCTCGTGGAGCTGGCCAACGAGGCGGGAGGAGTCGACAACATCACGGTGATCGTCGCCGACGCTCTCCCCTGAGCGGATGACGCGCAACGCCGAGATCGCCCTGATCGCCATCGCCTCCGCCCTGGCGGCGTTCGGCGTCACCCTCGTCAACTTCGCGCGCGGCGGCGGGGTCGACGCTCAAACGGGGCTCACCTTCCTGGTGTTCCTCATCGCCTTCGGAGGCGCCCACTTCGCGGTCCGACGCTGGGCGCCTCGCGCCACCCCGCTCCTGCTGTCGCCGATCGCGGCGACGGTCGCCATCGGGTACCTCGAGGTCTACAGGCTGGACGCGGAGCGGGCCGGCCTTCAACTCTGGTGGCTGCTCATCGGCGCCGGGCTCGCCGCCGTCGCTCTCCTGCTTCTCTCCGCCCACGGCTCGTCGGTCCTCCGCCGGTACAGGAACCTGCTCTTGCTTGCCTCCGTCGGCCTTTTGCTGCTCCCGGCCCTTCCCTCGGGCTGGGGTTTCCCGCTTGAAGGGCGCGAGGTCAACGGCGCCCGCCTCTGGACGCTGCTTGACCTCGGCTTCACCGAAGTGCAGTTCCAGCCGGGCGAGTTGGCCAAGCTGGGGTTGGTGGTCTTCGCGGCCGCCTACCTCGCCGACCACCAGAGGCCGTTGCGCGAGGCCCGAAGGCGGCTCGGCCCTCTCAGCTTCCCGGAGCCGCGCCGATTGCTGCCCCTGTTCATTGCATGGGGGGCCAGCGTCGTCATCCTCGTCTGGCAACGGGACCTCGGCGCCTCAATCCTCCTGTTCGCCGGGTTCACCCTCCTGCTCTACGCAGCCACCGGGACCGCCGGGTACCTGGCCGCGGGCGGTCTCCTCGCCGCCCTCGGCGGCCTCCTCAGCTACGCGGCCTTCGGCCATGTGCGGCGAAGAGTCGTCGCATGGGTCGCCCCGTTCGAGCATTACTCCGACGAGGGGTTCCAGATCGCCCAAGGCCTCTTCGCTCTCGGCTCGGGGAGCCTCTCGGGCGCCGGCCCCGGCCTGGGGCGCCCGGATCTGATCCCCAACGCCTCCACCGATTTCCTGTTCGCGGCGGTGGGCGAGGAGTTGGGCCTTGCGGGCAGCGTGGCGGTGATCGCCCTCTTCTCGCTCGTCGTCAGCGTCGGGTTGGGCATCGCCTTCCGCAGCCGCGACACGTTCCGCAAGTTGGCGGCAGCAGGCTTCACCTTCATCTTCGCCATCCAGGTCTTCCTCATCGTCGGCGGCATCTTGAGGATCGTCCCGTTGACCGGCATGACCCTGCCGTTCATGTCGTACGGAGGCTCCGCCCTGGTCGGGAACTTCCTGCTTGTCGCCCTCCTTCTCCGCATCAGCCACGAGGAGGCCTGATGAACGGCCCGATCCGGAGAGCGGCCGTCGGGTTGCTGACCGCCATGACGGCGTTGCTCCTCGCCGTCACCTGGCATCAGGTGGTGAGAGCCGACGACCTGCGCAACCACCGGCTCAATCCGCGGCCCGCCCTCGCCGAGCGGGGCAAGGAGAGGGGGCTGATCGTCACCGTCGACGGCGCTGTCGTTGCCCGCTCCACGCCCAGCGAGACGGGCAGGGACTACCGCCGGCAATACCCCGAGGGCCCGGCTTTCGCCCACGTCGTCGGCTTCTCGTCTTTCCTGGTGGGTGAGACCGGACTTGAGGCCGCCTACTCGCCCAAGTTGCGCTCCCGGCGCGACCTGACCATCAGCGACCTGGTGGCCGCCATCCTGGGGCAGGACCTCAGGCCTCACAGCCTTGAGATCACCATCGACTCCCGTCTCCAGCGAGTCGCCTTCGACGCGCTCGGGGAGAGCCCGGGCGCCGTGGCTGCCCTCGACCCCAAGACGGGCGCCGTGCTCGCGTTGGCGTCGACCCCGGCTTTCAACCCCCGGCTCCTCGGCGGAGACGACGCCTCATCTCAATGGGAGGCCCTGCTGGCCGACGCCGACGAGCCGCTGATCGACCGGGCAACCAAGGAGATCTACGCCCCCGGCTCGACGTTCAAGACCGTCGTGGCCGCCTCCGCCCTCGACACGGGATGGGCGGGGCCGGGGACGGTCTTCGACGACCCGGACGAGTTCGACCTTCCCGACTCGACTGCCGCCATCTCCAACTTCGACGGCGGGCCGTGCGGCGACGGCGGGACCGTCACCCTCTTGGAGGCCTTCGTCCGAAGCTGCAACACCGTCTTCGCCGACCTCTCGATCCAGCTCGGGGCAACCGACATAGCCGCCGTCGCTGAAGCCCTCGGGTTCAACGGCGACATCGAGTTCGAGTGGGCCGTCCCCAAAGCGGTCTGGCCCACCGACGACCTGCTGAGGGACGACGCCGCTCTCGCCCAAAGCGGGATCGGCGAACGCGACGTGAGAGCCGCCCCGCTGCACATGGCGATGGTCGCCGCCGCCGTGGCCGCCGAAGGCGCCGTGTCCCGCCCCTTCATGGTCCGGCGGATCCTCGACTCCGACGGGGAGACGGTCGACGTCACCGAGCCGGCCGAGCGCGGGCGGGCGATGGCGCCGGAGACGGCCTCGGTCCTCGCTGAGATGATGGAGCGGGTGGTCACCGAGGGCACCGGCCGTCGGGCGGCGGTCCCCGGGGTGCGAGTCGCCGGGAAGACCGGGACGGCCACCGGCAAAGGCGGTTTCCCCAACCCGTGGTTCATCGGCTTCGCCCCGGTGGAGGACCCGACGATCGCCCTTGCCGTGCTCGTCGAAGGCAGCCCCGTCTCGGGCGAGTCCGCCACCGGGGGGAGCGTCTCCGCGCCGATCGCCTCGAAGCTGTTCTCCGCGTGGTTGAGCAGGCCGTGAACTCTCAGCCGCCCCTCCCTACAATCCGTTGACCGCAATGGAACCGCCCGTCGCCTTCACGGACCGCTATCACACCGCTTCCCACCTTGCCCGCGGGGGCATGGCCGACGTCTACGAAGGCTTGGACACTCTCCTCAACAGGAAGGTCGCGATCAAGGTCCTGCACTCCCAGTACTCGTCGGACGACGCCTTCGTCAAGCGATTCCGCCGGGAGGCCCAGGCGGCGGCCAGCCTCAGCCACCCGAACATCGTCGGCATCTACGACTGGGGCCAAGCCCACGGGACCTACTTCATCGTGATGGAGATCGTCGAGGGGCGCTCTCTCCGCGACGTGCTCAAGTCGGAGGGGGCGATCCTGGCCAGGAGGGCTGTCGAGATCGCCGCCGAGACGGCCGCTGCCCTCTCCATCGCCCACCGGGCGGGCCTGGTCCATCGCGACGTGAAGCCGGGGAACATCCTGCTGGCCAAGGACGGCACGGTGAAGGTGACTGACTTCGGTATCGCCCGCGCCTGGGACGACAGCCAGGAGCTGACCCGCACCGGCGCCGTGATCGGGACCGCCACCTACTTCAGCCCCGAGCAGGCGCAGGGGGCGGCGGCCGACGCCCGCAGCGACGTCTACTCCCTGGGCGTCGTGCTCTACGAGATGCTCACCGGCCGCCCTCCCTTCACGGGGGACAGCCCGATGTCGGTCGCTTTCCAGCATGTCTCGTCCGAGGCCCCCTCCCCGTCGTCGCTCAACCCGGACGTGCCCCAATCCCTCGACTCGGTCGTCGTCAAGGCGCTCCGCAAGGACCCGGGCGGCCGTTACCAGTCCGCTGAGGAGATGCGCCAGGATCTGCTTGCGGTCCTCAGGGGCGGGGCGGTGGTGGCGCCTCCCCCCGCCGCCGTCGGCGCCCCCGCACCCGCCCAGCCGGCGACGGCCGCCTCCGAGGGGACCAAGGTCATGGCGCCGATGCCGCCGCCGACCGTGCCCCCGGATGAGACCTATCGGCAGATCGAGGAGGAGCCGCCGTCGCAGAGGCCGTTCATCATCACGGCCTCCGCTCTTGTCGCGGCCCTCGCCATCCTCCTCATCACGATGTTCACCCTGCTCGGAGACGACTCCGACCCCGACGCCGAGCTTGCGCCTGTGCCCGATGTCACCGGGTTGACCCAGCAGAGGGCCCTTGAGCGACTGCAGGGCGACGGGTTCCTGGTCTCGACCACCTTCGAGACCAGCGACGAAGTCGACTCCGGCGACGTGATCAGGACCGACCCGCCGGAAGGCGACGAGGCGGAAAAGGGCTCGACCATCCAAGTGGTGATCTCCACGGGCGCCGAGGAGATCCCGGCCCCGGCGGTGATCGGGAAGACCGTCGACATGGCCGAGAAGGAGATTGAGGACATCGGCCTGAAGGTGGGGCAGGTGGAGACGCGGCCGGACGCCGACTTCGAGGAGGGCACGGTCATCGAGCAGGATCCCGCCGCGGGCGTCGAGGTCGGGTACGAGACGCCGGTGAACCTGGTCGTCTCGTCGGGCCCGGAGACGGTGACCGTCCCCGCGCTTGTCGCCGCCTCCGAACGCGAGGCGACGACGAAGCTCTCCGAGCTCGGGTTGAGGTGGGCCGTCGAGGAGCGCTACGACGACGCCGTCGCCCAGGGGAAGGTGATCGAGACCAAGCCCGAGGCGGGCGAGGCCGCCGTCTCCGGGGACACGATCACCCTCGTCGTCTCACTCGGGCCGGAGCCGGTCGAGGCGCCGAGCCTCGCCACCCTCACCGAAGACGAGGCCCGGGAGCTTGTCGAGGAGCTGGGCCTCACCCTCAACGTGTTGAACACCAGGCAACCGGTGGCGATTCAATCCCAAGACGGCACAGTCGTCAACCAGGCCCCGCCGCCGGGAACCGAGATCCTCCCCGAGAGCATCGTCACCGTGACCCTCGGCGAGTACACCCCGCCGACGACTGTGACCACGGCGCCGCCCGAGCCGACGACCACGGAGACGATGACCACACAACCTGACACCACCGCGCCTTCAGGAGGCTGAGGAAGCCCTGACCGACCTGCTCAAACCCAACGTCTGCACCGACGACGACAACCCACAGCAAGGAGCGACCGATGACAACCCAAACCGACCCCTACCCGGCCCGCCTGGAAGTCGACTACCAGGGAGAGCACGACCGTCTCAGCACGTTCTTCCGGCTGATCTGGATCCTCCCGATCACCGTTATCGTCGGGTTCCTCTCGGCAGCGGGCGAAGGATTGACTTGCGCCGTCATGTTGATGATCCTGTTCCGCCGGAAGTACCCGCGCTGGTGGCTGGACTTCGCCCTAGGGCTCACTCGGTTCGAGGCGAGGTTCGCCGCATATCTGGCTTTGCTGACCGACCGGTATCCCTCCACCGACGAAGAGCAGTCGGTCCGCCTTGAGATCGACTACCCTGACGCGGAGCGGGATCTCAACCGCTGGCTCCCCCTGGTGAAATGGCTCCTGGCCATCCCCCACTACGTCGTGTTGGCGTTCCTGGTGACGGGGGCGGCTGTTGCTGTCCTGATCGCCTGGTTCGCCGTCCTGTTCACCGGTCGCTTCCCTCGGGGACTGTTCGACTATGTGGTGGGGGTGGGCCGCTGGTGTCTCCGCGTGCACGCCTACGCCGTGCTGCTGACGACGGATCGATACCCTCCCTTCAGCCTGACCTGAGGGGCGTCAGCGGTAGTTGCCGGTCATCAGGAAGCCGGCGGCGATCGCCGCGAGGCCGCCGACGAGGACGAGCTGGTCAAGCTCCAGGATGAAGCGGAGCACGACGAGGACGACTCCCACCGTCATGAGCGCGGCCATGAGGACGACATACCACGTCGGGCTGGGGCCTTTGTCTTTGGCCCTGGCCACGGGCTCGCCTGCCCGCTGCGGCGGGGTACGGCGCTTCGGCTTCCGTCGCTTCGAGACCGGCATGGGCCCGACCCTAACGGGGATCCTCCCCAGATCGGGTTGAGCCGCCGGCTCGGGCTGAGCCGCAGGCGCCCGGCTTCTTCGAGAAGGGGACGATCACGGCGACGGGGCCTGGGCCGGTCTCCACACCATTATCATCTCCTCCCGACAGTGCTTCGGCGGAGAACCCTCGCGAACGTTCACAGCCCTCAGCGTCACTTCCGCCCCGCACACGGAGCAGTGGTAGTCCTGATCGACGACGACCACATCGTCGGGGTGGACGTCGGGGGGCGGACTCGCCAAGAGCCTGATCGTGGACCACGACACTCTCCAGATCACCAGCCCGATGAGCAGGGCGACGATCACGTCGAGGACGACGGCGCCGGTCATGGGTTCTGATGGTAGGTCGAGTCAGCGGGCCATCTCGATGACGGTCGCGTTGGCCATGCCGCCGCCCTCGCACATCGTCTGCAACCCGTAGCGGCCCCCGACCCGCTCCAGCTCCCAGACGAGGGTGGTGAGCAGCCGCGCCCCGGAGGCGCCGAGCGGGTGGCCCAACGCGATGGCGCCGCCGTTCACGTTGGTGCGGTCCCACAAGGCGCTCGGGTCGGCCCCGCCGTGCTCCATCCTCCAGGCGACCGCGACCGAGGCGAAAGCCTCGTTGACCTCGAACAGATCGATGTCGTCGACGCTCAGGCCCGCTCTCGCCAGCACCTTCTCCGTAGCGGGGATGGGCCCGCTCAACATGAGCACCGGGTCGACGCCGGCCATCGCCATGGCGCGGATCCGGGCCTTTGCCGCCATGCCCAACTCCTCGGCCTTGTCCTCGGCCATGATGAGGACCGCGGCCGCGCCGTCGGAGATTTGCGAAGAGTTGCCCGCCGTCACCTTGCCGTCGGCTTGGAAGGCGGGTTGCAGCGAGGCGAGCTTCTCAAGGGACGTGTCCCGCCGGATCCCCTCGTCGTGTGTGATCGTCTCGGCGGCGCCGTCCTCGGCCGCGACCTTCACCGCCATGATCTGGCCCTCGAAACGGCCCTCGTCGGCGGCCTGCGCGGCGCGCCGGTGCGACTCGAGCGAAAGCTCGTCCAGCTCCTCGCGGGAGATGCCCCACTTCTCGGCCATCATCTCAGCGCTGACGCCTTGGGGGACCAACCCGGAGACGTACCGCTCGACGACCTTGGGGCCGAATGGCTGCCCGGGGCCGTTCTCCATGGAGCTTCCCATAGGGACGCGGGTCATGTGCTCGACCCCCGCCGCCACCACTACATCCTGCGCTCCCGACATGATCGCCTGAGCCGCGAAGTGGGCGGCCTGCTGCGATGAGCCGCACTGCCGGTCGACGGTCGCGGCGGGGACCGACTCCGGGTACCCGGCGGCGAGAACCGCGTTGCGGCCGACGTTCCAGGACTGCTCGCCGACCTGGGAAACGGCACCCATGATCACGTCGTCGATCAACTCGGGATCGAGGCCGTTTCGCTCGACGAGGGCATCGAGCGGGATAGAGGCGAGGTCCACCGCGTGCGTTCCCTTGTAGGCGCCGTTCCTGCGGCCGACCGGTGTGCGGACTGCGTCCACGATCACTGCGTTTCTCATCATCTCTCCTGTCGATGTCCTCCGATTCAGCCTGAATCGTCGATGTCGGCCGGGGCGCCGACGTCGTGGAGACGATGGGACTCGAACCCACGACCCCCGGCTTGCAAAGCCGGTGCTCTTCCAGACTGAGCTACGTCCCCCCGCGCCCAGTCTAGGGTCTTGACCCGCCGGGCGGCGCCGAGGAGGGCGCGACCGTAGAGGCTTCGCCTCGCTCGGCGGAGTCGATACAATCAGCCGCCTTGACCGCCGGGCGGCTTTGACCGCCGGGTCAAGGGCCCATAGCTCAGCCCGGTTAGAGCGCATCCCTGATAAGGATGAGGTCCCTGGTTCAAGTCCAGGTGGGCCCACCGCCGGCCCGCCGGTCGCGCATCGACCCCGACCCGGGAGGGCCGTCGCCGCCCCGCCGCCCCGAACACCAACTTGGTTTCCTGACGCTCTGGGTTCGCCTATACCGTAGTTTGTGCATCGAGAATGGCCCCTGGCTGGTTGGGGGACCGCCCAGCCCCGCTTCGCCCTCGCTCCGCCGTTCTAATCGCTTGGAACGTGCGGCAGACGCGACGCCTCAATCAGCCTTTCCAACGCCGCGAACTGACCGCTTGGCCGTCGTCCTCCCCTCTCGCAGAAGTATTGGCCGCTCGCGCTTGCATTCCAGCGATCTTCAAGGATCTCCCCGACCTCCTGCTCCCCCAGCCTCAATCCCGCGCTCTGGCGAGCAACGACATCTCGCGCGAACCGGTCATACTCAGCGTAGGTGAGGTTCTCGAGCCAAAACCTGTCGGGGTTGGCTTCGCTCGCATCGAGCCACCTCGCCACCTGCGGAATCCTCTCGTCCCAACGGACATAATCTACCCACGGGGCGATCTTGCTCCAATCCGACAGTCGGTCTCTGGGATCGCGAAGAGCCATCTTTTCGTCGATTGACGGGGCCCGCACGGGTATCAGCGCGTCAAATCGACCCGGCCTCGTAATGGCCGGATCGAAGAGGTCGAGATGATTGGTTGCCACAATGAGGACGACGCGCCGAGACGCATTGATGGTCGCCAACTTCGAGAGCATTGCGGTCGTCAGGAACCTCGACACCGGCCCATTCTTCGCCCGGTCTCGCATCAGCTCGTCGAACTCATCCAGGAGCGCGACGACGGCCTCCGCCCGCGAGACGAGGCCTAGAACGGCGTCGGCGCCCTCCTTGACTCCATCGGCCCCGAGGCCTATGACATGCGAAGGGTTGATAGTCGCAAGCGGCCATCCCACCTCTGAGGCTATCCAACGGGCCAAGGTCGTCTTCCCGGTGCCTGGGGGACCGTAGAGGACAATGGATGCCGGGACTCTAAGCGGCAGGGCGCGACCTTTCCTCACATCTCTCGACGCGTTCCGCAGCGGCTCAATCACACAGTCGTCGAGTGTCCTGAGAAGGGAGCTGTCCCTTCCCCCACGAAGCGGAGAGTCGAGAAGCGCGGGCGCGGCGTGCCGTTTCCCCGTTCGGTACTCCGACCTGATGGCGCTGAACAGGGCTCGCCTCGTCGCCTCCGCCACGAGACGGCTCAAGTCGTACGCGAACTGATACACCGACGCGGTAGCCCACGACTCCGGGCTCTGCTGCTCCGGGATGCGGCCGCCCGACCAGGTCCGAACCCCCTTCACGTCGTAGTGATTCGTCTCCAACGCCCTTGCGGCCCGGGCCAGGCCATCGACGTGGCGCAGGAGGTGCTCCTCGAGCTCCGGCTCCTGGAGCATCTGGCTCAACATCTCGTACTCGTATGAGTATTCCGTGCCCACATATATGTGAGCGAGCAATGGGCTGCTCCTCGGCCAAAGCCCATCGTCGGTCTGGAAGGCGAAGACGCCGTCAATCGCCGCCGAGACCAGCTGAGCATCGCTGCGGGCCAGCTCGGACAACCCGAATGACGCCACGATCATCGCCGCGTAGGCCATTTCATATGGATCTGCGGTCCGGCTCTCGGCCGCGGCAAGCGCCACCTGGCGCACCATGCGGCGCCAGGCCCAGTCTCGACACATGGCCTCGATGGCCTTCGTGTGCCCGCCGTCCACCACTTCGTCGATGCGACGCAACGCACGCACAGCGAGGTGTGTCGGATGCGCCGAAGGCGCGAACTGGATTGAGATCGATCCCGGCTCGTTTTGAGGTTGGCTCCTGTCGCCTTCCGCCTTTCGGCCCAGCTCGTTTCTCAGGTAGCGTGCGGCCACGCTGAGGCGATCAAGCACACACAGCTCCATTGAAGGTCCGACGGCCATGGCTGCCTCAGTTGCCCGGGCTGTGTGGTAAGGGTTCCTCCCAGCGCCACCCGACGTCGATGCGAGAGACTCCGAGCGCCAAGCCTCCCCTCGCAGCAGCCGCGATTCCAGCTTCTCGCTCGCCCACTCTTCGGGCGCCTCTTCGCCCTCCGGCGTGAGAACCTCCAACCACCGGTCCCAGCCCTCTGCATGGCAGATCGAGATGACGGCAGACGCGGTCGAGGCTTCGCATAATCTCTCACGCTTCTGATCGTCAAGTGTGCGCGCGAAACCGGCGCCTTTCGTCAGGGTGAAGGCGGCGAGGGCCTCCAAATGCTCGGAGCGGAGAAAGTCGAGATGAGCCTGGAGGTCCTGTAGGGCCGCAGAGTCCACTCTCGCCTCACCTGCCGGACTCCGAGACCGGCCCGAAACCCGATCGTATCGTCTCAAGAGTCTTGCGGATCCGTCGATCCGACCCGGCCCCGGCAGAAGCCTCGCCGCGTCGGAGCTCCACCGGAGCCTGGAAGTCGAGCCGCCGGGCCGCGACGCCACACGCAGCGCTGAGAGCTCTCGATGAGTAGACTGCCGGGACGGTCACAGCCCGAATCGTATCACCCGAATCGCGACCTTTGTCCAGTCGTCCCGGCAGCGGCTCGGCGGCCGCGGCAGGTGGGCGACGCCTAACAGGAGGCGCCGGCAGTTGCTCGGTTTCGCGCCCTCGCCCTGGCTACGGCCGTCTCTGCGCCAGGACTGACGCTATTCTCCCCGGCCAACCCGCCGGAGAGAGCCGAGCCAGGGCAAACGTCGCGCGCTGTGCCCCTGTTGCAGCCGCTCATCGGTTGAAGGCGGCCGGCGAACGGAGGAGACGCCTCATGAGAGTGGAGAGAGTTGCGGTCACGGGAGGCTCGGGGAAGGCCGGGCGAGCCGTCCTCGAGGATCTGAGGGCTCAAGGTCTCGAGGCTGTCGACATCGACATCGCCGCGTCTGCTCATCCCGACGAGCCGACGCTCTCGTCGACCTGACCGGGCTCGGCCCGACCATCGAGGCGCTGTCCGGCTTCGACGCCGTGGTCCACCTGGCCGCAATCCCGGCGCCGAACATCCTGACGCCCGCCGAGACCTTCCGAATCAACACAATCTCGACCTACAACGTGTTCACCGCCGCTGTGCAGCTCAACCTCAAGAAGGTCGTGTGGGCGTCGTCCGAGACGCTGATCGGCCTGCCCTTCGACCGCGCGAGGCCTCGATGTGCGCCGATCGACGAAGACCACCCGAGGCTGCCCGAATCCCACTACGCGCTCTCGAAGCTCGTCGGCGAGGAGATGGCGGCCCAGTTCTCCAGATGGTCGGGCAGGTCGTTCGCGTCGCTGCGGATCTCCAACATCATGGAGCCGGACGATTACGCGAGGTTCCCGACGTTCTGGGACGACCCGACGCTGCGGGCCTGGAATCTCTGGAGTTATGTGGACTCCCGGGATGTGGCTCAGGCGGCCCGGCTCGCGCTCGTCGGCGAGATCCCCGGCGCCGAGGCGTTTCTGATCGCGGCGGCGGACACCTGCATGACGCAGACAAACGAGAGGCTGCTCGCCGATGTCTACCCCGACGTCCCCGTCACCGGCCCGGTTGCAGGACACACCACCCTTCTGGCCATCGACAAGGCGAAGGAACGGCTCGGCTACGAGCCCAAGCACTCCTGGCGAGATCACATCTCCGGCTGAGTCAGGCCCGGGGGCGCGGTTGTTCGCGCTTCGCGCCGCCAAGTGGCCGCTCCCCGGTCAACATGACCCTTGACATCCGTCGAACGTGTGTTCTATCATTGACCGTATGAGCGCTCCGGGTGCGGCACAGACGACTCTGGGCCTCGGGGGCGCCGATTCTCCGGTCGGGCGGCCCGCCGAGAACGGGGAAGTGTTCACACGCCGCTGGGTCGTGGACCTCATCCTCGACCTCTGCGGCTACACGGCCGACCGCGACCTCGCTCGCCTGCAGGTCGTCGAGCCGGCGTGCGGGGCTGGGGCGTTCCTCGGGCCGATCGTCGATCGCCTCATCGCCTCATGCGAGAGGCATGATCGCGACCTTCTCGAAGCCCGAGACGCGATCCGGGCTTTCGACCTCCTCCCCGAAGCCGTGGAGGCAAGTCGCCGCCTGATCGAGGACCGCCTCGTCGGCTGCGGCGCCGACCCCGCCGATGCGAGGCGCCTCGCCGCGTCGTGGGCTCGGCCGGCCGACTTTCTCCTTGCCGACCTCGGCGACCTGGAGGCGGACCATGTCATCGGCAACCCGCCCTACATCAGGCTCGAGAACCTCCCGCCGGGCCGCAACGCCGCCTACCGCGACGCATGTCCCACCATGAGAGGGCGAAGCGACATCTTCGTCGGGTTCATCGAGCGGGGCCTCCGGTTGCTGCGACCGGGCGGGGCCCTCGGCTTCATCGTCGCCGACCGTTGGATGAGGAACCAGTACGGAGCGGCCTTGAGGAAGCTCGTCGAGGAGGAGTTCGCGGTCGAGGCTGTCGTCGAGATGCACGACGTCGAAGCCTTCGAGGAGGATGTCTCCGCCTACCCGGCGATCACCCTCATCCGCAAAGCCGAGCAGAAGCGGGCCTTGGTCGCCTCAACCACCAGCGAGTTCGGCAAGGACGGCGCCGACGCCTTGCGCGAGTGGGCGGGCCGCGCTTCGAGCGGGCGGCTCGAGGCGCCGTCGGTGAGGGCGGCTTGGCTCACGGGCTGGCCCCGCGGAGGCGGGTCGTGGCCCTGGGGCGACCCGGAGCGTCTTGCGCTCATCGCCGAGTTGGAGGGCCGTCTGCCGCCGCTCCAAGACGCCGACACCGGCACCCATGTCGGGGTAGGGCTCGCCACGGGCGCAGACGACATCTACCTGACCGCGGACCCCGACCTGGTCGAGCCCGAGCGCCTGCTCCCGATGGCGATGGCGAAGGACCTGGCCGGCGGGGAGATCCGATGGTCGGGCACATACCTTGTCAACCCCTGGAGCGACGACGGCCTCGTCGACCTCGGCGACTGGCCGCGCCTCGGGGCCTTCCTCGAGAGCCACGGCGACCGGGTTCGCATGCGGCACACGGCGAGGAAGAGCCCGAGCCAGTGGTACAGGACGATCGATCGCGTCAGGCCGGGCCTGCTCGAGCGCCCCAAGCTCCTGATCCCCGACATGAAGGCGGCCGCCCACCCCGTCCTCGACGATGGCCGGCTCTACCCCCACCACAACCTCTACCATGTCACGTCGACCGGCTGGGACCTCGAGGTCCTCGGCGGCCTGCTGCTCTCCGACCTGACGAACCTGTTCGTCGGCGCCTACTGCGTGAAGATGCGGGGCGGCAGCTACCGATTCCAGGCACAGTATCTGCGACGGGTCCGAGTGCCTCGTCTCGACGACGTCGGCGCCGCGGACCAACGCGCCCTTGCGCGAGCGTTTCGAGATCGCGATGTTGGGGCCGCCACCGCCGCGGCGCTGAGATCGTGCGGCGTTCCAGGTCGTTCGTCGCTGACATCGCCCTGACGGACTCCTGCTAATCCCAGTGAATATCGGGATTGGTCACCCTGAACTGGAGACAGCGACCATGTATCCCAGCGGCGAATGACTGGAATGAGAGGGCAGCGCTCGGAAATCGGATCGCCCCGCTGTCCCTCTCGCCTACCACAACGCACGCCGCGTCCAGAAGGCGCTCTCTCACCATGCGCTCGAAGAAGATCGCAAATCTGGTCGCATAGCTGGTCGACTCGAACTCGGGATCGGTCCGCCAGACCGGCCTGCGAGACTTCACCGCGTGATTGGACGCGCTGTTGTCCTCAATCAGCATCAGGTAACCCAGCCACGGTCGAAGCGGAGTGTCGATCAGGCCCCTCTCAACAGCCGTCCACACATCAATCGCTTGGCCGAGGGCCTCGTCCGTTCGATTGTTGAAGTTCAGCCCAGGGTTGGAGCCGACGATCGACTTGAGCTCAATTATTCCCACGACCCGGGAGTCGACCATCACAACAAGGTCCCAGCTCTTGTCACGGCGGAAGTAGCCGGGGATCGGCCGTCGTTTCACATCCATGAGGTGTGGTGGGATCCCGGCATCGGCGAACACTTGGACGAGGAGCGTCTGCAGCGCCTTTAGGTGTCGACCGCCGGTGACCTCGGAGCGGAGGCCCGTGTTCAACACACCTGCCTCTCTCGAGCGCGCTGCCTGTTCAGCGCGGATCCTCCAGAACTCAATGACCGCTTCCTCGACAGATCCGGTGTAGTCGGGGAGGACCGCAGGCATGACTCCTATTCTGCCACGGCGGCACCCGGCGTCAGAGGTAGGACCTGCTCTTCACGCCTCTCTCAGGAAGGCCGCGACGAAGCCGATCCCGACCCGCATCTCAGGCGCCCTCAGCGCCCAGCTCGACGAGCAGCGCTCTCACGCGACGCTCAATCTCGTCCCGGATCGGCCGCACCCCCTCGATCGGCAGGCCTGCGGGGTCGTCGAGGCGCCAATCGACATAGCGCTTCCCGGGCAACACCGGGCAGGCGTCCCCGCACCCCATGGTCACAATCACATCCGCGCCGCCCAGCGTCTCGTCGGTCCAGGGTTGCGGCCGGCGCCCGGCGATGTCGATCCCTCTCTCCAGCATCGCCTCGACGGCGACAGGATTCACCTGATCGGCCGGGTCGGAACCCCCGGAGTAGACGGCGACACCCCCGCCGGAGAGCTCTCTCGTGAAGCCTGCCGCCATTTGGGATCGCCCCGCGTTGTGGACACACAGGAACAGCACACTTGCCATGCGGCCCATGGTGGCAGGGTGCCGCCGGTTGGTCCTGTTGCCGCGCCGGGCCGACGGGTTGCCGGCGTGCGGGCTCGGAGCCCCCGCCGTCGGGGGACCCGACCGATGCGGACGGCGCCGCAGCGGCGTCTCGCCTATCCGACTGTCTCTTGAGCCACGGCGGGATGATCGGACGATCGTTGAGCGCAGGCGTTGATGCGAGGTCCTCGATCGCCTCGAGCCTCAGCTCCACCCGCAGGCCCAGCGCCCATGCCAGGTCGGCCAGTGTCCTGAGCGTCAAGTTCCGCCTACCCGACAAGAGATGACTCACTCGACCGGGGGACACCCCCAGTCTCTTCGCCAACTCCGCTTGAGTGAGCTCTCTGGAGTTGAGGAGTCCACAGATGTTGGAGATCGCGTCTTCACACAACGTCTCGCGCTCGTGCTTCCGGCGCAGATCGGGCTCACGCAACAGCTCTCGGTATCGATCACTCATGTTCACTTGCCTGCCGCCCTTGACGGGCACGTCGCGGGGTGATGCTGCCGCCAGTTCACTTCTATGTGAAGACGGCTGCCCGTCCTCGCAGGAGCCTTGGTGGCCTGTCGCTGAATTGGCGAACCAGGTTGCGATGGTCATCCGCCCGTGGGGCGATTCTCAATGCACAAACTACGGTATACCGTATCCAGAGCATTAGGAAACCGGTTGGGCGCTTGGGGTGGCTAGGCTTTGTCGTGTGAAACGGCTATCACCGCTCCTGATCCTTGCCGCCGTCGCCGTCGCCGCCGCTGCGCTGGTCAAGAGGAACGAGGCGGCTGCGCCCCCCGAGTCCTGGACTCCGGTCGATCCTTCGTGAGGGTCGGGGTCCTCGCGACCGGGGACACGGCCGTGAGGGCCGCCCACTCGTTGGCCGCCCACCCCGTCGTCGACGACGTCGTCGTCATCGGCCCGGCAAAAAGCAAGAACTTCGAGGTGGTCGAGACGGCCGACGAGTGCGACCTCCTCGTGGGGGCGGGCGCCAGAACCCCCGCCGCGGCGCGCCGACTGGGCGTCCCCCTTGTCTGGGACGGAGAAGATGCCGCCGACGGCGTGCGCGTCTGGGGCGCCTCTCCCCAAGGGCTCACTCTCGCCTTGGCGTCCCGAGAGACCGACCCTCGGCTCGTGGCCCTGGCCCACCCGACAGCCCGGAAGGGGTCGGATCACAAGGCCCGTTTCCCCGACCCGCTGGGCAAGCTGGAGACGGCCGACTCCGTCTACGGCGGGCGCCGCCTCGCCGTCGCCCGATCGCCCAACCAGTTCGCCGCCTGCCTGGCGATCGGCGCCGACCGGAGAGTCACCATCGTCGACGACGGCGCATTCCTCTCCGGCGTCGCGCTCGGGGCCGGCGTCGCCGCCGTCGGCGAGGCCCCGAGGCCGGTCTGGGCCGCCGCCCTCGCCTATCTCCAGACGGCGACTGAGATGGGGCTGGTCATGGCAGAGGACCTGTAGCGGTCGTCGCCAAACTGATGAACCTGGCCGGCGCGGCTCCCCGCCCGGCGAGGAGCCATTCTCAATGCACAAACCACGGTATCGGCGAATCCAGAGCATTAGGAAACCGGTTCTGGGGGGCGAACTCACTCGGCGGCAGCGGAGGGGGACTCCTCGGTGGGGATGTCGGCGTGACTGTCGTCGGGCACGACAGGGCCGGCCCTGTAGTCGGCCGGGGGGTGAAGGACCTGCGGAGCGCCCGCCGCCGGGTTGAGCGACTCCTCCAACACCACGATCTCGACCCCCCCGACAACGTCGGACACCAGGTTGTACACGATGGCGAACCCCGTCGAGGCGCCGGTCATGAGCGCCCACCAGACCACCGAGCCGAGAATCGCGAACCGCAGGAACCGCTCCGTGTTGGCGAACGGCCTCGAGCCCTCCGCCATCAGCGTGATCTCAACCATGAACTCGGTCAGCCTGTCCGGTATCCCGGCCCTCTCCAGCACCGACCAGAAGATGACGATGCCGAGCACCACGCCCACCGCCACGACGGCCCACACCACCGCCGAGACCTTGAGAACGGTCCACGGGTCGATCTTGCGGACGATCCTTCTCACGCGACGCACTGTTGTCATATGCGGCCCACCCGGTCGAGTCTACGAGAAGCCGCCGCTACTGATGCGTGTGCAGTAATGCGGCCCACAGCGCGAATACTGCACACGCTCGCAGACGATCACTCGGGCACGACCGCTCGCAGACGATCACTCGGGCACGACGGTGGCCGCGGCGAGCCTGTTCTCCGCGCCGACGTCAATCACCTTGACCCCGGTCGAGTCGCGCTTCTGCCTGCTGATCTTCGACACCGGGGTCCTGATGCCGACGCCCGCCGATGAGATGAGGAACACCTCGTCGCCCTTCCGGACAGCCCGCGCCGCGACGAGATCCCCGCGCACGCGGGTGATCTTGAAGGCCTTCACGCCGATCCCGCCGCGGGCCTGCCGCCTGAACTCCCCCATCGCCGTCCGCTTCCCGTAGCCGCCCGCCGTCAGCAGCAGCACCTCGTCGCCGTCCACGTCGGACACCGCGCCGACCACCCGATCGCCTTCCCGCAGCCTGACGCCGCGGACGCCCTGCGTGCCCCGGCCTATGCTCCGCAGATCGGACTCGGCGAACCGGATCCCCATGCCGCTCCGAGTGAACATGAGGATGTCGTTCTCGCCGTTGGTGGGCCGCACCGAGACCAGCTCGTCGTCGTCGGAGAGCCTGATGGCCACCAGGGTCTGGTTCCTCGACTCGTACTCCTTGAACTCGGTCTTCTTCACCTGGCCCTTCTTGGTCGCCATGACCAGGTAGCGCCCGGTCTCATAATCCCGAGTGTCGATGACCGCCTGAATCGTCTCGTCGGGCGCCAGCGGCAGAACACCCTGGGCGAGCACACCTTTGGCCGTCCTCGACTGACGCGGGATGCCGTGCGCCTTGACGCGGTGGACCAGCCCCTTGTTGGTGAAGAACAGGAGGTAGGCGTGGGCCGTGGTGTGGGCCATGTGCGAGATGACGTCGTCTTCGGGGACCTCCGCGGCCTTCACGCCCTTGCCGCCCCGCGACTGGGTCCGGTAGGCGCCCGCCGGCGTCGACTTCATGTAGCCCGCCTGGGAGACCGTGATGATCAACTCGTCGTCGGCGATGAGGTCCTCCAAGCTGAGATCGCCCTCGTCGGGCACGATCCGGCTTCGCCTGTCGTCGGCTTGCTCCTGGCGTATCTCGGACAGCTCCCCCTTGATGATCGCCCAACGCCTCTTCGGGTCGGCGAGGATCGCCTTAAGCTCGCCGATCTTGGAGCGGAGGTCGGCCAGCTCGCTGCGCAACTTGCCCACTTCGAGGGCGGTGAGCCTGCGAAGCGGCATGTCCAAGATGGCGTTCGCCTGGATCTCGGTCAGCTCGAAGCGACCAATGAGGCCGGCCCTGGCCTCGGCCGTGTCGGCGGAGCCGCGGATGATCCTGATCGCCTCGTCGATGTTGTCGACAGCGACGATGAGGCCTTCGAGGATGTGCGCCCTGGCCTCCGCCTGGTCGAGGCGGAACCGGGTCCTCCTCTCGACGACCTCCATCTGATGATCGAGGTAGTGCCCGATCATCTCCGCCAGGCTCAGGGTCCGGGGGACCCCGTCCACCAACGAGACCATGTTGTAGCCGAAGGAGTCCTGGAGCGGGGTGTTCTTGTAGAGCTGGTTGAGCGTCACTTGGGGGACGGCGTCGCGCTTGAGCTCGATGACCAGTCGGGTCCCCACTCGGTCGGACGACTCGTTGCGCACGGCCGCCACGCCGGTCAGCTTCTTGCCGTCCACCAAGTCTTTGATCTTGGAGACGATCCGCTCGATCGACACCTGGTAGGGCAACTCGGTGACCACCACCGCGGTCCGCCCCTTGCGGATCTCCTGGATGTCGCAGACCGCCCTCACCTTGACCGACCCGCGCCCCGACGTCAGGGCCTCCCGGATCCCGGAGGCGCCGACCAGGAACCCCCCCGTCGGGAAGTCCGGCCCCTTGACGAACCGGAGAAGCTCCTCCGACGAGGCGTCGGGGTTGTCGACGACGTGCAGGGCTGCGTCGACGACCTCGCCCAGGTTGTGGGGCGGGATGGAGGTCGCCATGCCCACCGCGATCCCCTGAGACCCGTTGACCAGCAGGTTGGGGAACCGGGACGGCAGCACGGACGGTTGCTGAAGCTCGCCCGAGTAGTTGTCGACGAAGTCGACCGTGTCTTCGTTGATGCTCTCCAGCAGGTGCGTGGAGAGCTTGGTGAGCCGGCACTCGGTGTACCGGGCCGCCCCCGGGGGGTCGTCGACCGTGCCGAAGTTGCCTTGCGGGTCGATGAGGAGATGACGCATCGAGAACCGCTGACCCATCCGCACGAGCGCGTCGTAGATCGCCTGGTCGCCGTGGGGGTGGTAGTTGCCCATGACGTCGCCGACCACCTTCGAGCACTTGCGATGGGCTGAGGCCGGGCTGATGTTGTTCTCGAACATCGAGTAGATGATGCGGCGCTGCACCGGCTTGAGCCCGTCTCTCACGTCGGGCAGGGCCCGGGAGACGATCACCGACATGGCGTAGTCGATGAAGCTCGCCTCCATCTCGTTGGTGATCTCCACCTCGGGCGCCCGGCCCATGGCTCTCAGCTCCTCGGTCACAGGGCCCCTCTCTAGATGTCCAGGAAACGGACGTCGTCTGCGTTCTGCTGGATGAAGGTCTTGCGGGACTGGACGTCGTCGCCCATCAGCGTCTCGAAGATCTCCTCGGCTCTGGCGGCGTCGGCCATCTCCACTCTGAGCAACGTGCGTGTCTCCGGGTTCATGGTGGTGTCCCACAGCTCGCGCGCGTTCATCTCGCCCAGGCCCTTGAATCGGGTCGGCTTCACCCTCGGGTGCTCCTCCTGGAACTCCTCCAGCTCCGGCTCGTCCTTCAGGTAGTGCACCTTCGACCCCACCTTCACCCTGTACAGGGGTGGCTGCGCGACGTACACATACCCGTACTCGATCAGCGGCCTGAGGTGTCTGAAGAGGAGGGTCAGCAGGAGCGTCCTGATGTGGGCGCCGTCCACGTCGGCGTCGGCTAGCAGCACCACCTTGTGGTACCTGGCTCTCGAGATGTCGAACTCGTCGCCGATGCCGGTGCCCATGGCGGTGAATATGTCCTGGATCTCGGCGTTTTGGAGGGCCCTGGCCAACCGGGCTTTCTCGACGTTGAGGATCTTGCCCCGGATGGGGAGGATCGCCTGGGTCTCCGAGTTGCGCGCCGCCTTGGCCGGACCGGCGGCCGACTTGCCCTCGACGATGAAGATCTCCGACTCCCCCGGGTCCCTGCTGGAGCAGTCGGCCAGCTTGTCCGGCAGGCCTCCGGACTCGAGCCCGGACTTCCTCCGAGTCAGCTCTCGCGCCTTGCGCGCCGCCTCCCGCGCCTTCGCCGCGTTGACGCACTTCTCCACGATGCGGCGAGCCTCCGGCGAGTGCTTCTCGAGCCACTCGGGGAGTCTCCGGTTGAGGGTCTTCTCCACATAGGACCGGATCTCGGTGTTACCGAGCTTGGTCTTGGTCTGCCCCTCGAACTGCGGCGACTTGACCCTCACCGACACCACCGCGGTGAGCCCCTCCCGCACATCCTCGCCGGTCAGGTTGGAGTCCTTCTCCTTCAACAGGTTCTTGGCGCGAGCGAAGTCGTTGACCGACTTGGTGAGGGCCTTGCGGAAACCCTCCTCGTGTGTCCCGCCCTCGTGGGTGTTGATGTTGTTGGCGAAAGTGAGGACCGTCTCGACATATGACGTCGTCCACTGGAGGGCGACCTCCACCTCATGGTCCTTGCCTGCGTCCGTGATGTCGATGATGTGGCCGTGGATCGGGTCGCGTTTCGAGTTGAGGTGGTTGACGAAGTCGACGATGCCCCCCTTGTATCGGAACGTGTCGCTCCTCGGGACCTCTCCCCTGTTGTCGACGACGGTGATCCGAAGCCCCCGGTTGAGGAAGGCGGTCTCACGGAGGCGGGAGACCACGACCTCGTAGTCGACCTCAAGCGTGTCGGTGAAGATGTCGGCGCTTGGCCAGAACCGGATGGTCGTCCCGCTTCTCTTCGCGGCCCGCCCCTTGACCGGGTCTTTGGTCTTGGGCCTGCCGTCCTCGAACTCTTGGACGTGCACATGCCCGTCGCGGCGGACTTCGGCCTCGAGCCGCTCCGAGAGGGCGTTGACGACCGACACGCCAACGCCGTGCAGGCCGCCCGAGACCGTGTAGGCGCCTTGCTCGAACTTGCCGCCGGCGTGCAGGGTGGTGAGGACCGTGGTCAGCGCCGACCGTCTCGTCTTGGAGTGGCGGCCGACGGGGATGCCTCGGCCGTCGTCGGACACCTCGACCCCTCCGTCGGCCCGAAGGTTGACGTCGATCTTCGAGCAGAACCCCGCCATCGCCTCGTCGACGGAGTTGTCGACCACCTCCCAGACGAGGTGATGAAGGCCTCTCGGGCCGGTCGAGCCGATGTACATCCCCGGTCTGCGGCGAACCGCCTCAAGACCCTCAAGGACCGTGATGTCCTTGGCCTCGTAGCTGTCGCGTGTAGCCGTCACGATCCTCCTTGGGGAACAGGGGCGGCCGACCCGCCCGAGCGGGCGCCTGCGACGGGCGCCGGTCTCACGCCTGTCATTTTGCCTGTCCCCGCCGCCATAAGCCAATTCCTCCCCGCCGCGGCCCAGGTCAGCCGCGGCCCGGGCCGACAACCTCCACGGCGTCGACCGTCGAGTCGCCGAACCGGTCACCGATCGCCTCCAGCAGCGCCGCCTCGCCGTACCGCAGGAAGGCGATCGCCGAGGGGCTGAAGGCCTCGACAACCAACGTCCGGCCCTTCACATAGAGCGGCCTCGACCGACCGGCCCACGGCTTCCCCGCCAGGCTCTCCCACTCCTCGGAGATCTTGAAGGCCGTCAGCGGGTCGCCCAACCCGAGTCGGCCGAACAACGCGGTGATCGAGTCGGAGAACGGCTCCAAGCCGCCGGCACCCCTCATCGCAGCGTCCCCGGCGCCCCCCAACGCAGCGTCCCCGGCGCCGCGCTCCAGGATCGACCCGCGACGGGCACATCTTCGGGCCGCGCCGACGTGATGATCGTCTGGGCCTCCGAAGGCAGAGCCTCGGCGAGAGCCTCCGACCGGGCAGGGTCGAGCTCTGAGAAGACATCGTCGAGAAGCAGCACCGGCGGCTCGCCGACGGCCTCCGCTATCGCCCGGTGCGCCGACAGCTTGACGGCGAGAGCCATGGTGCGTTGCTCCCCTTGGCTGCCGTAGGCGCGCGCGTCCCGCCCGTCGATCACAAAACCCGGCTCATCGCGGTGAGGGCCGACTGTTGTCATCCTCCTTTCATAATCCCGGCGATGGCTGACTTCAAGGGCCTCGTTCACCGTGTCCGCGTACTCGCCCGCTGAGGCCCGCTTCAACTCGCCGTCGGCCCAAGAGCATGTGTAGGTGAAGTCGGCGACGGCGCCATCGCCCGCGATATCCGCGTAGGACTCGGCGAGGTGCGGGCCCAACGTCTTCATGACCTTCCACCGGCGCGCGATCACCCTTCCCGCCGCATGCGCCAGCCTCGAGTCCCACACCGCGAGCACCGCTTGGTCCGTGTCGCCGGCTTTGAGGAAGGCGTTCCGCTGACGCAACGAGCGCTCCAGCTCCAACTGGTCGAGGTAGGCGGCGGGCCACAACTGGACAGCGACGTCGTCGAGCAGGTCGCGGCGGTGGGCGGCGCCGCGCTTGACGAAGTCGAGGTCATCCGGCAGGAAGGCGACAACCCGCAACACGCCGAGCAGGTCCGACGCGCGGCGAAGAGCGCTCTTGTCCACCTGGGCGCGGCGGCGGCCTTCGCGGCGGATCTCAATCTCGATGAGGCGCCGTCGCTCGGCCCCGGCGATCCCGGACCGGACGACCGCCTCCTCCGCCTCGTCGCCGATGAGGGCCGTCTCGGGCGACGACCGGAACGACCGAAGCGCCGCCAAATAGGCGATCGCCTCCAACACGTTGGTCTTCCCCGCTCCGTTGGGGCCGGTCAGCACGTTGACGCCGGGGTCGGGGCGCCACTCAAGGTTTACATACGACCGGAAGCCGATCAGCGAGAGCCAATCGACTCGCATTCAGACCCGCACAGGCATCAACAGATAGAGGTAGTCGCCTTCGGTCCCGCCGTCGAGCACACTCGGCTTGAAGGAGTCGATGACCCGGATTCGCACTTTGTCGCCGACCAACGCCGTGACCCCGTCTTGGAGGTAACGCGGGTTGAAAGCGATCGAGACCTCATCCTCGGCGCCGGAGTACTCGCCGGCGAGGTGCTCAGTCTCGCCGCCGACGTCCTGGCGGCTCACGGCGACCTCCACACCGCCTTCCATCAGCTTCAGGCGGACCGGGATGTGGTCCTCCGCGACAAGCGTCACCCGACCCAGGGCCTCCAACAGATCCTCCTTGTCGAGGACCACCTGGCTCGGGTACGAGTCGGGGAGCAACGACTCGTACTTGGGGAAGCTGCCGTCGATGAGCCTGAGACGGAGGGACCCCCTCTCCGACGCGAAGACCGCTTCCCTCTCGCGTAGCTGCGCCGTCACCTTCGGCGCTCCGATCGCTCGCGGCAGCTCCCTGAGGCCTCGGCTCGGCACCAGAGCCGTTCCCTCAAGGCCCACACCGCTCAACTCGCGTTTGGCCAAGCGGTACGAGTCGGTGGCGACCATCCGCAACCCCTCGTCGGAACTCTCGAACAGCACGCCGGTGAGGATCGGCCTGGCGCCGTCGCCCGAGGCGGCGACGGTCACCTGGCCGATCGCCTCGGCCAGCTCTTCCCCGTCGACTTCGACCCCGTTGCCTGCCGCCTCCTCCTGGACCGGGAAGTCCTCCAAGGTGAGCGGCCGCAGAGTGAACCGCGGGCCGGCGCCTAGGATCTCAATGTCGGTCTCGCTGATCCCCACGGTCACTTGACCGGGCGGCATCTTGCGCACCGCCTCCGAGAGGAGCCGCCCGGGTATGACCGCCCTCCCCTCCTCCATCACCTCGACTTCGACCTGAGTCCTGACCGTCAGGTCCAAGTCGGTCCCGGTGACCCGCAGGACCGATCCCGACACTTCACAGAGCAGCCCCTGAAGCACGGGAAGGGCTGTGCGGGGCGCCACCGCCCGGTTGGCGCGGACGAGGGCATCGGCCAAGTCGTCTCGCTGAGCCCGGATTCTCACAGTTGTTCTTCCCTTCTTCTGTTACTACGAGTTCTCATATCTAAGCCTAGAAGTTGTAGTAGGGGGTTGTGAATCTGTGTATACGCCGATTCTGGCGAGGTCGCGCCTGAAGATTCGTCTGGGGACGCGGCTGTGGGTCGGCAGTGGGGAACTCGGCTGCGGTTGTGGGCAACTCAAGAGGCTGTGGAGACATGGCCGCCTTTCCTCAACTCCTGTGTGAGTTGGTTGACGCTGTCGAACACGATTCGATCGGACCTGAGGATGCGCCGTACCTTGTCGACGGAGTGGAGCACGGTCGTGTGGTCCCGGTTGAAGTGCCTGCCGATACGGGGCAGCGAGAGGTCGGTGAGCTCTCGGCAGAGGTACATGGCGACCTGGCGGCAGAGGACAAGGGGCTGTCGCCGGCTGGAGCTGAGGACATCGTCGACGGAGAAGCCGTAGAGATCGGCGGCGGCCGAGATGATGGTCTCCGGCCCCAACGGCACGGGTTCATCGATCACGACGATGTCTTGAAGCACTCGCTGGGCGGTCCTGAGGTCGATATCGCGCCGGTTGAGGGCCGACCAGGCCGTGACGCGGGTCAACGCCCCTTCCAGCTCCCTGATGTTGTCGGAGACCAGGCCCGCGATGTGCTCCAAGACGTCGATGGGCACAGGCCGCGGCGCGAGGTCGGCGTTTCGCTTGAGGATGGCGAGGCGGGTCTCGACGTCGGGCGGCTGGATGTCGGTCAGGAGGCCCCACTCGAACCTGCTCCGCAGGCGGTCCTCCAGCGACGAGAGGTTGCGCGGGTGCCGATCGGAGCTGATGACCATCTGCTTGCCGTCGTCGTACAGCGAGTTGAACGTGTGGAAGAACTCCTCGAGGATTTGCTCCTTGCCCTCGAAGAACTGGACGTCGTCGAGCAGGAGGATGTCGACGCTGCGGAAGCGCTGCTTGAAGGCGTCGAGCCGTTTCCGCCGGATCGAGTCGATGAAGTAGTTGAGGAAGTTCTCGGAGGAGACGTAGCGAACCACCAGGTCGGGGTACATCTCCAACGCCTCGTGGCCGACGGCGTTGAGGAGGTGCGTCTTGCCCAGGCCGGCGCCGCCGTAGGTGAAGAGGGGGTTGTAATGGGCGCCGGGCTTCTCGGCCACGGCCATGGCCGCGGCCCAGGCGAACCGGTTGGACTGGCCAACGACGAAACTCTCGAACCGATAGCGGGAGATCAGGTTGGTCGACGGCCCGGAGCGGGCCGGCGCGCCGGCAGGCTCGGCGGGCGTCGAGTTGACGTGGGCCGAGTTGACGTGGGTCGCCTCGGCGGGGTCCTCACCGAGGGGGAGAGGTTGCGCCACAGGCGTCAGCTCGCTGACCTGGTAGACGGGAGAATCTGTGCCGTAGACAGATTTGTAGGCGGCGTCGACGAGATCGCCGTGTTTATCTCGGACCCAACGGAGGTGGAACTCGGTCGGCGCCACCAGGTCCGGCGAGTCGTCGCCTTGACTCGGCTCAAGCCGCGACAACCAGGTCTCCCAGTTCAGCTTGGAGGCGCCGGACCGGAGGATCTCTCGGAACTCGGTCCAGTTGTCCGTTGCTCTGTTTGCCTGGGTCAAGAGGCGGGTCCTCCAAAGCCAAGTTGTCCACAAGCCGTTCCACATCTGTGGAAACGTCTGTGCACATCTCCGGCTCGGTTGTCTCGGGAGGCGCCGCCGCCCATTGACGGGGGCGCTGTGGAGTCGAGTGAGTATTGATGTGCGGCCGGGGCCGGTCAAGAGCGCGAGAATCGACGTTGTTGAGGTCGGCTGCGGATCGTGGCAGCGGTGAACCCGCAGGTGAGCAATGCTGTTTCCAGTTCTTGGGAGGGGTTCGCGGGGCTGCGGGCCCCACTCTTGCGGGTTAGGAGTCTTTTCGCGAGCCGACGGTTTTCTTCGCGAGCCGGCCCTCGCCGCGGCCGATGAGAAGGGTCGGGGCTTTGACATCGGGCTCGGCGCGTCCGTACCCTGTGGCGACTCCCCGCTATGAAGAGGACTTACCAACCAAAGGTTCGGCGGCGAAAGTGCCGTCACGGCTTTCGGCGTCGGATGCAGACGCGGGCTGGGCGCGCCGTTGTCAACGCGCGCCGTCGGAAGGGTCGTGCCCGTCTCACGGTCTGAGCCGGGGACGCTCCGACGCTCAGAGGACTTCCGCAGGGTTCTGAGCGACGGGACCCGGCGACGGAGCGGCGGGATCGTGGTGGTCGGCTTGGCTGGTCGCTCCGGCGCGGCGCGGCTGGGGTTGGCGGTCTCCGCCGCCGGCGGCGCGGTGACGCGCAACCGGGTCAAGAGGAGGTTGCGTCACGCCGTGCGCGACCTGGAGCTACAACCAGGGATGGATTACGTGATCATCGCCAACAGAGAGGTCGCCGAGGCGGCTTACACCAGAGTTCGGGGTTGGCTGGGCCGAGCCCTCGAGGAGGTGGCGGGTGCCTGAGGGGTTGCGGTGGTTGCGGCCCCGTAGCTTAGCGGTTGGCCTCATCCGCGTTTACCAAAAGCTGGTAAGTCCGGCCATGAGCCCCAATTGCCGTTATCAACCGACCTGCTCCGCTTATGTCGCCGAGTCGATCGAGCGATTCGGCGTCCTGCGCGGCGGTTGGCTCGGATCGAGGCGAATCGGGAGGTGTCACCCGTTTCGGCCCGGCGGGCACGACCCGGTCCCGGAAACCTGGACGGTGTGGTGATGGGCCAACTCTTCGATCGGATCCAACAGCTTCTCGGCGCCATCTTGTCGTTCTTCTACGACTTCCTCCACCCGGCGCTCCCCAACGGGTGGGCGTACGGGTTGGCGATAATCCTCCTCACCGTCTCCATCAACCTGCTCCTCTTCCCGCTCACCCTCAGGCAGACGCGGGCCAGCCGGGCTTTCACCGCGGTCCAGCCGAAGATGAGGAAGATCCAGGCCGAGTACAAAGGCGACCCTCAGGAGATGCAGCGCCGTATCATGGAGGTCCAGAAGGAAGCGGGCGCCACGACGCGGGGTTGCCTCGGCCCCATCCTCGTCCAGGCCCCGATTTGGTTCGCCCTGTTCCGGCTTCTGCAGAACCCGATCAGGTATCTGCGGGAGACGGGGGCCGACGGCGCCTCGACCAACACGTTGCAGGTGGTCGCCGGGTCTCCGGTCATCGACGAGGCGGCGATCCAGCCGATCAACCCCGGGGCCGACCTCGGATCAGCGCTTCACGACATGGGCGGGTTCCTCAGCCCCGACAACTTCGACTTCAACAACTGGATCCCCGGGTTCGACATGAACAGCTTCATGGGGATGAACCTGGGCATCAGCCCCGGAGAGGCCGTCGGGCTGTTCGGTCTCGGGACCGCTCTCCCCTACCTGATCGTGATCGCGTTCATGGTGGCGACCCAGTATGTCCAACAGTGGCACACCACCTACGGTCAGAAGCCCCCCGACCAGAGGGGCGCCGCCACGATGCAGGCGGTGACTAAGGTCATGCCTCTCGTCGTCGGGTTCTTCTCGTGGAACTTCCCGGCCGGTCTCGTTGTGTACTGGGCAACGTCGAACCTCTTCCGTTTCGGCCAGCAGGTGTTGATATTCAAGATCGATGGGCGCCCGCCCTCGCCGGGATCGGCGGACAAGGCGCCGGCGGAGCCGTCGGCCCCCGACGACGACAAGCCGAGGAAGCCACAGCAAGGTGCCGCAGACAAGCGCAGAAGGCGCAGGAGGAGGTGACGTGAGCAATTACGTCGAGATTGAGGTCAAGGCGAGAACCGTCGACCTCGCAGTGGAAGCCGCCATGGGAGAGCTTGGCGTCGATGACCGGGAGATGCTTGCGGTCGAGGTCATCACCGAGCCGGTGAAAGGGTTCCTCGGTTTCGGGGGGCAGGACGCCGTGGTGCGGGTGAGACGGAGGAAAGGGAAGAAGAGGGGCGGCCGCCGCCGCAAGAGCGGGGCGCAGGCGGCTCAGAAACCCAAACAGGACAAGGCAAAGAAGCCGAGTCAACGACAAAGCGCGCCGAAACCGGCTAAGAATGGGGGCGCGGGCGGCGCCGAGAGGCAAGCGAAGAGACCCGAGAAGACGAAGAGACCCGAGAAGAAAGAGAAGCCCGTGAGCGATGATCGACCCCAACTGACCGTCGAGGACCAAGCCCAGATCGCCAAGGAGTTCCTGGAGGGGCTCGTCGGCGCATATGGTCTTGAGGGGGAGGTGACCGCCGTCGTTGACGACGGCGCCATCGTGGCCGATGTCAGCGGCGAGCAGACGGAGGCTCTTGTTGGAGTTCGAGGCTCGGTGCGATCGGCCATCCACGAGTTGACTCGCACCGTCCTGCAACGACACGGCAAGGAGACGGCGAGTCTCCGTCTCGACATCGCCGGGTACGCCGAGCGCCGTCGGCAGGCGTTGTCCATCTACGGCGAGCAGTTGATCGAGCAGCTCACGGCCGAGGGCGGGGAGATCATGCTGGAGCCGATGAGTCCGGCCGACCGCAAGGTGATACACGACGCGGCCGCGGCGCATGGGGGAGTCTCCTCCTACTCGGAGGGTGAGCCGCCGCGGCGTTTTGTGGTGCTGTCGTTGGATGCGGCGGTAGCCGAAGAGGAGTAGGAGGCTGGCTGAGCGCCCGTCTCCGTTTCGACCCGCCCCAGGCCGTTTCATGTGAAACATGTGAGGCGGGTGACCGAGTTCCTCGGCATGGAGCTGGATCAGGGTCAGATCGAGAAGCTGGCTCAATACCGCGACTGGTTGCGAGACGAGGCGATCCCGGCGGGCGGTCTCGGGCCGGCGGAGGATCGACGACTCGAGTCGAGACACATCGCCGACTCGTTGCTGTTCGCGGCAGGTTTCGGTGCCGTTCCCGAGCATGTTCGTGATCTCGGGTCCGGGGTGGGGTTGCCTGGGATACCGTTGGCGGTGGCTCACCCGCGATCTCAACTCGAGTTGGTGGATCGGTCTCAGAAGCGGGCCGACCTCATGAGACGAGCCGTTGCCGTGCTCGATCTCGGCAACGTCACAGTCACCCGGGCCGAGATCGCCGGCCTCGACAGCAGTGCGCCGGTCATCGTCTCCCGTGCAGCTTTCCGTCCGGAGGTGATGGCGACCGCGGCTCGCCGTCTCTTGGCCCCGGCGGGACGAGCGATTGTAGGCGGCTCATGGTCAAGCCGACCCGAAGTCGAAGGGTGGGAGACTGTGGAGATCCCGGCGGCGGTCCTTGACCAACCCGTCTGGCTCCTTATCATGGGGGTCGATGAGTAGACCGATGGTGGCCGCACTCGCCAACCAGAAAGGCGGTGTGGGCAAGACGACGACGGCAATCAACCTGGCCGCGGCTTTGGCGTTCCAGGGTCATCGCGTCCTCCTTGTCGATCTCGATCCTCAGGGCAACGCCACCAGCGGTCTCGGCATCGACCGGGGCGCCGTCGAGGTCTCGGTGTACGACGTGTTGCTGAAGGAGTCGGGTGTCGACGACGCTGTTGAGCCCACGTCGGTGCGCAACCTGTTTGTTGTTCCGGCCACAATCGACCTGGCTGGGGCTGAGATCGAGTTGGTGTCGACGTTTTCACGTGAAACGAGACTCAGGTCGGCGATCGGTGAGAGTGAGCGGAGCTACGACTTGGTGCTGATCGATTGCCCGCCGTCGCTGGGGTTGCTGACGGTCAACGCTCTGACCGCGGCCGACGAGGTGGTGATCCCGATCCAATGTGAGTATTACGCGTTGGAGGGGCTCACCCAGCTCCTTCAGAACATTGAGTTGGTGTCGGGTAATCTCAATCCCGCGTTGAGAGTGGGTGGTGTGGTGCTGACGATGTTCGACGGCCGAACCACGTTGTCCAAGGACGTGGCCGCCCAGATTCGCCGCCACTTCGGCCCTGTCACATATCGCACGGTGGTGCCGAGATCGGTGAGACTGTCGGAGGCGCCGTCCTACGGCGAGCCCATCGAGGCTTTCGACCCGATGAGCAGCGGCGCCATCGCATACCGGCACTTGGGTAAGGAGTTCGCAGCCCGACATCTCAAAGAGGAGGAGGAGTAGTTGAGCCCACGGAAAGCGGGTTTGGGGAGAGGGCTGGAAGCGCTTATCCCCGCGGCCCATGAGAACGACGAGTTCGTCCATGCGCCGGTTGACAGAATCGAGGCCAATCCGGAGCAACCGAGAACCAACTTCGAGAGGGAGGCGCTCGACGAGTTGGCGGCGTCGATACGGGAGGTCGGGGTGCTGCAGCCCATCGTGGTCACCGCCGCCGCCGACGGTTTCACCCTGGTCGCGGGTGAGCGCCGGTTGCGGGCGGCGCGTCTCGCCGGGTTGAGGACGATCCCGGCCGTGATTCGCCGGGCCGGAGACGACGCGGCCCTCGTCGAGTCGTTGGTTGAGAACGTGCAACGCGAGGATCTGACACCCATCGAGGAGGCCGCCGCCTTCCGGCAACTCCTGGCAAATTATGGGATGTCGTTGGAGCAGGTGGCCGATCGCGTCGGGAAGTCGCGTCCGGCCGTGTCCAACGCGCTTCGCCTTCTCGGGTTGCCGGCGGCGATTCAGACGATGGTTGCCGCCGGTGACCTCAGCGCCGGGGCGGCAAGGGCGCTAGCGGGTTTGGAGGACGAGAAGTACGCGACCTACCTGGCCGAGAAGGCGGTCGAGGAGGGTTGGACCGTGCGGCGGGTTGAGGACGCGGTGCGTCTGCGGCGGGAGATGGGGGCCGGGACGAGGGCCGCGGCCCGCCCTGTTCGGCCGCTGCGCCCCGCTGAGATCATCGAGCTGGAGAAACGTCTCGGCGAGCGGTTGAAGGCCAAGGTGAGGATCTCCTACGGAGATGAGAAGGGAAAGGTCGAGATCCGTTTTGGGTCTTTGGGGGAGTTGGAGCGGATCTATCGCATTATCGGCTAACGGGCCGTCGCTGAATTGGCGAACCGGGTTGGGGCGGTCGTCGGCGCGCGGCCCCGTTTCTCAATGCGCAAACTACGGCATAGGCGAATCGAGAGCATTAGGAAACCGGGTTTGGGGGGAGGGGGAGGCGGCGGACTCGAAGAACAGCACCAGGCCATCGGTCACGGCGGAACCGGTCCTCTCGTTGAGTCTCGGCTTGGAGACGACGGCCGACGGCGCCCGGGTCTCCTTCAGCATAGCGCCGGCTCGCCCCTCGACGACTCCGCCCGCCTTGGCTGTTATCGCCTCGGCGAGTCTCTCGCCCGCGGCCGATGAGCTGTGGTCCGAGGCGAAGTAGAAGACGCCGTCGGTCTCGTCCCGGGACACCCTGAAGCCGACGATGATGTCCGACCCGACGCGGTTGGCGCGCCGGGCCCGCGCCCTCTCGGGGAGTTGGGTGTCATGGCTGCGAGACATCACCGGCAACCCGCCCGCCTCCTGGATGGCGAGCGCGGCCGAGGCGGCGGCTTCCCAAGTCTGCCTCGTCTCGTCGGGGTCGCGACAGCTTGCGTCCAGGTAAACGCGCGCCCCGGCGATGGTCGGGGGGAGCAGCCGCATCCACTCCCGCTCGCGGATGGCCTGGCGGCCTTCCCTCATCTCCCCTCGCGTCACTAGACGGACCTCCGTGATCACCTCGGGGCCGGCTTTCCCGTCCTCCGCCAAGCCGCGGTTGGCTTGGAACTCGAGGACCGCGCGCTCAGTGTCGGGCCCGAAGACGCCGTCGACTTTGCCTGCGTCGAAGCCGAGCGAGCTGAGGCGCGACTGAAACTCCGACACGTCCTCGCCGCGGATCATCGGCCGGCGCATGACGAGGATGCGGTCCCCGAGCCGATACCCGGCCTCGTACAGCGAGCGCCAGGTGTCGGGCCCAACGATCCCGTCGGGATCGAGTCCCTTCACACGTTGGAAGGCGACGACGGCAGCCCGCGTACCCTCCCCGAACCGCCCGCGCGAGTCGCCACCCGGCTCATGGCCGAGCGCGGCCAGACGGTCTTGGATATCGCGGACGGCGGGGCCTTCGGCGCCGAGACGGTAGAGACGCACGGCATCACCTTAAGTCGCCGGGCGGTCGGAGGGCGGTCGCCGTCGTCCGACTCGCGGGTTTCCCAACACGCGGGCCGCGTGGCAGACTCGCCGCTCATGTCGGGACAGGGCTGGGAGGCGCTGCTCACGCGGGAGGTCCGTTGGTTCTTCGACGGGTCTCTGCCCGCTGATATCAAGAGTTGGTTCACCGCCGGCTCGACGCGGGGCGTGAGGAAGTCGAGGAGCGATGTTTACGACTTGGCGCCGGCGCGCCGCGGCATCGGCGTCAAGCAACGCGACGGGGTCAGGCTCGACGCGAAGCGTAAAGTCGCCGAGCTGGGCGTGGTGCGACTGCGGTCGGGGGTAGAAGGGCGCGTCGACGACTGGGAGAAGACGGTGCAATCGGGGCTGACCGTCGGCCCTGAGCGGCTCGTCGTGTCGAAGGAGATCATCACGTTGCGTTTCGAGGCGGAGTCGCCGCCCGATCGCGGCCCCGCCGGCTGCGAAGTCGAGCTGGCCTCGATCAGCATCGGGTCGGCTCGCTCATGGAGTCTGTGCTTCGAGACATTCGGAGACCCGGCCCTGCGGGGGGAGGCTCTGGAGGCCGGTTTGGAGAGGTTGGTAGGGGAGGGGCCGCTCCCCGAAGGCCTCGAGCTGAGGAGTGAGCGAAGCTGCGGCTACCCGGAGTGGCTAACCACTCGTCGCAACTAGCAGATCCGGTTTCCTAATGCTCTGGATACGGTATACCGTAGCTTGTGCATCGAGAATCGCCGGCGCGGGCGGAGGCGGCGCGGTATTTAGGCGACAGACCGTTATGTGTACTCGGCGAGCTCCTGCAGCAGCCTCTGCTTCGGAGCGGCGCCGACCACGCGCTTCTTCTCAACCCCGTCCTTGAACAGGATCAGGGTCGGGATGCTCATCACTTCGTGCGCGGCGGCGGCCTGCGGGTTGTGGTCGACGTTGAGCTTGCCGACGGTGAAGGCGTCGTGCTCTTGGGCGATCTCCTCGAGCACGGGTGCGATGACGCGGCACGGCCCGCACCACTCGGCCCAGAAGTCGACGAGAATCGGCTTCTCATCGTTGATCTTGTCGTTGAAGGTCCCGTCGTCGAGAGTGACGATCTCGGCCATTTCTCCTCCTTGAGGTCATAAGCGGTCTGTGTTGGTGTTCCTTGTCTCCGCGCTCCCCCCGGGCGTTGGCGGATTCCGCCGCACCCACAACCGGTGAACGCTCCCGATGGGGCGGTCATTCCTGATTCGCCAGCCATCTCTCGCAGTCGATGGCAGCCATGCAGCCCGTCCCGGCCGCGGTGACAGCCTGACGATAGCGGTGATCGGCGACATCGCCGGCGACGAACACACCCTCGACCGAGGTCCGGGCGCCGCCGGTCTTGACGATGTAACCGGCCTCGTCGAGATCCAACTGGCCCTGGAACAACTCGGTGGCGGGTGTGTGGCCGATCGCCGTGAAGACGCCGTCGGTCGCCGCGTGGCGGAGTTCGCCGGTGACCGTGTCCTCGACGGTCGCCCCGGTGACTGCGTCGTCGCCGTGGATCTCCTTGACGACGGTGTTCCAGCGGATCTCGATCTTGGGGTGCGCCATGGCCCTGTCGGACATGATCCTCGACGCCCGGAGCTTGTCGCGCCGGTGGGCGATGACGACCTTCGAGGCGAACTTGGTGAGGAAGAGGGCTTCCTCCATGGCGGCGTCGCCTCCGCCGACGACCAGAACCTCGCGGTCCCTGAAGAAGAAGCCGTCGCAGGTGGCGCAGGTCGAGACCCCTTTGCCGGTCAGCCTCTCCTCGCCGGGGGCGCCGAGACGACGGGCCGTGGCGCCTGCGGCGACGATCACCGAGTCTGCGGTGTGCCGGTCGGCCCCGGCCTCCACTTTGAACGGCGGCTCCGAGAAGTCGACCCTGGTGACGCTCGACTCGCGGAGGCGGGCGCCAAAACGCTCCGCCTGCTTGCCGAAGCGGTCCATCAGCTCGGGGCCCGTCACCCCGTCGGGGAACCCGGGGTAGTTCTCGACGTCGGTGGTGAGCGTCAGTTGCCCCCCGGCGACGAGGCCCGCGAAGACGAGCGGGCTCATGTCGGCTCGGGCGGCGTAGAGCGCAGCCGTGAGGCCGGCGGGCCCGGCGCCGATGATCACGAGCCGTTCATGCGTCATCAGCTTCTCCGTCGTCGACTTCGGCTCTCTTGAGCCAGAGCCAGCCGCCGACCGCCAGCATCAGGGCGCCGAGGACGGCGAAGGCGCCTGCGGTGGTCAGCGGGATCTCGAGCGCTCCGAACACCGCCCACGGCAGGAACACCAACGCTGTGATCACCATGGTCGCCGCGACGACTCCCAGGCCGGCGAGCCGGATGCCTTCGGCGACCCGGTCAACGGTCATCGACTTCACCTTCGAGGCGACTTGCTCAAGCAGGTCGGCGTACTTGGAGGCGAGTTGCTGCATGTGGGGACAAGGTTAGGCGCCATCCCGCTGAGGCGCGCTCCGTCACCTCTCGAGGTGCGTCAAGACGCAAGTCTCCAGCTCGATGAACGCGACGGGAGAGCCCTCCCCGACCGCCATTGCAGCCGGGACGGCGATCAGGTAGGCCTTTGGCGAGTCGAGCCCTGCTTGAAGGGTCTCCTCCTCGGTGACCAGGTCGATCGCCTCGTAGCCGGTGAGGTCGAGATCCTCGTCGACTTCGAGAGCGGCGCGGCTCACGCAGGGAGCGTGTGCGTCGGAGAAGCTCGGGTCGTCCCGGCCGGCGGCGTAGTCCTGTTGATCGCTTTCGCGGAGGCGGGTGGCCCGCTTGCTCAGGAACGTGATGAGCGGGCTTTCGGCGACCGATTCCGCAAACGGCTCGGAGGTCTCGGCGGGGCCGCTTTCAAGAACGGCGCTCATCTCGTCTCCGCTCTCGGCGACGGCGGTCGATCCAGTCGGCCCATAGGCCGTGTCGCTTTCTGTGCTGGTCATGGCGAACCGTTCCGGTGGGCTCACGAGAGCCTGGTTGAGCACGACCGCCGACCCGACTACTACTACGACGGCGGCGGCGGCGGGCGCCCAACGGCGGGCGCGGGGCGCGGCGGGCGCGGCGCCCGCCGCGAGCGCGGCCCACACGTCTCGGCGCAGAGCGGCCCGCTCATGTTCGGTCAGTTCCGCCGCGGGCGCCGAGCGCAGAGCCTGGACGGCGGCTTTCTGCGCCTCGTACTCCGCCAGGTGCTCCGGCGACGACTCTACGAGAGAGAGGGCCTCGCGCTCGTCCTCAAGGCGGCCCTCGGCGAGAGCGGCCAACAACTCAAGCTCGCGTCTGTTCATACATTCCTTTGGATGCTCATCTCACCCCTCTTGGTTCCCGAGCTCCGCCGCCAGCATGCGCCGTGCGCGGAACACTCGCGACTTGACCGTGCCCAGCGGGGCGCCGAGCGCCTTCGCCGCGTCAGGCAGGGACATGCCCTCGATGTCGGCGAGGACGACCGCGCTGCGGAACTTGGGCGGGAGCGTCGCCAGGGCCCGGTGGATCTCAGGCCGCAGCCCTGCCGCCTCCACCGCTTCCTGGGCGCTGGGGTCGGCGGGGTCGAGACCCTCGGGCATCGAGTCGGCGGCGCGGCGCTTCCGCTTGCGAAGCAGGTCGTAGCAGGTGTTCACCGCGATCCGATGGGCCCATGTGGCGAATGTCGACTTCCCCTTGAACTGATGCGCCTTCCTGAAGGTCGTCAGGAACGTATCCTGAACAGCGTCCAGGGCCGTCTCCCGGTCGCCGACGATTCGCAGGCAGACGGAGAAGACCCTGTCCTCACAAGAGCTCATCAACTCGCCGAAGGCATCGTGATCCCCTTCGACCACGCGCGCCATCAGAGCCGCGTCGCGGGCTGCCGTGGTCACGGGCGGAATCGTACTTCTGCGATCGACGAGTGGTAGAGCCCGTCGGGTTGTGCCGGGAGGTCGGTGAGCCAGATCAGCCAGATCCCGTCGACCCGGGCGGGCAGATCGACGGACGCGGCGCCCGGAGGCGCCTCGGCCGCGGCGACCCGCTCCCACTCGTCGGGTGTGGCCTCCGGGGCGTCGGACCAGTAGACCTCGAAGGCCGTGCCGGGGGTGAGGCCTCCGATCTCGACGCGAGAGGGCCGGCCCTTCACCGTGAGGGCCACGCCGACGCCGTCCTTGATGGTCGGCAACGGATCTTGATACCGCTCGGTCCGCCATGAGGTGGCGACGTTGCGGTCCCAGACGCGGGGGATGTCGTCGTCGTGCTCGCCCCCCTCGCCGAAAGGGTCGAAGGAGGCAACGCCTTCGATGACGACCTCTCCCTCCGCCGCCGTCGCGGAAACCCTGTCCGCGACGGCGGCGGAGGTGTCTGCGGGGGCTTCGCCGCCGGTGCTTGTTGTCGTCCGGGGCGGCGGGAGCAACGGTTGGCCGCCGCCGCTGAGCGCCCGGCCGAGTCCGATGAGGCCGACGGCGGTCGCGACGAGGGCGGCTGCGGCAAGGATCAGTCGTCGGGAGGCGGCTCGAGGCTCGGGCACAGGCTTTCGGGGGCTGGGGGCGGCCAGGAAGGCCTCTTCCAGCGCGGCGGCGGTGTAGGCACCGGATTGGCCGGCCTTGAGGATTCGGTCGATGGCCCGCGGCACCCCGTCGATTCGCTCCGACGGCGGCGCCCCCCCGGGCCGCTCGCCGGTGAGCGCCGACTCGAGGGACACCGAGAGGGCTTCCACGTCGCCGCTGCGATCGGTCTTGGGAATCCGGCCGAAGGCGCCGAGTTTGGCTGCGTGGGCCACCGAGTAGGAGATCGCCGAGAGGTCGATGGCGCCGTGTGTCGCGCCCTCGGCGTGCAGAGCGGCGAGGGCCCCGGCCAACCCCGAGGCGTTGGGGGCGAAGTCGATGAGGTCGATCGTGTGGCGGGCCTCGACCCGGTCCGCCGCCGTCGACCCGCCAGTCCACTCGCAGACCGCGTAGGCGCCTCCTTCAACCTCGGAGACCGCGTATACCTTCGCCAGGTGCGAGTGGGCCGCCTTGGCGGCGCCCGTGACGCAGGTCACGAAGCTCTTGCGCCTGGCCGGCGACGTCTCGGGGCCGAGGCTCCGCACCAAGACCGGTCGTTCCAGCGAGGTGTCCGTCGCCAACCACTCCTCGATGTCCCCGTCGCGCCCGAGACGCATCTCGAGCTTGAATCGGTCGGGCACGGCGGCGGGCATGAGGACCATCTCAGCACGGCGGCGGGCATGAGGGCGACCTCAACGCGTCGGGTCGGCGAACGGGCGGGGCGCGGCGGGCCCTTCCGCACATCGGCCTCCTGTGGGAGAGTGTGGGCATGCGAGTGATCGTCGCAAGCCACCCGTCGGCGTTTGAACATGACGCCGGGCCCGGTCATCCCGAGCGGCCCGATCGGCTCAGCGCCGTGTTGAGGGGCGTCTCGTCGTCGGGCCTTGAGGTTGTCCAGGTCGAGTCGCCGGAGATCGCGCGAGATGACCTCACCCTGACCCACCGCTCGGCGTACATCGAGATGATCGAGGCGGTGTGCTCGGCGGGCGGGGGCGCCCTCGACCCCGACACGGTCGTGTCGCAACGGAGCATGAGGGCCGCCCTCACCGCGGCCGGGGGGGTCCTCAGGCTTGTCGATGAGCTGAGCGGCGCCTCGGGCGCCGTCGGCTTCGCGGCGACCAGGCCGCCGGGGCATCATGCCCTCGCCGATCGGGCGATGGGTTTCTGCGTCTTCAACAATGTGGCGACGGCGGCGGCCGTCCTGCGGTCGCGGGGTGAGCGCGTCGCCGTCGTCGACTGGGACGTGCACCACGGCAACGGGACGCAGGCGCTGTTGGGCGACGACCCCGAGGCCCTGTACGTCTCGATCCACCAGTCGCCCTTCTACCCGCACACCGGTCACCTGGACGACATCGACGCGGGGCGGGCAAAGGGGACCAACGTGAACATCCCGATGCCGGCGGGCACGGCCGGCGACGTGTACACGTTGGCTTGGGAGAGGCTGGTGATCGGCGTCGTCGATCAGTTCGGGCCCGACTGGGTGTTGGTGAGCGCCGGCTACGACGCACATCGGGACGACCCTCTCGGCGGGCTGGAGTTGGTCTCGGCGGACTACGGGAGGTTGGCGGCCGAGTTGGCGAAGGCCCATCCCCCTTCCAGGACGGTGGTCGCTTTGGAGGGCGGTTACGACCTGCGCGCTCTCGAGAAGGGCACAGCCGCGACGTTGCAGGGGTTGGCGGGCGCCCCTCCGCCGCCCGACCCGACCGCGGTCTCGCCGGACCTGGCCCACATCGCCCTGAGCGAGGCCGCCGAAGTCGTCTCGAGGCATTGGGATGTCTGAGCGGCCCGGGGCTGGCGGTCCGTCGTCAAAATGGCGAATCAGGCCAGGCGGTCCGCCCGTCGGCCATTAGGCAATTCTCAATGCACAAACTACGGTGTAGGCGAACCCAGAGCATTAGGAAACCAAGTGGGGCGGGGTGCTACATGTGCGACAGATCGCTCGGGGTCCCGCCTCGGGGCCGGGGCTCGGGGCGACGGGCGGATAACGTGAGCGTGTGATCCCGGAGCGGCTCGAGTTCCTCAGGTCGGAGCATCTTCCTCCCGTGCAGCTCACGGAGTTGTTCGCCGAAGCGGGGGAGGAGCTGTATCTCGTCGGCGGGTCGGTGCGCGACGCGTTCTTGGGTCGGTCGGTCGAGGACTTCGACTTCGCCACCGGCGCCAAGCCGGACCGGGTGGCGAGCCTTCTTGAGGGTTGGGCGGACGTCGTCTACCGCGTCGGCGAGGACTACGGGACGATCGCCGGCCGCAGAGACGGTCACACGGTCGAGGTGACAACGTTCAGAGACGAGGTGTACCGCGATCGCTCGCGGAAGCCGGTCGTCTCCTACTCAGGCGACATCGAGACCGATCTGAGTCGCCGCGACTTCACGGTCAACGCCATCGCCATGTCGATGACCGATCTCTGCCCGGTCGACCCCTTCGGCGGCCTGGCCGACCTGGCGACGGCGACCCTGCGCACGCCGCTCGACCCGGAGGTGTCCTTCGGGGACGACCCGCTGAGGATGCTCCGGCTGTTCCGTTTCCAGGCGATGCTCGGGTTTCAGCCGGATCAGTCGGCGGTCGCCGCCGCGACCGAGATGGCGGAGCGCCTTGAGATCGTGTCGGCGGAGCGGGTGCGCGACGAGCTATCCAAGCTCCTGGTCGCTCCCTCGCCCTCCGCCGCCCTGCAGCTCGTCGTGGCTACGGGGCTGGCCGACCGCTTCCTCCCCGAGTTGCCGGCGCTGACCATGGAGCAGGACCCGCAGCACAAGCACAAGGACGTGCTCGCCCACACTCTCGCCGTCGTGGACAAGGCTTCCCCTGACCTGACGCTGCGTTTGGCGGCGCTTCTCCACGACATCGGCAAGCCGGCCACGAGGGAGTTCGGTCCCCGAGGCGTCGCCTTCCACCATCACGAGGTTGTCGGGGCCCGGATCGCCAGGCGCCGTCTCCGCGAGCTGCGCTACCCGAACGACGTCGTGCACGATGTGGGCCAGTTGGTCTTTCTCCATCTCCGGCCGCACACCCTGAAGCTCGGGTGGACCGACTCGGCCGTCCGGCGGTACGTCCGCGACGCCGGGCCGTTGCTCGGCAAGCTCAACGAGCTTGTCCGTTGCGACGTGACCACCGCCAACAAGCGCCGGGAGCGGGCGATCCAACATCGGATCGACGAGCTTGAGGCCCGTATCGCCGACCTCTCCGCCAGGGAGGAGCTCGCCAAGTTGAGGCCGCCGATCGACGGGAACCAGGTCATGGCCTACCTCGGGATCGGCCCCGGGCCGCGGGTGGGGGAGGTCATGGCGATGCTCCTCGAGAAGAGGATCGACGACGGCCCCTACACGACGGCCGAGGCGTACTCGCTGGTCAGGGTGTGGGCGCTGGGCGCTGCGATGGCGGACCCGGGGGAGGCGCCGCCGGTCGAGGAGGAGTGACGGCGCCGGCGGCGGCAGCGTCGCCGGCTGGTGCGGTGGTGCGGTGGTGCGCCGCAGGCGCACCGCTTGGTTTCCCAATGCTCCAGATTCGCCTATGCCGTAGTTTGTGCATCGAGAACGCCCGGCGGTCGGGTTCAGGCGACGGACCGGTAGGCTGGCCGCGTGGCCGGCCGTTTCGACCCGCCGAAGAAGAGTTACGCGGAGGTCCTCGGCGCTCGTATGGCCTACGTCGAGTGGGGGGAGGGCGACCCGATCATCCTGCTCCACGGGAACCCGACGTCGTCCTATCTGTGGCGCAAGGTGATCCCGCCTCTCAGCGAGGCGGGCCGGTGCATCGCCCCCGACCTGATCGGGATGGGGGACTCGGCGAAGATAGAGGGCGGGCCCGGTCGCTATCGCTTCTCCGCTCACGCCGAGTATCTCGAGGCCTTCCTCGACCATGTGGGCGCCGACTCGCGGGTGACGCTCGTCGTCCACGACTGGGGCGGTCCCCTCGGCTTCGACTGGGCCCGGCGGCGCGCCGAGGCGGTCAAGGCCGTCGCCTATATGGAGACGATCGTGACCCCTGTCGCCTGGGAGGATTGGCCGGAGGCCGCGAGGAGGATCTTCCAGGGCCTACGATCCGAGGCCGGCGAGGAGATGGCCCTCACCAAGAACGTCTTCGTCGAGAGGATCCTGCCGGCGTCGGTGCTCGACCCGCTGTCGGAGGAGACCATGGCGGTCTACCGGAAGCCCTATCTCGAGGCCGGCGAGTCGCGGCGCCCCACGCTCACATGGCCGCGGGAGTTGCCCATCGGGGGCGAGCCGGCGGACACGACGCGGGTGGTGGCCGCCAACGAGCGGTGGCTGTCGGGGCCTGGGCCGCCGAAGCTGTTCATCAACGTCGAGCCGGGATCGATCCTGGTGGGGCGGCCACGGGACGTGTGCCGGGCGTGGCCGAACCAGACTGAGGCGACCGTCCGCGGCGCCCACTTCGCCCAGGAGGACTCGGGCGAAGAGATCGGCGAGTTGATCGCCGAGTGGCTGACGGGCCTGTAGGGCCCGGACGCTTCCTACCCTGGCGCCGTGATCCTGGTCGCCATCCCGGCGGCGGCCCTCGCCGTCGTCTCCCTGGTCGCGTTCGGCGGTCGTTGGGTCTGGTGGCTCGACGTCCTGGCCAATTTCCGGCCGCACTACCTGGCGGCCCTGACGGTGATGGGCCTTGTCTTGATGATGTCGAGGTGGAAGCGCGTCGGGATAGCGGCGCTGGCGGCGGCCTCGATCAATCTCGCTTTGGTGGCGCCCCTCTTCCTCGGGTCGCCGGGGGAGGCGGGCCCTGAGGCCCCGTCGATGCGGGTGATGTCGTTCAACCTCCTCTCCACCAACGAGAGCTACGCCGAGGTCCTCGGCTACATCGAGGCGGTCGACCCGGATCTGGTGCTGCTCCACGAGGCCAGCCGCCCGTGGGAAGCCGCGGTTGAGAGCCTGGGCCCGGGTTATGAGGTGATCAGGCCGCGATCGGACGATCTCATCTTCGGGACGCTGGTGTTGGTGCGCGGCGCGGAGACCGACTCCGTGTCGTACGGCTTCGCGGAGACCCAGCCGCGCGCCGTCGAGATCGCCTTTCGCCCCGAGGGCTGGCCGGTGAGGGCCAGGGTGCTCTCCACACACCCTCTGGCGCCGACCGGGGGAGCGAGGGCGCGGCTGCGCGACGAGCAACTCGGCTTCGCCGCCGAGTGGGCGGCCCGCCAGGGCGACGGGCCGTTCGCCGTGGTGGGCGACTTCAACGCCACGCCGTGGTCGTGGCCGTTCCGAAAGATGATGTCGCAAGCCCGGCTACAGAACTCACAGATCGGCTTCGGCCTCCAGCCGAGTTACCCGAGCGCCTCCAGCCCGCTGTTGCGAGTGCCGATCGACCACCTGCTCCACTCCGACGCGCTTGTCGTCGGCGACCGGCGGTTGGGGCCTGCGATGGGGTCGGACCACTTCCCGCTCATCGTGGACCTCCACCTCACCCCCTAACTCCGGGTATCTTCGACCTTCATGGTCGACCGACATGCCGAGAACCGCCGGAGCCTCGCCGAGATCGTCGGCGAGTCGGGCTTGGCGATCGTCGGCGGGGCGACCGAGGTCATCCGCAACTTCGACGTCCCGCACCCGTTCCGCCAAGACTCGGCCTTCTGGTACTTGACCGGCTTCGGCGAGCCGGACGCCGTGGCCGTCTTGGCGCCCGGCCATCACGAAGGCGATTACACCCTCTTCGTGAGGCCGAAGGACCCGACCCAGGAGCTGTGGACCGGCGCCCGCCAGGGGACCGAAGGGGCGAAGGAGCGGTTCGGCGCCGACTCGGCCCACGAGATAGGCGAGCTCGACTCGGTCCTTGCCCGTCTGATGGTCGGGCGGGAGACGCTCTGGTACGCAACCGGGGACGAGCGGCTCGACGATCACATCGCCAAGATCGTCGGCGCGGCCCGGCTGCACCGGGAGCGATACGGCGGGATCACGCTCTCGGCCGTCAAGGACCTCTCGGCGCCGCTCGGCGAGATGATGCTCATCAAGAGCGCGGAGGAGGCGGCGAGCCTGCGCGAGGCGTGCAAGCTCACGGCGGAGGGTCACCGCGAGGCCATGAGGTTCGCCCGGCCCGGCATGCGCGAGTATGAGGTTCAGGCGGCTCTTGAGTACTACTGGCGCCTGCGAGGCTCGCGCCGGAACGGGTACGGCTCGATCGTGGCGTCGGGCGCCAACGCCTGCGTGCTGCACTACGAGGAGAACGACAGCGTCGTCGGCGACGACGACCTGATCCTCATCGACGCCGCGGCGGAAGTTGACGGCTACTCGTCCGACATCACCCGGACTTTCCCCGCCGGCGGCGCCTTCTCCGGCCGGCAACGGGCGGTGTACGAGGTGGTGTTGGCGGCCCAGAAGAGGGGAGTCGAGTTGTCGGTCCCCGGCTCGTCGCTTGCCGCCATCCACGACGGGTGCGCCGCGATCCTCACCGAGGGCCTGGTGGCCCTCGGCCTGTTGCCGAGATCTGTTGAGGAGTCCCTGGCGATGCACCACTACACCCAGTTCTTCATGCACGGCGTCGGCCACTGGTTGGGCCTCGACGTCCATGATCGGGGCGCCTACCGCGTGGAAGGGAGACCTCGGCCGCTTGAGCCGGGCATGGCTTTCACGGTGGAGCCGGGTCTCTATGTGGCGCCCGGCGACGGGGAGATCGAGTTGACCCTCTTCGAGTATGACCTCGACGAGCGGGCCGAGCGGCGGTCCCGTCTCGGCGCCGCGGCCGCCGCCGCCCTCGAGGAGGAGGAGAAGGAGGGCGCCGAGAAGATCACCCATCAGATCCCGGAGGAGTTCTTCGGGATCGGCGTGCGGATCGAGGACGACATCCTGATCACGGCGGACGGCGGGGAGAACATGACGGAGTCGGTCCCGCGCGAGGTCAGCGACATCGAGGCGTTGTGCGCCGAGGTGCCGCGGCTGCCCCGGCGCTAGCGGGCCGTCGGCGGGATGACGCAAGCCGATCGCGGCGGTCCTGCGCCCGCGGGGCGATTCCCAATGCACAAACTACGACACACCACTAGGAAATCGGATTGAGGGGGTGAATCTGCGGCGGGGATGAGGGTCAGATGGCCGGGATGGCGTAGAGGAAGATCGCCGAAAAGTGGAAGCCGCTGGCGGCCACGACGAACACATGGAACAGCTCGTGGTAGGAGAAGCTCCGCGGCGCCAGCCGCGGTCGTTTGGTGATGAAGAAGACGGCGCCGACCGTGTAGAAGAGCCCGCCGAGGAGGATCAGTGCCACCGCGCCGATCCCGAGCGTGTCGACGATGCGCGGCATCCAGAAGACGGCCACCCACCCCATCGACAGTTGCAGAGTCACCGACAACCCTGTCTTGACATTGGCGTGCAGGGTCTTGAGGAGGATGCCGGTGAGGGCGATCGCCCAGATGGGGCCGAGCCCGGCCACGAGGGCGACCCCGTCGAGAGCGGCGATGGCGATGGGCGTGAACGTGCCGGCGACCATCAGGAAGATCGTCGAGTGGTCGAGGCGTTGCCACCTCGTCTTCCAACGCTCGCCCCACGGGATCGAGTGATAGAGGGAGGAGACGGTGTACATCAGGAGCATGGTCATCCCGAAGATGAGGGCTCCGACGATGGCGGCGGCCCTTCCCCAGGCGCGGGAGAGGAGGAAGGCCAGACCGACGAGCGCGGCCATGGCGGCGCCCCCATGGAGGAACCCCCTGATGGGGTTTTGCATCTTGCCGAGCGTCCACCGCTCCATTTGACACAAGCTACCCGGTACTCCGCCGTAAACTGAATAGCTGAGATGGCTCTGAGTCTCCTCTACCGCGTCTACGAGCGGCGCCTTCGCTCCGGCCTCGATCGGGACCGACTCCCCAGGCACATCGGCGTCGTGCTCGACGGGCATCGCCGCCACGCCCGGGAGGAGGGTCTGGCCTCTTTCACCGAGTCTTACCGGGTGGGGATGAGGCGCTTCGAGGAGTTCCTCGGGTGGACCGACGAGTTGGGCATCCCGGCGGTCACCGCCTGGGTGCTCTCCACCGAGAACCTGTCCCGGCCCGCCGACGAGCTCGACCCCTACTTCGACGTCCTCGTTGAGCTGTTCGAGCGCCTGCCCTCGCTTTGCGGCGAGCACGACATGGGCCTGAGGGTCATCGGGAGCCTCGACCTGCTGCCCGATCGGCTCACCGCGGCGGCGAAGGCGGTCGTGGAGGCCGGCCCCGACGGGTCGCGCAGGCTCAACGTCGCTATGGGCTACGGGGGACGGCAGGAGATCGTCGATGCCGCCAAGGACCTGGTGTCGGAGTTGGTCTCTGACGGCGTCCCCGGCGAGGAGATCCCCGCTCGCATAACGTCGGCCGCCCTCGCCGGCCACATGTACTCGGCGGATATGCCCGACCCCGACTTGCTGATCAGGACGTCGGGGGAGTCGCGTCTGTCCGGGTTCCTGCTCTGGCAGTCGGCCTACGCCGAGTTCATCTTCGTCGACGTGAATTGGCCGGCTTTCCGTCACGTCGACTTCCTCCGCGCCCTCCGCGACTTCGCCGGCCGCACCCGCCGCTTCGGCAAGTAGGCCGGGCGAGGCGGCGGCGACCCTCGGGTGGCGCCTCGCGGGTGTAATGCCGCGGGTCGAGGGTTGCCCGGCCGTTGCGTGTGCAGTTTCGCGGCTCTCGTCGGTACTACTGCACACGCTCAGCTATGCGTGTGCGACGGTGCAGCCCTGTCGGGCGAGGCGTCGCCGTTCTAGCCGGCTCGCCAGTTTGGCGACGCACCTCTAGACCGTCACCATCGACGGGTCGAGGTGGGCGACGGCCCCGAGCCTGCGGAGCGAGAACGCCCACCCGTGGGCGATGCGGATCGTGGTGAGCCGGGAGACGCCGGTGTGGGGCTGGCGGAACCTCTCCCACTCCCAGGGCACGGGCGGCAAGCCGAGGAGCCGGCCCAGGATCACGGCGTTGGCGCCGGCGTGGGCGACGACGACCACTCGCATGGCGGGCTCGTCCACGGCCCAGAGGTGCGGCCGGCCCTCTTCCAGCGGGCGGGCGCCGCACGAGGCGAGCGTCTCGACAAGCCCGCCGCAGACGCGCTGGTGGAAGTCGAGGAACGACTCGCCGCCGGGGCCGAGCCCGTCCCACAGGTCTTCCATCGACCGCAGGTTCACCGTCTCGAACCACCGGTCGATCTCCTCGGCGGGCGACCCGTCCCACTGCGGCGGGTTGGCGATCTCGTGAAGCCAGTTGTGGACCTTCCGCTCGGTGCCCAGGGATCTCACGATCGGTTCGGACGTCTGCATCGCCCGCATCATGGGCGACACCCACAACCGGTCGGCGACGCCGATGGAGACCAGCTCATGAGCAACCCGGGCTGCCTGGTCGCGGCCCAGGGGGGTCAGCTCGGGGTCGTTGCGGGCGATCCGGTCAGGCGCCCAGTCGGGCTCGCCGTGTCGGACGAGGTAGAGATCCATGTGGGGCGAACCTAGCTCCCCGGCAGTCGCCCGATACGATGGGGACGTGTCCAGGGACGCCCTCATCGCCCATCTCAAAGCCCACGCTCTCCGCACCGACGGGCCGTTCACGCTGCGGTCGGGCGCCGTGTCCTCGTGGTACCTCGACGGCAGGCGGGTCACGTTCGACGGCGAGGGCGCTTGGGTCGTGGGGCGCGCGGTGGCTGAGGTGTTGGCGCCCGACGCGGAGGCGGTGGGCGGCATGACCATGGGCGCCGACCCGATTGCGGTGGCGACGGCGATGACGGCCACACAGGCGGGCAGGCCCCTCAAGGCTTTCTCAATCAGGAAGGAGGCGAAGGGCCACGGCGGGGGCGGTCGTCTTGTGGGCCCGGTGAGCGCCGGGGCGAAGGTTGCGCTGGTTGAGGACACGACGACCACCGGCGGGGCCGCGGTGGAGGCTGCCCGGGTCGTTTTCGACGAGGGTCTCTCTGTGGTGCAGGCGATCGTCATGGTGGACCGGTCGGGCGGGGAGGCCGAGACCGCATTCGGAGACCTCGGCGTCCCGTACCTGGCCCTTGTCGCGCCCGCCGACCTGGGGGTGGGGGAGTGAGGGCGCCGGCGGTGAGGCGCTCCCCCGTCAAGATGGTGCTAAAGGCGGCGGCGGGTCTCCCGCTTCTTGTCATCTCTCTTGACGTTCTCACGACGCGGAGGATGACGAGATGGCTCCAGGACCGCGTGTTCCCCGATCCTGAAGACCTCCAGATCTACGAGCCGAGAGACGTGATCTTCGCCTGGGTGATGCTCCTGTTCTCCGTCTTCCTGGTCGTCTGGGGCCTGAAGGAGGCGTTTGCCCCGACTCGGGTGGTCGAGTGCAGGCGCCAAGGCCTCGCCTTGAAGATCGCGGGCCCCTTCCGCCCGGCTGCGGTGATCGGGTGGGGGGACGTCGAGGGCGTGCGCGCGGGCGAGGCGGTCGATGAGGGGGCCAAGGTCCCGCTGCTGATCGTGGAGGTCCGCGATCGCGGGACCCTGCCCGACCACCCGTGGGGCGCCCGCTGGGTCGGGGCGAGGACCCTCGGCGTGCCCGCCGAGGACTGGTCGCGTCCCCCTCATCTCGTGGCTGAGTTGATCGTCGATCACGCCGCGGAAGCGGCCCGTTGGGAGGCGACGGCCGAGGCCGGCCTCATGGGGGCGGGCGTGGAGGAGGAGTGACCCTCGTCGGGGCGCATGTCCCCTCAGCGCGCCCGCTGGCGGAGGCGGAGGCCCGAGGCGCCGAGGTCATCCAGATCTTCTTGTCCAGCCCGCAGACTTGGAGGAAACCTCGACCCCGCGACGACGCGGCCGAGCTGCGAAGCTCGGCGATCCCCATCTACGTCCACGCGCCTTACCTGATCAACGTCTGCGCCGACAACAACCGGGTGCGCATCCCGAGCAGGCGGATCCTTCAGGAGACGTGCGACGCCGCCTCGGAGATCGGCGCCAGGGCCGTCGTCGTCCACGGCGGGCACGTCACCGGGGAGGGAACTCGGGAGGAGGGGATCGCCCGGTGGGGGAAGGCTCTCGCCGCCATCGACACCGACACGCAGATCCTCATCGAGAACACGGCGGGAGGCGACAAGGCTGTGGCGCGGCGAGCGGAGTGGATCAGGCGGCTCTGGGAGGAGATCGGCGGGAGCGGGGTGGGGCTCGCTCTCGACACCTGCCACGCCTGGGCCGGCGGCGAGCCTCTGGAAGGCCTTGTCGACGCCATCATGGGCGCCGCCGGCCGCATCGACGTCGTGCACGCCAACGACTCGAAGGACCCGTTCGACTCGGGCCGCGATCGTCACGCTCTCCTGGGCCAAGGCGAGATCCCTTTAGCCGGGTTGGCGCAGGTCATCGGTGAGGCGGGCGCCCCTGTGATCGTCGAGACGCCCGGCGGCGCGGAGGAGCACGCCGCCGACATCGAGTGGGTGCGTTCGGTCCTCTGACCGATGCGTGTGCAGTAGTACGGATGAGAGCCGCGAAACTGCACACGCATCGCCCAGCGTGTGCGGTAGTACGGATGAGAGCCGCGAAACTGCACACGCATTGCCGGCGGGCGCCGTCGGGGAGGCGCCGTCTCGCCTCACGGGACGCGAGAGCGTTCGTCGTCGCGCTCTTTGTCGCCGCCGCCGTCGCCGCTTGCACGGGGCCGGCAGCCGTGGACCACCCTTTCCCGTCGGAGTCGATCACAGTCGGCGACCAGGACTTGACGGTGTGGGTGGCCGACGAGCCCGAGGAGCGACATCAAGGCCTGCGGGGAGTCGAGGCGCTGCCGAGAGGCGTCGCGGGCCTTCTCTTCTCCTGGCGGTCGCCCGCGGAGGCGACGTTCACGATGAAGGGCGCCCTCATCCCGCTCGACATCTGGTGGTTCGACGGCGATGGGGCGCTCATCGGGTCGACTCAGATGGATCCCTGCTCGGGGGATGCCTGCCCGACCTACCCCTCGCCCGGCCCGATCGGTTGGGCGCTGGAGACGCCGCTGGGCGAGCTCGACCTGAGCGAGGGGTCGGCGCTCTCGACTACCGGAGACGGATGACGGCGCCTATCATCGGTGCTCCGCTTGCCGAGGCCCGCGCCGATCGGCGAGCGAAGCCCCTGCCCCGTCGTGTCGGCGGGGCCTTCCGACCGGAGGCCCATGGGAGGCTGCATGCGCGTATATGAGATCATGACCATTCACCGGCCCGACCTGGCCGAGACCGACTTCGGCGCCAAGGTCAAGGAGCTGGAGTCGTACTTGTCCGACAACGGCGCCCACGTCGTCGACTCCGATCCGTGGGGCAAACGCCGCCTCGCCTATGAGATCGATCACCTGGCGGAGGGGTACTACACGGTGCTGACCTTCAGGTCGGAGACCGAGACCGTCGACTCCCTCGACCGCATGCTCTCGCTCGCCGACGAGGTGGTCCGTCATAAGATCGTCCGTCTCAGTGAGAAGTAGGCGAGCGGCGGGCGGCGCAGCGAGGACGGCGGCAGCGACGCCGGCGGTCTCGGCGGCCGGCGCCCTGGAATCTGTCCCGTCGACGCGGCATAGTCGCGGGCAGGACCGAAAAGAGAGGAAAACCTGATGTCAAACAGCGTCACACTCGTAGGGAACTTGGTGGACGACCCGGAGCTGCGGTTCACGCCGTCGGGGACGGCCATGGCCAAGATCCGCATGGCCGTAAACCGCCGCTGGCGCGACAGGAGCGGCGAGTGGCAGGAGGAGGCCAGCTTCTTCAGGGGGACCGTCTGGGACGACCAGGCCGAGCAGATCGCCGAGTCCCTGGAGAAGGGCGCCCGCGTCATCGTGACCGGTCGGCTTGAGCAACGCTCCTGGGAGACCCAGGAGGGAGAGCGCCGCTCCGTCGTTGAGATCCGGATCGACGAGATGGGGCCGTCGCTTCGTTGGGCCACCGCGAAGGTCAACCGGACCCAGCGGGAGGGCGGTCAGCAACGGGCCCAGGGCGCCCCGGCGCCTCAGGCTCGCGAGAGCTACGGGCCCGACGAGGCCCCTTTCTAGGAGCGTCGAATGCCGCGTAAGAACAGAAGGCAGCCGAAGAGCGCGCCGCGCGGGCGCCGTCAAGACTTCCGTCGGGGCAAGCCGAAGCCCTGCGGCCTCTGCCCCAGCAAGAAGGTCGACTGGAAGGACGCCGCCGTGCTGCGGAGGTATGTCTCCGACCGGGGGAAGATCCGCAACCGGCGGGTGACGGGGCTTTGCCCGCAGCACCAGCGCGACGTGGCCGTCGCCGTGAAGAACGCCCGCGAGATGGCGCTCCTGCCCTATGTGGGCGGGCGATGAAGCTCATCCTCACGGCTGATGTCGACGACCTGGGCGGTCGCGGCGACGTCGTCGACGTGGCCGACGGGTACGCCCGCAACTACCTGTTGCCCAGGGGCTTCGCCATCAAGGCGAACGCGGGCGCCCTCGCGCAGGCGACGGCGGTTCGCGACGCCCGGCTCGAGGCTGAGCGCCGGGCGAAGGAGAAGGCGGAGATCATCGCCCAACAGCTCGCGGGGACCCGCGTTGTCCTGGCGGCCCGGACGGGCGACGAGGGGCAGCTCTACGGGTCGGTCTCACTCGCCGACGTCGTGGAGGGCGTCAAACGTTTCACGGGGATCGAGCTGGAGAGGCGCCAGGTGACGATCGTGGTCCCGATCAAGGCCATTGGGCTGCACGAGATCAGGGTTAAGGTGCACGAGGACGTCGAGTTCTCGCTCACCCTCGACGTCATCCCCGCCTGACTCCCCGCTCGGTTTCCTGACGCTCGAGTGGTGTGTCGTAGGCTCAGCCCCCGCCCCCGGCCCGGTTTCCTCATGCTCAAGCCGTAGTCTGTGCATTGAGAATCGCGGCGCGGTCCGCGGGTGCGCCGCGCCCGAGCCGACATCTTCCATCGCGAAAAACAACCGAGCTCGCGACTTGAGATGGGCGACGCGCCGGCGTAGTCTTCTCTCACTTCCCCCGCCGCAACGGCCCACTTCCCCGTCCGGCGGGACCTCGCACGTCGAGAGCCTCCCAAATTTGTCAGCGGCGCCTGCCAGTGTTGAGGTACGACATGACGAGCATGACGGAACAGACGCAGATGCGGCCGGGGCACCGCAGCCCGCCCCACTCGAGGGAGGCGGAGGAGTCGGTGATCGGCGCCGTCCTGCTGGCCGTGGACGCGGTCAACGAGGTC
>Ga0209457_1000016_pt1 | contig 80019 bp, 77 predicted proteins | sample WorMetHEROISLAND_5_FD_187410 | JGI IMG/M metagenome (GOLD analysis project Ga0209457, IMG submission 187410) | Marine gutless worms symbiont microbial communities from Max Planck institute for Marine Microbiology, Germany - Olavius sp. 5 HERON... ... | reverse complement strand
TAGAACCAAAGAATGGCGTTAAATTCCCTGTTTGCGCATGTGTATTAAACGGTAATACAAAGAGAACAAAGCATAACAGTGTAAAGAGGCTGTGTAATGCGTTGTTTTTTAACGAATTGAATGTTAATTTTATTAGCTGTTTCATCATTTTGTTTCTGTTAATATTACTAAATTGATTAATATCTTTTTTATTCATGATGTACTCCTATTTGTTTACATTTGTAAAGAAATTAAGAAGCCGTCTTAGGCCAATCTGTAAGCTATTGATATTTAAGTACTTGCGGCGGGGGGGGTAGGTAGCTACCAACTAAACACCGCAAATGCGCTGGCACTAAAATCATCATAGGGTAAAATTAGCTAATTATTTATTATTTGTCAAATTTTTTTTAAAAAAGTGCTTGGGTAGAACAATATTATTATTAATAATTCACCACCATAATTTCAAAATAGGCCTGTGGGTGGTTGCAAGCCGGGCACACTTTTGGCGCACCTTTGCCTTCATGTAAATATCCGCAATTGCGACATTTCCAAATAAACGTGTCATTTCGTTTAAACACCATGCCGGAGCTTAGGTTTTTAACTAATTTTCGATAGCGTTCCTCATGCGCCTGTTCAACTTTAGCGATCATTCTAAACGCAGTGGCGATATCTTTAAATCCTTCCTGCTCAGCTGTATCGGCAAATTGTGGATATAATTCCGTCCATTCTTCATTTTCACCGTTAGCTGAGGCAATTAAATTTTCTAAGGTTGTGCCAATTTTTCCGGCCGGATAGGTAGCCGTAATTTCAACCATTCGGCCTTCTAAGAATTTGAAAAATGTTTTCGCGTGCGCCTTTTCGTGGAGCGCTGTTTCAGCAAATATTGCCGATATTTGTTCTAAGCCTTCTTTTTGGGCTTGTTTCGCAAAATAATCGTAACGCATACGCGCTTGTGATTCACCGGCAAATGCTTTCAATAAATTTTGTTCGGTTTTAGTTCCTTTCAGTTTTTCCATTTTAATTCCAATATTAACAGAGAAGCTCGCAAATGTGCGAGCTTTCCATTTATTTTATGATAAGTTTTCTTCCACAAATTTCCAATTGACCAATTTCCAAAATGCTTCTACATACGCAGGTCGCGCATTGCGATAATCAACGTAATAAGCATGTTCCCAAACATCGCAGGTTAATAATGGTGTTTTTCCGCTGGTCAGCGCAGAGCCGGCATTGCTTGTATTTAGAATTGCAAGTTTATTGCTCGAATCCTGTACCAACCACGTCCAACCTGATCCAAAATTGGTAACAGCAGATTTAGTGAATTGCTCTTTAAATTCAGCGAATGACCCAAACGCGTCCTCGATCAAACCGAGTAGTTTTCCGCTTGGTTCTCCGCCACCATTGGGGCTTAAACAATTCCAATAGAAAGTGTGATTCCAAACTTGGGCGGCATTATTAAATAAGCCACCAGCAGGCGCTTTTTTCACAATATCTTCCAATGCTAAATCTTCATACTCTGTTCCAACTATCAAATTGTTTAAGTTGGTAACATACGCATTATGGTGTTTCCCATGGTGATATTCTAACGTTTCTTTAGAAATATGCGGTTGCAAGGCATCCAAAGGATACGGTAATTCAGGCAATTTATGTTTCATAATTTCTCCTGTATTAATTATAATTTATCGGCATTTTTGTCGAGGTAATCGGCAACTCCATCTGAATCCGCTTTCATTCCTGCATCACCTTCTGACCAACCAGCTGGACAAACTTCGCCGTGTTTTTGATTAAAAGCGAGTGCATCAATCATGCGCAACATCTCGTCAATATTCCGACCAAGTGGTAAATCATTTATCACAGCATGGCGCACAATACCTTCTTCATCAATTAAAAACGATCCGCGCAAGGCAACGTTGCCACCCACAGTTGTTTCCTCTTCGCCTTCGGCAGTTTCTACATAAGCCGGAACTGCGCCCAGCAAGACATCGTATTTACGCGCAATTGATTTATCTTTATCAGCAATTAGCGGGTACTTTACCATGCCGATTCCGCCTTTGTTCACAGCGGTGTTTTTCCAAGCCCAATGACTAAATTCCGAGTCAATTGAGCAGCCCAACACTTGCACGCCGCGTTTTTCAAAATCGGCTAAGCGATGGTCAAAAGCAATAATTTCCGTCGGACAAACAAAAGTGAAATCCAAAGGATAGAAAAATAAGATGACTTTCTTCCCTTTATAATCGGATAAATTCACTTCCTTAAATGAATTATCGGGCATTACTGCAGTTGCTTTAAAATCCGGAGCAGGTTTAGTTACTAACATTATTTTTTCCTTATTTTATGGTTAATTATTAATGCATTTTTCACAGATGCCATTAAAATGTACTTGGCATCCGTCGATTTTATGATTTGTTTCTAATTCAATATTTGAAATGAATTTTGTTGTATTTAACATAATATCAATGATTTGATTGCACGAATTACATTGAAAATGCTGATGTTCAGATATTACTGCGTCATAGTGAGTAGATCCATCAATATTGAGTGCCAAAATTATGTTATTATCAACAAGTTGCCCAAGATTACGATAAACTGTACCAAGACTGATATTAGGCATTTTCCTACGCGCTTGTTTGTAAATCCAATCGGCCGTTGGATGCGATTAAGTACTTTGCACAATCTGAAATATCAATTCCCGCTGTTTACTATTTCGCATATTAAATTAGTATTTTGACAATCTAATTTAACAACAAAATCAACTAATTCCAATAATAATAATGATTATTACTTCTAATAAGGGATTTAATTCCAAGTAAAACGAAAATTACAAATAGAGATGCTATTGATTACAGTGTAAATCGTATGAGGTTAACGTCGCCCATTTACCCAACATTTCTCCACGTTCTTTAAATTTACCTATATTGATACGAAAAATTATTGTATGTTCTTCATCGGCAAGTTCTGGGGAATCATAATAAAAGGTAAACTCATTTGGATCATCGGACAAAACTGTAACATCATATCCATCAGTTCCATAACCGGGAATTTTCTTCTGAAACTCTTCACCTTCTTTCAAAGAAAAGTCCGCCAAAAGCGATTCAAAATTGTCGTCCTCGTTCAATTCGAAGAGTTTTGAATCTTCCCATCTATAGTAAACAGTAGTTCGATATTTATTATCTACCGAAGAGTGTAGAACTTTGAAATATTCATTATCATTAATTTCCTTTTTTCCCACAACCTTCATGTAATAATCAGGTTTGCCGTTATAGGAATAAACCCATTTATTGTCAACTTCCAACGGAAAATAGCGCTCGTATTCAGATATTTCGCGCTTATCAGTGCAACTACGCATAAAACCGCATTTATCATTACAATTTACAATAAAAAGTAAACTTAAAAGTGGAATCCCGAAAATTTTACATATTTTTTTCATTTGCTCTAACCTGTGAAGTTAATTTTGAGAATTAATTTTTATATGTATTTATAATTAGATTGACAAAAAGTTCCGTGAATTCTATTTTAATTTTTTGCTAACGATTTCGATGACAATTCAATTGAAATTTATTTGATGAACTGGCCGCTTGTTAATAACGAATCTATTAAGTTATTTTAAATCATATGAGATTAATTTAGAAGAACCACCCCCACGCTTCGGAACAATTTTAATATTTATTAGTAACCAGCTTCTCAAAGAATTTTATTTATTTTGCGGGTTTGACAACCTTAAAATAATAATAAATTGAACCGGTTGCGGTCAATCCAAAACCAATTAATGATGGGACAAATGCTGTTACTACTGTTATAATCAAAAAGGCAGCATAAAGCGCAATCACAACATACATGCTCCATGGATAAAAGATTGCTTTGTAGGGACGATTTTGGGTTGGCCATTTTTTGCGTAAAACCATAATTGATGCAAAAGTTAAAATATTAAAAACTGTTCCGGTGGCAGAAAAGAAATCAATGATTACTTCATAGGTATTATTGCCTTCCACTCCAGATTGAAAATAGGTCGTCAACACGGCAAATATTAGCAAGACCGTTGCCCAAAATCCCTGCCCTAATAAGGCATTGTTTGGGGTACCATATTTTGGATGCAATTCCTTGAATTTATTAAAAAATAATCCATCACGCGCCATAGCGTGCCAAGTACGCCCTTTGCATAAAATTTGCGTACTAATATTTCCAAAAGCATTAATCGCAACAGCAATGGAAATCAGAATACCACCGGTGGCGCCCATCACAACTTTCATAGCAGCTGACGCCACCCATTTATTTTCAATAATTTGGTCAACGTCCAATTGAAATAAATAACCAATATTTGCACCAAGATACAGCAACATCACACCGGCAATTCCAAGAAAAAGTGATAACGGTAAAGTTTTTTCCGGCTTCTTGACTTCCTCAGCTAAATAGGTTGCGCCTTCCCAACCGCTAAATGCGAAAAACGAATATCGCAAAGCGGCGCCAATAGCTAAAATAGTGTGCCAGCCAAAATTCTCCGGCCATAAAGGATTGGTAAAATTTCCTGCATTCCCCGTCGAAAACGATGTTAAGGTCATACCAATAATCGCACCAAGCGCTGCAATTTTTAGCGAACTAAAAAATATCTGTACCTTGCCACTAAAATTGACACCATACATATTGATCATTGTCAACAGCCAAATAGAAAATAATGAAATAATAAATGTTGTCAGCAAACTAAAAGGCTCGCCGGTAGCGATTGTCCAGATTGCATTGAGATACTCGGTAAAAACCAAAGCGACTGCAACAATCGAGGCCGTTTCCGAAACAAAAAACATCGCCCAGCCACGAATAAAAGCAATAAATGGACCGTAAGCTTCTTTTAAAAATACATAGGGTCCACCTGATTTGGGCAGCATGGCGGTTAATTCAGCGTAAATGACAGCACCAAAAATCGTGATTACGCCACCTATTACCCACACCAAGCCAAATAAAGATGTGCAACTGACCAAGGCCATAATTGGCGCCGGAGTTCTGAAAATTCCTGAACCGATTATTCGACTAATTACAATCGCGATTGACTCGATTAGTCCAAGATCTTTTTTATATTCGGTCATTCTACCGGAGATTCAGAAAGTATTAATTTCGGTGGCGAAGTGCGCGCATCTAATTCAACCTCAATCGATATTGGTAAAGTTGCTTGATATTTGCCATGTCCACATGGAAAATTTGTAACAATCGGCACATCTAAATCACCGCAAACATCCATTACAATTTCAGCAGTATTTTTTCCGAAGGGCGGATCAGTATCTTGAATATCAACAAGTTCGCCAATTATTAATCCGTTTATTTCGTCAAACATACCAGCGTTACGCATTTGCATCATCATTCGATCGAACCGATAATAATGCTCGCCAACATCTTCGATAAATAGAATTGCGCCGGCCGTTTGCAACCGATCAGGTGTGCCTAACCTGTTCAATAGTAAACAAAGATTTCCACCCCACAACCGACCGGAAGCTTTCCCAGCTTTTAATATCCTGGATTTCAATGCACGCGGCGGTTTAATTATTAGCGGCTGTTTTCCCATAAGTATATCTATGAAATTGGTATAATTATATTTAATAAATCCGTTCTTGTAGGTTACTAACATTGGTCCGTGGAATGTTACCAATCCTGTTTTCTGCGTTATCGATGTCAGAAAAGCAGTTATATCGCTGTAACCAATAAATATTTTTGGATTTGCTTTAATTCCATCGTAGTCTAACAATGGTAAAACGCGGTTAGCACCATATCCGCCACGCGCACATATAATTGCATCAATATTCGGATTTTTAAACATTCCCATCAAATCTTGCGCTCTTGCGACTGCTGACCCAGAATATAAATTTTCAACTAAATCAATTGATTGACTTTTCACTATTTTAAAACCGTGTTTGGTAAAAATAGCAGATGTGCGTTCATAAATTTTTCTATCTAAATGGTAAGATGGCGCTACAATTCCAATCGTTGCTCCGGCTTTTAATCGTGGTGGTTTAATCATATTATTTAAAAATAATCACCAGATTTGTGACATAAAAAATAGAACAATTACTGACATTAGGAATAATTTCCAGCCGGCTTTAAAGTAATCTTTAGATTTTACTAATCCGCTTGAATGAATTATCATGCAAGTTGGTGAGGCAACGATTGTTAAATACGCAAAAGCAGAAGCAATGGCCGTAGAAAAACCAATTACAATCGGATCACTACCCATGTTTAAAACTATTGGACCAATAACGGCAACAGTGGCAGCATTACTTAATAGATTTGTTAAAATTCCAGTAAGAAATACTGAAACAAACCACTGCAGAATTTCAATATTTGGTGTAATTTTCTCTAATTGTGCGATGGCATTTTCAGCAACCCACAACGCGGCACCTGTGTCTTTCATTTGTAAGCCCATCGAAATCGCTGCTCCGAACAGTAAAATAACACCCCAATTTGTATTACGATTTAAATCTTCCCAAGTAATTAAACCGCATAATAAATAGAGTACTACTCCGCAAATTGCTACCACACCCAAACCAATTATGGGACTTAAAAATACCCATCCCAAAAACACTAATATAAATATACCAATTGCCGAAATTTCTCGGCCGGTCATATTACCGCTCTTGGTGACTTGGACTTTCAATTTTCGCACTGCTGTATCTAAAATCTTATGTTCCGGTCGAAAGGTAAACCACAAAATTGCTGCGGCTAACGGTATCTCGATTAATAACATTGGGTAGGCATGTTTCATCCATTCAATGTAGGTAATATTAGCGATACCAAACTCACGCCAATAGTCTAACATGATTACGTTTCGTCCGCCACCTGATGGAGTCCCGATGGAGCCCATCGCGCTTCCATAAGCGATTGAAAATAATATCAGTGGAGTTAAGCGTTTCAATTGTTTCGGATCACTGCGTGTAAAACGAATTAATGTCAAACCAACTGGCATCATCATAGCTGTAACGGTATGCTCTCCGACAAATGATGATAAAATTGCCGAAATACCCACAAAACCCAATACGATTTTCCATGTTTTGTTGCCGGTGATGCGAATAATTCCCAATGCCAATCGCATATCTAATCCTTGGCTGACAATGGCGACAGCTAACATCAAAGAACCCATAATAAAAATTACGGCATCACTAAAAAACGATTTGGCGGCAGCGTTGGGCGTTGCAATTCCGAATACAACTTCCAATATTAACACAATGAAAGCAATCGCTGGCAGGGGTAATGGTTCAAAAATTATTAGAAAAATTGCAATTACAACGATTACCAAAATATGATGTCCGGCCGGTGTAAGTCCCTGCGGAGTTGGCATAAAATAAAAAATCATCCCAACAATTGTGGCAACTATCAGCCATCGCTTTTGCGATAACCAAAAGATTGCTGAATTTAGCAGTTTAGTAAATTCCATTATTCTATTTCACAATCAAAATCGGACAACTACACTGTTTCATAACATTTAGCGGTTTGCTGCCTTTAAAAAATTGAATTATCGGATTTATTCCGGAAACACCCATAACAATTAAATGATGATCTGTAGCTGTTTCAAGTATTGTTATGACTGGATCACCAACCTTTAAAAGACTTTCGGGTTTAATGCTAATTCTTTCAAAAACATTTAAAGCCTTTTTATGGGCGTTCAGGTATCCTTTATCAAATGTCTCTCTTTTTGAAACTGTTAAAACATCAACCGGTAAATTGAATGCTTGAGCTACTTGCGAACCGTATTCAAGCGCTCTATTGGTACCTTTGGAATCATCAACCGCTTGCAACAAGCGATACTTTTCGTGCGGCAAAAAGTTATTAACTACAAAAATCGAACTATCAATATATTGTACTAAATCATGTGCCATTCGCCGCTTTTTACTGCCACCGATTATAGTTATATCATAACCGTTTTGGGCAACTTCACTACGTAATTCTGGAATTATATCGCCACGCCGTAAAATTAAGTTGACATCTTCGCAAAAAGTTCCCTTTAAAAACAACTCCAAGCGGTTCTTGCCGCGATCGACAAGTGTATTTTTTTGAAATCCTGCTTCAACTGTTTCTGCACTAAAATATTTATGATCTGCTAAATAATTAAAAGCCCATTCCAACACTGTTACGCCCGGGCGATCAATGCCCCATTTGGCTACATTTTCATTCGCTAAACCGATATCACTCGTGGCAAATGAACTGATTTTTCTACCCACATAGGCAATTGTAACCGAAGCATTAAATGCTTTGGCCACCCACATTCCAACCTGCAACGTTGGTTTGGAATACGCTTTGCTCGAAATTGCAATTAAGATTTTCATATTAGTTTATTTGGTTTATTGAAAACATTATTCAAAATTAATCAATAATTTATATTGCGAGTTATAACCATTTCTACGTAGTAGAAATGGTTTCTCCATTGATTGTTTCTAATATTTAAATTTAAAATATTTCTACTACAAGTCTTGACATATATATTTAATACCTCTTAATCTTGAGTTCAAAAATCGATGAATTAATGACCAAAACCAAGCATTCAATAGGATATTAGTGGCACAATTATTTACCAAAAAGGCCAATATAATTCCCTTATATTTTTTGATTGGAGTAATTCTGTCAATTATAATTATTATTGGTGCTTTTTGGTATTGGGGTTCACCCTACTATACCGATGTGGGTTATCAGCCTGAACAGCCCGTGTCATATAGTCATAAATTTCATGTCAGCGAACTTGGAATGGATTGTCGTTATTGCCATACCGGTGTGGAAAAATCGGCTGTTGCCGGAATACCACCTACGCAAACTTGCATGAATTGCCACACGATGGTAAAACCCACAAGTGACTCCCTAAAAATTGTAACAGCAAGTTGGGATAGCGGCAATCCGATTCAGTGGATACGAGTACATAAATCTCCTGATTATGTGTATTTCGACCACTCTGCTCATGTGAATGTGGGTGTCGGATGTAAAAGTTGTCATGGTCGCGTTGATAGAATGAATGTGGTATTTCAAACTGAACCACTAAGTATGGTGTGGTGCTTAGATTGCCATCGTAAACCAGCCGACCATTTACGACCGATATCGGAAATAACAAATATGCAGTGGTTCCCGAATGAAAACCAAGCTGAATTTGCCCAATCAGCCATTGAAGAGTTAAATATCTCACCGCCAACCGATTGCCAAGGATGTCATCGATGATCAAAAATGCAAAGGGAAAAAACGGTAAAATGTACTGGCAAAGTTTAAAAGAACTTACGGAGCGTTCCGACATCCAAGAAACTATTCACTCAGATAAACTTAAAGATAACAAAGGAGTCTCACGAAGAGAATTTTTAGGATTAATGGGCGCGTCGCTTGCATTGGCGGGGCTAGCAAGTTGTCGGCGTCCGGTGGAAAAAATTATTCCTTATGTTATCGCTCCGGAAGAAATTATACCGGGTATTCCCAATTTTTACGCAACATCGATGCAACGCGGTTTAGATGCAATTGGTTTAGTGATTGAAAACCATGAAGGCCGCCCAACTAAAATTGAAGGTAACGAAAAACACCCTTCCTCACTTGGCAAAACTGACTCATTCGCACAGGCAGAGATTTTGAATTTATACGACCTAGATCGTGCCACGAAGATTACTCATAATGGAACCCCATCTACTAAAACTGATTTTGTTGCAGCTTGGAGTGATATTTATGATCGCTATTCTGAAATTGGAGGTGAAGGATTCGCTGTTATTTCGGAACTAACTAATTCGCCTACTTTTGTACGTTTAAAAAGGGATTTCCAAAATACATTTCCTAAAGCTAAATGGGTGAATTATGAACCTATCAGTAATTCAAATATTTTAAATGGTATCAAATTAGCCAGCAATAGCAACCTTCAGCCAATCTATCATTTTGAAAAGGCCAAAGTCATTTTAGCTTTAGATACGGACTTCTTGATGCTCGAATCCGGTTCTATTAGGAATTCAATTGGTTTTGCAAATGGGCGCCGCGTAAACACCGAACATGACCAAATGAATCGCTTATATGTTGCCGAAAGTTCACTTAGCGTTACCGGTGCCATGGCCGATCATCGGACAATAGTTCGTAATACAGCAATGGCAACATTTGCTTTAGAAGTTGCCACTGAATTGAATAAGCAAGGGGTTGCAGTGGCAGGTACTTCACCTGTTGAAACAAACCAAAATTTTGATAAAAAATTTATTAAAGAAGTCGTAGCCGATTTAATCAAAAACCGCGGAAAGAACTTGATAACTGTCGGGCGAAGCCAACCGGCAGCAATCCATGCTTTAGCCCATTCGATGAATTCCGCTTTAGGAAATATTGGAAAAACCGTCACATTTCATAGACTAAATACTGATTTGCTTTCCAATACTATCTCTTTAAATGAATTAATAAAAGATCCACCCACATCAGTGATTATGATAGGTGTAAATCCAGTATATTCTGCATCAAAAGATTTAAATTTTGAAAAATTATTGGACATAGCAGATACATCAATCCAACTAAGTTCGCATTATGATGAGACTGCTCAGCATGTAACGTGGCATATCAATCAAACTCATTTTTTGGAGGAATGGAACGATACACAAGCAGCCAACGGTACGCTGGCATTAATACAACCACAAATCCGACCTCTATTCAATGGTATGAGCAATATTGAATTTTTGGGATTACTTAATTCCAAAAATATTGTTAGTGGATATGATTTAGTTCAAAACACCTGGAAAAACCTTCTAACTGGCAATTTTAAAAAAGCTTGGGAAAAAACATTGCATGACGGCGCGCAATTAACTAATTCCAACTCAACAGAAAATATTAATGTCAATAATCCTAATATCGCTGCTGCGATAACTAAATTACCGAAAAATAAAGTTAAAAGTATTGAATTGGTGTTAAAACCATCCGCCGCAACATTTGATGGACGTTTCGCCAATAACGGTTGGATGCAAGAATTGCCTAACCCAATTACAAAATTAACTTGGGATAATGCTGCTTTAATGAGCTATGGCACAGCAGCCAAATTAGGCGTCAAAAATCAAGATGTTGTCAAAATTTCAAACGGCGATAATTATATTTTACTACCGGTTTGGACCTTACCTGGGCAAGCCGAAAATTCGATTACAATTGAATTAGGTTATGGACGTACAAAAGTTGGGCGCGTTGGCGACAATGTTGGACAAAACGCATATAAACTTATCGATGCAAACGGCAACTTAAATTTAACCAATATTCATGTTGAAAAAATTGGTACAACTTATCCGCTTGCATGTACTCAAGACAGCCACGGTATGAATAATGGTAATTTTGCCAATAATGCTATTCAAAAACGATTGCCAATCTTAATTCGCGAAGCCACGCTTGAAGATTATAAACATCATCCGGAATTTGCCAAACACGGCGTTCACCATCCGCCCTTGATTTCGTTGTGGAAAGAATATGAATATGCTGAATCTCCCCAGTGGGGCATGACTATTGATCTAAATCTATGCACAGGTTGCAATGCTTGCACTGTAGCCTGCCAAAGTGAAAACAATATCCCGGTAATCGGCAAACAAGAAGTTAGAATGGGACGAGAAATGCATTGGATGCGACTAGATCGGTATTTTAGCGGCGATCCGGACAATCCAGAGGTCGCTATTCAACCAGTTGCTTGTCAGCATTGTGAAATGGCACCCTGCGAACAAGTTTGCCCGGTAGCTGCTACTACACATTCCGAAGATGGAATAAATGGAATGACCTATAATCGCTGTGTTGGAACACGTTATTGCGCAAATAATTGTCCATACAAAGTACGTAGGTTTAACTTCTTCAATTATACCAAAGATATTCCTGAAATCGTACAAATGGCACATAATCCGGATGTTTCAGTTCGCTTCCGTGGCGTTATGGAAAAATGTTCTTATTGTATTCAACGCATCAATTCCGCTAAAATTAAAGCCAAAAATGAATCACGCAATATTAACGATTCAGAAATTGTCTCCGCTTGTCAGCAAACTTGTCCGACAAATGCAATTACGTTTGGCAATATTTTGGATCCAAATAGTAAAGTAAGTAAAGCAAGAAAAAATAATCGAAATTATGCCCTTTTGGGCGAAATGAATTTAAAGCCGCGCACACTCTATCAAGCTAAGTTGCGAAATCCAAATCCGAAATTAGAAAATCATAAGCCACACTCCAACCATGGATGATTCTGCCAAATTACCAAAAGAAATAATTGAAGAACAGCTAATTCTTGGCAATCCTACTTTCCATTCAATCACGGAAAAAGTTAGTTCAATATCAGAAAGTAAGACTACACGTGAATGGATTTTAGCCTTCGGATTTGCCGCATCGGTATTACTTTTATTATTAGGTCTAATTACTTATTTAGTTTGGGAGGGAATCGGAATTTGGGGCCTTAATAATCCAGTTGGTTGGGGATGGGCTATCGTAAATTTTGTTTTTTGGGTAGGTATCGGTCATGCCGGCACGCTTATTTCAGCAATTTTATTATTATTCAGACAAAAATGGCGTACTTCAATTAATCGTTTCGCAGAGGCAATGACACTATTCGCAGTAGTCTGCGCCCTACTATTTCCCGGAATTCACGTGGGACGCATTTGGGCAATCCATTATTTCTTTCCGATTCCAAACCAAATGGGAATGTGGCCCAATTTCCGCAGCCCACTTTTATGGGATTTTTTCGCAGTCGGTACTTATTTTACTGTCTCACTATTATTTTGGTACACGGGACTCATTCCTGATTTGGCTACCTATCGGGATCGCGCTGTGAAAAAAGTGAAACAAAAAATATTTGGAATTTTAGCCTTGGGCTGGCGTGGCGGAAACCGACATTGGCAACATTACGAAATTGCTGCACTCGTGTTGGCTGGTTTGTCTACGCCCTTAGTGTTATCGGTACATAGTATTGTAAGTTCAGATTTTGCGACGGCAATTATTCCTGGTTGGCATACAACTATATTTCCACCGTATTTTGTTGCTGGTGCCATATTTTCCGGCTTTGCGATGGTTTTAACTCTTGCTATCATTGCCCGTAAATTTTACAATCTTGAAAATATTATAACAGTAAACCATTTTGACAAAATGGCCAAAATAATGCTGTTAACCGGATCAATTGTCGGATATGCTTACGCCATGGAATTTTTCATCGCCTGGTACAGCGGAAATATATATGAAGGATTCACCTTTTTAAATCGTGCCTTAGGCCCTTATTTTTGGGCCTATTGGATAATGATTACCTGCAATGTGTTGGTACCACAATTCTTTTGGTTTAAAAAATTGCGTCGCAGTGTGCCATTCTTATTTGTTGCTTCAATCTTAGTCAATATTGGAATGTGGTTTGAGCGATTCGTAATAACCGTAACAAGTTTATCACGCGATTTTCTACCATCAAGTTGGGACTATTATTCACCCTCAATAATTGATATTTTGACATTTATTGGTTCATTCGGATTATTCTTCACCGGATTTTTACTATTCATCAGATTTCTGCCGATTGTCTCTATGTCTGAGGTTAAAAGCACTTTATCGCAAGCTGATCCCCATTATATTCCAAAAAAGTTAGTAAAAAGATGAATAAAATTCATGGAATATTAGCACAATTTGATGGGCCATCAGCATTATTAAATGCCGGCAAAACTTTACACCAAAATGGTTACAAAGAGTTCGATTGCCATTCACCGTTTCCAATTCACGGTATGGATGATGCGATGGGATTGAAGCGCTCTCCATTAGGTTATATAATTGCTTTATTTGCGATAATGGGCGGATTAATTGGCCTTGGAATACAATCTTGGGCACACTCAATTGAATATCCACTTGTAATTAGTGGCAAACCATTTTTTGCTTGGCAAGCCTATATTATTGTTACATTCGCCTTATTTATTTTATTTGGTGCAGCGGCGTCAGTTTTGGGAATGTTAGGTTTAAACAAATTGCCACTCTATCATCATCCACTGTTTAATTCCGACCAATTTAAACAGGTTACCGATGATGGATTTTTTGTGAGTATTGGCGCCACCGATAAGCTTTTCAATAAAAAAGTTACCATTGATTTGCTTAAATCAATTGGCGCAACCAATATCGAAGTCATCGAGGATATTGAATGAAATATTTTAAGCTATCAGTTTTAAGTTTATTAGTATTGGTGTTAATTAATTGTAGAGGCGACCACTCGGCGAAACCACCTATCCATCTCAATCCCAATATGGATTTACAAGAAAAATACAAAGCTCAATCGAGCAATACTTTCTTTGCTGATAGCTCTGATATGCGATTACCAATCGAAGGAACAATCGCACGCAGCAATAATTTTGTTGATGATGAATTTCTAACCGGCAAAGAGGATAACGGAAATTTCATCGATAATCCTGAGCTTTTAACCGCTGAGTTGATTAATCGTGGCGAAGACAGCTTCAATAATTATTGTGCAGTATGCCATGGCATTAATGGCGATGGACAGGGAAATATCACAAAATATGCTTTCCCGATTCCACCTACTTCGTTCTATCAAGATTGGTTGATTGTTAAAAAAGATGGGCATTATTTTGATGTGATTACCAATGGTATCCGTACCATGCCGCCGCATAAACATCAAATTGTGGTAAAAGATCGTTGGGCAATTATCAGCTATATTAGAAAATTACAGGAATCATCTAAATGAAAATTGATTCCAACACATATATTCTAAAAGAAAAAGGTTCCGTTGCTAAAATTGCTTTGATAATAGGTATCGTTGGACTTGTTTTTTCCGCAATTGGATATTTTAGTGACAGCCAACAATTTTATTTTTCATATTTAACAGCATTTGCGTTTTGGGTTTCATTGGGGCTTGGTGGATTATTTTTCACTATGTTGCATCACATTAGCGGTGCAAAATGGAGCACAGTATTAATTCGCATCTCGCAGGCGGCAATGTCGGTATTGCCGATAATGTTTTTATTATTCATACCATTATTTTTTGGAATAAAAGAATTATACGGTTGGAGCAACCCGCAGATTGTAGCAGAAAGCACAGTCTTGCAAGGCAAAACCGGCTATCTAAATTCACCATTTTTTATCATAAGAACCATTATTTATTTCGGAATTTGGGCAATTTTAACTTTCCTCATCAATAAATATTCTCGTATGCAAGACGAAGGCGAAATGACCACAAAACAGTTAAGAATTATCAGCGCGCCGGGAATGTTTTTATTTGCACTAACCATTAGTTTTGCAGCATTCGATTGGTTAATGTCATTAGACCCGCACTGGTATTCAACTATTTTTGGGGCATATTATTTCGGTGGCAGTTTTGTAATAATTATAGCATTCTTGATTATTGTTGCTAATCATTTAAAATCAAACGGTACTTTATCAACTGAAATACAAAACGCCCACTTTAGTGATTTAGGGAAATTATTTTTTGGATTTATCGTATTTTGGGCCTATTTAGGTGGAGCACAATATTTCTTCATCTGGTATGCCAATATTCCCGAAGAAACAGTGTGGTTCTTGGAGCGTTGGAAAAATTCGTGGAAAACGGTCAGTTTATTGCTTATTTTTGGTCACTTTCTGATTCCATTTATTTCATTAGTATTTTATACTACCAAACGGAAGCGCAAAATCATTGTCTTTTTCGCATTTTGGCTGTTTATTTTCCATTATGTTGATATGTATTGGTTAATCCAACCGGCTTTCCATCATGAATCCGCATATTTCTCATGGATGGATTTAACAACATTTATCGGGATCGGTGGAATTTTTCTTGCGCTATTCTGGAAAAGTTTTTCTGCCAAAGCGATTATTCCAGTCAATGATCCTTATTTAGATGCTTCGCCACATCTCCATAAATAAATCATTTTAAGTTGCAGGAACAAAAACTAATCCATTAAATTCAACAAATATGTACAACTTGTTCAATCTTGAAGTAGGAGTAAATATGAAAACATTTTTTTGCACACTAATCCTTATGAGCAGTCTAATTTTTGCGCAAGATTCAGAATTAACCAAAGGGTTAGGTTTTGCAGGTGGAATGCCATCGGGAAGTGGATTTTCCTACCGCCAAATGAATGACGATTATGGATTTCAAATATCAGGCGGTTTAATGGCATTTAATAATGACGATGATGATTATTATTACAGCTTTGTTGATCACCCACTTCACGGTGATGGGATTCCGAATACAAAAGATACTTTCACTCAGGAACTATATACCGGTTCGGAATTCTGGGGTAACTTAGGAGTTTCCTATTACAAACCATTGCACATTGCTAAAAAAGCAACTTTTTATGGGTTATTTGCCGCCAGCACTTATCTTGAATCTAAAAAGAGAAAGACACGAAACTTTAAATATTCGATTTCAGCAGATTCTACAAAATATTCATACCAACCAATTGGTCCATCAAAAGAAAAAAGAGTTAATGATTACACAGGTTTCATTGGTGCGGGACTCGGGATTGGATATAAATTGAGTAATAATGTTCGTATTCATTTGGAAATGCCAATCACCTTTGAGAGTGGTGGCAATATCTATATGTACATACCTCAAGCCGGAATTCATTATTACTTTAGATAGTATAATCTGAAATATTATCCGATTATTAACCCAAACACAATTATTTATAGCAAGATTGTAAACGACACTCGCCAATAAAACATCGGTTTGAAACTGTTCATTCAATAGAAAGACAATGGTCTATATTGCACAGAAAGAACCTGAAATTATTGACAATATATTTACGTCAATCCACAAAAAATACGATATGATGAACGATGTAATGTCGTTTGGCTATCATCGCAGAGTTAAACGAAATGCGATGAGTAAATGCAAATCAGGCAATTTATTGGACTTGGCCTCCGGAACTGGAGATTTGGCACTATATTTTAAAAAAATATTCGGTGATGCCAATAATATTACTTTAGCTGATCCTAATTATGAAATGTTAAAATATGCCAAGAAAAGATTGAAGAAAAAAAATTTGCTAAATAACACCGATTTTGTACCGTGTTATGCCGAAGCACTTCCGTTCAATGAAAAATCATTTGATAATGTTTCAATCGGATTTGGATTTCGCAATTTTAACGATAAAAACGAAGCCCTCGCCGAGATTTTTCGGGTGTTAAAAGACAACGGTAGGTTAATAATTATTGATTTCAGTAAACCAATTAATAAAATTGTCAAATCTTTGGCAGCACTATATTTTGACAAAATTATACCATTGCTTGCAAAAATAATTTCCGGTAACAGCTTGGAATATCACTATTTGGCTCAATCTATAAAGCATCATCCGGATCAACAAGAGATAATTAAAATGTTGCAAGCAAAAGGATTTAGAAATTGCTCTTATGAAAATATTTTAAACGGAATGATCGCCGTCCACATTGGGGAAAAATAATTTTACAAAATATTTTGTCGATTATAAATCTAACTTTCTTATCCGGGTAAGATGACGACCACCTTCAAAAGGTGTTTTTAACCACAAATCTATAACTTCGATTGCTTTCTTTTTGGAAATAAATCGTGCTCCAAGCGATAAAATATTGGCATCATTGTGTTGGCGTGAGAGCTCAATAATTTTTTTGGGACCATCATAATAAACAACCGCACGGACGCCTTTAACTCGATTTGCTGCAATTGCCTCACCCTGTCCCGAACCACCAAAAATTATTCCGAAAGTACTTTTTGAATTTCCAACTACACGCGCTGCTGGCAAAATAAAATCCGGATACCCATCCAACGCATCATATTCGTAGGCACCAAAATCTTCTACATTATATTTCTTTTTTTCCAAATACTCCTTCACATGATTTTTCAAATCAAACCCAGCATGGTCAGTAGCAAGTATAATTTTCATATATTTTTCCTATATGGCCTTAAATTTTGCAATCGCTTTGTGGGGATCATCAACACCAAATACTGCCGAACCTGCAACAATAACATCGGCACCGGCATTTTTTACTATTTCCGCATTCGATAAATTAATTCCGCCATCAACTTCAATAATTATTTGTTTGCGCATGTTGAGTTTCTTAAGCATTTTATCGAGTGATTCAATACGATTTGTCGATTCGGGAATATATTTTTGACCACCGAACCCCGGTTCGACCGACATTATGAGGACCAAATCTACATATCTTAATAATGGTTTCAGGATGTTCATATCAGTTTTGGGTTTAATTGAAATACCGACTTGCTTATTGAAAGACCGTATTTCTTTAATTACCGAAAAAGGCTCCTCTGCTGCTTCAACATGAAAAGTAATGTTGTCGGCACCTGCTTCCACGAATGGTTCAACTAGTTCCAGCGGATTTGTAACCATCAAATGCACATCTAAAAATAAATCAGTTTTAGGTCTGATTGACTTTACTACTACCGACCCAATGGTTAAGTTTGGCACGAAATGTCCGTCCATAACATCAATATGTAAATAGTCAGCTTGCGCACTTTGGCACATCGCAATAGCGCTATTTAAATCGGCAAAATCTGCCGATAATATTGATGGAGCAATCTTCATATTCTTGGTGATGAATTTTAGTAAATATTTAACATTAAATTTGTAAATTATCTTGCATTTTTCAAACTAATATTTTAACTATAAAAATGATAGACAATAAAACACGCTGTGATTGGCCAGGCTCAAATGAATTAATGCAAAAATATCATGACGAAGAATGGGGTGTTCCAAATCATGATGACCGCAAATGGTTTGAATATATTACTTTAGATGCATTTCAAGCCGGTTTGAGTTGGGCAATCGTGCTAAATAAACGTGAAAATTTCCGTAGAGCTTTCAATAATTTTGATCCAAATCAAATTGCTGAATTTGACAATAACAAGATCAAAAAATTGATTCAAGATGTCGGTATTATTCGCAATAAAATAAAAATAAATGCTACAATCCATAATGCCAAAATTTTCCTAAAAGTCCAAAATGAATTTGGCACTTTTGATAAGTATATTTGGAAATTTGTAAACGGAAAACCTATTATAAATTCTTGGAAAAGTATGTCTGAATTGCCGGCGCACACGGTAGAATCTGATTTATTAAGTAAAGATCTTAAAAGTCGTGGATTTAAATTTGTTGGCACGACAATCTGTTATGCCTTCATGCAAAGCGCAGGAATGGTTAATGACCATCAAATAGATTGCTATCGGTATAAAGAAATCCAACAATTACCGATTTTATAATTTTCGGTTTGATAAAATAATTTTTGAGGAATATCATATGAAAAACATTGATTATCATCCAAAAACTGGCGGACGATTTTTAATTGAACCAATTGGTTCTAATCCAATTTTTTCAAGGGAAGTATTCTCTGATGAGCACAAAGAAATTGAACAAATGATTAAGGAATTCGCTAACGACAGAATTAGAGCAAACGCAGATGAAATTAATAAATTTAATAAGGATTTGAGTGTTTCTATACTTCGTGAAATGGGCAAACTCGGTCTTTTAGGAATTGATATCCCTGAAAAATATGGTGGTATGGAAATGGACAAAATTACCACTGCAATTGCTGCTGAATCGCTATCAGTTAGTTTTTGCCCTTCATTTACAGCAACTTGGTCTGTTCAAACCGGTATTGGAAGTCTGCCAATTGTGTGGTTCGGAACCCAGGAACAGAAAAAGAAATATTTACCAAAGATAGTAACCGCTGAAAAAGTTTGCGCTTATGGATTAACCGAACCATCAGCCGGATCTGATGCACTTGCCGGACGAACGACCGCCATTCTCTCAGATGATGGAAAACATTACATTCTTAATGGTGAAAAAATATTTATCACCAACGGTGGCTGGGCTGAAGTTTTTATCGTTTTCGCACAAGTTGAAGGTGACAAGTTCAGCGCATTCATAATTGAGCTTGGCACACCGGGATTTGAAATAGGCCCGGAAGAGCACAAAATGGGCATGAAGGGTTCATCCACTACTTCTCTAGTTTTCAAAGATGCGATGGTTCCGGTAGAAAACTTACTATATGAAGTTGGAAAAGGTGCAACAATTGCATTTAATGCTTTAAATATGGGACGTTACAAATTAGCAGCTTCCGATCTTGGTGGTTGCAAAATGATAATTACCGAAGCTGTAAAATATGCGTTGGAAAGACGTCAATTTGGGCAACCAATCGCCCACTTTGATGCGATTAAAGGAAAATTCGCAGATATGATAATTAGTACATTTGCCGCTGATAGTATGATATATAGAACTATTGGACTCATCCAAGCTGAAATTGACACAATTGATAAAAATGCTGAAAATTATTATGTCAAAGTTGGTGAAGCAATGGAACGTTATGCCATTGAAGCATCTATGGCAAAAGTATTTGGCAGCGAAACGTATAGTAAAGTTACAGATCACGGCATACAAATATTGGGTGGCTACGGTTTTATTGAAGAATATCCGTTTGCTGGCGCCTATCGCGATACGCGCATTGATCGAATTTGGGAAGGTACAAATGAAATCAATCGGATGATTATAACCGGGTATATGATGAAAAAAGCATTAATAGAAGAATTACCAATTCGTGAAAAAATGCAAGAGATAGATGAATTTCTTGGATCAGATCAATCATTAATTAGTGGAGACGACAATGATCTTGCACATGAAATAGAAATGCTCGAAGCCGGCAAATATCTGGGACTATATTTATTTCATGAGGCATTATGTGAGTTCGGTCAAGATTTGAAACATGAACAACAATTAACCGAAATACTTGCTAATATTTTTATAGATATCTATACAGCAGAAAGTTGTATTACTCGTGTTCAACAAAATATTAAATCAGGTAGTACTGAACGCATACCACTATACATCGCCAAAGTTTTTGCAGCAGAAGCTTCAATCCGATTATTGAATATGTCATTAACTGGTATGAATGGCATTCACAAAGGCAATTTAGTAGATTCTATCATTGAAAAACTAAAGAATTTCCAAGTACGAATGCTGCCAAAAATCGATATTATTGCTATGAAACGTTTAATTGCTGAACATGTTTATTCTAAACAATCATATCCATTTTAGGGGGAATATTATGAGTACAAAATCAGTTATCGTAGATGCAGTTAGGTCACCGATCGGTGTAAAAAATGGTCAATTGGTTGGCATTAGACCAGACGACCTTGCTGCCCAGGTTGTGAAAGGATTGCTAAAACGCAATACAAATTTTAAACCGCAAATGGTAGAAGATATTGTACTTGGTTGCGCTTTTCCAGAAGGACCTCAGGGGATGCTTATGGCCAGATCGGTTGGGTTACTTGCAGGGATTCCAATAGAAGCTGGAGGTAAAGTAGTAAATCGGTTTTGCGGTTCTTCTATGGATGCGGTTCATCAATTAAGTACGGCAATTGAAAGTGGTGATATAGAAGCAGGAATCGCTGTTGGTGTTGAAGATATGTTTTCAGTACCAATGGGTGGCTTTGCACCTGATTTTCACCCTGAGTTAGCTGAACAGGAATTCTATATTGGCATGGGAGAAACGGCGGAAAATCTTGCTAAAGAAGGAAATATCAATCGGGAAGAGCAGGAAAAATTTGCAATGAATTCGCACAAAAAAGCGCTTAAAGCTTACAAAGAGGTAAAATTTACGAATGAGCTAATCCCGATTAACGTATATGATGAGACAATTGTTGAAAAAGATGAAGGACCTCGGGTACCGGATATTGAAAAAATAAAATCCCTTCAACCAGCCTTTTCAACTGATGGTACGGTAACAGCGGCAACAAGTAGTCCTATTTCAATTGGCGCAGCGGCAATTATTGTGACGAGTGAAGAATTCGCAGTGAGAAATAAATTACAAATTAGCGCAAAAATCGAAGGCCGCGCAGTAGCTGGCGTGCATTGGACTAAAATGGGAACCGGGCCTCTGCCGGCTACCGAAAAAGTTCTGAAAAAAACCGGATTAAAAATGGAAGATATTGATGTGATTGAATTAAATGAGGCATTCGCCGCTCAAGTTTTATTTGTTATCCGAACCGGCAATTGGGATGAAAAAAAAATAAATCTAAACGGTGGTGCCATTGCACTTGGACACCCATTAGGATGTTCAGGAGCACGAATAATCACCACTTTAATTAATGTTCTGGAACAACAGGATAAAAAAATTGGTTTAGCAACAATGTGCATTGGAAGCGGTCAAGGTATTACTACAATCATTAAAAGAGATTAGCGAGGTAATTATGGATAACAAAATAGAAAAAATAGCTGTTTTGGGGGCCGGAGTTATGGGCGCACAACTCGCTGGTCATTTTGCGAATGCAGGAATTCCATCGTTGCTATTTGACATTAATCAAGAATTAGCTGAAAAAGGTGTTGAAAGTCTAACAAAATTAAAACCAGCTCCACTTTATAAACCAAAAAATACCAAATTGATAACCGCCTGTAATTATGATGATGATATTAAAAAGATTAAAGATGTCGATTGGATAGTTGAAGCTGTTGCTGAACGTTCAGATATTAAGCATTTGGTTTATAAAAATATTATCCCACACCTAAACAAATCAGCTATCGTTACCTCCAATACTTCGGGAATCCCACTTTCTGCTTTAATTAAAGTGTTCCCTGATGATGTGAAAAAACGATTCATGATTACCCATTTCTTCAATCCACCAAGGTATATGCGTTTATTGGAATTAGTCCGCGGTGAAAAAACTACGGCCGGAGTGTACAATACAATAGCAGATTTTGGCGAAAATGTATTAGGAAAAGGAATTGTGCATGCCAAAGATACGCCGAATTTCATTGGCAATCGAATAGGTGTTTATGGCATGATGATGACAATTAAAATAGCCCAAAAAATGGGATTAACAGTGGAAGAGGTTGATAAATTAACCGGTGCAATTGTGGGACGCGCTAAAAGCGCGACTTTCCGTACCGCTGATATTGTTGGATTAGATACACTCGCACATGTCGCCAATGGAAGTTATGAACGTGGTGAAAGTGACGAAGAACGTGGTATGTTTAAAATTCCTGAAATACTCAAAACTCTGATTGACGGCGGTCGCTTGGGACAGAAAACGAAATCCGGTTTTTACAAAAAAGATGGCAAAACCATATTATCGGTGGATTTGAAATCAGGTGAATATGGTCCTCAAAAAAAAGTACGCTTTGATGGATTCCGTATAGCAAAAGAGCATCAAAAAACAAGTGAGAAAATCGCCGCTCTCGCCTTTAGTGATGACAAAGCCGGCAAGTTTTTTTGGGAGGTTTTGGCAAACACTCTAATCTATTCTGCAAATCGCATCCCTGAAATAAGCGATGACATTGTAAATATTGATAATGCCTTGAAATGGGGCTTTGGATGGGAGCTCGGGCCTTTCGAAACTTGGGACGCCATTGGATTGGAGCGCTCAGTAACTCGGATGAAAAATGAGGGAAAAACAATACCAAAATGGATTGAAGCAATGCTTACAAACGGTCATTCAGCATTTTATCAAATAAAAAACGGTGAACGACGTTTTTTTGATCCGCTTAAAAAAACATACTCTACCCTCAAGCTAAAAGATAAGGCCTTGAATCTTAACTTGTTAAAATCCCAAGGGAAATTAATTGAGCGAGACTGGAGCGCCAGTTTAATAGATTTAGGTGATGGTGTATTGAATGTGGAATATCATTCTATCTTGCAACCACTTTTAAATCCGATTGATGGTTCAATCGTGCAAACAATACAAAAGGGATTGGATTTATTGGAAAGAGGCAAATACAAGGCAATGGTTCTTGGACATCAAGGGCAGAATTTTTGTGCAGGTGCCAATTTAGCCGGCATATTGCAGTTTTGCGAAAATAAAGATTGGAAAGGTTTGGAAGATACGGTAAAACTTTTCCAAGATCTTACTCAACGAATAAAATATTCGACTGCGCCAGTTGTAGCCGCACCATTCCACTTAACCTTAGGCGGAGGGTTTGAATTTATCGCATCTACGGCACATCGTGTGGCTGCGGCTGAACTATACATTGGTGCGGTTGAAGTTGGCGTAGGATTAGTACCCGGTGCAGGAGGTAATTTGCGATTACTTTTGAATTTAATGGAAAATTCTGGCTCCAAAAGCCGAATGAATGCTTTTCAGATTTCACAAAAAGCATTTGAAACGATCGGCTTTGCGAAAGTTGCCACAAGCGCCGATGAAGCAAAATTTCTTGGATATTTGAAAAAAACCGATACAATTGTGCTAAATATTGAACATCAAATTTGGACTGCGAAACAAAAAGCATTTGAGCTTTGTAATAATTATTCACCACCTGAATATAATACGAATATTAAATTACCCGGGGTGGGCGGAAGAACAGCAATGAAAATGGCTATCAAAGGCTTTAAAGCGCAGGGCAAGTTATCTGAGCATGATGAATTGATCGGCAACAAATTAGCCTATATTTTAACTGGCGGTGATAAAGCCGGCTTAACAAAAAGTGTGGATGAACAATATTTATTGGATATTGAACGTGAAGCGTTTATGTCGCTTGCCGCAGAACCACTAACTCAAGACCGCATTAAATACATGCTTAAAAAGGGTAAACCGCTGCGCAACTAAATTTCATCTTATCCAAAAGAACTTACGCTTTACTTAAATAATTAGCTCATATCTTTGATTAGTATTTTCTAGACCACAGATAACTCGTAATTTCAGACTATCTTATCTCATTAGTTTATAATAAATGATTCCAGAAAAAACAAAATAAGTAATATCAATATATATAAATAGGTGACAGAAATGAGCAGTGGAAATGTAAAAAATCGTTGGTTTGTTGTGATAGGAGCAGTGTTAATTCAACTGTGCTTAGGCGCAATTTACGCTTGGAGTGTATTTACACCCTCCTTGGTAGAAACCAATTGGTCGAAAGCGCAAACTCAAGCGGTATTTGCAGCAGGATTGGCACTATTTGCAATTGTAATGGTTATTGCTGGGCGCCTTCTCCCAAAACTCGGACCGCGTAAATTAGCGTTTGCAGGTGGAGTAGTTCTTGGAGCAGGATATCTTTTAGCGGGACTATTTGGTGATACTAATTTTTGGGCGATATTTTTCCTTATTGGAATCGTTGGAGGCTCAGGAATTGGATTAGCCTATGTGGTGCCAATCGCTGTCGGCATGCAATGGTTTCCCGATAAAAAAGGATTAATTACCGGTTTGGCTGTAGCCGGTTTTGGCTTTGGAGCAATGCTCTGGGTAAAATTAGCAGGATCTTGGGGTAATTTAATTTCCAATTTTGGATTAAGTGTAACTTTTTCGGTATACGGTATTTTATTTTTTATTGCTGTTTTAATCGGTAGCACTTGGATGGTGTTTCCTCCTGAAGGATGGAAACCGAAAGAATGGATTCCGCCAGAAAGAAGCAACGACACAGCAACAAATATTTCTGACTTTCGAAGCTCACAAATGTTAAAAACTACACAATATTACATGATTCTATTAACATTTGCATTTGGCGCGAGTGCTGGACTAATGAGTATTGGACTAATGCAACTATTTCCCATGCAAGCACTAGTAGGGAATGGTTATTCAGAATTTGTAGCAAAAGGTATCGCAGGCACTGCGATGGCTGTATTTTTCTCATTGGCTAATGGATTGGGAAGAATTGCTTGGGGTGCAATTAGCGATAAATTAGGTCGGAAATTATCAATTATTTTAATGATGGTGACCCAAGGAATTGTGGTAATTTTATTTCAATGGATGGCCGGAACTCCCAGTTTATTATACTTAGGAGCAACACTGATAGGATTTAATTTTGGTGGAAATTTTGCATTATTTCCAACTATAACAGCTAATACATTCGGCGCGAAATTCATTGGTCAAAATTATGGATGGGTGTTTTTAGCTTACGGCATGGGCGGAATATTTGGTCCAATCTTAGGTGGTAAACTTGGTGATGCCGGTAATTTTCCACTGGCATTTACCATCTGTGGAGTACTTTGTTTGATTGCTGCCGGAATTATTTCGATGGTAAAACCACCAAAAACTGCCAAATAATATTTTAGGAAACTACATACTAACCCCGCTCAATATGAAAAGGGCTGCTACAAACGTAACAGCCCCTTAATTTTGATACTAATTATTCTAAATTTATTTCAACAACATCACTTTAATAGTTTTAGCTTCACTACCAAAACTGACTTTACTCAAATATTTGCCGGCCGGTACGTTTCCGCCAGCTTGATCAGTTCCATTCCAGACAACACTGTGCCAACCGGCACTCTGTTATTGATTTAATAAGGAATTAATCAATTTTCCGCTAATATCATAAATTGTTACCTTAACGGTGTTATCACTTTCCGGAATTAAGTATCTAATAGTAGTACTTGGGTTAAACGGATTAGGATAAGCATCCAATACGGTAAATTGATCTATTTTAACTGTTACCGGCGTTCTTGTTACTGCAACTGAGCGAGTAGCATGGTAAGTTACTTTACCAAAAAAATCAACATCAGCAAGGCGGTAGTCATAAGTAACACCAGCTTCAACAAAGCTATCTACATATTCATAGTCGGTAGCATATTCTATTGAACTTTTGGCCCTCTGAAGCATCGTCAGTAAGATATGAGACTATTTCTGTCCACTCTGAATCGGCCGTTTTACGTTCAAGGATGAAGCCTAAGTTTCCTATTTCACTTTCAGTGCGCCAATTAAGTAGCACACCAGTTGGGGTTGCTACGGCACCAAAATAAGATAATTCTACCGGAAGAACAGCGGCACAGCCGTAAGGTACTCCAACATTGGGTTCACAATTTCTCTGAATTTCAGGGGCAGTACTGGTACCGCTTCCTTCTATGCACCAATATACATCATAATTCCAAATACCTTCTGTATAATCAATATTACCATTTCTTACTCGTATCCCTCCTGCCCCTTTCATTGCTCCAGTTGCAGTGTTCACCAAATCACCGCCAAATATTGAGAAACAACCGGTAAGATCTATAATTCCACTGTTGGTGATCTTTGAGTTGTTATACAGACTTATATGACTAACATTAGAGGTTAATGTGCCACCACTTTGCACTGTTATATCAGCATATGTAGAAAAATATACAGGGTTAGTGTCATCCGTTATCATTAAACTAACGGTGCCACCACTCTCAATTATTAGTTTAGTCGGGTTACTTGGACCACCAAGGATAACTGGCTTATTGGCAAAACCGTGATTAATATTAATAGTCACTCCATTTGAAACTGTAGTAGGTGGGACAGCACCCTCTTCCCAAGTTTTTGAATCATTCCATTTACCGGCCTGTTCAGTGGAATAGGTTTGTCCATTCAAGTTGGTATCAAGTGCCAATAATAACAGGCAATTAATAAAACCATATGTTATTCTATTCATTGTACTATCTCCTTCTTTTTACCAGTATGGTTAAATAACCATACTAGTTTTGTTTAAGGGTATACATATTAAATGGAATAATTATAGTTCCTATATTTTTTGTTTTTATTTTTTATCCAGTAAGAATTATTTTGCTAATTGGCGGCGACTTTACCCGCCAGGGTGCTAAAAGATTTAAGTACGTATTGGGAGGTGTTGAACGTTAATATATTTTAATTTATCAAATAGATACAAATTAAATATAGGTAACACAGCATAACTATACCCTAAAAACTATAATCTATTCCGATTAAAATATGTGAAAAATCTTCCATCTGAGAGAAACGATTTGCAGGATTATCGGAATCACCGACAAATTTTTTAATTCCGAAATTTAATTCCCAATTTTCAAGCGGTGAATAGCCGCAGTTTGCACCAATAAGAAAACCGGTTTCTTCAAGATTGATTAGTGTCAGCGTTTCAATATCAATCCGTGAATCATAGAAAGTAGTGAAACCATTAATAATTACGGCACTATTAGTAAAGGCCGCGAAAGGTGTGCCCATGCCAGGCTTAAAATTAACCATCTCCCGCTGCATCATTTTCATATACTCATCATAATTATTGGAAATATCAATAATATCAGTTTTTAAGTATTGCATCCCAATAATGAAATTAGAAAATCCAGAATACTCTAATTGGAAAACATATTGCAGATAATCTACAAAGATTTCAGGCGTCCAATACGATGAAAAACGTTTGTTGAAGTTTGATTTTTCCATTGAATTAGCCTGATCATCTACATAGGACTGCGGATAGGGCGGATCGAATGAATCTTTACCAAGTTCATATTCTAAATATTGCTTATTGTTCGTCTGAAAATAGCCTGCTTCAGAGCGGATCGTAAAATCATGGATAAATGTAACCATATCAGCTCCATACATCTTAGTTTTGCGGAAACCAAATGCATCAACAATCTGTCCTATACCACCATTTAAATCAGTAATTCGTAACCAAGAAAAATTATTATCGTGACCATCGATATAAGAAATTGAAAAATCTCCAAAGTTGAATTCGGACTGAAAACGTAAGCCAAACATTAATTCATTCTCAATTATTTTTGCAAATCTGTCAATCTTTGGAAATTGAATTGGAAAATCTTTCTCGCCAAGAGGAAACTTATTCGGTGTGTGCTCAGGTACGACAATAAACTCGGCATTGAAATTATTCCAAAATAGTTTGGCTGAACCGGCAAGTACACCAATTTTTCGATCAGCTCCGGTCGAAAATAAATAATAATAATTGTACGGATTTATGTTATCAGTTGGATTGTTACCGTCGACAGCCCCCCAAGTGTGAATAATTTTGCCAAATTTTAACTCACCAATTGCTGGATACCACACAAGATAAATTTCGCGTAAATCAATTTCGGCCGATTTGTTACTCCAACTGGTTTCAAGAGCAGAATTAGTTTTGAACTCGAAATCTCCAATGGAATAATCAAGTTGAAATTCTGCCAATCGAAAGGGTAAAGATATCTCAGCGCCATCGGACAATTTAAACAAATATTTTGGTACCACTTTTCCACTATATCTGATTTGTGAAAAAAGTAATAGCGGTGCAAATAGTACGATTAAGTACCTTATTTTCATTACCCAGAATATTTCAATTTTTCATTAACTCTATCAGGATTTATCTTGGTAATCTTTTTAAATTTTTTTGCTGAAAAAGATTGTCCTTTATGTTTGTATCAAGTTCGATGTTATCAAATATCAAGCGTGTATTATGTTTTTTTTGTACATTTTCGACATAGATTTCGATTGGCACATCATAACCATTTTGTTGTGCAGATTTCACTTCCTTAATTTTGAGTAATTTATTTTTTTTATCAAAACTGCTCTCTTGTAGTAAAACATAATTCGATTTAGCAATTAACGCACGATGTTTACTATATTCCGATTTCAATCCTTTTTTAGGCGTTGATTCCAAAACAAAACATTCTTTATCATCAACTGTTTCCGTACCTTCTAATTTATAGGTGTAATCATCCAAATTGCGGTTGGTCATATCTTCATAACTCATATCACTGCCCATAAAGTTATCAGATTTTTGTTTGGCAGAAATTCTGCGAACTTTATTAAAAGCCGGAAGCCATAAACGCATTTCAGCATCTTTATCATTATGTTCGATTTTTAAAAAAGCTACGCCTTTATCATCAGCTGGAGCTAAAAACCAGATGATTTGCTTTTTCGATTCATCTTTAGATATTGAACGGATTGTTGACTTGCGCGTTTTTCCTTTTTTATTTGTCAAAACCATCGTCAAATCAGCTTTCATATCCTTTGGCTTTAGTTTTTCATCGACTTTCTTGGCGATGTCGTAACCGGTTTGCGATAGCAATGTGCCAATTAATACAAAATTTGTAATAAATATTTTTGTCATTGATTAATCCTCCACCTTTATATTTTTTATTAATTTCTTTTTATAAAGTTCAATAATTGAAGCCATTAAAGTTAAAGTTCCGACCGAAGTTGCCAACATTGCCAACACCATTAGTCCGCCGATTTGTTGAATCGGTATAAAGGCTGAAAATAGTAATGCACCAAATGCCATATTGGAACCAGCATCGAGAATAATCGGAAAACCGACATCATCAATTACGTCATCCGAGATTGTGGCTAAATCATTTCTGCGTTTATAAATCCGTATAAACTGTGAAATATAATGAACTGCAAAATCGACCCCGACACCAATAATCACTGAGGACAGTATGGCTGTAATGTGACTAAAATCCAATCCGACCCAACCCATTAAACCAAAATTTAGCAGTACAGCAGAAAGCAATGGAATTACTGCTATCAATCCCCAAGCTAAGCGTTTGAAGAACAATCCCGCAACAATTGCGATCAAAATAATCGAAGCAAAAATACTAAGAAATGAAGACTTGATAAGTAAATTAGTTAGATCTCTAAAAACCACTAACATCCCGGTTATGGTGATCTTCAGATCTTCGTTTATGTTATGATCTATATAATGTTCCGTATCATTAACAAATTTTGCAATTTCACGCGTGGAAACATTGCGCATCAAAGTAGTGATGAGGCCTGTTTCATAATCATAATCCACAAGTGATTCAAAATCTTCCGGATCCCCGGACATCGAATATAAAGTAAAGAGATTGTTAATTTTAGCGCGCGAATCAGGGATGACTTCATAATTACTGTCATTGTCCATAATTGTTTTGTGCATTAATTTGATAACGTCAGCAATTGAAATAGATGTAGAAACATTTGGATTTTCAGCTAAATAATTTTGGATTAATTCCATATCATTGAGAACTACCGGCGATTTCATATCACCTTCTATTCTAACTTCCATATCCATGGTTCCGGCCATTTCATTATCCAAAAATTCAATACTATTGCGGATTTCGGAACCCTTTTTGAAAAAAGTCATTAAATTAACTTCAATGTTTAATTTAGATATTCCATATCCGGCTAATCCGACGATCAATAGCCCAAGAGATAATACAGTTTTGGGGCGTTTCATGACAATTCGCCCAACATTTTCTATTATTTTTTCCACCAGGCCGATTTTACTAATCGCCCGTGATGCAAGCGACCACTTTTTCAATGTTATCAGTGCGGGCAGTAGAAATGATGACATTAACCACGCCCAGGCGATACCCATCGAAATTGCGATACCATAACCAATTAACTGCTGCAAGGGTGCAAAAGCCATCGTTAGGAAAGCAACAATGGTCGTAAAACTGGTCAGAAAGATTGGCAGTAATAAGGAATCCATTGTTAACTCGACCGCCTCTTTCACATTTTTCTGAACGCGCATCTTCTTGAAAAATTTAGTAATAACATGAACGCCATCGGAATTTGCAATTGTGAGTAATACAATCGGCATTGAAGTATTTAATAAAGAAAACAGAAATTTATCCGAGCCGGTAATTTTTTGCATCCAACCAATAAATCCCATCATCGCAATTAGAGATGTAAATATAACCGTAAAATTCAACAGTACGGCGGAAATGCTACGCAGACTGAAAAATAAAATTATAACCATGATAATCATACCAAAAAGAATTAGTGAACTAATATCTTTTCTGATTAAGGTTGGCATTGTTCCCATCAAATAAATTTGTCCACCAAAATGAATTTCATACTCGCTGAGATATTTGTTGGCCGTTTCAACGATATTTTTGCTTAGTGTATCTAGCGCAGCATCTTCGATGGGCCGAATAATAATATTAATAAAATCTTGATTCTTACCAACAAATCTATTCGCGATATTAGGATTATCAGCAAGATATTGCTGAATAGAATTAAGTTCTGCTTCATTCAATACTCTGCTTGGTTGTAGATCGCTGATTTGTAAGAATCCATCTTCACTATCCATTCGATTAAAATTCTTAATGTTTAAAATTTCCTTAACTTCATAAATGCTCTCAAATGCTTCCGTAACATCCCAAAGCGATTGAAATATTGATTCACTATAAATTGACTCGCCGCGTTTGCCAAAGGCAACAAACATCATTTCACTGGTACCAAATTCATCTTTAATTGTATCCCATGTTTGCACTGATTCCGCATGTTTGGGCAATATTTTCATCAAATCATCTTCGATAATCAACCATTTTAATCCGATTCCAATCACCAATGTTGCAATCAAACAGACCAGAATTGTACGCTTTGGATGCTCAAGACTTTGTGAGATTATCCATTTTTTTATATTGATATTCATTTTAATGCACGAAAATATTGCGTAAAGATTTAATCAAACTTAAAATTCAATACCTATAAATTACCTAAAAGGCATTTTAATGACTAAATTAAAAATATTACACCCCATTGTCGTAATGGCAAATGGTAAGTATCCGTCACATGCTTATCCACTAAAATTTTTGCACGAGGCTAAATCAATTATTTGTACGGATGGCTCAGCAAATAAAGTGCAAAAACATGATTTAACTCCAACTTTAATAATTGGTGATATGGATTCGATCACCAATATAAATGATTTTCAAAAATCAGAATTTTTACATATTCCTAAACAAGATAATACTGACTTGGAAAAAGTATTCGATTATTGTATCGATTCATCGATAAATAATATCACGGTGCTCGGTGCAACCGGCATTAGAGACGATCTTGCACTGGCAAATCTGTTGTTATCCATGAAATATTATCCAAAATTGAAAATTAAATTCATCACTGATACCTTTTCAATTGAATGCCTGAAGGGGAAAAAAGTGTTCAGTTCATTTAAAAGGCAACTTGTTTCTTTAATTGCCGTGTATCGCGTTAAATCAATTTTAACGAAAGGATTAAAATATTCACTAAATAAACAATCTCTGGTGCCATCCGGTCAGGGTGTTAGCAATGTATCAAATGGCGATAAGTTTACGGTAAAGTCCTCCAATGAAATATTGATTTTTCGCAGTCATAAATAATGCATGTTTTAGATTATCTAATTGTTTCTATTTATTTCATAGCTGTTATTTCCGTCGGACTTTTCCGAAGCAAATTCTTAGATAATAATTCAAAACAATATATTTTAGCCGGCCGGCGAATCAGTTTGCCAATGTTTATTGCCACCATTGTTACCACTTGGTATGGCGGAATATTGGGGATTGGAGAAAATACTTTTAATTTCGGAATCCAAACTTGGTTTATTTTTGGATTGCCTTATTATTTTTTCGCAATTTTGTTTGCGATATTCATCGCGCCGCGCATACATGATAAACAATTAATTTCGATCCCCGATCATTTCCATAATTCGTTTGGAAAAATTGCCGGAATTATAGGCGGTGTATTTATATTATTTTTAGCCAGTCCAGCGCCCTATATTTTGAGCATTGGCATATTGTTAGAATATACCATAGGAATTCCATTCTTATACGCACTGCTGCTCGCCTCCATTTTCAGCTTAATTTATATTTGGAAAGGTGGTTTTACCGCCGTTGTTCGCACAGATGTTTTACAATTTTTATTAATGTTTGGTGGATTTGCTTTGCTCGTAATTTTTGCCTGGATAAAAATTGGCTCGCCATTTACGATGTTTGCACAATTGCCTGAATCGCATTTAACGCCTACCAGCGGTAATTCAATTCAATATATCGTGGTATGGTTTTTTATCGCTTTATGGACTTTTGTAGATCCGGGATTTTATCAACGTTGTGCAGCGGCCAAATCACCACAAATTGCACAAAAAGGGATATTGATTTCTGTAATTTTTTGGTTTATTTTTGATATGCTCACACTCACATCCGGATTGTATGCCAAAGTATTTTTAACAAATCAACAAGGACTATTTGCTTTTCCGGCTCTTGGTCAGGCACTTTTGCCGCCTTTATTTTTCGGATTATTCTTAACCGGATTACTAGCTACTATCATGTCTACCATCGATTCGCTCGGATTTATCAGCGCCTTCACATTCGGTCGTGATATTGTTGGACGAATTTCAAAAAATAAACAAATATCAGACTCAGTTTACTTCACTAAAATTGGATTAATCATTATGAGTATAATCGCTATTATTTTAGCGTATTCATTCCCTTCCGTGGTAAAATTGTGGTATCTGATTGGATCGATAATTGTACCAGGATTGTTAATTCCATTTTTATTAACATTTACGAATCTACGCTTAAAAAATTGGCAAGGAATTATTCTATTAATTTCGCCTGTGCTAATTTCAAGTATTTGGTTCATTCTTTCAAATTTCAGTATTCAATCTAAACCTCTCGATTTAGAGCCATTTTACCCGGGCCTATTCTCATCAATGCTATTATTAACCATTTTTTTAATTGGACCAAAATATGAACAATAAATATATCAGATATGTAATATTAATCGATAAACTCAAAGAATACCCCAAAGAGCTAATAAAAGAGCATGTCGAATATCTCAAACAAATTGAACAATCAGGGAAATTAGTAATGTGTGGTCCGTTTCAAGATGCTAAAGGTGGCATTATAATTTTGAAAGTAGATTCTTTAAAAGAAGCAAAATTAATCGCTGCAGCCGATCCGTTTACAAAAGGTGGATTTAGTGCCTATAAAATTAGAATCCTTAGATTATCCTGTAAAGAAAATAACCATTTAGAATTTGGTTAGAAAAAAAATACTTGCATGTAATAATAAGGTATAGTTAATTTAGTATTATACTAATAGGACAATACTAATGAATAATAATAACTTTTTCGATCAATTATTAATTTCTTTCGAGGAATCATTCAAAAAAGGATTACTTTCCTTTTGGATTTTTTTATCTTTGAAACAGTCAAAAAAATACGTTGATGAGATAAAATTATTCATTGAAAACAATACAAACAAAGCAATGAGGTGTGAATCGCAAAGTTTGTATCGAAATTTGCGCAAATTTAAACATTTAGGACTTGTAGATTATGATTTAGGGCAAGGAAATAAAGGACCAGACAGAAAGTATTATTTTCTTACTGAATTTGGCAAAGAGTTCTTCGATAAGTTTGTTGAAAGAAATATTTTACTATTTCAGAACCCTGAAATAGTTGAATTACTAACAAAGGAGGAATTATGAAGATATTTACGAAGCCATTTATCACATTTTTAGTGTTAGCTACACTATTTACGCTCACATTTCGAATTCTTTTGAGCAATTTTTTACTTAATCAATCCGCTATACTTGTATGGATTACAGCAATTATTTATGGATTAGTTATGTTTGCCACAGGATATTTTACTGGTCGAAGTGGTAATAATGAATTTTCTTCTACTCAATCATTCCTCAAATGGAACGGTGGTACCTTTATAATTTTTGGGTCAATATCTTATTTATGGATGTTCTATGGCAACAGTGCTCCAAGTGAATCTATTTCTACATTAAATACCATGTTGATAATTTGGGCTATCATTTCCATCATTGTTTATTTAATGATCAAACATTCTTCTATTAAAGGAATAGAAAAGTCGGAAATATTTAACTAAAATAATTACCTATCTTATATCAAAAGGAATTATTTATCCTCTTTATGATTAAGAATATATTGATTTTAATAATTATTCTAATGTCAGTTTTAACAGGACAGAATAACTCTAAGCATATAATCACAAGTAGAGTGGTTGATAAAAAAGGCATAGGTATCCAAGGTGCAAATGTTTATATCAAAAATACTTTTGAAGGAACAATTTCTGATGAGACCGGCAATTTTACCTTACAAACACAGGCTAGTGGGGAAATTTTATTGGTGATAAATCATATAAAATATACAGATAAAATAATTTTAGTTACATTAAATAGTGACACTGAGGTTACGTTGCCTACAATAATCCTACAAGAAACAACGTTGTCAAGTAAAGATGTAATTGTAACGGCAAGCGCATTTACTATGGCAGATGAGGACGGTCAAACACTGAAAAAAATGGATGTTTTGACTACGGCCGGGGCATCTGCTGATATCGTCAGAACGTTACATACATTTCCAGGTGTTAACCAAATAGATGAAGGAGCAGGAATGTATGTACGAGGTGGTGATGCATCCGAAACTGTTGTTCTTTTGGATAATGCCACTTTACAACATCCTTATAAGTATGAATCGGCTACAGGTGGATATTTTGGTACAATTAATCCCTTTTTATTATCAGGAACGTTTTTTGCAACAGGAGGTTTTTCAACAAAATATGGGAATGCCCTATCGGGCGTCCTTGCTATGGAAAGTTTGGGCATGCCGAAAGAAAAATCTCTCGATTTCGGGTTAGGACTGGCTGCCGTATCACTTGGAGCGTCATTTCCAATAATATCTAATACATTAGGATTGAATTTCTCCGGTAATTATACAAATTCCGAATTATTATTTCGAGTTAATTCATCTGATAGTTATTCATATAATGATTATCCTGAATCTTGGGATAGAAATCTTAATATTAACTATAAATATTCTAACAAGGGAAACGTAAAACTATTTAGCTATCAAAGTCACGACAAAATTGGAATAAAATATGATTATCCATCAAGTACTGAAAATATAACAAATACTACGGATAATTCATTCACTAATTTGAATATCAAACACTTGTTTTTTTCAAAATATATATCCAATACAAGCATATCACGAAATAAATTCAAACGGAAGTATTTATTGGAAAATTTTAATTTCACAAATGAGGATAGAATTAGTAGCCTTAGATTCAATCTAAGATTTCCAATATTGAATAAAATAGATCTGAACTCCGGATTTGATATTAATGATTATTTTACATCCATTAGTGGTGATATTCTTGAAACAGTAGATTCAAAAAAGAATATAATCTCAAACTTTGCATTTAGGGTTACGAATCAAACTACTAGTTTTCACGTTGAACCAGAGATTAATTTACTGCCTAATTTACTTTTCATTTCTGGTTACAGATTAGATCACAATATAACAACCAAACGCTCAACAGTTGACCCAAGAAGCTCAATTGCATACAGTTTTAAACAGTATCATACATTAAGATTAGCATCAGGGATATTTCATCAATTTCCAGAAGCATTATATTTAAATTCAGAATTTGGAAATAAAGAGTTATCGTCAAGTAAAGCGATTCACTATATTGCTGGATACGAGTATGCCAGCCCCCTAATTAATACTAAGCTCGAAATATATAGAAAAAACTATACTGAACTCATTCTAATTGATACTGATACCAATTATTCTAATAATGGTTATGGATATGCTCACGGAATAGATGTGTTTCTGAAAGGTGATTTATTATATTATTCAGGTTGGCTTTCTTATAGTTATTTAGTTGCAAAACGGGTAGAAAATGAGTTTACTGATCTTGTCCCAACTAACTATGATATCAGACACAAACTATCTTGTGTTATCAAAAGATATTTAAACACAAAAAATTTGCTAAGTATAACTTATAAATATGCTTCCGGTAGACCGCACACACCTTTGCAATCAAAATGGAACTCAGCTAGATTACCTTCTATTAATAGTTTAGACTTATCAATTAGTCATATACGCAGTGTTTCACACGGTCAATTGGTTTTATATTGTGGTGTTTCAAACGTTTTTAACAATAAAAACACCTATGGATACAGTAATTCATTAGATAATAGTGAAAGCATTGAGATTAAAAGCGTTTTTGGGAGGAGCATATATTTTGGAATTGCATTCAACATTAAGTAAAAGGAGTAACAAATGAAAATGTGCTTTTTTTTAACACTATTAATAATTATGCTGACAGTGTTATCTGGTCAATCAATTGATAGTCTGATTATTGTAAACAAAGAAAAGATAGAAAGAGCGAATAACCATTGGGATTATAAATCAATGGAAGAATCCCGCAATAATTTTGTCCGTCGGTTGGGAGCAAGTAATAAAGATTGGTTAATCAATTATTATATTGCATACTGTGATTACAGATTAGTTAATTATTATTCTAATAGTGAAGGTAATCAAGATACGGAAAAAGCTGCACGTTATCTTGAGGATGGAATTAAAAGATTAAATGAAAGCAATGATGCAAATCAAGAATTTTCAGATGGTCACGCTTTATTAGCGGCATTGTATAGTCGCAAGATTAGATTAGATAATAAATTTTGGAGTGGATTTATATACGGTAAGAAATCATCCTCCGCAATTGATCGTTCTATTGAGATTGATAAAAATAATCCAAGAGCCTATTTAATGAAAGGAATGAATGCTATCTTTACACCACCTAAATGGGGTGGCGATAAGGAAAAAGGATTAGAATTATTCACTAAATCCATTGAACTTTTTGAGATGGAAGAACGTGATTCTGTTTCTCCAGATTGGGGGTATAGCGAAGTGTATGCTTGGAAAGGTGTAACCGAAAAAGATCTTGGTTTAATTGACGAAGCAAAAAAATCTTACAAAAAAGCATTAAAGCTAAATCCTGATTACTCCTGGGTTCGATACGTGTTGCTACCACAATTGAAAAAAGAATCATCAAATCCATCTGAAACTGATAATTAGGTTAGAATGGATTAGAATATTAAATCAATTCCACTAAACTTTTACTCAAATCAAATTGATATTTTTTTACATCAATTTTAGGTTCATGCCATACACCATAATTGCCGGCCATAATTAATTTCTGAATGTATGATTTGGTAAGCGCTTCAGTACACTGTCGAGCATACCAACGGATGTCAATTTTAGCACTGGTTTCATTAATTGCGCCAAGCAATGCCGCTAAAAACGTCTGGCGGTTTTCCGTATCCGTATTGATTTTGCAGAAACCGGCTTCGACTAAGCCTTCAATTTGATCCCAATCGGTTCCGACAAAATCTAACCACTTCTGTTTCGAACCGGATGGATCGTTCATTTTATCAATTTGTTTTACCGCAAAATCTACTACTTCAGGATACAAAGTTGAGGCGCCGTGTGCCACAAATAAAATCTCCGGATTAATTTTATCGGCAATACCGAGCAGTTCATGAGCCAATTTAATATTTAATTTTACTTTTGTACCGGGTTTACCTTTATTTGGTCCATGCATGGTTCCAATCGTCGGTGCCAACATTAAAACACCGGTTTGTTGCAAAAATTGATCCAATTCATCCGGGTTTGTATAGGTGGAAAATTCCGATTTTGTGTCTTCATCTTCTTCACCCGCCAACACACCAAGTTCGCCTTCAACAGATAATCCCAAAGGATGCGCCATATCCACTACTTCGCGTGTTAGATCAATATTATCCTGCAAGGGCATAGCGCGTTTTGCTTTTTTATCGGTGGAATTATCGGCCATTACACTTGTTAAATGCTGCACTGCCGCCTGCACAACCCGTCTTCCACCGTCGGAGATATAATCTCCGTGATCTAAATGTGCGGCTACTTTTACGGTAGATTTAGCCGCTTTTTTAGCGATGTATTCACTTGCTACTTCTAATCCAAATACCGGATCGCTCTCGCCAAAATGTTTCAGTGCAGAATTAGATACAGCCATCAACCCTGATGAACCTAATAATTCATAAGCTTGAAAAGCGGCATTTATTCCTTGAAAATGAGTTACATTAAAGGCCGGAACGGCATAACGAACACCGGTAGAGTTGCCCTTTTCGCCATTTTTGGCTTTCAAACATAAGGCGTGGGCAGTAGTCATATTGGTTGAAAATTTTCTAGTTGTATTAATTTTAGGTGCTGTTTTTTTCATTATTTCTCCTTTAAAATTTTATACCTACTATTATTGAGATTGGCCAATTTGCTTTAATAAGGTTGTAAACCATCCTTGATTTACATCGAATTTTCTGCCACCTTTAATTCTATCAAATTCAATAAGCTGCATGGCATCCTCGGCGGCTTCATCCATTCCAGCTACTCCACTTTCGCCGGCAAGCGCAGATTCAGCTGCCAACATTGCGGTAGCTTTGATGAGTGCTAAATCTTTCTCATTGGGCACGGCGGAGCGTGCAAAATAGCCACTTTTTTGAACTAAGGTTCGGTCAGCTTTTAGTTCAGTGGTAAACTTTTTGGCAAACCATTTGCCCGGATTAATTTTGTCCAATTTAACATGACCAAAGGCATCCCTCTGCACCGTTTCTCCCGATGATTCCAACTCAGCCACGATTCCTTCTTTGCCGGCACCTTCACTAATAAATATGTTTACGCAGTCTTTTTCGTCCATTATTTTTTTCAAACGCGCCATTTCTTTTTGTAGATCAAAATGCATTTCAGGGATATAAATTGCATCAATATCCCACCGATCTTTAGTCAAAAGAATTTCCGGTAAGAAATTCCGTTTATGCAAACGGTGCCGATATGCTACTGCCGTAGCAGCAGTTAGCCAACCACAATGCCGGCCCATAACTTCGTGGATTATTAATTGGCGGGGACTGGTTGTATTTTCATTTACAATATTTTCAAAAAAAATTGCTCCCTGTTCAGCAGCAGTCAAAGCACCTAAGGTTTGCGTAATCGGGATCACATCATTATCAACGGTTTTGGGAATGCCAACTACCGTTAAATTGTAATTATTATCTTTCAAATATTTTGACAACTCAGCTGCCATCGTATTTGTGTCATCACCACCGATGGTATGTAAAATATCTACCTTATCTTTAACCAATCGCTCGGCAGCAACTTTAAGTGGCAATTCACCACTTTTTACATAATCTTTTTTGATACAATCATCAATATTGGTTAATTTTACACGACTGTTGCCAATCGGACTACCGCCAAATTCATATAAAATTTTGGCATTTTTTTTAACTTTTTCAGGAATTTTTATGCTTTTATCTAGCAAAAGTCCACGATAGCCATTAAGATAACCCATTAGCTCCGCTTTGGGGGCGAACTGATTATATTCCTCAATCAATGCACCAATCGCCGCTGACAAACACGGTGCAATTCCTCCCGCTGTTAAAAATGCAATTTTCATTTTTTATCCTAAAATATTATGCTACTAATTAAGACTTGAAAATTACAAAGATTTGCACAATTGGTGGATAAGAAATATGAACGATTTGTTGTCGCTCTAAACACAAAGAAAGATCTAAATTTTTATTGGATTTTATTTATAATTGCAATTGATTAAATGGGTATTTATTAAATTTGAGGTTTTTGCCCATTCTTGGGTCTAACTACTGTATCCTAATTAACTTATATGATTAGTTAACAAATTTTATTAAAATCCCAATTACTGCACAAAACATGATTAATCCTCCGACTGCAATAGGATTAGCCATATTAATTGTCCAGCCAATACCCATTCTCTTTTCAATAAAAATTGTTGGGTCATTTGGGTTAAAATAAAATAATCCAAGTTTCCAAAATTTATCATCATCGTAGATCTTTTGATTGCTTCTTTTACCTTTCATCGATGTCAATATTTTGCTTCCTGATTGTCCAGTTTTGACAGCCAGTATTAAAGTTAAAACCACAAATACCATCGGCACGGCAAATGATATAGCAAAAAACATATAACTCTCTAACTCCAATATATTCAAATAGATTAAGGAACTGACAATATTGTGAATTAACAAGATTGGCAACATTACGGCAAAGAACGCAATCCATCTTTCTTGAAAAACGGTTAATCTTTCTCTGGAAGCTTCAACAAATTGACTATCAAATTGTTGTTTTGAATACTTTACTACCACACGCAACAACAAAAAGATCATAAAAATAAATAGTGATGCAACAGGAAGTCGTAGGACGGCATTCCAAGTTTTTTCAGTTTCTTCAATTAAATTACCGAACAGTCCAAATTTTAAAGAAATTATTTCAGGGATATGTTCGTATAGCAATATGACAAGTACAAAATGAATTAAAACTAACAGGAATGATGGCACAAACCATTTCATTCTATTTATAAATTCTTTATCACGAGGTTTAGAATCTACAACTACCATTTCATCCATATTTATCCGTGACCCAATTTTGATTTTTATAGACAATACTTTTCTATTGTATATTGCCAGTAATAAATAGAATAATATTATTTGGAAAATTACAAGTGTACTTCCTACTGCTTCTCGTGGATATAAATGGAGCAACCAAATTGCAATTAGAAAAAACATAAATGTCATCATAATATAGGATTGCTTAAAATGGTGTTTAATATATTTTGGTTTTATTTTAAGTGATTCAATCTCATTAATCCTAATTCCAAACAATAAATCTTTTCTTAAATAATTTGGTAAGATGTATCCAATTACGGCTATTAGTAGGAAAATCGATAAAAATGTAAATAATATTTGAATGTCGTTACTCATAATTTTCTCCCAAGATTTAGCTTATTAAAAATCGCAGAAGTGTGTTTGTGAAAATCTTTTGACGAAAGTCCATGGCAAATTGACTCTGCAATAATTGGTTTCATCTTTTCAGACAACTCACTTAGATATTGTTCGTCACATTCCATATTTTTTGTATTAACAATCATACTTCTATGTTTGTGAATGCGGATATATCCCTCAATTCTTAATTGATTATATACTTTATTAACGGTATGCATATTAATTCCAATATCACCAGCTAGTTGTCTTATTGACGGTAATTTTTCACCATTTTTTAGTTCTTTTTTGGCAATTCCTTCAACGATTTGATCTTTTAATTGCTGATAGATTGGTTTACTAGATGAAAAATTTATTTTTATAATCATATTATTATTGTTATATGTGTTATAGTAAATATATAACAATATTATTTTATGATGCAATTATTTTTTTATCTAATTATAAATAATTACAATACCTACTCTGTGTCTAACAAAAATTGGAAAGTTAATAATAAAAAGCCCTCAAAGAATTCCTATCCTTGAGGGCTTATCTATTTTCTATAAAATTGTGCTAATCAAAATCCCCGACTAAATCAATCAAATCTACTACGCGGTTAGAGTAGCCCCAAACTCTTTTTCACCTGGAGTATGGTAATCTTCAAAACTAAATTTCCCTGAACTATTGGTATATGTTCTACCTTTGAAGCGGCTATAGAATAAACTGAATGTTAGATCTAAATCAACTTTAACATCTTCAATTGGCATATTTGTTTCCTCATCAATGATTGTTCCATTAATAATGGTAGGAGGTAACCTCATCCTCATCATGGCTTAATGAACAAGACAACCACAACACGCTTAATCCTATTATTAATAAATTTATTACTAGTCTAAGCATTAATTCACTTTTATTGACTACAATCCAATACAGGAACCATTTATAAATACGAAAAATGTTACAATGGACTTAGATGTGCACCATCATAGTGAATTGTATCGTTCGCTTAAATATTGAAGAAAATATTTGACAAATCATAATTCTCGATAAAGACATCTAATATATATTTGGGATATTCTTCTTCAGGTTTTCTTGTGTAATGATCCTCGACTTTAAAATAACCGTTATTATCCGATTGAGTAACCATTGCTGTATCCAATACTGTAGGATATGATACATTCCGCAGAAAATAAAGGTTAACATTTTCAATAGGTTTTTCGGTTCCCAGTTCTAGAAACTTACCTGTGGCAATTGTATGGAACTCTATTGGCCAAGGTACTAAATTAATTTCCAAATCATTTGTTCCATTTTCTTCTACTTCAGCCTCAGATGGAATATCAGGTAAATGTCCGTTTTCAGATAATTAAAATGGTTTTCTTGTTGTATTTTTATTCACATGGATCAACTGTAGCTTCAAAGGTTGAGCCTTCTTCTGCTTCGAAGCCTGGGTTTAATATTATTTCATTGCCCTTTAATATTACAGTACCACCATCTTCAATAATATATGTTGTAGAGTTCTCAATAGTGTTTGATGCTTGATGTGTTTCTGTAGCGCCACTACTAATCGTAGTATTTGGCAGGGTGATATTTTCTGGACAGTCTGGCGGTACTGGTGGTGCCGGTGGTAAACTATTTTGTGCAGCTACAACGGCAGCATAGGCATCGACTAAACCATAACCCATTTCTTCGTTCCAGGCTCCATTGTTTCGCCCGCTAACTGTTTGATAATTGTAACCGCCTACTTTTTGAGCTGTTTTTTCAATAATATCAGAAACTTCTTTTTGTGTTAAGTTGGGATTCACAGAAAGAACTAACCCTGCAACTGCCGCCACATGCGGACAAGCCGCTGATGTTCCGCCAAAATTCAAAATATAATTACCACTAATTCCAGGTTCTTTGTTGTATCCATTATCTCCTTGTCGATCAATAGTTGGAACAGAGGTGCCCGGCGCAACAACATCTAATTCAGTGCCGAAACAACTACCTTTTGCATTAACCCCTCCACTCCAAGGGTCGCATGAATTCGGGATATTTTCTATTGAGCCAGATCTTATGCCACATCTATCTACGGCACCTACTGCGATTATATCATCATTTGAATTTGCAGGGTATATTACCTCCTTGTTAGAATTACCTGTAGCAAATGCAATTATTGTTCCAAGACCATTTCTTCCTTTTGTCAATGCATTATGTATTGCACTATCAATTAACTCATCTGCGAAAGAATTATGCCCCCAAGAATTACTGATTACACTTGCTCCTTCTTGCCAAGCCATATTTATTACATCCGCTACACGCTGTTTTTCTTGCAAAGTGTAACCACCGCCGATGGCATAGTGTAGTGACATAATCGGTGAGTTAGAGGCAATACCAGAAATACCCAATCCGTTATTTGAATTTGCTCCAATTATACCAGCACAGGATGTCCCGTGTGGACTGCCGATTACAGTTTGTTCAGTTTTTGTCCATGCATTATAGCTGAAATCGGCAATATTTGTTAAGTCAGGATGGTTTAATTCTACACCATTATCAGTTACAGCAATTATTACATTTTGATTTCCCTTTGTAATTTCATTGGCTTTACAGAAATGAATATCTATCTCCATAATACCATCATTTTGCCCTGTATTTTTTAAATTCCACTGATAATTAAAAAAAGTATCATCTGTGCATAAACTTATATCTTTTACCATCACATCAGGGCTAACTGATTGGAATTGATTTGAATCACGAAAAATATTTACAATTTCAAGTGTATTGCCTTTGGTGTTTTTTGAACATGCTAAAGTATACCAAAGTGGCATATAACTATTATGGCCCAAGATTTTGACATTATATTTCTTTGATAGTTTTTCAAGTAGTGTAATATCAATACTTGATCTAAGTTGTACATAGAATAGGTGTGATACGCCTATTTCTTCGCCATCGTTAGTTGAGAATAGTGGTGACGAATATAATATATCGTTATCACTTAAAAAATTAGTGTAATCTTCTAAAGTTGCATATTTCACCTTATCTATTTTTTTGTTTTATGTGAAGATATATTGTGGAAATTATCGGTGCGATAATTTTTTATTTTAACTTTTCTTTCTGCCAACTTTTTTTTAAAAAGGTTATCATCAACATTACCATTTATAACAATAAAACCTTTGTTATATATTGGTTTCAATGTAATTTTTTTTCATACCATAACCTCTAATTTTTAGTAAAGATTAAAACATCTCTGCTGGTGTGAAGAATTAAATAATTATCAACTATCGTAAAATAATCAGTGTAATTAATTGACTCCCAAAATTTACTACCCCAGTATCCTTCGTATACTTCTGTCAAAGCATGCAGAGATATCGTGATACCATTGTTTACAGCATTAATTGAATATATACCTAACATCATATTCGCTGTATGCCCTTCAATACTGTCATTTTCAAAAAATGTCATAGTAATACCTCTTGGCCATCCTTTTTCAAAGTTATATTCCACCGAACAATCAGCTGGGTTTACAAATGCTTCTAATATCCATTCGCCTAATAGATCTTCTTTAGGTGTCGCTTCGAAAGATCGGTAATCTAAACAAATAGCATCATATTCGCATATTGCTGAGTCAGAATTACAGTTATTATTTTTTTCATCACAACAATTTTGCAATAGAATTGAAATACCAATGATTAATAGAATTTTGATATTATGTAACATAACATTTCTATCTTTTTTTAATCAAAATTTGTTAAAATTTAAAACTAGATTTAGTTGTTTTTAATCAATTCCTTCAACCGATTATTTTCTTCATCTAAAGCTATTACGTATAATGTTAATTCCTCAATTTTTTGCAGTAATTTCATTTGCATATCACCAAGAGAAACACCGTTCTTGAGTGCCTCAGCTTCAGATGGAATATCAGGTAAATGTCCATTTTTGTCAATATAATCTTCTACTTCTTTAAGTGTTGGTAAATAATAGTCATCTTTAAATACAAAATCAAGAACAAAATTCGTATTAACAATTACTTTCCTAGCATGAATAGTACCATTAACATCTAACTCATAATTTGGGTTTGATATTCCAATACCAATCTTTTTTACATTTAGAACGCCATCTTTTCTGATAGCCAGCATTTCATCCCAATCAGCATTTTTATTATCTCTATATAAGAATTTAAAAGCATGATCATCAGCATTATTCCTTTTATCGCGCATACTTAATTTCCAAGATTTATATAATGATTCGTCATGGATAGCTTGAGCAGCTGGTGGGGTCTCATTACCATCAAAAAATCCGGGGGGTATTGGTATCGGTTCTGAATTGGGATAATTAGAAAACTTGATTTCTACCGGTTGATTTGATGTTGACTTAATATCGATTGCCCCATCTTACGGCCATTGAAAGCCATCCATCCATACTTGTAAGCGTGCCTTGGGCCAGATTGACCCAATTCCAACATTGCCATTGGGATCAATCCTCATTCTTGGCTCCCACTTCCGGTTCTCAATGTAAGATAACCACCCGCTGTATTTGTTCCAATGATCATATCCTTATAAGAATGTCTGTAATAAACGCCTGCTCCTTCACTATTCCCTGGAGCACCAAATACTATTCTCCCATAACTATCATCACGAGTTAATATGCTGATTCCGCCTGACCAATAGTTTTCGACAACTAAATCATCGGCCCACGTAGGAACCGATACAACCCCTGAATTTCCATTTTTTATATGCAATTTGCCTAAGGGACTATTAGTACCAATACCGACTCTTTTAGTGTTGCCTTTAATGGTCAATAAGGTATCATTAGGTTATCATTAGGTGTTGATACGTTAAATACGCCCGTTGGGTCTATTCTGTTGAAAATAGATTGACCGAAGGTTTGTGTAATTAAAACTATAACTACTAGTACTATTTTTGAATATCTCATGATTCCTCCTTGGTTTAGATTATTATTTTAAAAAGGTAAGCTTTTGTTGCTGCAATAATGTACCAGCTCGCATATTGAGCAAGTAAACGCCTGTGGAAACTTTCTGACCCACAAGATCAGTACCATTCCAATTATATGTATGCCAACCGGCTGGTTGATTTGATAATGTTATTTTATTAATCAAGCGCCCCATTAAATCATAGATTTGAATGTTGACATCAGCCACTTCAGGTAAACCATATCTAACCTGAACAGATGGATTAAAGGGGTTGGGGTAAGCTTTCTCAATTGTAAACTCAGTTGGTAAAGCCAGAAGCGTTTCAGCAGCTAATTCAGAGCGCATTGCTTCAGTCTTGGAATCATCAGCTGTTTTACTCAATACTGAATTAGGTTCTTCCTTAATAAGTTTTATAATACTGCCGCCTGCTTTAGTGATTATTTTAGCTGCTTTAGGTCCATAATCACTGTTTTTAGTATTAATTACGATAATCTTAGCATCACCGGTTATTGTTATCGTGGATTCTGTATGGTTGAGTATAAGAATTCGATCATCTTGCAGTTTGATTCTATTATTTTAGCAGAAATTAAAAATAATTTGTTAATTTTCAGATTATTGACTGAATTGGACTAAATTTACTGTATTAATTTTTAAGATTAAATGATAATATAAAAAATAATAATGTCCAAAAATAGTACATCAAAAGCAGAGTGGAGCCAGATTATCCGCCGCTCAATTAAAATAATTGGGGTCGGATTTGTTTTTGGATTACTTTTATTATTTGTTCTATCACGTGGCTTACCTTCGTTTGAACAATTAGAAAATTTTGATCCCGATTTAGTTACCAATATTTATTCCAGTGATGGTGTATTAATTGACCAATTTTTTCAAACTAAGAGAGTCTTTGTTAATCCTGATAGTATTCCGCAATTTATGCAAGATGCCGTTATTGCATCCGAGGATAAGAGATTCAAGAAACATTGGGGATTAGATTCAAGAAGCTTTTTCAGGGCTCTTGTTATTAATATTTCGTCCATGAGTTATAAGCAAGGATTTAGCTCAATTACACAACAATTAGCGCGCAATTTATATAATTCAATCGGTTTCGAAAATACTATTTGGCGTAAACTGAAAGAGATAATCACAGCGGTTCAAATGGAACGCACCTACACCAAGAAAGAGATATTAGGTATGTATTTAAATACCGTTCATTTTGGGCATGGCACCTATGGTGTGGAAGCGGCTGCCAAAAAGTTCTTTAGTAAAAATGCCAAAAATTTATCACTTGGTGAAAGTGCAATGTTGGCTGGAATTTTACCTTCGCCAGCTTCCTATTCACCAATCAATCATTGGGATAGGGCAATTCAACGCCGCAATATTGTCCTTAATTTAATGGTCGATCAAAATTATATTTCAGAAGATGAACAATCCGCCGCCAAGGCGATGAAGCCAATCGAAATAATTGAAACGACCAAAAACGGAGTGGCGCCGTATTTTGTTGAATATATCCGCCGTATTTTAGAAAAAGAGGATGAAAAATTAAATGTTAATCTTTATCGCGATGGATTGAAAATCTACACTACCCTTGATTCTAGATTGCAAGACATCGCTGAAAAAGCGATTAATGAACAGATTGTATTCAATCAGCAAAGATATAATAATTTGCTATTTAATAATTATAAATTATTTTCCGATTTAGTCGATTTCAATAAATTTCCACATGATTCGGTAAAAATGATGCTACATGGTGAACTACCACTATATGAAGAATTGCGTAATAAATTGTTAGTTCAAACTGCGTTTGTTGCATTGGATCCAAAAACCGGAGCGATTCTTGCAATGGTTGGTGGCCGCCCGGATTATCATGACCAATATAATCGGGCTGTACAAGCGCCACGTCAACCCGGCTCGGTTTTCAAACCATTTATCTATACGACTGCAATAGATAATGGTTATCCGGTTACCGAACAACTATTAAATCAACGTGTTGTATTAAATCGCCAAGACGGAAGAGGAAATTGGATAAAGTGGATGCCTCAAAATGATGATCAATCAACCGGTGGTTTAACAACTTTACGCGAAGGATTACAACGTTCGTTGAACTTAATTTCCGTTCGAATGGTTCAGCAAAAGCTTGCACCGGCCAATCAAATAAAAGCCACCGCTGAAAGAATGAAAATTTCAACGCCAATAGCACCGGTTGATGCAATATCGCTTGGCGTATCGGAAGTTTATCCAATCGACGTAGTTGCAGCCTATGCTGCATTTTCTAATCACGGAGTTTATTCAAAACCATTTGGAATTACTAAAATTGAAGACCGCTTTGGAAATATAATTATCGAATATTATCCTAAACAGGAGGAAGTGTTAAATGAACGAACGGCCTATGTTGTTACAAGTTTGATGGAATCTGTGGTGAATGAAGGGACCGGCTCTCGTTCCCGCTGGGCATTTGATTTTAGACTACCTGCGGCTGGTAAAACCGGAACTTCGCAAGATTTTCACGATGCTTGGTTCGTTGGATTTACGCCGCAAATTGTTGCTGGAACTTGGTTTGGCGTGGATGGTCCACCAATCGTGAGTCTAGGTGATAGGCAATTTGGCAATATGGCTGCACTTCCGGTCTGGGCAAAATTTATGAAAGTCGCTCATGATACTTTGAATTTACCTGTCGAGTCCTTCATTCGTCCAGACGGTGTACAAAAATTTGAAATTTGTTCTGAATCGAAACTTTTACCAACGTCTGGTTGCCCAATTTATAAAGAGATATTTATCGATGGTACTGAACCGGTCGACGTTTGCACTGTGCACTGATAATTTTAAATAAATTTTCTTATCAATTTATTAGTCTAATATTAATCGATGGTGTGTTTTCTGGTTACCGATAATTATGGATTCATTGAGCAATTTTTCTCCTGATTTTAACTTTTTCTCGTCAGAATTAAAAAATTGAAGTAATACATCGCCGTTGTCCATTTTGTCGCCGATTTTTTTAAAAAATTTTATACCGGTTGTAGGGTCAATAATATCAGATGTTTTTTTTCGTCCGCCGCCAAGTTCCACCAAAGCAATACCGATTGTGTAAGCATCTATACTTTGCACATAACCGGAGTTATTGCATTTAATTTCGCGCATATATTTAGGAATATGTAATTTTTGATAATTTTCAATATCATTTGGATTTCCGCCTTGGTATTCGACCATCTCTAAGAATTTAGTATATGCTTTATTATTTGCTATCAATTCTTTTTGTAATGTAATCGCCGTAGATTTTGATTTTGCCAATCCAGCTTGTAATAATAATTTAGCACCGAGTTCAAATGTGACCGTCATGGTGTCTTCGGGGCCTTTTCCTAATAGGCTATGGATAGCTTCTTGAACTTCACACCATAGGCCGGCAGTTTGACCAAGTGGTTGCTCCATGCTTGTATACACGGTGTCAGTATTTACATTAAAAGCTCGTCCAATTTTACTTAATGTTTCGCCAAGTTTGTGCGCATCTTCAATATTTTTCATGAATGCGCCATTACCGGTTTTAACATCCAATACTAAGCCATTAATTCCTTCAGCAATTTTTTTGCTAATTATCGAACCGCAGATTAAAGGTATAGATTCCACAGTTCCGGTCACATCGCGCAGAGAATACATCCTGCGATCTGCTGGACAGATCTCTTTCGTTTGGCCGATCATAGCAACGCCAATATCATCAACCTGTTTCCGAAATTCTTTAATTTCGATATCGACTTTAAATCCGGGAATGGTTTCTAATTTGTCTAAAGTTCCGCCGGTATGCCCAAGACTCTGTCCACTGAGCATCGGAATTGCGATACCAGCCGCGGCCATCAAAGGTGCTAAAATTATAGAGATTTTATCGCCGACACCTCCGGTACTGTGTTTATCGGCAACGTAAGCAGTTTGATGTGAAAAATCTAAGCGTTTCCCGGAATTTAACATAATTTCCACTAAGGCGTTAGTTTCAGCATCGGTCATACCGTTAAAATAAATTGCCATCAGCAAGGCAGACATTTGATAATCAGGTATTTCATTATTTAAATACCCGGTAATAAAATTATGTATCTGCTCACGCGAAAGTTCATTTCCAGCGCGCTTCAGTTTGATTATTTCGGCAGGTATCATGCTTCCTTCTTTTTTCTAATTAAAAATTTGGGCCATTTAATTCGCAACGGTGTTCGCTCGCGAACAGTTCGAAGCGAAATGTACAAACCAATTATAAATAATACAATATTCGGTGCCCACATCCCAATTTCTGCTGAGACAATGTTACGATCGGCCATTTCCTCACCGCCAATTAATAATAAATAGTAAACGAGGAAAAACCCGAAACTCAAACTCAATCCGACCACAAATCCACCTTTACGAGCTAAAACACCCAATGGCGCACCCAAAAAAACAAATAAAATACAAGCAACAGGTAAGGTGATTTTTTTATGGATTTCTACCTTGTATTTGTTCACACTTTTTTGATAACTGTTAATCAAATTAAATTCATTGGTCATTTGTCGTTCGAGCGATTTTAATTGCCGTGTTTTTTTATTTATTTCCGTTTTGTATAAACTGGTATCGTTTTCGAACTTACTCAATTTATCCGCTATATCAATTTTGGTTTGATTTATATTTTCAGATTTTAGCGAGTCACCAGTGGTTTTATAGTATGTGTTACCCATTCTATTTTTAACTGCCGTAATTCTATTTTGGTAACTGGTTTTTCTTTCGCGCATCATTGCGATAGTCATTTCACGATCAGTACGGTTAGTTGTATCACGCCGCATTAATATTAGATCATCAACTAAAATATTTATAACATGTTTTCTAAATTGGATGCGCCGATATTCACTAAAATCCCTAACATTCAATTCATGGATCTCACCATCAAAAAGAGTTAGAATCAGATCGTTTTCAACAGTCTCTAATTTTCCGGTTTTGGAATAAATACTGGTTTGTTTTCTACGACTATTTTTGCTAAAAATTCGGACATCTTCCATAATTTCTTCGGTTTTCCCACCGATAATCATTCCATAATTTGGAAAATCTCCAACAAAATGTCCCGGATCGATCGTCATTATTGGTCGCTTACGATAAATATCACCAGAGAGCATTCGCGCTCGAAAGTTCATGTCCGGTAAAATGTAATTATTAAAAAATAACAGAAGTAAACAAATAATTGTTCCAAACATTAGCCCAGGTCTGATTATCTTTAAGAAGCTAATTCCAGCGGCGCGTATTGCTGTTATTTCATTATCTTCCGACATACGACCGAAGGTCATTAAAGTAGCGATTAACACAGCCATTGGCACAGCTAATGCTACAATCCATGCTAAATTTAGGAATAAATATTCTAGTATGGTGAGCACATCTATCCCTTTTCCGAGAAAGCGATCTACTGCTCGCAGAAAAAACTGTACGAATAAAATAAAAACAATCACTAATAAGGAAAAGATGAAGGGCGAGAACATTTCTTTAATTATATATCTCTGTAATAATCGCATAGCGAAAATTAAATATGATAAGTGGAATTAGAAAGATTGAACATAAATATTGTAAAACAGTGAATTAAATTTTAATTTTCGTTGCTCAATTTTGAGCCGAATGGTGGGAGTAGCTCAGGTGGTTAGAGCACCTGGTTGTGGCCCAGGAGGTCGTGGGTTCAAGTCCCATCTCTCACCCGCATAATTCGGGGTGTAGCGCAGTCCGGTTAGCGCACCTGCTTTGGGAGCAGGGGGTCGGAGGTTCAAATCCTCTCACCCCGACTTGAATTATTACAATTCCATAGTCTTAATTCTAATTATAGTATAAGATTATTATTCACTATAGTAAATAAGGGAAAATTTCTATTATACATTTTCGGAATTATTATTTTAGCGAATTCCGCTAATAATTATTTTTAGATATGTGTTTAAGTCAATTATTAATATTTTAAATATTTCGAATATTGATAAGTTTTTATAAAGTTTTTTTTCTTCCCTATTAGTAATTATGATATTTTTATTTTCAGCAATTGCTTTAAGTTGTTTTCTTCCCACAGCGAGTCGAAAACTCTTTGCTAAATTGGTGAAAAATGTACTGTGTGCAGGATGCAATACAATTGCATCGGGGAGATAAACCATTGCAAAACCCGCTTTGTAGACTCTTTGCCCAAATTCAAAATCTCCAGAAGAAACTAGTGAATGATTAAATAATCCCACATTGTCTATTACCTTCTTATAAACAAATAAATTACCGGTTGCAGCGAATTTTAAATGCTTAATATAATATTCTTGATTCAATTTATTATATGTTGAAAATTTTTCGAATATGTTGGGTTTTTTACTCGAATAAATGTGCTCAATTTTGCCCCCGGCATAATCTGAGTTATATTTATTCAATCCGCTTACCCCCTTGGATATCCAATCATTGTTTGGAATACAATCAGAATCAATAAATGCGAAAATTGAACTATTTGAATTGATTATTCCCTTATTTCTTGCAGCGTATGAACCAATGATTTTATCTTCATTAACAATAGTAAATTTATTTGATCCTTTGATTAATTTTTTGAGTGCAATTTTATTTTTTTTTGAAGATCCATTATCAACAAGCATTACATTGAATTTATTTGCATTGTAATCTTGATTTAATAATGCTGGAATTAATTTTTTAACTTCCTCAGGATTATTGTAAATCGGACAAATAACTGTGACAGTTGGATACATGATTATTTTATCGATTTTTTATGTGAATTTATGTATTTAATTTGCATGTATAATGTTATCTAAAAAATATAAAATTTTAATTAAGAGGTTAGGACTTGAAAAGATTGTTAATCATTTGAGATATATAAAATATTTAAGATATTTAACCACTGAATCTCCAGCATATTTATATAGCACTGGTTATACCAATTCATTCTATAAGTCAAACCCTGTAGATATTTACAATAATCCGGTACCGTGGATGAATTATTCATTTGTCAAATTTTTCACTGAGAGACTTGATAAATCTATGACTATTTTTGAATTTGGATCTGGAAATTCAACTTTATACCTATCAAAATATGTTAAAAATATTACATCGGTTGAATATGATTTAGATTGGTATAATAAAATTTGCGTATTATCAAATCACATAGAAAACATTCACATATTGTACAAAGATTTAAAGCCAGCTTCAGATTATTTTAAGTCCATTGCGCGAAATATGATATATGACATCATACTAATTGATGGTCGCAAAAGAGTATTGTGCGCGAAAATTGCGTTAGAATATATAGCAAAAAATGGTATTATTATTTTAGACAACAGCGAAAGATCAAGATACTCAGAAATATTTGCTCTTTACAGAAATTATGGATTTAAAGAATTAACAATTAGTGGTATGGCTCCGTTAGGTTTAAATGTTTACCTTACAACAATTTTTTATAAATCGAATAATATTTTTAACATTTAATAATCGTCTATATTTTTTATTAGCTTGGGAAGAAACCGCTGGATAGCTAAATCAGTTTTCTTATTATACTGCTCAGAATAAGTGTCAAATAATTCTTCAGTCTTTTTACCTACTTGCCAGCCATCTTGAAAATTGTGTGCTTTTTGCAAATATTCTTCTTTTGATTTTATAATATAATGATTTAATTGAAGTAAATTGTTTGCATCGTCATTTTTAACTATTTTAGGGTAATTAAAAAATCGTTTAGTAAAAAAATCTTTGAGAGATATCCGCAAACTAAAGCGATGCACATTAGTATATTTGAAGAAATTGCTTAAATATTTCGTACTAGAAATACTTTTTACAGTATCGTGTACAATTGTTTTACCTGATTTTGTAAAATTTTGAATTACCAAACCGTTAGGTTTTGCGATATGATTATTGTTGCCAAAATTTGTCCAATTAACTTCGATTCTAGCTATGGATTTAGTGTCAAATTGTTTTAGTACTTCTCTGATATTATTATGCTTTTTGGGAAACATAAATTCATCTAAATCCAATTGCAACAGGTAATGAAAATGTTCCCTAAAACGTATGATACAATCGGCGTATGCTAATTGCTGAAGATTAAGCGTATCTGCATGACGGCCGTCTCTAAGGCCTTCAACATTGGGGAAAGGAATCTGGGTTACAATTCCATCATCAATGTATGGCTGAAGTATTTTCTTTGAACTCTCTTCAAGTCCGTTATCATACATAATAAAATGCTCAACGCCCATCATTTTATGAAATTCGACCCATTCTACAAGATAATCATCTTCTCCTCTAAAAATAGCAACAATGCCCAAATAGTACTTAGCATTTTTTGGAAAAATGTCTTCATCTGTTAACTGCGCTCGCTTGCGATATTTGTATCCTTCCCACGGATGACGAAATAATTTTAGGAAAGCTAAATGTAATTTATTTTGAATCTTTGAAATAAAGTTGGATAATATCAATTCGTTCTATTATAATATCGATAAAATTTTAAGTTAATAAATATCCAAAATTTAGTTAAATTATAAGCTTAAAATATCATAGAAAACAGAAATTTTTAATTAAAGGTTAACATGAATACAAAACAAATTGCATTCATACTAATTGCGCTTGGGACGGTCATTTTTGTTCTTGGATTTTTAGGAGAAATATTAAAATTTATTTTCCAAAGCAATATTCTTGTATTAGCATTTCTGGCAATTTTGGTTGGGTTAGGGATGTTAGGATATAGTATGTTTAAAGAAAACAAAAAAATAAAAATAGAAGGAAAAATCAATGAAAAAGAATAATAGACTGATTTTTGGAATTGGAATTTTGTTCATATTTGCCTGTTCCAATGAGATGTATGTTGCAGAAAATGTCACATTACAATCACGTCCAGATTCAATTAGTTACAGTCTTGGTAATGATGTCGGTTCAACATTTAAAGCTCGCGGTTTGGATTATGAATCAAATGCTTTTTATAAGGGATTTACCGAAACATATCGGGCTGATTCAAGCTATGCTTATGGTGCGAGTTTGGCCTCTAATTTCATCTTGCAAGATATTAAAGTTGATCCGAAAATATTTTTTAATGCATTTGAAAGTTCCAATAAAGGCGATTCTTTGATACTCTCAGTTGCTGATATGAAGCGAATCATTCGTGAATATAATCAAGAATTGCGCGATAATGCAGCACGAAAAGCTCAACTTGTAGCTGACAAAAACAAACAAAAAGGCGCCGAGTTTATCGAGGAATATAAAAAAAATAATGAGTCTGCTATTGTATTAGAAAGCGGCTTAATTTATAAAGTTTTGCAAGAAGGATTTGGTGAAATCCCCAAAGATACTAATCGTGTTACGGTGCATTATACCGGAAAATTAATTGATGGAACAGTATTTGATAGTTCTATTGATCGTGGTGAACCAGCTAAGTTTCCGATCGGCAGTGTTATTAAGGGCTGGCAGGAAGCTTTGCAATTGATGAAAGTTGGTTCAAAGTGGGAAGTGGTTATACCGGCTGATTTAGCCTATGGTGAACGCGCAACCGGTAATATACCGGCTAATTCAACTTTATTATTTGAAGTAGAATTATTAGCGATAGAATAATATTCTACCCTTTTAATTAATAAAAAGGGGTTGCATGCGCAACCCCTTTTTTAATGTCATTTCGAATAATAATTCTCTAAAGAAATATTGTAAACAAAATATACAGTCGTGGCGTTAAATTGTCAGGGTAAATGAATTGTATTTCTGTCATTGATTGGAATCTTAGTAACTGCTAATGAAAAGAACTGTACAAATTTTTCTTTTTATTGTTTTAATTAGCCATAGTTTAAAGGCTGATTCTAGCGATTCCAGTTGGGTGTATTTAATGTTCAATGATGATCAAAATTTGATCGAATATATTCCCGATTTTGACGATGCTTACGGCGTGTCTTTCAAAGATATTAACAATGACAATTTGCCGGATTTGTATGTTACAAGATTCCGAGAGTTAAATCGATTATTAATAAATCGTGGTCAAAATAAATCTTTTATCGATAAAACAATTCAAACCGGTTTAGGAGGGAATTTAAAGCCCTTAAGACTGCAAAATTTGGAGCTTGGATCAAGCGTTATTGATTTCAATAATGATGGTTTGCAAGATGTTTTAACAATTGGTTGGGGAATTACAACGAAACTTCAAAAACAACAAAATGTGTTGGATTTTAACGATATTTCTGAAGATGTCGGCATTGAATATCCGCTTAGTGGGAATACCGGAATTTGGTCTGATATCGATGTGGATGGTGATCTCGATCTGTTTATGACGGACGAACACGGAGAAAATCATTTGTATATCCAATCCGATATTGAAAAATTCACTGAACTCACGAGTGAATTCGGATTGGACGGTAAGCAGATTAGTCAAGGTGCTGCATTTGGCGATTTAAATAATGATGGCTATCCTGATTTATATGTGTGTAATTGGTTCGAACCTGATATTTTATATTTAAATAATGGTGGAAAATATTTTAACCAATCGCTACAGATGGTTACACATTTAACCGATTCGTTAAATTCTAATGGTGTAACTTTTGGTGATTTGGATAATGATGGCGATTTGGATATTGTTGTCACTGATCGAAATGGAAAAACTAAAATATATCGAAACGATGTAGAGCCTGAAACAGCAATCCTCAAGCTAACAGATGTTTTTGAAAATACAAAAATTGATAACTCTTTTCCATCCTATTCAGCTAGCATTGCTGACTTTAATAATGATGGATTGTTAGATATCTTTTTTACCAATATTGGATCTAATTTATTGTATTTAAACCAAGATTCCTTGCGATTTGAACTTGCCTACGTAGAGGAAGTTGAGCCGCATGAATACCCCGATGCAAATTATAGTACTGGTTCAGCATTTGCTGACTTAGAAAATGATGGTGATTTAGATTTATTTGTTTCCAACAAAGACGTGCCTTGCAAATTATTTATTAATCCAGTAAACACTAGTAATTATCTCAGATTTGAATTGGAAGGAATAAACAGTAATCGTGATGCGATTGGGTCTAAAATTTGGTTGTTCATACAGCAAAATTCTACTGAATTAAATCAAATTGTTGGCTATCGAGAAATATCAAGCAGTGCAGGTTATTTATCTTGCAGTGAATTAATAGCTCACTTTGGTGTAAAACCAGACAAATTATACTCAGTTAAAGTTCAGTTTCCTTCTGGAAAGATAATTATTAGAAATAATTTAACTCCTAATCAATTGGTAAAAATCGCAGAGGTTACCGGATTTCAAAAGCAGTTAATCCGCAGTCAACAAAAAATACTTTCCATAATCAGTCAAAAATCATTTCTAATAAATTCAGGTTTATTCTTGTTATTATTATTTCTGATTGCTGCATTTATGGCCATGGCGATTAAGCGCTATTTGTGGAAAGCACGCCCAACGGCAATATTTTTATTTACAATTTTGTCAATATTATTCATCTTTTGGATGGCAACCCGCGAGCGCCCTTTAACGCAAACAATGATAATACAAATAGCTGTAGTCGCTGCAATTCTATTATTCACAATCGCTTTTATGGAAAAATTGCGGCAAGTAAACGCCAAGCGATTTGAATACCGTAGTGTTTTACATCGTTTTTCGGAAGATCTTATATTTATTAGAACTAATTCAAAATTATATAAACAATTGGTTACGATGATCCAAAGTGCTTTAAATACGCAATTTACAGGAATTGTTGAGATTAATAACAGTACACTTACTAAACAATTTTTTAGCGCAAACGATGTAATAACGATTAAAGAATCTAAATTAACAAGACAACAGATTCGTACTTTATTAGTGAATAATTATATTGCAGATTCGGAAGTAAATGATAATTTCCCTGAATTGCCGGCTGAAATTGATTTACTAATCCCGATAAAAAAGCAAAAAAAACTATTCGCAATTTTAATATTAATAAATAGTGGTGAAACCAAATATTTTCCTCAGGAGGATGTAACCTTATTGACGACTGTTGCTAATCAAGCATCGCTTGCGATTGAAAACAATTTATACATTGAAGAAACCAAAAATCTGACAAAATCTTTGACGGAATCACGTGTGCAAAAACGGTATGTGAAGGAGCTGGAGGATAAAAATCGCAATTTGGAAGAATTATACACAGAATTGAAAGAGACGCAATCGCAGTTGATTCAAAGTGAAAAAATGTCCAGTTTGGGACAATTAGTAGCGGGTGTTGCGCACGAATTAAATAATCCGATTGGTTATTTATATGCAAATATGAAGGAATTACAAAAATATATTGACCTGCTAAAACTTGAAAGCCCAAATACGTCTAAAAATTCTTTGGATTATCTGAAAGAAGATATAGATCAGCTGATTTTAGAAAGCGTTGAAGGCAGCGAACGAGTGAAAACTATTGTTGAAAATCTTAAGAAATTCTCTCGGTTAGATGAAGCGAAATTCAAATATGCCGATATCCACGCTGGATTAGATTCAACAATTATGTTAATTGAAAAAGAATTAGATAATCGAATTGTATTACACAAAAAATATTCTAAAATCCCTCCAATTAGCTGTATGCCCGGGCATTTAAATCAGGTATTTTTGAACATTTTATTAAATGCTACTCAGTCGATAAAAGGAAAAGGAAATATTTGGATATCAACCAAGATTAAAGACAAAAATGTAATCATCAAGATCAAAGATGATGGCAAAGGTATACCAAAAGCAAATATAAATAAAATATTTGAACCTTTTTTTACAACCAAACCGATTGGAATGGGGACCGGATTAGGTTTAAGTATCAGTTATGGTATTATTCATGAACATGGTGGCAGCATTAAAGTAAAAAGCAAAAAGAATAAAGGCACCACTTTTACAATTTCTATTCCTTATAAACCCAAAAAATAAAATGAAACCTTCAATATTAATCGTAGATGACGAACAACATATTCTAAATTCAATAAATCGCACTTTGCGAAAGGAATATAATGTTATTTTAGCTTTGGATGGACAATCTGCTTTGCAAATATTGCGTGAACAAAAAATTGCAACCATCATTGCTGATCAAAGAATGCCGAAATTAAGCGGATCAGATTTTCTGCAGAAAGCAAAATTAATTCGACCAAATGCTGTACGCATAATAATAACTGGATATACCGATATAAAGGCAATTATTCAGGCTGTAAATGAAGGCAGTATTTATTACTACATCGAAAAACCTTGGGAGCCGGAGGAGTTAAAAATTATTGTAAAAGGAGCAGTGGAAAGATATCAATTAATTAAAGAAAACCAAGATTTATTACACAGGTTGGAAGTAGCAAATCAACAATTAAATAGTGAAAATATTATATTAAAAAAAGATGCTGAAGAAAAATATAATTTTTCAAATATCATTGGAAAAAGTGCAGCGATGCTAACTGTATTCGATTTAATGAAAAAAGTGATTCCAACTGACACGACCGTTTATATTTCAGGAGAAACCGGCACTGGAAAAGAATTGATTGCCCGCGCGATTCACTTTAATGGACCACGTAAAAATAAAATATTTGCTGCCCAAAACTGTGCCGCTCTTCCAGATACGCTCCTCGAAAGTGCTTTGTTTGGCTATAAAAAAGGCGCCTTCACCGATGCTAAATTGGATAAGAAGGGGCTCTTTGAAGTTGCCAATGGAGGTACGGTATTATTAGATGAGTTGTCAGATACATCGCCGGCGTTGCAACAGCGCTTATTAAGAGTAATTCAGGAAGGTGAATTTCAACCGGTTGGATCAAACAAAAGTGTGAAAGTTGATGTGCGAATAATCTCTGCCACAAATCAAGATTTATTGCATTTAGTTCAACAAGGAAAATTTCGCGAAGATTTATACTATCGATTAAATGTTTTCCCGATTCATGTTCCGCCCCTTAGAGAACGGATTTCGGATATACCATTATTAGCGAATTATTTTTTAAATAAATACATGATTCAAACAGGCAAAAAAAATAGCGGTTTTTCAAAGGATGCCTTAAATTATTTATCAACCGGTAAATATCCAGGGAATGTGCGTGAATTAGAAAATATAATTCAGCGAGCTGTGATTTTAGTAGAAAATGAGCAGCAAATTTTAACGCAGCATTTACAAACAGACTGGAGTGAAAAATCAATTTTAGAGAACAATAATTCTGAAACCGAACCAATTTCTAAGCCAGTTGATTTATCTAAAAAGGTTGCCGAAATTGAAAAAAAATATATTTCTATTGCACTTAAAAATAATAAAGGCAATATAAGTAAAACAGCTACCACATTAGGCTTAAGTAGAGCAGGATTATACAAAAAACTAAAACGTTACAAACTTAGTTAAATTGTATACATAGTTTACATTATAATTAATTCTACTGTACACAAACTAAACATACGCGGTTATAATATTTGAGAATTATTATTGTAAGTTATTGAAAAATAAATATTTATTAACATTTATAATTTATTATTAACTTTGGCATAGTTATTGCGACTAATTAAAGCGAATGTTAAATCATGAGGCAAAAAGAATGAATAGAATAAAAAAATCCATGTTTTTAATTATATCTTTGGGAGCGGCAATTGCATTACAAGGTTGCTATACGCAAATGGAAACCGGTAAAAAAGTAAAGGTCAGCCAGAGACCAATTAAAGGAACCGATATTTATACCTACACAGTTCCAACGGAAACAGACTCACTAGTGTTTTACGAAGATGAGGCCGGGGCAATCTACTACATCGATGAGAATGGCGATATAGTTTATGTCAATGAAGATTCAGAGTTTTTACCAGCTTATCAAAAGAGTTTTGCAATCAATAATCAGGCTACTAAAATAAAAGAGTATCATCACTATTATTACGATGATATAAATTATTGTAATGTTTATGATCCATTTTATGATAATTTTTCTTGGAATATAAGGTTTTCATGGGGTAATCGATACTATCGTCCATATCGATATCATTATTCACCGTTCTATTACACCAGCTGGTATTGGGATTATCCATACTTTGACCCATATTGGGGATATAGTCCTTGGTATAGCACTTATCATGGATATTATTGGTCAAGTTATTATACCAACCATTGGGGCAGTCCATGGTATGGAGATAATTATGGTTATAAACATAAGAAAAAGTATCGTGATTACGGTAAACGCGATTGGGATCGACGCGGAAGTAAAGACCACGATCGAAAGGGTTATCGCAAGCGAAATGATAATGGCCACGGTTATTCACGCGGGACCACAAATACCGCTGATGGTTCAAAAACCCAAGCCACAAAAAAACGATCAGTTATTAAAAGAAGTAATCGCGATGGGGTTAAGCGCTCTACCAGAAAAACACATAATGTGATTAAAAGGAACCGTACAATTTCGAAAAAGAATACCGACTATGAACGAAGTAAAAAAAGATCCACCAAAAAAATGAGGACAACCCGTAAAAGAAATAATTTTACAGTAAATCAGACCAAAAGAGTAAAACATATTAAAACACGCGTTAGAGATAAAAGTAAGATCCGAGCAAATAATAGCATCAAAACTGAACGGAAAAAAGCTATAAAACGTTCTACTTCCCGGAAGCAGACGCGGTTCGCAAAATCCAATAAGTCAAGCCAAAAATCATCTTCTATTAGAAATAGTTCTAAACGGAAAGTTTATAAAAGTCGGTCGGAAGCTAAAACAAATAGAAAGTACTCATCATCGAAGAGTTTTTCTGGAAAAAGTAGCAACCGTAGCTCAAGCAAAGGCTTCAGTAAACCAACATTCCGTTCAAATAGTGGGAATCGGTCATCTTCAAAATCAACCGGTTCACGCAGTTCTTCTCGTCGTACTTCGAGAAGAAAATAGAAATGAGGAAATTTATGATAAGAAAATTACTAACTTTAGTGGTCGCATATTTATTTGTTGCGGGAACAATCCAAGCCCAAACGGCTTACGATGCGGTACATATTACCGAACACGAGGAAGGCATTGGAACACGTGCCTTAGCAATGGGTGGTGCCTATACTGCACTCGCAAACGATTATTCCGGAATTTATTGGAATCCGGCTGGTCTTGCTGCTGTTAAAAAATCTGCAATTAATGCTGAATTATCGCACTTGCAATTTTCCAATGATGCAACTTATAATGGAACTTTGACATCGAATAGCCAAGGTTTTACCAAACTAAAAACGTTAGGATTTATTATGCCTTTGCCGACAAAAAGAGGAAGTTTAGTAATCGCCGGCGGCTATAATAGAGTTTTAGATTACGATGATCATTTATTCTTTGAAGGATTTGGAGAGGCATCCAATGATATTGGCTTTGAGATTGAAAATGATGACGGTGATACGCAGTTTTATCCTTTTGATAGAGATGTGAATCGTCAAGAGGAAGTAAATAGCGAAGGGAGTTTGCAACAGTGGAGCATTGGTGGCGCCATCGCTTTGTCGCCCAACTTTACCGTTGGATTGACAACCTCGCTAGTTCATGGCGAAGAGGAGTACAATTTTGGATTTTCTCAATTTGATGACGATAATATCTATTCAGAATATCCGGCTGATTTTGATGAGTACACGGTGAATCAATATCTGAAATCGGATTATTATTCGCTTAATTTAAAATTGGGTGGAATTATTGATCTGAACAAAATGCTTAAAGTAGGTGGTGTAATAACTTTTCCATCAAAATATTATGTTGAAGAAGAACATTCTTTCAATGATAATTTATATTTTGATGATGGCTCTGATGACCCAACCGGTGAATCGGGTAATTTCGATTACCATGTAAAAACACCATTTATATTCGATATAGGTATTGCGTTTACTAATAATCAATTTTCCTTGTCGTTTGCTACGCGCTATCGTGATTGGTCGCAGACGCGCTTTGAAGTAGATGATTTTAAATATAATGATCATGATTATAATGATATTGTGCGAGAAAATAATATTTTAGCACGTGAATACGACCAAACTCTTGAATATCGTTTGGGGGGGGAATTGCTTTTTCCCGGTCTAAATGCAAAGGTAAGAGGCGGTTATAATTTTGTACCATCACCCGTTGGTAATTCCAAAGATGAGCGAGAAACATATTCCGCCGGAGTCAGCTTTAAAATCGATAAGAAAGTGAATCTTGATTTTACATTTTTAAAACGTGATTGGAAACGAAATTCTTATGATTCTTACACGCCAGCCGGCGTTGATGAAATTATCGAAACAAATAAAATTATAGTAGGTTTAACGTATAACCTCTGATAAAATCACCGTTCTCAGAGGGCATATAAAAAGGGAGCATTTATTTGCTCCCTTTTTATTAGACTCTAGTTTAATTAAAAGAATTTGCAAAATATATATTTTAAGATTGATAGCAATACATTGATTAAGTAAAATCATGTAGTTTACTGGTTAGATATAGAATAATTATCATTAAGAAATATTACAAATTGTATACCACCGAACTAATGAAAGAGCAAATCAATCCTAGAAATAAAATTACCGATGTCTATGAAAAAAATCCTAGACATGTTAGGAGATACAGACTTACGATTAATTGGCTTACAAACTATGATTTATTTGGTGAATGCCTTGATTGTGGTGATAGGAGTCAGTTAACTACAGCTATAGAAAAACAGTTCAATATTGTTATTAAAAATACACAACATGATTTAGATATTTACCCAAATAAATTAGATCATCAGTATGACAATATTTTTATTTTTGAAGTTATAGAACACTTACTAAATCCACTACTATTTATGGAATGGGTTAATTATTCATTGAAAGAGGATGGTAAAATATTTATGAGTACTCCACTTCATAGAATAAATATATTAAGAAATAAAAAAACACATTTCCACGAATTTTATTTTAACGAACTTGAATATTTAATTTATAAAGCTGGATTTAAAATATTGGACAAAAAAAAGATTAATTCAACCAGTTATAGAATTGCCTTTAGAGGACTAAGACCATTTTTGAGATGGGTAGGTTTTGATAGAAATATTCTTTTATGTTTATCAAAACGGTAATAGAAATAAGGGGCATGCCTAGAACAAAGCTAGTCATGGCCCTAAAAAATTAATTACATATTAATTCTTAATTTAATATGTGTACCCCGGACAGGATTCGAACCTGTGGCCCACGGCTTAGAAGGCCGTTGCTCTATCCAGCTGAGCTACCGGGGCATAAATCTCAAACAGAAATTAAATATTTATCGAAATATATTTAAGCAAAATAATTGTCAAAATTTATGAAAACTTATCGACGGATTATCGTCGAGAAAATTCTTGCTATTTAAAAAATAATGTATTACACTTATTAGTTATAGAAGATTAACAAATTTTGATTACGACAGAAAAAAGGAGAAAATAATGGCAGAGAAAGTAAAAAAATGCGGCGTGCAGAAAGAAGCTGGTTATCTTTATTATTTAGATAAACAAGGCGATGTATCACGTTCACGGATGGCCCGCGCTGGAAATAAAGGTGGGCAAGCTGAAAAAGTAGCAAACACTAATGTGATGCGTGAAAAAGGTTACTTGTACTTTATTGATAAAGATGGCGATGTCGCTCGTGCAGCGATGGCCCGCGGCCGTAAAAAATAGTAATAACAAATCGTAAAAACCCCGCAATATTGCGGGGTTTTTTTATATCATTTAATTCGAATTAGATTATTTAAATTTGTCAGCGAATTATAGTAACAATGAATAATAAAAAGCTCATTTTTCTATTGTTGATTCCCTTTGTTTGGGTGGTTGGGCAAGCACGCGTTGTGCGAGGAATTGAATTTATCGGCTATGAAAAAACAAAATTATACATTCTTAAAAGAGAAATTCAGCATCCGCTAAATGCTCCTCTAAATATTGAATTGGCTCAAGCAGATCGTCAACGATTAGAAAATTTAGGAATTTTTAGTTTAGTTTCTTTGCAAGTTCTTAACAAGAATAAGAATGATGTTATTTTAAGGTATACAGTAATTGAATCGTGGCGTTATTTGCCCATGACATCACCGGTTTATAATGAGCAATGGGGTTGGTCGGTTAGAGCCAAACTAAGAATAAATAATTTTCGTGGCCGAAACGAATCACTTAGTTTGCGTGGTCAATATGGCGGACAAAATACAGTGGGCATCAGCTTTACAAATCCATGGATTACCGGCGATCATGTTTCTATGCAGATTGGCATCGGCAATAATCTTTATCAACATCTGTTTCTTCCTTATGATATTAACGGTAAATATTTACAAATTGGAGTGGGCAAATATCTAAATAATTATTTGCGCGGAAAAATTGGAATGAAAATAATTGACCGCAAATACACTAATGATGATATAACAAGGCACTTTAGATATGTAACTCCATTTCTTAATGTAAAATATGATTCAAGAGATTTGTATGCTAAACCAAGTCGCGGAATTATCTTGAATCAGAATTTACAATATAGTTTGGATGTCATTGGCGACAATAATAATAAGCTAATGTGGAATCAATCTACCGGTTATTTTAATGAAATTTTTGGTGGTGAACGTAACACGGTCATTGGGGTAAATGTTGCAAGTAAACTTTCACTCGCCCAAGATTTAGATGTCTGGAATAATTATATCGGTGGTGCGTATTCAGTGCGGGGCTGGAGTGTGCCTAATTCTAAGCTATATTCAAGTGGTGATCAATCATATAGATTTGGCAACGATCTGATTACTGCAACAGTTGAATTACGCCAAACGCTGATACCAAAATCTGTAACTAAATATAAAAGTGAATTTAGTTTGGTGGTTGCTGCCTTTACCGATGTTGGATATATTAATAATGGGTTATTACAATTATTTCAAAAATCGCCGCTTGTAGGAATTGGCATTGGTGTTCGTATTCCTTGGCCAGTAGTGCAAACTGTCCGGCTGGATTATGGTTGGTCATTCTATCAAAACAAGTTTGTAGAACGAACACTGCATCTTGCCTTTGGTGAAAAATTTTAAAATTATTTACTTTTTTTAAATATCATCGCTTTTTCAAAGCGATTTTCCGTACCATCGCGTAGACGCATAATATTTTTACGATGTGTGAAAATTGTAAACCAAGGAATTAGTAGTGCAAAAATTAACAGTGATAGTGAACTATGTTCGGCACCAATCAGCGGTAATAATAAAAGGGTTACCGGTAACGAAATCGTGGCGATAATGGAGCTTAGTGATACATATCCTGACAAAATTAATGTAATAATAAACACTAAAAGACAAATTGGAAACGCAATCGGATAAAGAGCAATCAACATTCCTGCTAAAGTAGCGATACCTTTTCCACCACGAAAACTGGCAAATATTGTATAAGAATGGCCTAATACAGCGGCAAAACCGCACAGTATTTGTACAATGCCCACATCGGAGATTGGCTGACCTTGAAACAATTTGGTGGCGAAAATAGCGGTTGGCAGCCATCCTTTGAAAATATCTATTATAACTACGATTAACGCCGGCTTCCAGCCTAAAACCCTAAAAACATTTGTAGCGCCGGCATTGTTACTGCCGTAATCACGAATATCAATACCTTTGGTTAGTTTGCCCATAATAATACTATTGGGTAATGAACCTGTTAAATAACTGATAAAAAGTAAAATAAATAATTGGAAATAAGATTCCATAAGATATCCCTTTTAATTAGTTTGAAATGCAGCGTTATTGTGTTAGTTCTTGCCTTAGATTACAAATTTGTATGCTTATGCGCCTTGTTGTTATATTTGTATAATAAAAATTCATCCCAAGAAAATAGGCAGAACAATCTAATAATTACTACATCTAATTATAAGAAAGTGGTTTGAAGATTGTCGTAGAAATTTTTGGTTATTTTAAATTTACTCACATGGATCCACTGTAGCTTCAAAGGTTGAGCCTTCTTCTGCTTCGAAGCCTGGGTTTAATATTATTTCATTGCCCTTTAATATTACAGTACCACCATCTTCAATAATATATGTTGTAGAGTTCTCAATTGTATTTGATGCTTGATGTGTTTCTGTAGCGCCACTACTAATCGTAGTATTTGGCAGGGTAATATTATCTGGACAATCTTCATTTGGGCATTCAGTAATTTTAAATAAATCCCAATCTCCAGAATCCAATGCAACTTGGAAACTATTTGAAGTTGAGCAAATATATTCTCCAGTTTCAATATTTTGTATTGCAGTATTATTAGAAAGCGAATTACTCAATTCTACTGAAAAAGTTTGTATTTCATCTAAATCACAAATACGATTTACTAACATGAAATATCTATCATTTCCATGAGTAAAATTTCCAACTTGGATAAACTTACCATTATTAATTGTTTTAATATGATCTAAGCCTTCACCATGTATTAATCGTTTATTTCCATAACGGCCAATATAATAGGCCGACTGCCAATTTAAGCTGAGCAAGTCACTTGCAATTGATTGTATTTTTTTGCTTTATAGTATATAGAGGTATTTTTGCAAACACCATCATTCTCTTCATCTAATGTAAGACATCCTCCTTCTCTATCCCGTGTTCGATATTGATAATAACCAATACCTTTTGCGCCATAAGCTAATGCTAATCCGACTTGTACTCCAATGCCATTTATGCTAGGGAGCCTATAAATTTTACCACTAGTTTCTTCGTTTTGAGTTTGAATCATGTGATGAAATGGTATCGGGCTAGAATATGTCTGTGTGTTCTCAGGATAATGTACATTACATAACCAATTAACTTGATATAAATTTTTACAAAGTAAATCTATTTCATATTGTAATTCTCTACCTTCTTCAAAAGGATAATAATGATATCTTACTATATTAGGAGAAAGTGCTGCAATTGATTCATTTAAGAAGGACAGTTTTTGGGATGATGAAATAATATTGCCATATTGATCGTTAAGATATTTTAGTTTACCCATGTCAAGAGCATGAGGTTCATCTAAATAATAACCAAGTATGTTGACATTAGCATCACTTGCTTGCTGTGAAAAAGTGTTCATTTCCTCTATAATGTTAGCATGTAATTTACCTTGAATTAATTTATAACCATGTTCATTGACGAATATAATTTTCGTAAGTTGTATCGACTGATCGTAGAAAGGATGAATAATGGTTATTCTTGCAAAAGATCTTATATTACTACGTAAAAACCCAACATTATCTCCCTTAAAGTCAACATAGATTGTATCAACACCAAATGGTTTCAATGATGCAGTAGAAACATATTTTTCTGCAATTTCATTAGAATCATTTACATTTACAATTTCAAATTTTAGTGTACCTCTTGGTATATCTGCTTGTTCGTATTTTAGAGTGCTTGCAATAGGATCCAAATTTAGATTATTATTCTTGATTACAAATCCGATTTTGTAGTTAATTGGATCTGTTTTTACATAATTGCCATTGACATCCTTAATTAGGATATACCGCTGTGCCCATCTAATTGCAGCGTAGTGGTTTGTTATGTATTCATTTTTAGGGCCTTCTATAACTATTCCACTTCTACCGGAAGGGATGGATATACTGTTATTTAACTGTACAGCACCATTGTCTAAATCGTAATAATATGATAAATCGTGTTCTTTTCCATTCAAATCATCAGTGATTATTTTATCTATGAATGAGTTTCCCCTTCCATAATTTTTAGCATCGAAGGAACGATATACCGTGCGCAATCCTTTCTTTTCATAGGGGGCCTTTAGTCTCACTGAATCAAGGGTAGAATAATATCTAGGCTCAGAATAATTTAAATTGCCTTGATTTAATCTAATGCTAATAATATCAATATTGTTTGAATCTGCTGCTTTCAATAGTTTAGATCGATGAAAATATCTTGGCTCACGATCACCTTCATCCATCATATTTTCAATAATGGTATTTATTCCACAGGCCTTTACCTCTTGATATATGTGGTCAACCTTAACATTCCATGTATATATGGGGAATTGCTGTTGAGAATATCCCAATGTTGATATAAATAAGAATAATAAAAGTAAAAATCTATATAAATCTTTTTTATAGTTCATGATTTACTCTAATCCTTTAATTCATCAATTTGGTCTTGTAAATCTATAACATATAGAGTGAGTTCCTCTATTTTCTGTAATAATTTAGCTTGCATTTCACCAAGAGAAACACCATTCTTGAGCACCTCAGTCTCAGATGGAATATCGGGTAAATGTCCATTTTTGTCAATATAATCTTCTACTTCTTTAAGTGTTGGTAAATAATAGTCATCTTTAAATACAAAATCAGGAAAGAAGTAGGCAATAATTTTAATTTGTAGAGTTGAATCCTATTCTTTCAAATTTTCATCTATATAAGCATGAAAAGTGCTGCCCCTTTGAGCATGAAACCCGGGTTTGAGATGAATGGACTTGCCGGCGGCAAAAACTATATTTGCACCGATTTTTGTATTAACATCATATTGGACTATTCCAGTCCCAATAATTGTATCCCTTGCAACATAACCTCTTGTATTTGATCGTACGCTATCTGCTACTTCTATAGAACTGGTAATATCCTTGAGAGTCCAAGTGCGGGGTATGATATATTCTGCCCAAGACACTGTTCCTCCGTACGAAAGATAGCTCTCATTGTGTTTGTAGCTCCATCTGTCTTTCTCATAAAATGTTAACCACTCGTGCTCTTCGCCAAAATAGGGAGATTTTGGCGAAGTAGTATTTCTAATCCCTGTATAATGTTCCCAATACTCTCCTATCCTGCCAATGAAAGCCAATCCTTCAAATTGCGGTGATTGTTGATGTGCCTTATGGAAATAATGTTTTTCCCAAAGCTTTTTATGGGCCAAATCAAATTCAGGATAAAGTTCACTTTTTGGTGAACGATAAACTTCTCCCATATTTAATAACACATCGTATTCAAATAGTAATTGAGGTGTAGCATAATCTGGAAGGTCAAGATATTTATCATCTTCTGCCAATAAATCAGGCAGATTAATTGTTAATAAATATCTATCATCGAATCGATTATAAGAAGCATGAGAGTTTTTTGCAATCCAGATATGTAAATGTGTATGTTCTTCATCATAACCTTTTTTTATATTCATATAACTTGTTCTCCCGACAGTGGCACTCCACCATGTCTGTGAGGGGGCAACACTATATCCACCACTATGGTTATAAAAATTGACGTCCACTGGTACATATACCCCATTTTGGTTTTTAATTTTTAAAGCAACATGTTCCCAATCACCTTCATGCCATGTAGCAAATACGTGCTGTGACCTGATGTCATTCATTGTAAAAAAATACCAGTATTGCAGATAATAATAATCACCATATTTGTAGCAGTGGTAATATAGGGGGCGTTTACCAGGATCGGCACCTAAATATCGCACATCATCATCGATATCTAAAATCCAATTGGGATAATCTTCATCAAAAATATCATAATAAAAATTTTTACCAAGAGATCCAAAATATCGCCAATCACCACTGTCAAAAAAGTTATGAATATTGCCACGTTTTCCCCAAGACCAACCACTTTGGCCACCATCAGTCCCACCATATTTTAAGTGGGATTCATTTAGAACGATATCATTATAATTCGCTAAGCCGGCCTGTAAATCCTCAGGATGCTTATGAAGCACAGGCGCAAATTTTTTAGCTAATTTTTTTCAATGTTTTCTATATCTTGCACGTACGTAAGACCTGTTACTTCAAGAGGAACAGTAAATTCCTCTGAATCAAAAGGTGTTGGTATCTCTTCCCGCTCGGAAATAGTTTGGGCAAAAAGCAAACAAAAAAATAGCGGTATGCAAAAACCCCCTTTTTTGTAGATATTATTAAAAATTAACATTGATTACCTCCAATTTTATGCCGAACGAATCAAATTTATTAAATCGAAAAATATTCAAATTAGGAATTCCAAAATGTAAAGTTTGTTCTATTACGTTAATATTGGTTATACCATTAGCTTTGTAATTTGAATCGAATTTTCGACTAATATTGAATAAAATAGTTGCTAAGATTGATGGAAACCATAAAGCAATATAATTCGTTATATCGTCTGTAGGTTTTAGTAACATATCGGTTCCTAACGCCAATAACCATCCGCTCAGACTACCGATGGAAGTATATAAAAAGGATCCACTTTGGTTGCCAATTATTCCAACTAAGTATACACCTGTTGCTACTCCACCCATATATCCTAAATATGTATAAATTATTGATTTGTCCGAAATATACGGATTGAACAGATCACGATTACTAAATTTTAAATATAGATAGGTATAAACGACAAAACCCAAAGAAATACCTGTAACAATTTGCCCACCAATCCTTAAAGCGCTCAAGGGTGGTTTTTCGCTATTCCCATCAGATATGTTCATGTAACTAAAATCATTTATCGCAGTTGCAGTTATTGGCACATAGAACTGCTCAAATCGATTCAAATCTATTGTTGAAGAATATTTTAATCTGTCATGTAAAATATTAGCTTCACCAATATTTATTGTCTTACCCTGTGCAAACAACAAGCTTGTAAGCATTATTACTATTGTAGTAGTAGATTTCATATGCTCACCTATTCTTTCAAATTTTCATCAATATAAGCATGGAAAGTACTACCTTTTTGAGCATGGAAACCTGGTTTGAGATGAATTGACTTGCCGGCAGCAAATATGACATTTGCTCCATTTACACCATCCCTCCAAATTATATCTGATGCAGTTATTGTATTACTAGCCTCAAATCCAGCCGTATAAATATAGGAATAGGAAAGATCGTGCCAAAATGGTATTGCAAAAAAGATATCTAAGTTATTCGCAATATTGTATTCAGCCCATGTTATCTTCCCAGCATCCCAAAAGAGCCATGATTGATTTGAATGCCCCCACCGATTTGATTCGGAAAATTTTAACCATTCGTGACCTTCTCCCATAGTTGGTGATAGGGGCGAAATAGTGGATTTTCCTGTCCAATGTTGCCAGTATTCACCTATACGACCTACAAATGCAATTGCATCAATTTTAGGTGAATTTTGTGCTGGTTTATGAATGTAGTGGGGATTCCATATTAGGTTATCATGTGCCGTATCGTAGTCAGGATAGTCAGGGTGTCGTGGTGATCTTTGTATTTCACCCATATTGATTAAAATATCATACTCAAATAATGATTGTAGAGTAGCATACTTTACATCTTCATTATATCTATCAATATGCTGTCCTGCAATCGTGACGTTTACAACGTACTGGTCATCCCACCGATTATATGAGGCATGTGAGTTCCTAGCAATCCATATATGCAATCTTGTATGATCTTCGTCATACCCTTTTTGCATTGTTTGATAATTATATTTACCACTCGTATTTCCCCACCAAGCTTGTGACGGTTTAACTTTATAACCACCTTCATGTTGATATATATTTATTTCAACAGGCACATAGGTATCGTTTTGATTCTCAATTTTTAATGATATATGTTCCCAGTCACCTTTATGCCAAACTCCTTGAAGGGTTTGGTTACTTAAATCGTTCATTGTAAAAAAATACCAATATTGTAAATAATAATATTCTTCATATTTATAACAGTGGTAATATAGTGGTCGACTCCCAACATCAGCTCCATTATAGCGTTGTTTATCATCAATATCTAGAATCCATGAAATAGGAGGAAGAATGGTTGGATTTACACCTGAAGAAGGGTTTCCCTGTCTCCCCAAGTCCAGTTATCAGTAATTGAAGGATTTCTGTATTTTATGTGCGATCGATTTTGCACAACATCATTAATATCAGCTAATTCTAATTGTTTGTCAGATGGGCTTTTGTGTAGAATTGGTGCAAATTTTTTAGCAAGAGTTTCTTCTAATGATTTAAGGTCAAGTTCATAACTATTAATATTTTCTTCTGTTTCAACCTTCATTAGGCTGTTATCAAATGGTGCGATTAAATAACTAGTCTCTGATACAGTTTGAGCAATTAGACTTGATTGATACAAGGTAAGCACAATTAAAAATTGTATAAAATTATTTTCTTTAAAAATGAACACTTAACACCTCCATATTTACATAAGATATAATTGATGGTGGTAATTGTGAAAAATAAATGTTATTTCTATCGATTATATTAATATTCTCATTTTCATGCCTCAATGATTTATTAAAAAATATAGTTGATAAAAATGGTGACATACTTATAGCTATTAACGAACCAAAACCACCATTGTCTTTAAAAATTAAATTATAACCAATCCCTAAAATCGCACCACTTATACTGCCTGCTAGAGCTGCAAAATAGGAGCCTTTGGCGTTACCAATATTTCCAACAAAATAAACGCCTGTAGGATAACCAAGGACAAATCCTGTATATGCACCAATTACCTGTTTAGTCCACTCGCCACTATCCCAGTAATCATTCGAAGTTTGAAGACTTGAACCCGCAATAAATGCAAATAACAAACCTACCGAAGTTCCACCAATAATTTCACCAATAGTCCTTAATGCCGTTGCTGGTGATTTATCATTGTTTAATAAATGTGCTTTTTTAGTAAAGCCCCAATTTGTTGTTATATCAATTGGCATATATAATTGCTCAAATCGCTTCAAATCTATTGTTGAAGAATAGTCTAAGCTATTGTCCAATGTATTAGCTTCACCAATATTTGATGGAGCACTTTGCGAAAATCCCAAATTAGCTATAATAAGGATTATTCCGAAAAAAGTTTTCATATTATCACTCCTATTTCTTTAAATCATCAATTTCCTTTTCAAGCTGAATAACATACAAGGTTAATTCTTCAATTTTCTGTAGCAGCTTAGTTTGCATTTCACCTAATGAAACACCATTCTTAAGTACCTCAGATTCAGATGGAATATCAGGTAAATGTCCATTTTTGTCAATATAATCTTCTACTTCTTTCAATGTTAGTAAATAATAGTCCTGCTTAAATACAGAATCAAGAAAGAAGTAAGCAATAAGTATGTAGAAGCGAATCCTATTCTATTAAATTACTATCTATATAAGCATGGAAAGTACTACCTTTTTGAGTATGGAAACCTGGTTTGAGGTGAATAGACTTACCGGCTCTTAATAAAACATTTGCTCCATTTGTTCCATCGCCTTCAATAACATTATTTGCAAAGACTTTATTTTTTGCTTCATATCCTTTAACTGTTATTCTAGATTTATCATTTACAGTAGATTGCATATTTATTCTTTCAGAAACATACTCATCAACTTCAATATTATACTCAGCCCAATTTATTTCTTTTAGATAACTAACACCTAATTCTGTATTGTTTCCAAAGTATCCAGGATATAGTGATTTATCAGTAAAAAGAAGCCACTCGTGATATCCACCTTTAGTAGTAATATAAGGAGCGAATGGTGAACTAGTCACTGCTTCGGAAAAAAATGGAAGAGGGGACAAGTCATGACTCCAATATTCACCAATTCGTCCCGTGAATGCAAGGCCAGGAATTTCAGGAGAATCCCCATGCTTAACTTGTTTGTTGTGATCTCTCCAACCTGCCGCATCATGCGCTTGGAGTTGAACAATAATAACTCCATTCTGTTCACCTACTTGTACATATTCATCAATGCAGATTTCACCCATATTGACTAATTTGTCATATTCAAATATTGATTGCAAAGTTGGATAGTCAACATTTTCTAAAAAACTATCGGTATCAATACCAACATCTACCCGCACAGAATATATTTTTTCCCAACGGTTATATGAGCCATGTGAATTTTTCCCAATCCAAATATTTAAATTAGTATGTTCTTCATCATATCCTTTTTTTATGGATTGATAATTTTTGACATCCGTACTACTACTCCACCAAGCTTGTGAAGGATCCACAGTGATTCCACCGTGGTGTTGATAAAAATTAATTGCTTTTGGTATATACTTGCCATCCACTAATTCAATTTTTAATGCTACATGTTCCCAATCACCTTCATGCCAAGTACTATGTTCTGTTTGATCAGAAATATCATTCATTGTAAAAAAATACCAATATTGCAGATAATAATAATTATCATACTTATAGCAATGGTAATATAATGGTCGATGACCAGTTTCAGCACATTCATACCTAGCTGTATCATCAATGTCTAACTCCCAATATGATTTTGGATCATAACCCTGTCCATAAGAACATGCTACGAAATCCTCTGGATGACTACTTACTTCCCAATGGTGAGATCCGCTACCGTGATCAGGTGTAATTGGATCAACCTTTTCCAGGCCAATAACTACACCTATAATAGATGATTTATTTTCCATTATATCGTTATAATCCGCTAAACCCAATTGATAGTCTTCAGGATGTTTATGAATTATTGGTTTGAATTTCTCTGCTAGTAAATTTTCAACTTCACCCAATGCAAGCTTATATTTAGTAGCATCTGTGTTAAGTGGTACTTCACAACTAGTCCCACCTACAATCGCTGTAGATTGTTCAATTTCAGAAATATTTATTTGTGAGAAAAGAGTATTTGAAAAAATTAATAATATATAAATAATTTTATGTTTATTCGTTTTATAATTCAACATTGATAACCTCCATTTTTATAGTGGTAATACCAAGACTTTGTAATTGTTTTATATAAAAATTTGGTATACCAAAATGCGCTGATTTTTTTGCAATTCTTATGTTGGCTAAACCAGAATTTCTATCTTTTAAATCATATTTTCTGCTACCGTTAAAGAAAAGTGTCCCAATAATTGGTATTGCTAATAGATAAACTTTAACTTCCATTTCATAAATTGAAAAATCTGGTAAAATATTATTTGTCTTGATCTTATTACTATGTATAAAATTTTTATTAATTTCGTCGGCAATCAACTTTCCTACCAATCCACCTATTAAAGCAATTAACATTGACCCATTTTGATTACCAATATTACCAATAATATATATACCCAACGCGTTACCTATCAGATATCTGGGGAAACTAAATCTCAGTCCATTTAGATGGTATGCTCCTAAACTCATTAAACTACCAGCAATTAATTCCCCACCAATCCTCAGTGCACTCAAGGGTGGTTTTTCGCTATTCCCATTAGATATGTTCATGTAACTAAAATCATTTATCGCAGTTGCAGTTATTGGCACATAAAACTGATCAAATCGATTCAAATCTATTGTTGAAGAATATTCTAAGCTATTGTCCAATGTATTAGCTTCACCAATATTTGATGGAGCATTTTGCGAAAATACCAGATTAGTTATAATAAGGATTATTCCGATAAAAATTTTCATATTATCATCCCTATTTCTTTAAGTCATTTATTTCTTGCTCAAGTTTAATAACATACAAGGTTAATTCTTCTATCTTTTGTAGTAATTTCATTTGCATCTCACCAATTTAAACACCGTTCTTGAGTACTTCAGCCTCAGATGGAATATCAGGTAAATGTCCGTTTTCAGATAATTAAAATGGCTTTCTTGTTGTATTTTTATTCACATGGATCAACTGTAGCTTCAAAGGTTGAGCCTTCTTCTGCTTCGAAGCCTGGGTTTAATATTATTTCATTGCCCTTTAATGTTACAGTTCCACCATCTTCAATAATATATGTTGTAGAGTTCTCAATTGTGTTTGATGCTTGATGTGTTTCTGACTCACCACTACTAATTGTAGTATTTGGCAGGGTAATATTATCTGGACAGTCTGGCGGTATTGGTGGTGCCGGTGGTAAACTATTTTGTGCAGCTACAACGGCAGCATAGGCATCGACTAAACCATAACCCATTTCTTCGTTCCAGGCTCCATTGTTTCGCCCGCTAACTGTTTGATAATTGTAATCGCCTACTTTTTGGGCTGTTTTTTCAATGATATTAGCAACTTCTTTCTGTGTCAATTTTGGATTAATAGATAAAACCAAACCCGCAACTGCTGCCACGTGTGGAGTGGCAGCTGAGGTTCCACCAAAGTACAAATAATAATCACCATCAGGACCTACTAGATGGTTATAACCCACATTTATACCTTTAGTATCGCTTGACAAATCAGTTGTGGGAATGAGTATACCAGGAGCAACTATATCGAGCTTTGTTCCATAACTGCTGCTACCAGGGTTTCCCTCGCACGAGTTTGGATTTTTTCTCTCGCCACAGGGACTAATTGCGCCGACAGCGAGAATATCATCATGGGCTCGCGCTGGATAATTTATTTTGTCTTCACCGTCGTTGCCTGCCGCAAAAACAACCACTGTTCCAAGGCCACTTCTCCCTAAGTTTAATGCCCGGGCTATAGCAGTGTCAACATAGGTACTTTTATAGTCTGTATCTCCCCATGAATTACTAATCACTGAAGCACCATTTTCCCAGGCGAAATTTATGCCTTTAGAAATTTTAAGAGAAGCGCCTGTCCCAGTATGCAATATGTCACTAATTGACATTAAGGGACAATTGGGGGCAATACCTGAAACACCCATGGTGTTATTATTCCTGGCACCGATTATCCCCGCACAGGCAGTGCCATGGGGATGGCGTATTTGGCTTAAGGCATTATCAGTTTCTGTATCATAACTTTTCTCATATAAGTTTAAAAGATCAGGATGACCAAATTGAATCCCGCCGTCAACAACCGCAATAACTATATCGCCCGAGCCGGTAGTTATTTGACTAGACTCACAAAAATTTATATCAATTCCTGCTGTTCCGCCATTTTGGCCGGTATTATTGAGATTCCATTGATCGTTAAAAAGAGGATCATTGACACATTGGGTCGTATCACCGAGAGTTAAATCATCAATCATTAAATCCGGTTCAGACGTAACAAATAATCCGGATTCATAAAATAGATTGGCCATTTCTAGAGCCGTTCCTTTAGATTTTTTATCACATGAAAGAGTATACCATAAAGGCATATAGTGATCATTTCCTAAGATTTCAACCTTATTTTTTTTTGCCATATTCTCAAGTAATATCAGATCACGAGGCTCTTTTAACTGTACATAAAATAAATTTGATATGCCAATTTCACCTCCACTCATTGAACTATAATATGGTATCTCATAAATAAATTCATCAATATTTGTATTTGTTATTTCAGTATCACTAATAATAGCCCAATAGGCAGCGGTTTTTTTTGTTTGTCTATGCGGTTTTAAATGCTTAAGAATATTAGACTTGCCAAGTTTTTTCAGGTTATGATTTTTTATTTTTAGTTTTTGTTTAATTATCTTCGTATCCACCATCGTATCAAAGGTAACGAATTTTTTACTAGATATCGTCTTCAGTTTTATTTTACTACCACCATACCAGTAATAACTATTTTGACCTTGAACAGTTGAACCATAGATTAAGAAAATAGCAAATATAATAATAATTAATGTTTTCATTGAATGTCCTCTCGAATAAATGGAATATCTCCCATTCTTGGCGGATCTAAATAGATAAATTGTTCCAGTTCCAACGAATCGGGGCCATAAAATATTAATTTGTGATAGGTGGTATCTGGTTTTTCATTCCATAAATCTTCAAAATATTTTCTTATCACCTTAATGGAATCCACCTTAACAAGTTCATAATGCATTGTGAGCACCGGGTAATCTGGGATACCTCGCCAATGTTGATAAATTGAATCTTCAACACTAATATTAATCACTTTCCATTCATCAATAGTGCGAGTGTGTAACTCTCTCCACCTTCCAATCAATTTTTCTTTGATTAGTTCTTTTTCATCCACCATAACATTGGTAGAAGATTCTAAGGTAAATATTTCTTTTTGATTACCTATCTCTTTCCAAAAAGTTAATGTGTTGTCAACATATCCATAGTGATAAGTGCCATCTAAGATTAAGCTTGAGTCAACAAACATTGACCAAGAACTTATATTAATGAAAACAATATTTGTATCTGTTTGTTGAAATATACCCTTTCCAATAGCCGGGAAATTTGCTAAATCACTGATACCAATAAAGGTGGAATCGCCAAAGATAAGTTTAATATTGGCGATACCATTATCATTTTGAAAGGTGCCAGTATAACCACCATGTATTTGGGTATTGTCGTTTGTGTTATCTTCATCAAATGGTTCGCAACAGACAATCACAATTATTGCTAATCCTACTTGTATTAGGTGTTTCATTGTTGCTCTTTTAATCCATCAATTTCTTTCTCAAGCTGAATTACATATAAAGTCAACTCTTCTATTTTTTGTAGTAATTTAGCTTGCATTTCGCCAATATTAATTCCATTTTCTTCTACTTCAGTCTCAGAGGGAATATCAGGTAAGTGACCGTGCGTGTCAATATAATCTTCTACTTCTTTAAGTGTTGGTAAATAATAGTCATCTTTAAATACAAAAT
>Ga0209457_1000015_pt1 | contig 83917 bp, 70 predicted proteins | sample WorMetHEROISLAND_5_FD_187410 | JGI IMG/M metagenome (GOLD analysis project Ga0209457, IMG submission 187410) | Marine gutless worms symbiont microbial communities from Max Planck institute for Marine Microbiology, Germany - Olavius sp. 5 HERON... ... | reverse complement strand
GCAATCAGAAGCTCTTTGGCGCCGGGCCCGGCGGGCACGGGGACGAACCACTCCTGGGCCGGGGCGACCGCCCTCCAAACGGCGACCTCCCCCTCCCGGCCCTGCCTCCCCACGGCGGCCACCCGCCCGACGCGGGTGTCGACCGTCACCGTGATTATCTCCCGGCCCGGGGTCAGCTCGTTGAAGTCGACGACTCGCGACGAGCGGGAGGGCACGATCACGGACTCGAGCCGATCGGTCGACTCGGCCCCGACCTCGGACTGCACGCTCAGGTCGACGACGGCCTCGCCCGCATAGGGGTTCATGAGTCGCAGCTCGAAGGCCCAACCGCTCGCCGTCGACCCCCCGGCGATGAGCGCCTGCGGACCCGGGGCTGCCTCGCAAGCCTCGGCCGACAACGACGTCGACCCGGTCACCACCGTCCCGGCGGCCGACGACGGCGCGGGCATCTCCACCAAGCCGACGGGCGAGCCCACGGCGGCCACATCGACGACCGGGACGACGACCGACCCGGAGGGGCCGGTCTCCAACCCGATGGAGCCCGGCGCCTCCCCCCCGGCGAGGAGGGTCAGGGCGGCCGGGCCGTCGACCGTTGACAGGATTGAGACCTCGGTGCTCCGTCCGGCGCCCTCCTCGACGGCGCAGACGGCGACCGCCGCCGCCTCGGCCTCGACGGCGGGGTCTGGTTGCGGCGCCTCGGGCGCGGGCATGAGGTAGGCGACGGCCGCCGCGGCCGCCACCGCCGCCAGGCTCAACAGCCTCACCTTCTCGCCCTCCCCCAGGCGATCGCAGCCAAGGCGATCGCAGCCAACACCGCCCCCGCCGCAGCCAGCCCCCGCTCGCCGAGAGAGCCCCGGTACCTCGCCGAGGCCGCCTCGGCCGCCGTCGACAGCCGCCACTCGACCGGCGCCGGGTCGGTCCTCCAAGCCTCATCGTGGTTCACGGCGAGCACGACGCGCCCCTCCGACGCCGCTCCGGAGAACCCCGCCCCGTCCGCCGCCCAGCCGCCGCCCGCCGTCGGATCGGCCAGGGGCGCCGACACCAGGTTCTCGAAGACCCTGGCCTCCGGGTCCAACGGAGTCGGGATCAGCTCAAGTTGGGCCTCCAAGACCTCGTCAAGGCGAAAGGGCGGCCCCAGCAGCACAACCCAGTCGACGGCGAAAGCCGCCAGCCGCGACCCGGGCCGAAGCTCGCCGCCGGCGCTTATCGAGGCGACGGCTCGGCTCAACGCCTCATCGCCCCCTCTCGGCTCGGGGAGCCACACCTCGTCGATGGAGGGACCCCGCCCGTCCACCACCCGATACCAGAAACCCGGGCCTGGGCGAGCCTCCCCTGAGATGTCGGCGCGCTCGGACGAGGCGACCATGACACGGCCCGGCCCCGCCTCGTCGGCGAGCGCCTCCGCGAAGGAGAGTCGGTCGTTGACGTCACCCAATGGGAGGCCGAGAGCGCCGTCCGCTACCGGCCCAAGCGACAAGAGCAGGATCACGGCGCCTCCGGCCGTCGCCAGGACGCTCCAAAGGCCCGAGGAGACCTTGTCGAGAAGCGTCGCGGTCAGGATCGCCGCCCCGAACGCCGCCAAGACAAGGGCGGCCTCCTCAAGCCCGGGCCCTCCTTGGGGGAGCCGGGCGAGGATCAGGCCGAGAACGGCGATGAGCGCCCCCGTCGCGCCGAGCCGGCGGCGCAAGACGTCGCCGAAGGCCGCCGGGATGAAGCCGACCGCGATGGCAATCGGCCAGAAGCCCTCGACGACAAGGCCCAGCCTCCGCGAAGGGTCGGCGACCCAGCCCGGGTCGCCCAAGAGGAAGGGGATCGCCGCGGCGAACCCGAGCGCGGAGACAAGCCCGAGCCGGAGGCTCGCCCTCCTCCCCAAGGCGGCCTTCCACACGACCACAGTCGCCAACGGCGCAAAAGCCAGCAGAGGCGAGAGCATGGCGAGTGGGATCCCCGCCAACAGCGCCCACCCGAAGTTGGTGAGAGGCCCCCGCCCGAGGTTGTCGGGAGGGAGGAAAGAGGCCCTCACGGCCCACGGCAGGACGGCGGCGGCGCCGAGCGCCGCCCAGCCGCCGGACCCGATGAGGACCGCCGCGCCCGGGCCGCCGATCATCACGAGCCCGGCGAGGTAGCGACCGGGGCCCCTCAGCCCGAGCCGCCCGGCCAGCCGCCCCATCCCGACGACGGCGGACGCGCCGAACCCGATGGTGAGAAGCGTCCTGGCCGCCCCCTCGGCGCCGAACCAGAGCAGGGAGGCGACCCCGGCCAGCGCCGTCATCGGGTGGACGGGGGCGGGCGACCCAAGCCCGGCACCGTTCCACCCGGCGAACCAGCGGTCGAGCGCGACGGTCGGGGGCTCGAAGCCGAAGGCGCGCCCGACGTTGGGCACGCCTCCGAACACGATGTTGCGGGAGGCGAACGCGACCGCCGCGACCGCCAAGACGGCCCCCCAGATCCCCGGCGACCGCCAGACTCTGCGCGACCCCCTGGCCAGGGCCTGGTCCTCGTCGAAGACGGACAGGGCCCGGCCGCTCAGCTCGGCGCCGACCTCCTTGAGACGTATCGAGCCTCGCGCCTGGAATCGGAACAGCTCCTCATCGCCCAACGCCCGAACGGGGCGAAACCGGCGACGCGCCGCTATCAGCGACGGGAGATGGGCGATGTTCCAGCCCCACGACAGGAGGTGGCGGGCGCCGGGCGCCCACCTGAGGAGCAGCAGGCTGATGATCGAGTCGACGATGGAGACGAGAAGCTCGTAGGCGACCAGCCAGGCGAGGGTCAACGGGCTGTAGGCGGTGGCCATTGCCCGCAACCTGCCCGCCTGCTCCCTCCAACCCCGGAGCCCCTCCCCGCACCGGCCCTGGTGATAGACCTCCGACGACGGGACGCTGACGACCCGACCGCCGGCGAGACGGGCGCGTTGGGAGAAGTCGAGGCCGGCGGCGACCGGCGGGAGCAGGCGGTCGAGGCCCCTCAGCCCTTGGGCGAGGTCGCGGCGAACCAGCATCGAGGCCGAGCCGACGAAGGCGACCTCCCGCACGACGTCGTACTGCTCAAGGTCGATCTCCCCCTCGTCGAGGCCGGTGTAAGGCTCGCCGAAGACGTCGGTGGCGCTGCCGATCGACTCAAGCGCGTCGGGGCTGGCGGCCACGAGCAGCTTCGATCCCCCCAACGCCGCGTCGGCCCGCCCGACTTCCGCGACAAGGGCCCTCAGGGCGTCGGGGCGAGGGCGGGCGTCGGAGTGGAGGAGCCACAAGTAGTCGAAAGTGGAGTCGGTCTCGGCGATCGCTTCCTCAAGGGTCGGCGACGCTCCGGCCCCCTCCGCCCCGGAGGCGGCGACGACGACCACTTCGGGGTCCGGCTCATAGATTTGCCGGTCGACGGCGGCTATTGCTGCGGCGAGGTCGGCGCCCTCGACTTCGCTGAGCAACACTCGGACGCGGGGAGGGTCGGCCGGCGGCGCGCCTGGCGCGGTAGGTGCCTCGGTCATGCGGCGCTCCATTGTGACCGGCGGCGGGCGCAGGGCAATATCGGCGGACATGAAGGTCGTGGAACTGTCGGGCGGGGTCGGGGGCGCCAGGATGGCCCGGGGCTTGGCCGCCGCTCCCGGCGTCGAGCTGACGGTTGTGGTCAACGTCGGCGACGACGACGAGAACCACGGCCTGGCGGTGTCCCCCGACATCGACACCGTCGTCTACACGTTGGCCGGCGTCGAAGGCCCTCGCGGCTGGGGACGAGCGGGCGACACGTTCAGGATGAACGACGAGCTGGCCCGATTCGGCCTCGACAACACGTTCCGGCTCGGGGATCTCGACTTGGCCCTCAAGCTCTACCGGACCTGGCGCCTGGGGTTGGGCGACCCGCTGTCTTCGATCACCGCGGAGGCGGCGAGGGCGCTCGGCGTCGAGCAGACGGTGCTGCCGGCGTCCGACGACGAGTTGCGCACCGAGGTGCGCACGGCCGAAGCCGGGTGGGTCAGCTTCCAGGACTACTTCGTGCGGCGGGAATGCCGAGACAAGGTCACAGGGCTCCGGTTCGCCGCGGGCGCTTCCCCCGCGCCGGGGGTGATCGACGCGGTGAGGGCAAGCGACCTCGTCGTGATCGGCCCATCCAACCCCCCCTTGTCCATCTGGCCGATCCTCGCCGTCGAGCCGGTCCGCGCCGCAGTGGCCGAGCACCGCGCCGTGGTGGCCGTGAGCCCGTTGTTCGGGGGTAAACCTCTCAAGGGGCCCGCCGACCGGGTGATGGCCTCTCTCGGCCTGCCGCCAGGCAACCGGGGGGTGGCGAAGGCCTACGATGGCCTCATCGACGCTCTTGTCGTCGACTCGGGCGACGCCGACGGGGCCCGCCTCGTCGAAGGCCCCGAGGTCGTCGTCGCAGACACCCGCATCGGCGACGCCGAGGCCGGTCGCCGTCTCGTGGAGGCGATACTCCGGTTGTGACCGTCGAAATCCACCCTCTCACCGGGATCGGCGCCGTCTCCCCCGGAGACGATGTCGCCGAGACGCTGGCCCCGGCCGTGGCGCCGTTACGGCCGAGGCGGGGCGATGTCCTCGTCGTGACGCACAAGATCGTGTCCAAGGCCGAGGGAGCGATACGCCGGGTTGAAGGCGACGAGGAAGCCTTCAAGCGGGCCCTCGTCGAGTCCGAGGCGGTCTCGATCCTCCGGCGCCGCGGCGACCTGATCATCGCAGAGACCAAACACGGCTTCGTTTGCGCCAACGCGGGCGTCGACCGGTCCAACGCCGAGCCCGGGACGATGATCCTGCTCCCGGACGACCCCGACCGCTCCGCCCATCGCCTGCGGATGAGGCTCCGGCGGCGCCTCGAGGCCGACATCGGGGTGATCATCTCCGACACCTTCGGGCGACCCTGGCGCCGCGGGCTTGTCGACGTGGCGATCGGGGTCTCCGGCTTGGCGGCCGTGGACGACCTGATCGGCGAGCCCGACTGGACGGGGCGGCCTCTCGAGGTCACCGAGATCTGTGTCGCCGACGAGCTTGCCGCCGCCGCCGACCTGGTGATGGGCAAGGCGAGCGGGGTGCCCGCAGCCCTGATCCGAGGCTTCCGGGCCCCGTCGGGCGAGGGCCGCGGCGCCGACCTGGTCAGGCCGCACGACGAGGACCTGTTCCGCTAGCGGTGTGTCGTCGCTAAAATGGCAAGCCAGATCGGCGCGGCCCCCCGCCAGCCCGGGGCCATTCACAATGCACAAGCAACGGAATAGGCGAATCCAGAGCATCAGGAAACCGGTGCGGGGGCTGAGCCTTGCGCTTGGCTCAGGCGCCGGGGCGACCGAGGCCCCGGTAGTCGAGGCCGGCGGCCCGGACGACAACTGGGTCAAGGAGGTTGCGCGAGTCGACAACCCGGTGGCCCTTCATCGCCTCAGCCACCGCCGTGAAGTCGACGGTGAGAAACTCCGGCCACTCGGTGGCGAGCAGGAGCACGTCGGCGCCCTCAGTCGCCTCGACCGGGTCGTCGACCATGACAAGCTCCTCGGTTCTCGCCTCGGGGTCGTAGGCGACCACCTCGGCGCCGTCGTCGGTGAGGAGCCGGGCGACCCGGAGAGCCGGGGACTCCCGGCAGTCGTCGGTTCCCGCCTTGAACGCCACCCCCCACAAGGCGACCTTCCTGCCCCGGAGACCGCCCCCCGCCGCCTGACGGACCTTCTCGGCCACTCGGCGCCGCTGCTTGCGGTCGGCTTCGATCACCGCCCGAAGAAGCTCGAAGTCGTAACCGGCGTCTTCGGCGACGCCGATCAGAGCCGCCGTGTCCTTGGGGAAACACGACCCGCCGTACCCTGGCCCGGGTTGGAGGAAGTGCGGCCCGATCCGATGATCCGCCCCCAACCCGCTTATGACATCCGTCACGTCAGCGCCCACCGCCTCGCAGAGGTTGGCCAACGTGTTGACGAAGGTCAGCTTCGTCGCCAGGTAGGCGTTGGAGGCGTACTTGATCATCTCCGCCGAGGTCGGCTCGGTCAGGATTGTGCGGCTGTCGAGGTTGCTGTAGAGGCCGGCCACCGCCTCGGCATCGGCCTCGTCGTAGGCGCCGACGACGATCCGGTCGGGAGCCATGAAGTCCTCGACCGCCCTGCCCTCGCGCAGGAACTCCGGGTGGGAGACGACCCTCGCCTGCGACCCGAGGTCGGCCAGCTTCTTACGCACGATCGCCGAGGCGCCCGGCGGCGTTGTCGACTTGATCACGAAGACGGCGCCGTCGGCGACCTCGTTCGCCAACTCCTCGACGACTGTGTGGACGCGCCGGAGGTCGGCTCGGCCGTCTTCTCCTTCGGGCGTCGGGAGGCAGAGGAAGATGAAGTCGGAGGGGGCCGCAGCCTCGACATTGGAGTGGTGGAAGGAGAGCAGCCCCCTATCGGTCGCCTGCGACAGCAGTTGGTCCAGCCCGCGCTCGTAGATCGGGACGCCGCCGCCGCGGAGGAGCTCGACCCTCCGCCGACTCGCCTCGCTGAGGCGGACGCGATGGCCGAGGCTCGCCAGGCCCGCGGCCGTCGTCAGCCCGACATACCCGGCGCCGACAACTGCGACATCCATCAGATTGGGTCTCCCGACAAAGGACCCGCCACTCTACCGAGGAGCGTCCGCGCCGACGATCACGACGGCGTCGTACCGATTATCGACCGATCCGACCCGGACTTCACCAAAACCGAGAGCGGCGACCACCCGGTCGCCGGCGTCGCTTCCCTCCGGGACGAGCACCGCGGTCGTCGCGTAGTCCTTGGTCTCGGCGTCGCCGATGGATCTCACGTCGAAACCCTCCGCTTCGAGGACTTGGGACGTGGCGCTCGCCGAACCGCTGATCCCGTTGCCGTTGAGCACCTCAAGCCGCAACCGCTCCTCCGCTATCGGCTGGCCGGAGCGGAATGCGGCGAGCATCGAGTCGGCCTCCGGCTGGACGGCTACCACCACGGACTTCCCCTCGATCCTCCGAGTCTCCACGGGGAGGACTGCGCCCTCCATGCCGCTGGTGAGCAGGCCCCTGAAGTCCCAGGCCAGAGCGGCGACCGACGCCGACGCCAAGTTTGAGTCGATGGTCGTGTGCTTCGCCAGGGCTGCGGCGATGTCGCCCGCCTCAGCGACCGAGGAGGGGCTCTTCAGCTTGGAGAGGACCGCTCCCAGCACTTCCCGCTGTCTCCCGGTCCGGCCGATGTCGTCGGCGTCGACGCTCACCCACCTCCCGTCCCGACGCTCCTGATAGGCCCTAGATCGCGCATACGCGAGCGCCATGTCGCCGTCGAGAAGCTGTGAGCCGGCCGCGACGTCGAGGCCCGACTGGCGATCCCGGGCGGCGCGGGGAAACGCCATCTCAATCCCGCCGAGCTGATCGATCACCGCCGTGAAGCCGACGAAACCCACCTCCACATAGTGGTTGACCTCAACACCGAGGTTCTGCTGGATGGTCTCAACCAGCAGCGACGGCCCGCCCAGGGAGTACGCCGCGTTGATCCGGTTGGGGCCGCGCCCTGCGATCTCGACCCACAAATCTCTCGGGATGCTGAGAGCGCGCGCCGGCGAGCCCGAGCCGCTCAGGCGGATCAACATGATCACGTCTCCCCGACCGCCAGCCACGCCGGCGAAGTGGGTCATGTCGTCCAACCCCGCCCTTGAGTCCGACCCGACGATGAGGAAGGTGAGAGCATCGCCGCCGGCCTCGTCGAGCACACCCGCCACCTCGGAGTTGGTGCTCGCCGTCGCCAGGATGTCGCCGCCGGCCCGGATCACCCAGAGAGCCGCGAGCGCGGCCAGGTTGGCCGCGACGAGCAGGGAGATCACAACGATCTTCAGCCGTTTGGGCAGGCGACGGCCAGGCGGGGCGCTTGAGGGGTCTGGGAGATCCGAGAGATCGGTCATGGTCTGACGTTGGGCCCTCCCACGCTATCGGCGGCGGCGGGGTAGAGGTAGCCGGGAGCTCGCCCGAAAGGCTATTGTGAGCGGCGACTCAGGAGGCGCCTGTTGGCCGTGTTGTCCCACGAGGGCACCTACCCCATCCTCTACCGATCCTTGCCGCTGCCGGTCGGCGCCGCCCACCGCGACGGGTACCTGGCCAGGCCCGACGAGGCGGGGCGGTTCCCGACGGTGATCGTCGCGCCGGGCCTCTCCCCTATGGGCAGCTTCGAGAAGGACGTCTGCCGCAGGCTCGCCCGGCATGCGATCGCGGCCATAACCGTCGACTTGCACCCCTCGGGCGCCGAGCCGCCGACCGCATACTCCCGACTCACCGACGAGAGAGCCGCGGCAAGCCTTGATGAGCTTCACGAGGTCGTCGTCTCCGACGACACGGCCTGGAACGTCGCCGACGAGGTCGGGATCTTCGGCGCCGACGTGGGAGGGCGGTTCGCCGTCATGAAGGCCTCCACACGCTCATGGGTGCGATCCCTCGCAGTCGCCGACACGCCGCTCACCGGCGACGAGGACCGCCGGTTCCAGGTCGCCGACCACCTGAGCCGCCTGCCTGTCCCCGTCCTCGCTCTCTACGGGATGGACGACGACCTGATCGACGCAGGCTCGGTCGACGAGGCTCAGCGCCGCAACAAACACGGGCAATGGCTCCTGTACGAGGGGGCCGGCCACGGGTTCCTCGACATGCAGTCGGACGGATTCAACCAGTCGGCCGCGGACGACGCTTTCGCCCGCATCGTCGCCTTCTTCAAAGCGACGCTCCAGCCCGCCGTCGTCGAAGACCTCGGCTAACCCCCGAACCGGTTTCCTAATGCTGTGGATTCGCCCATGCCGCAGTTTGTGCATTGAGAATCGCCCCCGGGCGAGAGGCGGCGGCAAGTCGGCCTGAGCGTGTGCAGTATTACCGACGAGAGCCGCGAAGTTGCACACGCATCGGCCGGACAACCCTCGACCGTGTCACAACATCCGCGACGCACCGCTAGGGGGCCCGGCGAATCAGGTTGACCGCGCCCGCGTAGATCGTCTCCCGCTCGCCGTCCCGCTCCACGATCAAACCGCCGTCAGTCGCCACGCCCACCGCATCGCCCTGCCCGTCGGGCGCCCAGGCGACGCGCCGGCCCACCGTCACGCACAGACGCGTGTACTCCGCCAGCGGCCAACCCTCGCCGTCGATGAGACCCATCAACTCCGCGCCCCACAAGGCGCCTAACTCCGCGTGGACGTCGGAGCCCGGGTCGTCGGGGAACACGTCGGCCATGCCCTCCGGCGGCTCCGGCCACCACAAGTTGACCCCCAAGCCGACCGTCACGGCGTCGTCGCTCCGTTCCACCAGGATCCCGCCCGCCTTCTCCCCCGAGACCATGACGTCGTTGGGCCACTTCAAGCCCGCGCCGCTGACCACGCGCGCCGCGGCGACCCCGGCCATCAGAGAGAAGGGACGCTCGTCGCCTGCTTCGGGGCGGAAAGCCAGAGAAGCGGCGAGCGCCCTCTCGGCGTTGAGCCAGCGGTCCCCGCCCCTGCCGCGGCCGGCCGTCTGAGACCGCGCCAAGACCAACACCGGCAGGTCGATCAAGGCCTCGCGGGCCGCGTCCTGAGTCGATGCGACCTCGTTCCGCCTCACTTGGAAATATGGTGTAGCCATCTCGTCCTCGGGCGAGTCGGAGTTGGAGAGGATACGGAGGAGCCTTGGGCACCGAGGCGCGCATCGAACATCTCAGGGAACTGCGAGACGCCGCGCTCCACGCCGGGACCGAGCGCGCCGTCGCCAGGCAACACGAAGCCGGGAAGCTGACGGCCCGCGAGCGCATCGACGCCCTGCTCGACAAAGGCTCGTTCCAAGAGATCGACCAGTTCGTGCGACACCAATCCACAGGGTTCGGCATCGAGGACAAGAAGCCGCTCGGCGACGCCGTCGTGACCGGCCACGGCGCCATCGGGGGGCGGCCCGTCTTCGTGTTCGCCGAGGACTTCACGGTGTTCGGCGGGAGCCTCGGCGCCGTCGTCGCCGACAAGATCTGCAAAGTGATCGACCTGGCCATGGACACCGGCGCCCCCATCATCGGCCTGAAAGACTCGGGCGGCGCCCGCATCCAGGAGGGAGTCGCCTCGCTCGACGGCTACGGCCGCATCTTCGAGCGCAACGTCCGGGCCTCCGGGGTCGTCCCCCAGATCTCGGTGATAATGGGCCCGTGCGCGGGAGGCGCCGTCTACTCGCCCGCCCTGACCGACTTCGTCTTCCAAGTCGATCACACCTCCCACATGTTCATCACCGGCCCCGACGTCATCAAGACCGTCACCGGAGAAGACGTGACCATGGAGGACCTCGGCGGCGCCGCGGCCCACGCCTCCAAGTCGGGCGTCACCCACTTCGTCTGCCCCAGCGGCGAGGAGGCGCTCGAAGCGGTGCGCTACCTCGTCTCGTTCCTGCCCCGCAACAACATGGAGGCGCCTCCCCGCTACGCCCCCGACGATCGGCCCGACCGGCTCGACGACGCTCTCGACGAGATCATCCCCGACTCCTCGAATCAGCCCTACGACATCAAGCGGGTCATGACCTGTGTCGTCGACGACGAGGAGCTGTTCGAGGTCCAAGACCAGTGGGCGAGGAACATCGTCATCGGGTTCGCCCGCCTCGACGGCCACACCGTCGGGATCGTCGGCAACCAGCCCGCGGTCCTCGCCGGGACGCTCGACATCTCCGCCTCCGAGAAGGCCGCCCGGTTCGTGCGCTTCTGCGACGCTTTCAACATCGCATTGGTGACCTTCGTGGACGTGCCCGGCTTCCTGCCCGGGGTCGACCAAGAGCACGGGGGCATCATCCGGCACGGGGCCAAGCTGCTGTACGCCTACTGCGAGGCGACCGTCCCCCGCATCTCCGTCGTCACCCGGAAGGCGTACGGCGGCGCCTACCTGGTCATGAACGCCCGCGGCGTCCGGGCCGACCTCGTGTTCGCGTGGCCGTCGGCCGAGATCGCGGTGATGGGGGCGCCGGGCGCCGTCAACGTCATCCACCGGAGGGAGATCGCGGCCGCCGACGCCCCCGCGGCTCGGCGCGCCGAGCTGATCGAGGACTACGAGAAGGCGTTCAACAACCCCTACGTCGCGGCCGAGCTCGGGTTGGTGGACGAGATCATCGAGCCCAGGGAGACCAGGGTGAAGCTCATCAAGGCGCTCGAGATGCTCCGCACCAAACGCGAGGCCCTCCCGCCCAAGAAACACGGGAACGGCCCGCAATGAAGTCGCTGCTGATAGCCAACCGCGGCGAGATCGCGGTGCGCGTCATCCGCACCGCCAAGGAGATGGGGCTGCGCACAGTCGCCGTCTACTCCGAGCTCGACCGAGACGCGCTGCATGTGCACTTGGCCGACGAGGCGTGGAACGTCGGGGCCGCCCCCGCCGCCGACAGCTACCTGAACCAAGAGAAGATCATCAAGATCGCCCATGAGTCGGGCGCCGAGGCGATCCACCCCGGCTACGGCTTCCTCTCCGAGAACGCCGGGTTCGCCGACGCGGTGTCGGGCGCGGGGATCGTCTGGGTGGGGCCGTCGGGCGAGTCCATCAAGACGATGGGCGACAAGATCACATCCCGCCGCAGCGCCGCGGCGCACGGGGTCCCCACCGTGCCGGGCGCCGTCGACCCGGTCGGCGACATCGATGAGGTCCTCGACTTGGCCGAGCGGTTCGGCTACCCGGTGGCCATCAAGGCCGCCCACGGCGGCGGCGGCAAGGGCCTTCGCGTCGTGCACGGCGCCGAAGCCGCCCAAGAGGCCTTCGAGGGGGCGCGGCGGGAAGCCGACGCCTATTTCGGCAGCCCCGAGGTCTACGTCGAGAAGTACCTCGAGAAGCCGAGGCACGTCGAGGGTCAGATCCTGTTCGACACCCACGGGAACGCACTGTTCCTCGGCGAGCGGGACTGCTCGGTGCAGCGGAGGCACCAGAAGCTGATCGAGGAGACCCCCTCGCCCGGGCTGACGGACAGCCAACGCAAGGAGCTGGGCAAGGCGGCCATCGCCGCAGGGAGGTCGTGCGGCTACACAAACGCCGGGACCGTCGAGTTCCTGTTGGACGCCGAAGGCGACTTCTACTTCCTCGAGATGAACACCCGGCTCCAAGTGGAGCACACAGTCACGGAGATGGTCACCGGGATCGACCTCGTCGAGTGGCAGTTGCGGATCGCGGCGGGCGAGGCGCTCAACATCGACGAGGTGAGGCCGCACGGCCACGCCATCGAGTTCAGGATCAACGCCGAAGACCCGCACGACGACTACCTGCCGACGCCGGGCCAGGTCGTGGAGTGGGTCGAGCCTGCCGGGCCGGGGGTCCGCGTCGACTCCTGGATCAGGCCGGGCGCCGCGGTGTCCCAGTACTACGACAACCTGATGGCCAAGATCGTCGTGTGGGGCGCCGACCGCGAGTCGGCGATCGCTCGCGGGAAGCGGGCCCTCGGCGAGCTCACGGTCAGCGGGGTCTCGACGACGGTCCCCGCCCACTTGGCCGTGCTCGACCACGAGGACTTCTTGGAGGGGCGGCACCACACCAGGTGGATGGAGGAGACGGTCGAGCTTTCGGGCCCGGCCCCCGAAGTCGCCCCCGCCCTGCCCGAGGGGGAGGAGTTGGCTAAGCGGGACATGACCGTCGAGGTGGGAGGCCGGAGGTTCGGAGTGACCTACTGGGCGCCCGCCCCCGCCGGCGCCGGCGGCCCGGCTCGCCGCAAGAGGCCCGGGCCGGCGACCGCCCGGGCGCAGGGGGCCTCGGACGGGGTGATCGTCGCCCCGATGCAAGGCACAATCGTCAAGGTCTACGTCGAGGCCGGGCGCGCCGTGAAGGTCGGCGAGCCGATCTGCGTCCTTGAGGCCATGAAGATGGAGAACGAGGTCGTCAGCCGGGCCGCCGGCGACGTGATCGACCTTCGGGTCGAGCCCGGCGACACGGTCACCGCGGGCGACGTCATCGCCGTGGTCAAGTAGCGGCCGCCCCGATCGGCACCGGGGAGATTCTCGATGCACAAACTACGGTATGCCGAGCCCAGAGCATTAGGAAACGATTCTGGGGCCGGTCAGGAGGGGCGGTGCTCCCCGAAGACGGCCCGCAACGCGTCGGACACCTCGCCGACCGTCCCGCCCGCGGCCAGGGCATCCTTGATCGGGCCCATCAGGTCGCCTTCACCCTCCGCCGCCTCGCGGACCCAAGCCAGGGCCGACTCGAGAGCCGCCCCGTCCCGACCGGAGCGCCACTGGTGCAGCCGCTCTCTCTGGGCAGCCTCCAACGACGGGTCGACCTCCAGGATCGGCGGCCGCTCCGTCTCCTCCGCGACAAAGCGGTTGACCCCGACCACCACCGACTCGCCCGACCCCTGACGCTGCGCCTCCCGATAGGCCGACTCCTCGATCTGGGCCTGCATCCAACCCTCCTCGATGGCGGCCACCGCCCCGCCCTTCGCCGCGATGACCTCTAGCAGCTCCTCGGCCTTGGCCTCGACCTGGTCGGTGAGGCTCTCCACGAAGTAGCCGCCCGCCAGGGGGTCGACCGTGGCGGCGACACCCGACTCGTAGCCGATCACCTGCTGGGTCCGCAGAGCCAAGAGGGCGCTCTCGTCGGTCGGCAGGCCGTGCGCCTCGTCGAAGGAGTTGGTGTGCAACGACTGGGTCCCGCCGAGGACCGCCGCCAAGGCTTGGAGCGCGGTGCGCACCACGTTGTTGAGGGGCTGCTGGGCCGTGAGCGTCGACCCCGCCGTCTGGGTGTGGAAACGCATCGCCCAAGACTTCGGGTCCTTCGCCCCGACTTCGTCGCGCATGTGGCGCGCCCAGATCCGCCTCGCCGCCCTGAACTTGGCAACTTCCTCGAAGAAGTCGTTGTGGCCGTTCCAGAAGAAGGAGAGCCGAGGGGCGAACGAGTCGACGTCAAGGCCGGACTCGACGGCCGCCCGCACATAGGCGAGACCGTTGGCGACGGTGAACGCAAGCTCCTGGGCGGCTGTGGCGCCCGCCTCTCTGATGTGATACCCGGAGATGGAGATCGTGTTCCACTGCGGCAGGTGTTTGTCCCCGTACTCGAACACGTTCGTGATGAGGCGCATCGAGGGCCGCGGCGGGTAGATGTAGGCGCCCCGAGCCACATACTCCTTGAGGATGTCGTTCTGAACGGTGCCCCGCAGGCGGTCGGGCGAGACGCCTTGCTCCTCGGCGACCAGTTGGTAGAGGAGCAGGAGGATCGGGGCGGTCGAGTTGATGGTCATCGACGTCGACACCTCGCCGAGGGGGATGCCGTCGAGGAGCCGGCGCATGTCGTCGAGGCTGTCGATGGCGACGCCGACTTTGCCCACCTCCCCGGCGGCGAGGCGGGCGTCGGAGTCGAGGCCCATCTGCGTCGGCAAGTCGAAGGCGACGCTCAGGCCGGTCTGGCCCGCCTCAAGAAGACCCTTGAACCTCCGATTGGTCTCGTCGGCGGCGCCGAACCCCGCGTACTGGCGCATGGTCCACATCCGCCCCCGGTACATGGTCGGGTACGGCCCCCGGGTGAACGGGAACGCCCCCGGCTCGCCGATCCGGGCCGGGTCGGCGGGCGCCGAGTAGACGACGTCCACCTCAATCCCGCTGGATGTGCTCCCGATTTCGCTCATCCGCCCCTATCCTGGCGCCTGTGAGGAGCCCCGGGCCCCCGAACCGCGCCGCCCGCCGCGAAGTCACTCACATGAGTCGGCTCGCGGCCGGCCGACGCAGCAGCGGAAGACGCACATGGCAAGAAGATCCCTAATCCACCAAGTCGAGGCGCGGGAGCGGCGGCGCCGCTGGATCGGCGCATTGGCCGCGCTCGTCTCCATCTCCATCCTCCTCTCGGGCTGGGTCGGCCTCTTCGCTTTCCTGGGGGCGAGCTCGGCCTACGGCACATTTGAGGAGCTCAAGCAGGAGTGGGTTCCCGACACCCGGTCGATGGAGCTGACCCTCCCCGACCTCAGCCGGGTCAGCCGCATCTACGCAGACTCGGGCGAGGTCCTCGACGAGCTTCACGCCGGCCGCAACTCCGAGCCCGTCGCCTACGAGTATGTGCCCGAGCTTGTGGTGCACGCCGTCCTCGCCGCCGAGGACGCCGACTTCTTCGAGCACGACGGCGTCGACTTCTCGGCCATCGCCTCGGCCGCCATCGACAACATCATCTACGACACCACGCGCGGCGGGTCAACGATCACGCAGCAGGTGGTGAAGAACGCCTTTGTCGGCGCCGAGCTGACGGTGCAGCGCAAGGTCAACGAGGCGCTCGTCGCGGCCGAGCTGGAACGGCGGTTCCCAAAGGAGCGAATCCTCGAGTACTACATGAACTCGGTCTACTTCGGGTCGGGCGCCTACGGCGTCAAGACGGCTTCGGAGGAGTTCTACAGCAAAGCGATGCACGAGCTTGAGGTCCACGAGGCGGCCGCCCTCGCCGTCCTTGTCCGCAACCCATCCCTCTACAACCCCCGCCGCCGCCCTGAGATCACCTTGGAGCGCCGCGACCAAGTGATCTCACAGATGGAGGAGGAAGGCTGGATCTCCGAAGTCGAAGCTGCCCGTGCACTGGAGGCGCCGCTTGGCGTCGTGGACTCGCCCCTCCGTCGCGGCGAGGCGGACCATGTCGTCGCCGAGGTCAAGCGCCAGTTGCTGAACAACGACGAGTTCTCGTTCCTGGGCGCCACAAGCGAGGAGAGGAAGAAGGCGGTGTTCGGGTGCGACGCCGACAACGCTCGTTGTGAAGGCGGGGGCGGCCTCCAGGTCTTCACAACGATCGACCTGGATCTCCAGCAGGAGGCCAACCGCATCCTGAACAAGTGGCTTCCCTTGCCGCCCTACGAGGAGAACCTGACGGCCTGCTCTCAGATCTTCGACGACTACCGGGAGAATGAGGCCTACTACGCCAAGTACGCGGAGACTCACTCCTGCCGGCCCACAGGCGCCATCTCAATGGTCGACAACCACACCGGCGCCGTGAGGGTGATGGCCTCCGGCCTGCCCTTCGAGTTCAGCCAATTCGATCTCGCCGTCCAGGGGCGGCGAAACCCCGGGTCTTCGTTCAAGCCGTTCGGTCTGGCGACGGCTCTTGAGAAGGGCTGGACCATGGGCAGCTACTGGAACGGGGAAAGCCCGGCGGAGATCGACTGCGGATACCCGTGCACGCCGACGGGGTCGTCGATTTGGCGGCCGCGCAACGCAGGCGGCGGAGGGGCGGGTCTCATCACTTTGGACCAAGCCACCTACCAGTCGGTCAACACCGTGTACGCGCAGGTGTCCCACGCCGTCGGCCCGGAGAGCATCGTGGACATGGCCCGACGGATGGGCGTGACCGAGTCGCCCCTAACGCCGGCCCTCTCGATCGTCCTCGGCACGTCGTCGGTGTCTCCCCTGGAGATGGCCTCCGCCTACTCGAACTTCGCCACCGACGGCGCCCACGCCGACGACTACATCATCGACAGGATCGTCGACCACACGGGCGCCGTGATCTACGCGCACGAGCCGGAGACCACCCAGGTCGCCGACGCCGCCGTCTTCGCCGCGGCCCGCCGCGCCCTGCTCAAGGTCCCCTCCATCGGCACTGCGAGCAGGGCCTTCGGCAACTTCGGGCCCGGCGTTGAGCGCGTGGGCGGCAAGACCGGCACCCACCAGAACTACTGGGACGCGTGGTTCGTCGGGTTCACCCCCCGGTACGCCGCCGCGGTCTGGGTCGGCTACGAGGCTGAGCAGAAACCCCTGGAGAATCTCACGATCAACGGCCGGCACTACCAGCGGGTCTTCGGCGGGTCGGTGCCGGCGCCGATATGGGCGGAGTTCATGGCTTCAGTCCTCGACGGCGCCGGCGCGGCGAGGTTCCCCGACGAGCCGGCCAACATCGGGAGGTACCTGGCGACGCCGAACACGGAGGTCCCCTCGGTGGTTGGGCTCGCGCAGGCGGAGGCCGACAAGCTGCTGAAGACCGAACACCGCCTCAACGTCACCGTCGTCGAGGCGCCGTCGCTCGAGCCCGGGGGAACGGTCGTCCACCAGTCCCACGCCCCGGAGACGAAGGTCAGGCAAGGGACGGCCGTGACCATCCACGTCGCCAGTGGGGCGACGCCGGGGGCAGCCCTTGTCAGCCTCGTCGGGTTGACCCCCGCCGAGGCCCTGAGGGCGGTTGACGCGTTCACGCTGGAGACCGGTGTGACGCTGACCGTCACCCGAACGACCGCCCCCGTGAGCAGCGCCGACCTCGCCGGCAGGATCATCACCACCAACCCGGCGCCGGGAACGGCGATCACCAAGTCCGCCGCCGTGACCGTCACGGTGGGCGCGCTCAACCCGCCCGACGGCTAAGCGGAGGGCTCGGGGCGCTCGGAGCGCGCGGGGAGAGGTTTTTTTTCGCGTTCTCGGCTTTGCCTCTTGACGACCCCCGGGGATCCCTTGTAGACGTTGAGAACATGCAGACCGGAGCGCCCGACAGCGGCCAACCTCGTCCTCCAAACGCAGCCGCAGGGCGCGCGGGCGCTTCGGTCGGACGCGCGGCGAGGCGCCGCCCGTCGGTCCCGGTGCGACTCTCAGCCGACAGCGGCCGATTCGAGCCGTCCGACCCTTATGTGCGAAGGTTCTGGGTAGCCGCCATCGGGGCGAACGCCGTGGCCGAGCTCCTCCGTCTGGTTAGCTCGGCCAAGAAGGGGGAGAGTGTGCGGCTGCCCAGAACCCTCCCCCTCCTGCTCAGGTCGGGGCTGGCCGAAGTCGACCAAGGAAGCCTGGTCGTCGGGGCGCGGATGCCGTTGGTGCCCCTCGAGCTGAGGTGGCGGTTCCCGTCTCACCTCATTGAGGAGCACAAGAAGCATCTGAGGCGCTGACGACCGGCGCAGGTCGCGGGCGCTCTCGGCTCATCTGGCGCCGGATCCGCTGATCACGGTCCAGATGCTCTTCCAGAAGATGCGGATGTCCATCACCGGGGACATGTGCTTGACGTAGTAGAGGTCGTACGTCAGCTTCTCGACGGTCTCCGCCTGATCATCGGCGTATCGGTAGTTGACCTGGGCCCATCCGGTGATCCCGGGCCGAACCATGTGCCGGTGGTCGTAGAAGGGGATCTCGGCGCGAAACCGGCTGACGAAGGCGACCTGCTCGGCCCTGGGGCCGACGAGGCTCATGTCGCCCTTGAGCACGTTCCAGAGCTGGGGGATCTCATCAAGCCTGGACTTCCTGAGGAACTTGCCCCCGGGGATGAGCCGGGGATCGTCCTCAACGGCGAACCTCGGCCCCTCCGTCTCGGCGTCGACGTACATAGTCCTGAACTTGTACATAGTGAAGATCTCGCCGCCCAGGCCGACTCGCCGTTGCTTGAAGACGGAGCGCCCGGGATCGGCTGCCTTCACATAGGCGGCGACCAGAAGGCCGACCGGCGCCCAGAGCACCGCCGTGACAGCGGTGAACGCGAAGTCGAAGGCGCGTTTACCAGGCAGCCACCGAGCCAACCCGAGCAGAGGGGCTGAGATCTCCCAACCCTCGGCGAGGTGGACAAGGGGGACCCGGCCGGTGTGCTCCTCATAGAGGCTGGTGAGAGGTCGGACCGCATACCCGGCAACGGCGCACGACGAGAGGTATTGGGCGACTCGATCGGAGAGGACGGCTCGCAGGTCGACCGCCACGGTCACATCCTTCTGGAGACGATCGAGCGGACCGTCCGTCTCCGGCGACAAGACCCGGACCACTTCGGCGTGATCGCTGTCGTTGAGGTCGTCCGCCAGCTCCTTCTCGTTTGTGATGACGCAGATCCGCTCGAACCAGGGGCGGCGGCGCCGCGCCCACCTGTGGCCGATGGCCGGCGCCGCCCACGCCGCGGACGTGAGAGCGATGAACGACCGCGAGAAGTAGACGTCCCGGAACAGGACCAGCATCGCGGTCGTCAGGAACACCGTGCCGAAGAGGATCGCCGCCATCCTCCCGTACGCCGGGCGCGGGACCCCGGGGCCCGACATCTGGTGCGTCAAGGCCGAGCTGAGGGTCATCGACGCGAACAGGAAGGCAATCAGGGGCCACATCGAGTCCGTCGGCTTCGGCAACTCGGCACCCCAGGGAAAGGGGGTCTCGAAGACGACCCAGGATGCCGCCGCCGCCGCCGCCGCCAGGGCGGCGAGGTCGCTCAGGGCGACCGACATCATGAAGCGCGTTCGCACAAGCCGAACCCTAGGGCGACCGGCGCCCCTACCGGTCGCTTCGGGCCATCCCCCGCGCCACCTCGACCAAGGTGCGGACCCCGACCCCCGAGGCCCCCTTCACCTGATCGCCCGAGGTCTCCCGCGCCCGAGCGGGCCCGGCGATGTCCAGATGCGCCCACGGCCCGTTGCCCGCGTACTCGGCCAAGAAGAGGGCAGCGACGACGGCGCCGCCGTATCTGCGCCCCGAGATGTTCTTGATGTCGGCGATGTCGGAGTCGAGGGACTTCCGGTACTCCTTGTGAAGCGGCATCTCCCAGAAAGGCTCCCCCGCTATGGACGCCGCCTCCAGCACCTGGGCGGCGACGTCGGGGCCCGAGCCGAAGACGGCGGCGATCTTGTCGCCGAGGGCGACGCGAGCCGCCCCCGTCAGGGTGGCGACGTCGATGATGAGGTCGGGGTCGCAGGCCCTGGCCAGCCCGAGAGCGTCCGCCAGGATGAGACGGCCTTCGGCGTCGGTGTTGAGGACCTCGATCGTGGGGCCGTCGACGGGGCGCAGGACATCGCCGGGACGGGTTGCGGCACCCCCCACCGCGTTGTCGGTGAGAGGGACGATGCATGTGACGTCAACGGGCAGCCCGAGACGGGCGACGGCGATCGCCGCGGCCGAAGCGACGGCGGCGCCCGACATGTCGTCTTTCATCTCCTCCATCAAGGCCGCCGTCTTCAGCGAGAGCCCGCCTGTGTCGAACACGACGCCCTTGCCGACCAAGGCCAAGCGCCGCTCGGCGCCGGCCGGCCGATGACGAAGCACCACCACACGCGGGTCGCGCTCCGACCCGGCCGCGACTCCTAGCAACGCCCCGAGACGCTCGCCCTCGATCCGGGCCTTGTCCCAGATCTCGACCGTGAGCCCGGCCTCGGAGGCAGCTTCCCCGATCACAGCGGCGAGGGTCTCCGGCGCCTGATCCTTGGCGGGTGTGTTCACGAGGTCTCGCGCGAAGGCAACCGCCTCGGAGACGACGGCGGCGGCGACCAGAGAGGCCTCGTCGGCGCCGACTACCTCAACGACCTCCGCGTCGAGTCCTTCATCGCCCGTCTTATACGCCCGGAACTCGTAGCCGCCGAGGATCGAGCCCTCCGTCACCGCTCGCGTCGCGTCCTCGACGCCAACCTGGGCCAAGAGAGTCACGGCGCGCTCCGTCCTCACCTTTCGGACGGCGTCGCCGGACACCGCCCGCAGCCCGTCGAAGGAGATCTCGTCTCCCACGCCCGCGAGGAGGAGGGCAGCCGCCTCGTCATGAGGCAGGAGGAGGAACTGACCGGCCCTGCCGACAAAACCCGCCGCTTCGACGGCCCGCTCGTCGACGGCGGCGAGGGCGTCGGCCGACCCGGGCGCGGCCGCAAGGCCATCCATCACCGCCGCGATCAGCGTGGCGCCCGCCAAATCCGCGTCGGCCGCCGCGACCCTCACCTCCACAACGCCTCCAATCAGCCGAACGGCCCGACCCCGGCGACCAGGGCCCGGCCCAAGAACACAGCCCCCAGGGTGGTGAGCGTCGCTAGATAGGACAAACCCGTGGCCGCCATAACCGCAGAGTACGCCGGGTGGCGAAGGGCCCCGAGCACACCGGCCATCAGGAGGATCGAAGCCCCGAGGAGAGCCCAGAAGACGATCCACCCTCCCCCGCCCGCCATGTCGCCGACGACCGCTAGCGTCGGGCCGTCGAGGGCGAGACCGGCGATCCCGGTCGCGGCGAGAACTCTCAACGCCCTCCTGGGAAGCCGCGGGTCGACCAGGAACCAGTGCCCCAACATCATCTCCCCGGTCACCCCGCCGAGGGCGATCGTCGCGGAGAGAGCGGGCGCCCACCCGCCTACGAGGGAGGCCTCGACGACATAGCAGGCGCCGGCCAAGGTGATGAGGGCGCCCGCGAACTCGCGGCGCCGCGCCCAAACCATGCCCGCGCCCAACGCCGCCAGGGCGGCTCTCGCCCACCATGCGCCTTGGCCCAAGGCGCCGACAAGCCCGACGACGGCCGACGAGCCTGCGGTCAGCCAGGTGAAGCCGGGACCGACCGAGCGGGAAAGGGAGACGAGCCCGGCTGCGAAAGCGAGGCCGGCGGCCCATGCCAGAAGGATGAAACGAGGCTCGGCGACAGACGACAGCTCAGGAGGCACTGCGCTTATCCTACGGCGCGACGAGCAAGAACTCGCCTACCGCTCGAAGCGGTAGAGGTCCGCCCAGTCTCGCTCGTCGCCGACTCTCGTGGGACCTCCCGGCGCCAACGCCTCGAGCTCGCTCAGCTCGGCGCCTACGGGTTGGCGTTTGCCGCTCCTCAACAAGAACATGTATAGGTTCCGCCCGCCAAGTCGATCGACCTCGGCCGCCGCGGTCGACCCCGAACGGAAGTGGTCGGTCGTGCACCCTGTGTAGAAGTTGATCTGAGGCTCATAAGACGTGAGGACACCGCAGCTCTCCCCGCCCGCTTCCTCTCTGATGACGGCCGCGGCGACCCTGAGAGGCTCAAAGCGGCGGTTGTACCACCCCGACCAGGCGTTCAACTCGACGACGGCGGCCGAAGCGGCGCCGAGCACGACAATCGCCAGCCCCGCGGTAGCCGCCTTCCGGGCAGGAACTCGCCAACGGGAGAAGAGCCTCGAGAGCCCTACGGCGCCCGCCACCGCCAAGTGAGCGTACGGGATGAACACGAACCTCTCGTGCGCTTCCCCCATGAACCCCAGGAACAGGACCAGCGCGACAGCCGGGACCAGCAGGAACACCGATCGTTCCCGGTCCCTGCGATCTTCCCGCGATGCGACGTACCACCAGCGGGCGAGGACCACGAGGACCGGGACGACGACCGGAGCGAGAGTCCAGCCGAACATTCTCACATAGCCGGCGAGGCCGCGGCCGGTGAAGTCCCTGTATCCACCGGAGTCGGTCGCCGCATAGGTCAGAATCCCGATCGGCGACCCGGTCTCGGCCACCGCATGAGCAACGTGGGGAATGAAGCCGACCAACCCCAGAGCCGCCAGGGCAAACACGGGGCCGGGCTTCCTGACGATCTTGTCCCCCCACAAGTAGGCGGCGACAACAGCGATGAGCGCGAACGAGAGCACGGACTGATACCGGAGATAGAACGCCGACCACGCCAAAGGAAGCAGCGTCAAGAGACGATACGACGGGAACTCTCTTTCGCCGAGCTCCCTCCACACAACAACCATGCACGCCGTTACCAGCGCGGCTGCGGGGATGTCCGACATGAACTCGATGGACCGTCTGAGAAGAAAAGGGTTGGCAAGAACCATAACCGTTGCGACCGGCCCCACCCAGGCACCTCCCATCCTCCGGCCAAGCCGCCAGATCGCCGCCGTCAAACCCAACAGCGAGACCCAGCCCAGAGCGCGAAGAGCGCCCTCCTCGCCGCCCAGCGCAAACACAAGATATGCATAGACCGACATCCCGATCCCGCGGTGCGGGTCCCACCCCGAGTCCGGCGCCCGCTCCAACCAGGCCCGGGCCTTCGTCGCGTAGGCGGCCTCGTCATGGTCAAGTACCCGTCCGTCGAACACCAGGGGCGCCAGAGCCAAAGCCACCCCCAGGATCACCAACCCCAGAACCCAGGGCCGAACCGAGAACGAGGGAGACACACCCGAAGCCGCCCACGCCGCGGCGATGACGGCGCCGATCAGACCCCAGATCTCCAGCCGACCGAAGCCGGTCACCACACCCGCGGTCAGAGCCACAGCCCCGACGGAGAGCGCCCCAACCGCCTGAGCAACCCGAGACCCACCTTCGCCGTCGATCATGAAGTAGGCCATCGCCCCCAAGGCGGCGCCTACGACGACAAGGTATGTGTCGCCGTCGACGCCTTTCAGCTCGGCGACCCGTCCGAGCAAGATGACCAGCGTCATCCCCACCCCCGTGATCGCCCCGGCCAGACCGGCCCCTTTCATCATCCGCGCCGCAGACGCCTCCACAGACTCCATCAACCCAAGAGTAGGCGACAGGCGCGGAGCGGCGAATCGCCTCAACGGCGGGCGGGCGACGAAGATGGGGGCGAGTGGCGTCGCTTCCCACAGTCTCAATCGTGATCCCGGCCTCGGGCGCCGGCGCCTCGTTGCCCGCCGCCCTGAGGGCCGTTCATGACCAGACCTACCCGAGCATCGTCGATGTGATCGCGGCCACGGCGGACCACGACTCGGCCAAGGCCGCGACGGCGGGAGGAGCGACAGCGGTCCCGAACCCGCAGGGGCGAACACCGACGGGACTCAATCGGGCAATCGCCCGGAGCGCAGGCGACGTCGTGGTGAGAGTCGACGCCCGCTCGATCATCCCCGAGGACTACGTCGCCAGGGTGGTTGAGGTTCTGGCCAAGACAGGGGCGGACAATGTGGGCGGCATGCAGGTCCCCGTCGGTCGCACGCTCTCCGAACGCGCAATCGCCGCCGCCATGAGATCGAGAGCAGGCGCAGGCGGCGCCCGATACCGCGTCGGCGGCGAGGCGGGGCCGACCGACACCGTGTACCTGGGAGCGTTCCGTCGGGAGACGCTCGAGCGCCTCGGCGGCTTCGACGAGCGCTACGAGAGGCACCAGGACTACGAGCTGAACCAACGAGTCAGGGATCAGGGCGGAGTAGTCTGGTTCGACCCCGAGCTGCGCGTCGAGTACCGGCCGCGATCCTCGTTGAAGGCCCTGGCCCGGCAGTACTACGACTTCGGGAAGTGGAAACGCAGATTCGCCCGGGACCATCCCGGGACCCTCTTGATGCGCCAGAAGGCGCCGCCCACGCTCGTGCCTCTCCTGGCCCTGAGCCTCGCCGGATCCCCGCTCTGGCGGCCGCTGCTGTTCCTCCCCGCATGCTACGCGGCCGCACTCATCGCAGCCGGGCTGACCCAGCTCCGAACGGCCGGGCCGGCCGCTCTCGGCGCCCCCGCCGCCCTGGCGACGATGCATCTCGCCTGGGGGCTCGGGTTCCTCACAGGCCAGGCCGGCGAGCGGTAGACCCCCCTATGCTCCGGTTGGTGAGACCGAGCGGTCATCTCCCCGTTATCGGGAGGCGAACCGATGGCACCGCTGACGAGGCGCGATGCGCGGTCTCCTAGCGAGACTCGGGGCCGGCCTCGCCGCCTCACCCGCCAAGACCGCGGCCGTGGCGGGCATCGGCTTCTTCCTGCTTGTGGTGGCTGTCAACGACCTGAGTCGGCTTCTCGAGTGGGATGAGGCTGTGTACCTGAGCGCCGTCTCACCCGACATCCCCGACGTCCACTACTCCCCGCACCAAGCCTGAGGGATCATATTGGCCGCCTTCCCGTTCTACTTCGTCGAATCCGACTCATTCGTCGCGCTGCGCCTTTGGATGTCGGCATTGCATGCGAGTGCGCTTGCCCTCTTCGCGGCGGTGTGGCATCGGGTCATCGGCGCCGCCGCCCTGATAGCGGCCGCCGTCTTCGGCGTCTCGTGGCTCGCTGTCTTCTACGCCCCGGAGCAGAGCCCCAACCTCCTCGCGGGCCTGCTGCTCGGGTCGGCGGTCGGCGCCTTGATCGTCGACGCCCCGGCCAATACGGCTGAAATGGGAACTGGCGGCGGCTTCGATGATCGCCGGCGCCGCCTTGCTACGACCCACCGACGCCGTCTAGCACATGGCCGGGGCCTTCCTGGCCCTCGCCGCGTCGCGGGCCCCGCTGCGGCGACTCCTCGCCGTGATCGGCGGCGGCCTGATCATCGGCGCTTTTCCGTGGGTCGTCGAAGCCGAGATGTCGTTCGGAGGGACCATCCAACGGCTGAGAGCCGCAGCGGAGATCACCGCGACCGGCGACGGCCTCACATTGTGGCGCCACCTCAAATTGCTCGACGGGCCTTTGGTCGGACCCGACCGGACGGAGGCGATACCGGCCTTAGCTCTCGCCTGGCTGGTCATCTGCCTGTTCCTCGCAGGCACGGCGGTCCTCAAGCGTCCGTTCGGCGCGAAGGTAGCCGCGGTTCCCTTGGCGGCCGCCTTGACACACGCCTTCCCCTACATGGTCCTGACCGGCGCCCTGGCGCCCAGGTTCCTCCTACCCGCCAATCTCCTCCTCGCAGTCCTGGCTTCTCAGGGGATTCGAGCCGGCTTCGGCGAAGGAGCGGCCACGCGAACGCTGGCACTCGGTCTCGTCGCCTTGTCGCCGTGGCAGATTAGCCAGGCAAACTCCATCAGCGAAACGGAACTTGAAAACCGCTCGTCGGCGGCCGACATCGGGCGGCATATCGCCGCGGAAGCTGACGACCGCCCTTGTGTCTTCTCGTCACAATACGGCTACCCCCAGATTAGGTCTTCTCGTCGTGCCTCGGTACCCGAATGGCACCGGCCGATCACCAACTCCAACCCGCCGTCCAGGAGGCGATACAAGACGGTATACCGACCTATGTTGTGCTCTGGGGACCTATTGCGGCCGACTCACCGGTACGAGACTGGGGTTCCACTGAGTTGACAACGTCAAACGGAGACGTGGTGACCGTCTATCGTCCGCCCTGAATCGGCGACTAGCGTAGTCTGCTCCCGAGACTGTGCTGCGACACATGCTCGTGCCCAAAGCGCCGCAATGCATCCGATTCCTCCAACAGCCCTACTCGCACCTGCTCGACCATGCGCGTCAGTGTCGCCGTTGACCGAGAACCCGACTCATGATGTACGGTCATCTGCGCCAAAGCGCCCTCGCCGACTCGCCGGACTATCCCATCGAGCTGAGCCGACTCCCACGTTGTCTCCGCTGTATGGAGCGCAACCGGCGCATACGCCCAGTCGTCTAGACCCGCGTCAGGACCGCCCACCGCAATGCGCGAGTCTGCCGCGAACACAGTCCGAGCCGTTTCCATGACTGGGCTGGGTTCGCTGAACTCAAATGAGATGACAGCGGATGTCCCGGCCGAGAGAGCCGACACTGCAAGATCCTTGAGATCGGAGTACTCTCTGTCGTCAGCTAGCACGCGTATCCACAGCTCCGGCACAATCGGCTGAATCCCCCCCAACGTTGGAAGGCTTCCGTCGGGGATCCGAGTAGCGAGAACTTCTCGCGAACGACGCCGAGAGTCATCCATCGCCTCAGAGTCGTATGTCCCCCAACCGACATGCCACGCCATCGCGGTGCGTACCGGAACCACCATCGCTCCTCGTTGATACACGCGATACCCGAGATCGTTATCTTCGCCACCCCATCCGCAGAATCTCTCGTCGAACCCTCCCACAGCCCAAAACGCCTCCGCGCTAATTGACAAGTTGCCGCCGCTGGTCACGCGCCAGACGCTGGAGGAGTCCTTTCGGCCATCTTCGTGGTCAGCCCAGTAGTCGAGTATAAATCGCGGCTCACGAATCTCGTCGCCACTGAACAGGTCGGGAACCCGGTCGGCACCTTCCACGTCCGACCAGGTGATGGACCGACCCTCCACATGGCGACGAAAGCCGCATCCAAGAACCCAGAAGCAGTTGTGGTGAAGACGCATGTGCTCAAAGAGCCACTCGCGCTCCGGGACCATGTCGGAGTCTAGAAAAACCAAGACCTCTCCCGCCGCCTTGTGGGCACCAAGATTGCGGGCTGCGGCTAATCGGAAGCCCTCATCCCCTTGCCTCTCGATCACGACCGACAGATGGTCGGGCAGCCGGGGATCGAGCGGAGGGTTGGACCCGTCATCGGCCACGATGATCTCGATCAGATCGTTGGGGTAGGTCTGCTTCGCCAGGCCGGCGAGGACGGCCTCGAGTATCTTCTCGTTGTCGAATGCGGGTATGATGACGGAGGCTCGGAGCCTCGGCGTGAACGCCTTCTTGAGCCACTTGGAGGGCCAATCGTTGCTGGACCAATCCGCGGAGCTTCTGAGCCGCTTCACTGAGCTTCTGAGCCGCTTCACTGAGCTTCAAGCCTTACGACGGCGGGAATGCCTTGCCAGGACATCTCAGCCGCCGAGCGGTACGACCGCTCATCGAGGACCCAGGTGTGGCCGTGATCGTGTCGGACCAACGCGAAGCCGAATCCGTGTGTCCTGTAGCAGCTCATGCCCTCCGTCCGCGCAACCTGTCTCAGGAAATGGTCGACAGCCTTGGGTATCGGGGCGAACCCTCCGAGCCTGTCCCAAGCGAGCCGAACTACTAAGATGGCCCCTCCCGCGAGGACGTCGGATTCTGTCTCGACCCCGCGCGCGGTTTGGGGCACAGTCGTGCCATCACGTTCCCACAACAACGAGTGCGCCGCCGCCGGCCTGATCCGCATCCCAGACGGGCGCCTCCTCCCCTGTGAGCTCCCTCCAAGCCGCGACGGCCCCATGATCCAGTGCGAGACATCTGATGTCAGCTGCGCGAGACGACACGAAACCATGGTAGTGAGCATCACAAGGCAACCCAACGACGGACCCACGGGGTCAAGACCCCTGGACGAGCCGCCGGTCGCTCTCCCGCCGGAGGCGCCCTCGTCCGCGAGCTCGCCCAGGGCGGGAGGCGCCGGTAGCGTCTCTCCGGTCCGACGAGGGAAAATGAGGCGAGCAGCTTGAAGACAGCGCTGATCACCGGCATCACCGGACAAGACGGGTCGCACCTGGCCGATCTCCTGATCGACAAAGGTTACGAGGTTCACGGCGTCATCAGGAGGGCGTCGACGTTCAACACACAGCGCGTCGATCACCTTTATCGAGATCCCCATGATCCCGGCGCCCGCATGCGTCTCCACTACGGGGACCTGACCGACGGCTCCCAGATCGCCAGGGTGATCCGAACCACCCGCCCGGACGAGATCTACAACCTCGGCGCCCAGTCTCACGTCGGGGTCTCCTTCGATCAGCCGGAATACACCGGGGACGTGGACGGCTTGGGCGTCATCAGGCTCCTGGAGGCCATCCGGGACGCTGACGTCGATGCCCGGCTCTACCAAGCGGGCACGTCGGAGGTGTTCGGGGATGCGCCGCCCCCTCAGAGCGAGAGCACCGAGTTCCGTCCCCGCTCGCCGTATGCGGCCGCCAAGGCCTACGCCCACTGGCTCGTCTCAAACTACCGGGAGGCCTACGGGCTGCACGCCGTGAACGGGATCCTCTTCAACCACGAGGGGGAGCGACGCGGAGAGACCTTCGTCACCAGGAAGATCACACGAGCGGTGGCCCGAATCGTCGCCGGCCGCCAGAAGCATGTGTACCTCGGCAACCTGGACGCGAAGAGAGACTGGGGCTACGCCAAGGACTACGTCAAAGCCATGTGGATGATGCTCCAAGCGGGCTCGCCCGACGACTACGTCATCGGGACCGGGGAGAGCCACACCGTCCGCGAGTTCTGCGAGGCGGCCTTCGCCCAGGTCGGGCTGCGTTGGCGGCCCTTCGTGAGGATCGACCCCGCCTACTTCCGCCCCACCGACATCGAGCACCTCCAAGCGGACGCCGCCAAGGCCCGCGCCGAGCTCGGATGGGCTCCGGAGACCACCTTCTCGGAGCTGGCGACATTGATGGTCAAGGCGGACCTCAAGGCTCTCGGGCTCGACTTGGGCGCCGCAAGGGAGATGGCGGCGGAGCGCCATCCCGAGGCCGCGGTCGAATGACCGACCCGGCGTTCTCGCTTGCGGGGAAGCGAGTATGGGTCGCCGGCCACCGGGGCATGGTGGGGAGCGCCGTCGCCCGCCGCCTCCGGTCCGAGCCGATCGAGCGCATCGTCGCCGCCGAGAGCAGCGAAGTCGACCTGCGGCGCCAAGACCAAGTTGAGCGGTTCGTCTCCGACTCGGCGCCCGACGCGGCGGTGATCGCCGCCGCCCGGGTCGGCGGAATACAAGCGAACAGGACAGCCCAAGCCGATTTCCTCTACGACAACCTCATGATCGCGGTCAACTGCCTGCGCGCCTGTCAGGTCGCCGGGGTGGAGAAGACGGTTGTGCTCGGGTCGTCCTGCATCTACCCGGCCGAGGCGCCGCAACCGATGAGCGAGGACCTCCTGCTCTCCGGCCCGCTCGAGGAGACCAACGAGGGTTACGCCGTCGCCAAGATCGCCGCCTTGGAGTACGGGAAGATGCTCCGGCGCCAGCACGGGATGGATGTCATCTCCCTGATGCCCACCAACCTATACGGGCCCGGCGACAACTACGACCCACAGACCTCTCATGTGCTCCCCGCCTTGATCCGCAAGACGCATGAGGCGAAGCTGGCGGGCGCCCCGACGATGACCCTCTGGGGAAGCGGCAGGCCGCGTCGGGAGTTCCTTCACGTCGACGACTTGGCGGGCGCTGTGGTGTTCGCGCTCAAGGCCTACTCGGGCGAACAACATCTGAACGTCGGCGTCGGCGAGGACATCTCGATACTCGAGCTTGCCCGGCTGGTCGGGGACGTGATCGGGTGGGAGGGCGAGTTAGAGCTCGACCCGACCAAGCCGGACGGAGTGATGAGGAAGCTCCTCGACATCTCCGCGCTCGCCTGCCTCGGCTGGGAGGCCTCGATCCCCCTCGACAAGGGGATCGAGTCGACATACGCCGGGCTCATAGATGAGACGTCGGAAGTCCGAGGCTGGTGATGGCCAACAGGAGAGTCTCTCAGGACACGACCGACGCGGCGTATCACGGCTACCAGCGGAAGCGGAAGCGCTTCTGGGACGAGATGGCGGGTCGAGAGGACACCGCCGCCGCGCGCCACTACCACAAACGACTCCGCGCTGTCTACAAACACGCCGCGCCGCCCGGTCTGCGCGTGATCGAGCTCGGGTGCGGCGACGGCGACCTGCTTGCCGCCCTCGAACCCGAGCACGGAGTCGGAGTCGACTTCTCGGAGGCGATGATCGACGTCGCTCGCTCGCGCCATCCCGACCTGACCTTCATCAACGCCGACGCCCACCAGCTCGACCTCGACGAGGAGTTCGACATCGTGATCTTGTCCGACCTCGTGAACGATGCCTGGGACGTCCAGAGGCTCCTCGAGAGAACTGCGCGCCTCTGCCACCCGGAGACGAGGGTGATCATCAACCTGTTCAACAAGGTGTGGCAGCTACCCATCGGCATGGCGCGGTCGTTGGGCCTCGCCCAACCGATGCTCAAGCAGAACTGGCTCTCTTTGAACGACATGCGAAACCTGATAAGGTTCGCCGGACTCGAGGTCATCACCACATGGGGCGAGATCCTCTGGCCGATCAGGGCGCCCGTCATCGGCGCCTTTTTCAACCGGTTCCTGGTCAAGATCTGGCCCACCTCCCACTTGGCCCTGACCCACCTCATCATCGCCCGCCTCGACCCCCACAAGCGCCGATCAGGCCCGGGCCGGGACGCCGCGGTGTCGGTGATCGTCCCCGCTCGGAACGAGTCGGGGCACGTCGAGGAGATCCTCGAGCGGATCCCGAAGATGGGCTCTGGGACCGAGGTCATCTTCGTGGAGGGTCACTCGACCGACGACACCTGGGAAGTGATCAGAGAAGCCGTCGACAAGCGCGCCGACCCCGACATCCGCTGCTACCGACAGCCGGGCAGCGGCAAAGGCGACGCCGTCCGCCACGGGTATCGCCACGCCGCGGGAGACGTTCTCATGATCCTCGACGCGGACATGACGGTGGCGCCCGAGGACCTCCCCCGGTTCTTCGACGCTATCGCCGACGGGACGGGCGAGTTCGTAAACGGGGTGCGCTTGGTCTACCCCATGGAGGATCGGGCGATGCGGTTCCTGAACCTCCTCGGCAACAAGTTCTTCGGTGTGACCTTCAGCTGGCTGCTCGGGCAACCCGTCAAGGACACCCTGTGCGGGACCAAGGTCCTCACCAGAAGCTCCTACGACGTCATCGCCGCCAACCGACCCTACTTCGGCGACTTCGACCCGTTCGGCGACTTCGACCTCCTGTTCGGAGCGGCCAAGGTCCACATGAAGATCGTCGACCTCCCTATCAGGTACCGAGAGCGGAGATACGGGAGCACCAACATCGACCGCTGGCGCCACGGCGCCCTCCTCCTGAGGATGGCCGCCTTCGCCGCCCGGAAGCTCCGATTCATCTGATCTGTGAGCCGATCTCGAGCGCCGGCGCCGTGGCCCGGGCTACCGGCTCGACGCGATGTCGGCCCGATAGCGCTCGACCACGTCCTCGGCCCGGCCCTCGTCTCGCGTTCGCCCGCAGTCGAGCCACATCGCCCGATCGCAGAAAGCGGCGACCTTGCCGAGATCGTGGCTGACGAAGACGATCGTGCCTGATCGGTCAAGCAGGTCGGCCATGGCCCGCCCGCTCTTCTCCCTGAAGGCCTCGTCGCCCACGGCCAGCACTTCGTCGAGCAGGAGGATGTCGGGGCTGAGGTGCATGCCGACCGAGAACGCGAGTCGAGCGAACATGCCGGACGAGTAGGTCTTGATCGGCCGGTCGATGGCATCCGACAACTCCGCATAGTCGACGATCTCATCGAACAGCGCGTCGATCTCCCGTTTGCGGAGCCCCGCCGCCAGACCGCCGAGGTAGACGTTGCGAGCGCCCGACAACTCGGGGTTGAACCCCACGCCGAGCTGGAGCAGGGCGGATGTCTTGCCGTATGTGACCGCACGCCCGAGGTCGGGGCGAAGCGTCCCGGCCAAGACTCGGAGAAGCGTGCTCTTGCCCGCGCCGTTTCGGCCGACGACGCCGAAGGCCTCGCCCCTGCGCACAGTGAGGCTGACCCCGTCGAGGGCGGTCACGTCGGCTTTCGCCAGAACCCCCAGGTTGGCCACCGTCCTGCGCAGAGTCGGCCTCCGCTCCAGATACGGCCGGAACCTGACCGTGACGCCCTCCACCACGATCGCCGGGCCGCTCACAGGTGCCTCGCCATCTTGTTCTCGTAGGTCACGAACAACCCGGTGCCCAGCATGAGGAGAGTCGCCGCCCAGCCGGCGGAGACGACAAGGGAGGTCAACTCAAGAGGCGCCCCCATCAGCGCTGCCCGGTACACGGCGATCAGGTGGAACATCGGGTTGAGTCGGACCGCGAAGTTGGCCGCCTCCCCCGCGGTCTCGAGGAACGACAACGGCCAGATGATCGGCGAGAGGTAGAGCCAGAGCCGAGTCAGGTAGGGAAGGAAGCTGTTGATGTCCCGAAACGGCACAGCCAGCCGTGCGACAATGGCCGCCAAGCCGAGGTTCATCATCACATGGATCGGCAGCGCAACCAGAGCCCAGGCGAACGAGACCGTTGGCCAGATCCCGGCCGCTGGCCCGGATATCAGGAAGAAGACGACCAGCGACGACAGGAACCCGATGCCCGACTCGATGACGGCGGAGACGAGCAGGACCATCTTCGGGAGCTTGAGGTTCACCACCAGCTTGGCGTTCTGGAGGATGCTGTTCGCCCCGCCGGTCATCGACTGATGGGTGAAGTGGAAAGCGAACATCCCGGCAAGGAGATAGGCGACGTAGTCGTCCGGCCGAAAGCCGCCCGCGAAGATGATCCCGAAGACCAGGAAGTAGACAAGGCCCAACAGCAGGGGGTTGAGCACCCACCAGAACAACCCCAAGGCCGTTGAGGCGTTGCGGGCCTTGAGGTTGCCCGCGGCGAGGTACCAGGCGAACTCGCGTCGGGACCAGAGATCGGCGAGATAGCCTTGCAGGCGACGCGCCCGGTACCTGGCGCCTCGCGTCTGAGATGTCGTCATCGGCCGATTGTACGAGGCGCCGGGTGATTCTCGCACGGTCATCCCGGCCCTGCCTATCCTCGCCTGCGGTGGCCGCTCGCTCGACAAACCGCTGGGACCTGCTGACCCCGCCACAACCGGGCAGGTGGTCACCAAGCCTGCGGGCTTCGATCGTGATGCCTCACTACGAGGCCGAAGCCGCCTTGAGACGATCTCTCATCGCGGCGCTCGCCCAGACCTACCCGAGCGCCCTGACCGAGGTCGTCGTCGTCGACGACGGCTCCAACCCGAGGCTCGACGCGAAGACAGTTGAGGATCTGGACCCGGTCACGGTGATCTGTCGGCCCGACGAGGGCTTCCGGTTGGCGTCAGCCCGGAACGACGGCGCCGCGGCGTCCCGCGGCGACGTCTTGGTCTTCCTCGACGGCGACATGATCGCGGACCCCGCCTGGCTGGAGCACCACATGCGCTGGCATCACACGGTCGATGACGCCTTGGTGATCGGCTTCCGCGATCACATCGACGACGGGTGGCTCGACGACGACCTCGTCCGCAGGGCCGCGAGCGCCGGCGGCCTCTCCGCCTCCCTCGGAGACAGGAAGGTGGAGCGACCGGAGTGGATCGAGTTCCACATGACCAGGACCAGGGACCTCACGTCCCCCGACGACGACCTGTTCAGGGTGGTGACCGGGGGAAACCTCTCCATGCGGCGCGAGCTCTTTGATCGTCTCGGGGGATTCGACGACAGCTTCACCCGCTGGGGCGGCGAAGACACCGAGCTGGGATGGAGGGCATGGATCTCGGGCGCCCTTCTCATCCCGGAGCGGGGCGCCCACTGCTGGCATCAAGGCCTCGGCGCGGCCCCCGACGCCGAGGAGAGGGTCTCCCAAGAGCGCCAGTTGAAGAAGCTGGCGCACCTGATCCCTCACCCGGCAATCCGCAAAGCCGCGCCGGGCCGGATCTGGGAGCGGCCGCGCATCGTCGCCGAGGTCGCCGACGGCCCCGCGGACGAGGTGGCAGTCACAGTCGCCGCTCTCCTGCGCAGCGATGACATCGCCGTGACCGTCGCGGGCGACGCCGCCTCCGACCTGATCGACGACTTCGGCCCCGACCCGAGGGTCCACCTGGGGGTCGAGGCTCGAGAAACGAGCCCTTTCAGCCCTCTGACGGCTCGGGCGTCGGCCGGCTCGGCGCCCAAACCCGACTTGATCGCGCGGCTCGCCAAGCTCGCCTTGGAGACCGGAGAAGCGAGATCCGCCGACAGGACACTGATGGTCTCAACACGGCGGCGGGCCCGTTCCGCCGTGTCGGCGACGGCGATGAGAGGCGGGTCACGCCGACTCGGGAGGCGCTCAAAGGCCTCGCGGTTGATCGCCCGCGTCAAGCGAGTCAGATCCTGGTCGGATTTCGCCGCCGCCTGCCGATGGGTCGCCGCAGCTTTATCGCGCAGGCTGAGCCGCCGCCGCGCTGCGCCGCCGGTTACGGCTCGACCGCCGCGCCCCGACCCGTGGGCCCTCGTCGACGCTCCCGGAGTGCCGACGCTGCCGGGAGGGGCCTCAACCGGCGGACGCGTCGACCTCACCGTCACCGTCGCGGATGAGGACGCGGGCCCCGGCCCGACCTTGTCCCTGAAGGGCCGGGACGACGCCGACCTCTTGGCGTACCCCCCGCTCATGCCGGAGACGGCTCTCGCCGTCCTGCAGGGACGAGACTCCGTGCCCGGCCCCTTGGAATCGATGCTCAGCGGGGCTCCTCCCGAGGAGCGGCCGCCGGGGACTGCGACGGCCAGGGCGCACAACACCCTGCGAAGCCGTCAAGTCGATGAGGCGGCCCTGGAGCGGGTTCGCCGTTCGGTCTTGTCCGAGCATCTCTCGACATACCGGCTGGATCAGCTCAGGAGAGCGGCCGGGTTGGCCTCGTCGCTCCCCCGCGTCTCCGTCGTGCTGTGCACGCGGCGGCTTGAGCGCGCGTTGCGAGTCGTGGAGTCGATGGCGCAGCAGACCTACCCGGAGCTGGAGATGATCGTCGTGGGGCACGGCGTCGAGGTCGGGCCCGTTCGGACGGCGCTGTCAGGGCTCCCGATCCCCGGCGCGGCCATCCCGGTCGACGGCGCCGTCGTGTTCGGCGCGGCCCTTGCGACCGGGTTCCGCGAGGCTTCGGGGAGCCTCATCGCCAAGGTCGACGACGACGACCTCTACGCGGCCGGCCACATCGAGGACTTGGCGAACGCATGGATGCTGAGCGGCGCGGACCTGGTCGGGAAAGCGGCCGAGTTCGTCCTCTTCGAGCCGTCAGGCGAGACGATCCGCCGATTCGTCGGGGGGGGATACTCCGAGTCGAGAACAGTCGCAGGCGGCGCGCTTGCCGTGACCCGGGGCGCCTATGAGGCGGCTGGAGGGTGGAGGCCGCTTCCTCAGGGCGTGGACAAGGCCCTGATCAACGATGTCGCGGACATGGGCGGGATGATCTTTCGCACCCATGGCCTCGGCTATGTGCTGGTGAGGCACGGCGACAACACCTGGCGCGTGGGCGAGCAGGGACTTCGAGATCAGGCGGAGGAGATGTGGAGCGAACTGCCGCCTTGGGTGCTCGACTCGACGATCGACTAAATCCCTCGTAGAAGAGCGCGGCCGGGATACCCTCGCCTCTCTCGAAACCGCATGGGGTGCTGCAATGGGTCGCCGACTGTCGGTCCCAATCCTCGTTCTGACGCTAATCCTGCCCGCACAACTCGCCCTAGCCGCGGGGCCGGGCCGGTCGCTGCCGTCGTTCAACGAGTCCGACGGCTGTCAGGGCCCGGCGGGATACCGCGGGCCCAAAGCGACCAAGGCCGGCGTGCTGAGCGACGCCGAGCCCGTCTACGGCCCGATGGGGGACTTCTTCGGCCGCACCGTCGGCGAGCTTCGCAGCGAACAGGTGTTCTGGACGGTGCCCGGGAGCGGAGGGGCAAGAGCGAGGGTTCACCGCTTGGCGCTGCCCGCGTTCGAGAAAGTGACGGAGAACCTTGAGGCCGCCGCCCTCGACGGCCTCACATACGGAGTGGACCCGTACCACATCAGCGCCTTCTACCCGCGGACGGTCAACGGCCAGCAGCGCATCAGCAACCACGCGTTCGGCATCGCCGTAGACATCAACCCGCGGCAGAACCCGTATAAGCCGGACAACATTCTGGTCACCAACATGCCCGACTGGTTCGTGGACGCCTGGCGCGACGCAGGTTTCTGCTGGGGCGGGGACTGGGAGAACGCGAAGGACGCTATGCACTTCTCCTGGAAAGGCCCGGCCCACACACCCGACTACCCCCTCGACCTGCTGGTCGACAAGACGCCCACATCCGCCGCGGCAAGTTGGGAACGCAAAGTCTCGACCCGGCTCGACTGGCGGCCGGGCGACGAAGCGTGGTTCTCGCTCCGCGACGGCGACGGGGACGGCTCAGTCGACCTCTACCGGCTGCGCCGGTGGCGTGACGGCACCCTCATCCAGTTGCTCCCGTCAAGAAAGGACTACGCCGAGTGCAGATCACAGAATGAGTGGTCGCCGGCGGACTTCGACGCTCCGTCGCTGCTGGCCGACTTCGACAACACGTCGCGCATGGATCTGTGGACCTTCGTCGTCTCAGGGGCCGCCGTGTCCGTCACCGTGTGGCTCCAACGCAACGAGTACGGCGAGTCGGTGGATGTCGCGACCGCCGTCCCGACCACCCCGGGGATGCAGTTCGAGGCCGGCGACATGGACAACGACGGAGTCATCGACTTGGTCGTGGGAAGGCCCGGCGATCCCACGATCGTCGAGGTCTGGTCGGGGGCGTCGGGATTCACCGCCCAGACGGCAAGCGGGGCCGTCCCCGAGGCCACATCGCCCGACAGCCTTCATGTGTCGCTCACAGATCACGACAGGGACGGCTTGGCCGATGTTGTCGTCGCCCACGCCTCAGGCGCGCAGGCCGCGGTCCATGTCGTCTCCGCAGCATCTGCGCTCTCGGCGACGTCGGCCAGCGCGAGCGTCGCCGCCGCTTCCGACTTGATCGCTATCGAGTACGGGGACTTCGACGGCGACGGCCGCGACGACATCTTCACCTTCGACAAGGGCGGAGAGGTCGTCGCCAACCTGGGCGGGCAGCTTCCGGGCTCGGTCGACCTCCGTCGCTGGTTCCGCGACCGGGTGTGGACCTGCCCGCCGGAAGGCGCCGACCTGCCCGAGGGCAGCGACGAGCATCTCCCGCGGTTGGCAGGCGCCGACCGCTACAAAACCGCCGTCGCGGTCTCAGCCAGGTTCTTCCCCGACGGCGCCGACGCGGTGATCGTCGCCAGCGGCCTCAACTTCCCCGACGCCCTCGCCGCTTCCCCGGCCGCAGCGGCTCTCGGAGGCCCGGTCCTCCTCACCCTCCCCTCGACCCTGCCGTCCGCCACCGCCGCCGAGATCAGGCGGCTCGGCGCGACCCGCGTCATCATCGCTGGAGGGCCCGGCGCCGTGGCCGACAGTGTGGCCGCCGCGCTGGCGGACCTGCCGTCGGTGACGAGCGTGGACCGAGTGTCGGGCGCCGATCGCTACGGCACGGCCGCTGCTCTCTCGAGTCTCATCCCGCCGTCGGGGACCGTCTATGTGGCGACGGGGCTGAATCATCCCGACGCTCTGGCGTCGGCGCCTGCGGCGGCGGCCGACGGCGCCCCCTTGTTGCTTGTCACGACCTCCGATATCCCGAGCCCCACCCGATCGGCCCTCGGCGCCCGGGCGCCCGAACGGATCTTCGTGCTCGGCGGGCCGGGCGCCGTCTCCGACCGGGTGGTGAGTCAACTTGCGGAGGTGGCGCCGGTCGAGCGTCTCGCCGGCCCAACCCGGTTCTCAACGGCCGCGGAGATCGCGACGAGGGTGACGGACCCCGAAGCGGCCATGATCGTCAACGGCTTGACATTCGCTGACGCTGTCGCCGCCGGCGCGGCCGCCGCATCGGCGAACATGCCGATAATCCTCATCCAACCCAACGCCGTGCCCGCCGAGTCCGAGCGCTACCTGGCCGATGCGCGCCCAAGCTCGGTCACGATCGTCGGAGGCCCGGCGGCGGTCTCAAACCTGTCGCGAGCTCACCTGCTCGAGCTCGTCTTCCCGCGGTGAGCGGCGGCCCTGACAGTCTCCAAAAGGATCTCCCGCTGCACGGGCCAGGAGATGGCCTCGAGGGCCCGCTTGGCCGCGTCCACCCGGGCCCGGCGGTCCTCGGCGCTCCAGCGGTGGAGCCGGATCAGGCCCTCGGCGATCGACTCCGGGGCGCCGCCGCTCACATACTCGAGGCAACCGGGGGGGAAGTAGGCCTCCAGCGTCGACGTCCGCGAGGCGATCACAGGAAGACCCAATGAGATCCACTCGACAACCTTGTTGGAGAATGACAGCTCGCCCAGCGCATCGGGTTTGGGGACATTCACCCCGGCCCACGCGCCCTCCTGGCGCTTGCGCACTTCCGACCACGGGACCCGTCCCACAGGCTCCAAGACGACTCCTCTCCGCTCGGCGAGCCCGATCAGCGAGCTGAGGTCCTCCCCCGCGCCGATGACCCGAAGACTCAAGCCCGAAATCTCGCCCTGGCACATGGCCATCGCCTCAACCACATCGTCGAGGCCGTACCGGTAGGCCACCGTCCCGGCGAAGACCAGCAAACGCGAGTCGGGGTCATGCGCTAGAGGCTCGGGGCTCCGGTCCTCCGGCGTGTTCATCACCACTGCGACGCTCACACCCGGGGATCTCCCCGTCAACAGGCGCCGCATCGGCTCATGCACAGTGATCACCTCGTCGGCGAACCGGGCCCCGATCCTCTCCTGCATCGCCAGCGCCCTGAAGACAAGGCCCGAGCCCCTTCCCTTGGCGGCCCACAGCTCCGGCATCGGATCGTGAACGTCAAGCACCACCGGGACGCCGCGCCGCTTGGCCGGGACACAGGCCAGGCTGAGGGCGTCGGGAGGGGAGTTCACGTAGACGACGTCCACCGCTCGCCTCCGCGCCAAGCGCCGGACCCAGACAAGGGCCCTCAGGAAGAACCCGGCGTACTCCCACAGGTAGCGCAAGACCCCGGCGCGCCGTCGCTGTATGGGCGCCGCGGTGAGGGTGAGGCCTTCCCAGTCGGCCGGGCCGTCGGTGACCAGAGCCTCGACCTCCCAGCCTTCGGCGATGAACGACTGGACTTGGCGGCGGACCCGAGCGTCATCGGGCAGAGCCGAGAAGGAGATGACCGCGACTCGCAACGGCTAGTGGCCCGTCGTCAAAATGGCGAGCCGGGCTGGGCATCTCCCCGACCAGCCAGGAGCCATTCTCAGTGCACAAACTACGGTATACCGAATCCAGAGCATCAGGAAACCGGGTGGGCGGAGCGTCGATATCTGCGACACAGCACTAGACGCCCCGCCTGCCCAACACGGAGGGGATGGTCTCAAGAAGGATACGAAGGTCGAGAAGGAGGCTGCGGCTCTCGATGTACTCGAGGTCAAGCTCGACGATCTCCTTGAAGGTGAGGCTTCCCCTTCCCCGAACCTGGGCCAGGCCCGTCAAACCCGGCTTGACCGCCAAACGGCCCAGGGAGCGCCGGTCGTACATCTCGACTTCGTACGGGATGGGCGGCCTGGGCCCGACGAGAGACATCTCGCCCCGCAACACATTGACCAAGTTGGGCAACTCGTCCAGAGACGTTCGACGCAAGAAGGCGCCCACCGACGTGACACGCGGGTCGTCAAGCAAGTATACGACGTCACCCTCCTTGTTGAGTCGCGAGCCGGCGTCTCCCCTCACCAGCTCCGACATGTACTCCTTGTGTAGCGACTCGTCGCCGTCCGTCCTCATGGTGCGGAACTTAAAGAGGGTGAACCGTCTCCGGTTGAGGCCGACTCGAGTCTGCGCGAAAAACGCCGGGCCGGGCGAGTCGAGCTTGACCGCCAAGGCGATGGCCGCGATCGCAGGGCTCGTGACTATCAGGCCGACAAGCGATCCGACAATGTCAAGGAGACGCTTGACGAAGCCCTGGACGGCCTGAGGCGCCCGAGAACGTCCGGTCATACCCGCAGCTCAGACCCCATCATCAGCGGATCAACAGCGTAGTCCTCCAAGCCGTCTCCCCACACCGCTCTGTGCACCTTTGCCGAGCGTTGCACCGCCTCGGCGACGGCGACGGCGGCGACGCCGTCGTCCATGCTCACCAAGTCGAGATCGGCGACGCCCCTGACGGCGCCGAGGAAGGTCTGATGCTCCAGCACAAGCGGCTCCGCCCTGTCGATCCGGTATTTGACCATGTTCCCTTCGCTCACCCCCCGCCTTCCCGAGTAATCGGACCAGTAACCGACGTGGCTGTTCTCATAGAAGTAGAGGTCTTGGGCCAAGAGGTCGATCAGGTACATGCCGCCCTCGCCCAGCATCCGCATCTCGCGGATCTTGGTCGGGGTCAGCCAGTTGACGTCGAAGAGGGCGATCACCCCGTCCCTGAACCGCATCAACCCCGAGAAGAGATCCTCATGATTGCTGTGCATCCGTTGGGCGGTCTCGGCGAACACGCGCTCGACGGGCTGACCGATGAGGAACCGCGCCACGTCGAAGTCATGGGTCGCCAAGTCGAAGACCACACCCACATCGTGCACGCGCTCGGGCAGCGGGCCGGTTCGGTTGGCCCGGACCTGAAACAGACGGCCAAGCTCGCCCGCCTTGGCCCCCCGTTTGGCCGCGATGACAACCGGGTTGTACCGCTCGACGTGCCCGACGGTCGATACCAACCCCGAAGCCCTCGCCTTCTCGGCGAGGCTCTCGGCGACGTCTCGGCGCATCGCCAGCGGCTTCTCCACGAGGAAGTGGATCTCGGAGTCGATGGCGGCGAGGACGGCCTCCTCGTGGTGGGCCGTGGGCAATGCGATGACCACGGCTTCGAGGTCCGCCTTGACCAGCATCTCCCCGTAGTCGGCGTAGGTGGGGATGTGGCGACTGTGCTCAACGGCGGAGCGCCTCTCCTCGGAGATGTCCGCCACAGCGACCAAGTCGGCGTGCGGCATCTCGGCCAGCACGCGGGTGTGATGACGACCCATGTTGCCCAGCCCGACGACGCCGACCCTGACCGGCTCGTGATCGGCGATGTTGTCGCCCGCCCGGCTCATGCGGCGCCCCGCTCGCGGCTCGGGATCGGGTCGCCGGCCCGTCCCATCCGGCCGATCCCGAGATACTCAACGCCGTTGTCCACAAACTCCTCCGGTTGGAGCGCGTTCCGTCCGTCAACGAACAACCCGAGGCTCTCCGAGCCCCAGTTGACCGCCCGATATTCTAGGTGATCGGTGACCAGGATCACGATCTCCGCCGTCTCCCACACCCCCGGGGCGAGCCCCAACCCCGCTATCTCGTCGGGAGTGTACATGGGGTCGCTCGCCGTGACCTCGGCCCCCTCCTGTGAGAGCAGACGGCTCAAGTCGAACGCGGGGGACGACGCGCTCTCCTTGACGCCGGATCGATAGGCGACGCCGAGCAGATGGACCGACTTGCCTTTCAGCGGGCCCGCCTTCTCGGCCACCCGCTCCACCACCCAGCCGGGCATGCGCTCGTTGGCCCTCCGCCCCGCCGCGATCAGGTCGGACCCCGACGTCGAGGCCTCGAGCATGTGGGGGTAGTGGGGTATGCAGTGCCCGCCGACCCCGACGCCGGGGCGGTGGATGTGCGAGTACGGCTGGGAGTTGGCGGCGCCGATGACCTCGGTCACGTCCAGCCCCCACTCATCGGCGAACCGGGCCAGGTCGTTGGCGAATGCGATGTTGAGGTCGCGATAGGTCGTCTCGGCGAGTTTGGCCATCTCGGCCGCCTCGCAGGAGCCGAGCGCCCTGACCTCCAGCGGGAGGAAGGCCTCGTAGAAGGCGACGGCGGCCTCCGTCGAGGCCCGGTCGAGGCCGCCCACCAGCTTGGGGTAGGTGTCAAGGTCCTTCCATATGCGGCCCGACGAGACTCGCTCCGGGCTGTAGGCGACATGGGCGGCGCCTCCGGCCCTCAGGAGCGAGCCGAAGCGCTCCCTGGTCGCGCCCACCGGAAGCGTGGTCTCGAAGATGACGAGGGCGTCGGGGGGGAGCCTCCCGCCCATTGCCCCGACAACGGCGTCGAGAGGCCCGAAGTCGATCACCCCGGCGTTCGCCAGCAACGGCGCCAGCACTATCACGACGCCGGCGCCGGCATACGCCGAATCGGGGTCGGTCGTCGCTGAGTAGGCGCCTCCGCCGACAAGGGCAGGCAGGGCTTCGGAGGCGGCCGGCTCGTCGACCGGGGCCGTTCCCTCGTTCAATGCGGCCACGCGGTCCTCGTCCACATCGAGCCCGACGACCGTCGCCCCGCGCTCCGCGTAGTAGGCGGCGACGGGGAATCCGAGTTTGCCCTGCCCGACCACGGTCAGCCGCGTCATCGCAGCTCGCTCGCCGCGGCGTTGGCGACCGACACGACCCGCTCGCGAGCGGAGTCGTCGACAAGGGGGTGCACCGGGAGCGCAAGGATCTCCTGAGAGGCGCGGTGCGCCCGCCGGCATGAGTCGGCCTGGCCGAGAGGCTCGAAAGCGGGCTGACGGTTCACGGCTATCGGGTAGTGGATGTCGGCGTCGACACCCTTGTCGCGCAGACGGCTCACCACCGGGTCGCGCAAGCAGGCTTCGACCCTGACGACATACTGGTGGTAGACGTGAACGGCGCCGGGCGGCGCGGGTTGCGGGCTGAAGAAGTCGGCCAGGTTGGCCGTGTAGTAGGCGGCGTTGTCCCGCCGCCGGGCGTTCGCCGCCTCCAGCTTCCGAAGCTGAGCCCTCGCGATGGCGGCGGCCAAGTCGGTGAGCCTGTAGTTCAACCCCCACTCGTCGTGTCGGTATCGAGTCTCCATGCCGTGGTTCCGAAATCGCCTGAGCGCCTCGGCCGCGCTCCTGTCCGCTGTCGTCACGAGGCCGCCCTCGCCCGATGTCATGTTCTTCGTCGCGTACAGGGAGAACGCCCCGATCCCCGTCGCCCCGGCGGTGCGTCCCCCTCGCTGCGCCAAATGGGCCTGCGCGGCGTCCTCGACGATCGCCAGCCCGTGACGGTCGGCAAGCTCCTCGACGCGGACCATGTCGGCCATCAAGCCGTAGAGATGCACCGCCATCACGGCCTTGGTCCTCTCGGTCACCAACGTATCGGCGTGATCGAGGTCGATCAGGTAGTCCTCGCCTATGTCGACGAACACCGGCGCCGCCCCCGCGGCGACGACGGCGTTGGCGGTTGCGGCGAACGTGAAGGCGGGCACCAGCACCTCGTCGCCGGCGCCCACGCCGGCGGCCCAGAGCGCCGCGTGCAACGCAGCGGTGCCGTTGACGACGGCCACCGCGTGCTCGACCCCGCACGCGGCGGCGAACTCTTCCTCGAGGCGCGCGACCTCGGGGCCTTGGGCGAGGCGCCCGCTGCGGAGCACGCGCAACACGGCCTCCTCCTCATCGGGCCCGATGTCCGGGGCCGCTATGGGGATTCGACTGAGTGTGTGCGCTGACACGACGGGCACTCTCCTTGCGGGCCTGTCACTTCAAGCCGGGCGCCGCAGCAGCAAACCCACCCGGCCCCCCGGGCGGGCACGCCGGCGACCATGCCGTGGTGTGGGACATCGCGAGTCACCACAGCGCCTGCGGCGACGAGCGAGAAGTCTCCCACATCGACCCCGGCGACCAAAGTCGCGCCGGCCCCGATCGAGGCGCCGTACCCGACCCTGGTCTCCGTGACGGACCAGTCGGAGGCTCTCTTCTGCGTCCCGTCCGGCTGGATCGCGCGCGGAACGCGATCGTTGGTTATCACGGCGCCGGGCCCCACGAAGACGCCGTCGGCGAGACGGGCGCCCTTGAAGATCAGGGCGCCGCTCTGGATCTTGCAGTTGGCCCCCACCGAGACGTCGGCGTCTATGTAGCTGTGGCTTCCCACCGAGGTGTTGGGGCCGATGAAAGCGCCCTCGCGAATCTGAGTGAACTCCCATATCATCGTCCCCCGCGACAGGTGCGCCCCGCCGGAGACGACGGCGGAAGGAGCGACGGTCGGAGGCGCGGCGGTTGTGTTGTCCTTGTCCATTTACACTTCCATCTCGCGCCACCGGGGAGTCTAGGTCCTGGTCAACTCAGACATGACAACTCGCGACACACCCGCGCTGCGGGCCGGCGTAGGCGCATGGACCCTGGTCCTGGTTGTCCCCGGGTTGGTCGCGAGCCAGTGGGCCGCGTTTCAGATCGCGCCTCGGGCGAGATTGGCCTTCAACGCCCTGCTTCTGGCCGCGGTCCTGATCGTGTTGATCGCGAGCCGTCGGGCCCTGGCGGCCAGGCGGCTGCTGCTCGGCGCCGGGCTGATGGTGATCGGGCTTGTCGTGTTGTCCCTCTTGGCCAACGCGGTGTTCGAGCCTCAGATCGCGCTCTTCGGCTCACTGCCTTACGTCTTCCCGGTGACGGCCGCCGCGACGGCGGTTCTCTGGAAGGCGCCGGAGACGGCGATCCGGGTCGCCCTGCGCGTTGTGACGGTGGTCATGGGCCTTCTCGCCGTCGCGGCCGTGATCCAGCTCGTGTTCGGCGAGACCGGGTTCGCGGTCACCGGGCAGAGCCTCAAGTACCCCAGGTGGTACGAACGCGGGAGAGCGACCGGGCTGGTGGTCAACCCAGGGCGGCTGGCGCACATCGGCTTGGCGGGAGTCGCTCTGGCCCCGCTGGCCGGGCGTTGGCGGCGGCCGCTGACGGCGGCCGGCGCGATCGCCGCCGCGGCCAGCGGAGGTCGCGTCGTCCTCATCTCGGCGGTCGCCCTGGCCCTGATCGCACTCGCCGCGCGCAAGTGGTCGGGCAGCCGGAGCCTTCTGATCGGGGCGGTCTCCGTCGCTGTCCTGTTCGCGGCGGTCCAGCTCGCCGTGCCGGCGGCGAGGGAGGACTTGCGAGACAGGATGGAGACCACCGTCGATGACGCAGTGACCGACGTCCGAGTCGAGAACATCAGCGCCTCGCTCGACCTCATCAGGGACAAACCTCTCCTCGGGGCCGGGCCGGGACGGTTCGGCAGCACCACCGCCTTCGCCGCCAAGTCTGATCTGCACGACGAGTACGGCCTTCTCGACGTCCGCTCGCCGGAGTTCGTCGAGAGCCTGCGAGCACGCGGCGACTTCAGGGAGATCGACGTCGGTGTCGCCCAGTTGGACATCGGCTTCCTCCAAGTCGCCGCCGAGACCGGGATCCTCGGCCTTGTCGCGACGGCGGTCTTCGCCGGCCTGATTGCCGTTCGCGCCGTCAAGGGCCGCAGCCTGACGGCCCTGAGCCTCTTGGTGCTGCTCGCCATCTACACGGCCACAGGGCCCGGATGGGTCGACATCTCGATCGCCGGGACGATGCTCTGGTGGACGGGCGCGACGATCGACCGGACGCGGAGGTGACCCGGCCGACGGCCGGCGCCGGGTTGGTGCGCGCCGCAGGTTGGGCCGCCGTCGGCTTGGTGATCACCGGGACACTCCGCTTCTCGGCCAAGTGGTTCTCCGACGCCATGTTCGGCAAGGAGGGGTTGGCCTTCGTCACGGCGGCGATGAGCATCGCGACCATCGCGGCCATACCGGGGGCCGTCGGCATGTCGGCCGGTGTGACGAAACTGGTGGCCGAGCAACGGGTGTTCGGTCGCGGCGAGGCCACGGCCCGCTACGCCGCTCGCCTCGGCATGGCCGCAGGCGCCGTCGCCGCGGTCGCCGCCGGGATCTACGCGTTGACCGAGCCCTCGATAAAGAGCCTCGGGCTGAGCGGAGCGCTGGCTGTGGCCGCGCTCACCCTCGCCTTCGTCGCGTACACGCTCGGCAAAGCCGTCCTGTTCGGCTTTGGCGGAAGCCGACGCTACGCCGCGGAGGAGGCGGCCGGGGCGATCCTGTTCGGCCTCGGCTGCCTGGGCGCATGGCTGACCGGGCGCGTCGAGTTGACGGCGGCGGCCCTGGTACTGGCCTACCTCCCCGTCGCGCGGGAGACGCTGGTCCCCGCCCGCGGCGAGGCCGAGACCGTCGACAAACGCACCTTGTTCGGGTACACCGCTGTCGGCGGCGTGGGCTCGCTCGCCGGAGTCGGCTTCACCGCAGTCACCCCCCTGGCCGCCGGCGCCCTTGGGGGGGTCTCAGGTGCGGCCCTGGTGGGCGCCGTCCTCGCCGTTCTGGAGCCTCTCAACCTGGCGCCCCGAGTGGTCGGCCTGGTGATCCTGCCCGAGATCTCACGATCGGAGGCGATGAGCGACCGGGCCGCGTCGGCGGCGTCGTTGCGGCTCGCGACGGGGTTGGTCGCGGCGGCGGCGCTTCCCGCCTGTTCTGTGCTCCTGCTCGAGCGGGACCGGATCCTCGGCCTCGTGTTCTCCTCCGACTTCGTCGGCGGCGCCACCCTCGGCTGGTTTGTGATGGCGTTCCTGGTGTCGGTGATCGGGGCCCCGGCGGTGACCTCGCTCGCGGCCGCCCATCTGCGAACAGCGACCGTGTCCATGGCGGCGAGCCTCGTCGGCTTCGGGGCGGCGATAGCCCTCTGGGCGGCGATGGGCCCCAAGTGGGCCGTGACCGCCATCGGTTTCGGCTATTTCGTCGGGTCGGTGATCCAGGTGAGCGTCCCGATCGCGGTCGCCTGGAGGCGCTTTGAGGTGAGCTGGCTCGGCCAATGGCTGAGAATCGCCGCGGCCGCGGCTGTTGTCGGGCTCCTGGCGACCCGACCGCCTTCCATCGGCCTCGACGCCCTCGCGGTCGCCGTCGCCGGGGCGGCTCTGGCGCCGGAGCTTGGAGCCTTACTCCTCAGCCGGGGCCGCAAGGCCTAAGCCGGCGCCGAGCGCAAGCCAGTAGAAGATCGCAACGCCGGGGATGTGGAAGAGGTTGTTGGAGAAGGCCTGCACCCCGAACGCGAACAGGCCGGCGCACACGACCGCAGTGATCACCGCGGGAGGAGGCCCCCGCCTCCTCAGCAGGGCGGCTGCCGGGAGCACTGTCGCAACGAGGAAGATGGCGCCGCCGGCGACGCCGGTCTCCACGGCGGCGTGCAGGAACGAGTTGTGCGCGGTCGCTACCAGGCGGGGATGCACCGGGTCGAGCTGCGACTCCTGAGTCTCGTTCGGCCCTAAGCCGGTGTCGGGCTCGTCCCAGATGAGGTCCCAGGCTTGTCCGGCGAGCGACCAACGATCGTGTTTCTCCGAGAACCTCTCCAGAGCCGGGGTGGTGAAGAGCGGGAGCGCGATAGCGAAGATCAGAAGCGCCGCGAACCAGGCCTTTCGCACCAAGATGATGGCCATCACCGCGCCGACGACGACGGCGATGAGGCCGGCCCGCGTGTACGCGAGGACGAGCGCGTAGACCAACGCGACACACGCGGCCGCGAACGCCGGGCGCGCCAGGCGGTCCTTGCTGCGTTGGAACCACCCCGCCGCCAGGATAGAGGGGATCAACATCAGGCCGCCGAAGAAGTTCGAGGAGACGCCGAGCGTCCCGCAGATCCTCCCGGGCGTCCGGTCGTAGAGCGCCCGGTACTCGTTCCACAGCTCCAACCCAATGAGCACCGCCCGTATCTCGGACCTGACCGTCCAGTCGACCACATAGGCCCACAAGCCGAACAGGGCCTCCAACAACCCCACCACCAAGACCATGGCGAGCACAACCCGTCCCTTTCCCTCCCGGCGCGAGACAGCGATCACCGTCGCCAACGCCAATGCCACAAGAAGCCATCGGCCCAGCCCGGGCGGGAGGCTCCTCAACGGGATCTTCCGGTCAAACAGGACAATTAGCCCGTTCCACACCGCATAGACGTAGAGAGGCCACGAGGGCCACGGGAACAGCGTCTTCAGGCCCTCCGCCCTGAAGACGCTCAACCCTCCGATGATCACACCGAGGATCAAGGGCAAGTCGTCCCAGCCGACCCCGGCGAGCGTCGGCCCGAGCCTGGCGGGCACGAGCGGGGTCGCCGCCATGACCGCTATCCCGACCAATCCCCAATCGATCGACTTGATCTCGGCGGAGCGGGCGCGCTGGACAACCCACCAGACAACAGCCAGCAGCCCGACGCCGCCGACCGCCGCGCCTGCGCCGACGCTGGCCAACCCGGCCAGGGCGGCCGCCGCCCAGACGGCGAGCAGCGCATAGATCAACCGCGCCAAGAACCCGTCAAGCATCGGCCGGGCTGAGGTCTGAGCGATCACGGTCTCGCCGCTCTCATCGCCCCGCCGGCCGTCCGGTCAACGGTGGCGTCGATCAGCGCCCGGAAGCGACAGAGCGCTTCGGCGGCGACAACATCGATGTCGAAAGCCTGGGCCCGGCGCCGCGCCGAGACGGCGGTCTCGGCTCTCTCCGAGCGCGACATCTCAAGCCACCGGGCCAGAGCATCAGCCAAAGCGGCCGCGCTCTCCGGCTCGACAACCGTCCCGGAGTCGGCGTCGGGCGCCGAGGCGAGTCCCCCGACGTCGGAGACAACAACGGGGACGCCGCAGGCGAGGGCCTCGACGGCGACCTGACCCAACGCGTCTCTCCGGCTCGGGACCGCCGCGACCCAGGCGCCTCTCAGGTGGTCGGCGACATCGGGGTGATCGACCGACCCCAGCCAGCGGACTCGACTCGATATCCCGAGCGCGCTTGCCTGACTCTCAAGACGTTGACGTTCCGGGCCGTCTCCGACGACGGTGAGACGAGCTTCGTCAAGCCTCTGCACCGCGTCCAACAACACATCCGCCCCCTTGTGCGCGACGAGGTCCCCCACGAAGGCGATCCGGCCCCGCTCAGGGGCTCCGGGCTGGAAGAGCTCAAGGTCGACGCCGGGAGGCGAGACAACCACACGGATGTCCCCGAAGACGGCCTTCAGCCGATCAGCCGACGCCTGGGAGTTGGTGTGGACCTCAGCCGCTGCGCGCACAGACCTGATCGTTGGCCCCGACGGGGCGTCGACAATGTCGCTCCCATGTGCGTAGAGGACATAGGGGCGCCGCAGCGCCCCGGCAGCGACTCGCGCGATCAACGCGGTAGGCCGAAGGTAGTGGGCCTCGATCAGGTCCGGGCGCGCCATGAGCGACCTCCAGAGGACCCTGACGGCGAGCGAGGCGTACTTGAACACGTTCCTGACAAGGCCCTTCCCGGCTCGGCGACTCGCGACCACATCGACAGTCGCCCCCTGCCTCTCGTAGGCGGCCGCCCGATCCGCCACAAACACCCCGAAGTGGGGCTTCTTCGCGTTCGGCCACATGTTGGTGAGGATGAGCAGTCTCATGGGTCCGGTATCAGGCTTCGACATAAGGCGCGGGCGCCGGCCGGCGCCCTGCGGGCTTCTTGCGACGAGCCAGGTTAGCCCATCTCGGGGCGGTAACGTGGTCCGGGGATGAACAGGCGCTTCACGGCTTTCGCGCGGCCCGCCGGCGGGATCGGCCGCGGGACGCGATGACGGTCCTCACCGTGGTGGGGGCGCGGCCGCAGTTCGTCAAGCTCGCGCCGGTGAGCAAGCTGCTGCGCTCATGGTCCGAAGAGGTGCTGCTCCACACCGGGCAGCATCACGATGACAAGATGTCGAAGTCCTTCTTCTCAGAGCTCGGCCTCCCCGAGCCGGACATCAACCTGGGGGTCGGCGGGGGCACCCACGCCGAGCAGACCGCAAAGATGCTGGTCGGCGTCGAGCGCGCGATCGAGCGAGTCAAACCCGAGATGGTGATTGTCTACGGCGACACCAACTCGACCCTGGCGGGAGCGCTGGCCGCCGCCAAGGCCGGGGCGCCGGTGGCCCATGTCGAGGCCGGGATGCGCTCAGGTCGACGCGACATGGCCGAAGAGATCAACCGCATCCTCGTCGATCACGTCTCCGCCCTCCTCTTGTGCCCCACCAAGACCGCGGTGGATCTGCTGGCGGCGGAGGGAGTCGTCGAGGGAGTCCATCTCGTCGGCGATGTGATGGTGGATGCGCTGGAGTCGATTGCCCCAATGATCTCAAGAGGCAGGGCCGCCGCGGCCGGGGCGCCGAGCGGCGACTACTACGCGGCGACGCTTCACCGCGCCGAGAACGTCGATGATCCCGATCGGCTGCGCGCCGCGATGGAGCTGTTGAGGCTGGCGGAGGCGCCTGTGGTGTTCCCGATGCACCCCCGGACCCGCAAGCGTCTGCGCGACTTCGGGGTCGAGCCGCCCGCCAACGTCAAGCCGATCGACCCTCTCGGATATGTGGACATGGCGGCCGTCGCGGCCCACGCCTCCTGTCTTCTGACCGACTCGGGCGGGTTGCAGAAGGAGTCGGTGCTCCTCGGCACGAGGTGCGTCACCCTGCGCGACGAGACCGAGTGGCCGGAGACGCTTGCCGGCGGGTGGAACACGCTCGTCGGCTTGGACCGAGAGCGGCTCAGCGCCGCCCTCGTCAACAAGCCCGACGGGTCCCCTTCCGGCGCTTTCCGGCCCGGCGCGGCGAGGAGAGTCGACTCCGCCTTGCGGGCGCTGAGCGACCATGTCGCGGAGACCGAGCCCCCCGCCAGGCGACCGGGCACCGCCGATCAGCGGATATAGGTGGCGAGCGCATCCTGCACCTCGTTGGAGACAGCGGCCTTCCCGCCGAGCACCACAATCTTCTCGGGCTTCATGCGCATCAGCTCGCTCGCCGTCGCCTCGGGGATCGACAACCTCGACGTCAGGAGCAGCGGGGCCCCCTCGGCCGCCGCGGCGGCGCCGCCCGCGAGGGCGTCGGGGAAGTCGAGCCCTGTCGCCATGTAGACGACGGCGACATCGGAATCGAACGCCTCCGCTGTGACAGCGGCGCCGGTCGAGTACCGGTCCTTGCCGGCCAGGCGCATGACAGGCTCGTGTGCGTACTCGCCCAGAGCCGCCTCCACGGAGGCGGACACAACCCCCTCGCCGCCCAGGATGACAATGCGCACGGGCTTCAACCGATTCAGCTCGCGTTTGGCGGCGGTCGGAAGCGCGTCCTTCGTCGTCAACATGATCGGGCCGCCCAACTTCGAAGCGGCCGGGCCGCCCGCCAGGGCATCGGGAAAACCCTCGCCGGTGGCGACGAAGACCACAGGGACCCCCGGCTTGAAGTGGGCGGCGGAGATCGCCGCGGCGGTGGCGTATCTGTTGGCACCGGCCAGACGAGTCACGGACCCGGACGTGTACGCCGCCAACTCCGACTCGACCTGGGGTGAGATGACCCCGGCGCCACCCAAGACGAAGATCCTCTTCGGCTTGAGCCGCTTCAGCTCCCTGACCGCGGCTGCGGGGATCAACTCCCGCCTGACCAAGAGGACCGGGCCCCTCCCGCCGGCGGCGACGCCGCCGGCCAGGGCATCGGGGAATCCCTCGCCCGTGGCGATGTAGGCCGCGTCGACGCCCTCGGCAAAGGTCTCCTTGGACACAGCGGCGGCGGTGACGTACCGGTGCGAGCCCGCCACCCTCACAGGCCTGTAGCCCCCGATGACCGGCCCCGTCGGTATCCCCCTGCCCTGACCCCTCACCACGCTGACGGCCTCAACACTGCTCATGTCGTACTCGGGGTAGGAGTAGACGTAAGACACCACCACCTGGTACCTCCCATCCGACCGCAACCCGCCGGCGGGGGCAAAACGCGGGAGGTTGTAGCTGAGCACCGGACCGCCCGGGTACAGGCCGATGAACTCGCGGCTGTCCTCGTACACAACGGTCCCGCTCGGGTCGATGATCGTCGCGAGCAGAATCCCGTTGACCGCCATGTCGCCCTCCGCAACGACCTTCTGCGTGATGTCGATGCCGGCCTCGTCGACATCGACCGCACCCCAGGTCCTGGCGTCGCGGCTCACGACCGGAGGCTCCGAAGGCTCGGTCGCCCAGGCGATCGACTGCTTCAGCAACTCGAGGGCGATGTGGTGGGACCGCCTGGAGGCTTTCTGGCCGGGCTCCGGCAGGAAGTCGATTAGCGAGAAGTCGAAGTAGACAGCGCGCCCGCGCCCGTACTCGATGGCCTGAGCCGCGGTGTACCCGTCGTACTGTGAGGCGTCGACACCCTCATACGACCCCGTGCCGTACGGGATTTCGAACGCCAGGATCGAGACGGCGTTGGAGTTGTACAGCCGGACGAACTCGGCGCCCGCGCCGGTGTGGCGGTCCAGCCGGACTTCGCTGATCTCGAGGGCGGCCTTCGTCTTGGCGACAATCGGATGCGACTCGTCCTCGATGATCGAGAACCGGTCCGGTGTCGGGTCGTTGATGAGGACGTTCTGGTAGACGTCCGACAACGGCCCGTACTCCCAGACTGCGCTGTTCAACTCCCGGGCCCAGAACTGGAAGCCGCCATGATCCTCGCCCGCGCATGTCCAGCTCGACGAGAAGTCGCGGGTCTTGCGGGGATGGCTGGACCCGGTCCACGAACACCCCGGCCTCGTCAGCATGCGGGGCGAGATGAACAGTCCGATGAGAGCCCCGCCGTCGCTCACCCACTCTCGCAAGGCCAACGCGGCGGACTCATCCATCACTCTCACCAGCGGCAACAAGATCACGTCCACAGCCGCCAGCTCATCGGGATCGTCCAGGTCGCCGTCGTGGAGGACAACAACCCGGCGCCCGGCGCCGGACAACGCTTGGGCGAGCCGCGCCGGGCGGCCCGTCCCCCAACTGAGCTGCGCGAAGTTCACGAATGTCATCTCGGAGTCCACGACACCGAGCACCGGCCGGTCGTCGGGGCCCGGCGCGGGCTGGTCGGGGCCCGGCGCGGGCTGGTCGGGGCCCGGCGCGGGCTGGTCGGGGCCGGGCGCGGGCTGGTCGGGGCCGGGCGCGGGCTGATCGTCGGCGCCGGGCGCGGGCTGATCGTCGGCGCCGGGCGCGGGCTGATCGTCGGCCACCTCGGCTTGGGCGGGAAGGAGAGCGAGAAGGAGCAGGGCAACCGCTGCTCCGCCGGCAAGTGCGCGCCTCACCATCGACAGCATATGCCCGCCGAACGGCTAGCGGCTCGGCCCCTACTCCAAGTAAACGGTCAGGCCCTTCTCGACGGCCTTGGACACGACTCCCGCGCCGCCGAGAATCACGGCTCTCCGGGGACGGAGGCGGTTGAGATGCGACTTCACCGCGTCGGGGATTCGGTCGGTGCGAACAAGGAACATCGGCCCCGGCGCCTTACCCGCGATCGCCCCCCCGGTGAGGGCGTCCGGGTAGTCGGAGCCCACGGCCACATAGACGGTCTCGGTGTCGGCCGCGAACTCGGCGGCGACAGCGGCGCCCACCGCATAGCGGTCGCTGCCCCCGATCCTGGTCACGTTGGAGGTGTAGCCGCTCAAAGCGGCGAAGACACCGGGCGGGACGACGCCTTCGCCTCCGACCACGACGATCCTGGCCGGCTTCAGGCGCCGAAGCTCGCCTTTGACCGCGGTGGGGATGACTTCGGGGTGGACCAGCAGCAGCGGGGCCCCGTCGCGGACGGCGGCCGGCACGGCGACCATCGCGTCGGCGAAGCTGAGTCCCCCGGTCACATACGCCGTGCCCACCTCTCCCGCGAACACGCTCTTGGACACCTCGACGGCGGTCTCAAACCGCGTCTTCCCCCATCGCCGCTCCACGGTCGCGTTGGGAACGTGTGAGCTGAGGAGAGCGGCGACCTGCGACGAGACCACTCCCTCCCCCCCGAGCACCACGATCTTCGACGGCGAGAGCCGCCTGATCTCGTCTCGCGTGGCCCCCGGGACCGTGTCGCGGGCCACCAGCAACACCGGGGCCGACTCCACGGCGGCTGCGGACCCGCCGGCCAGGGCGTCGGGGTAGTCGAGCCCCGTAGCCACATACACGACGTCGGACCCGTTGCGGAAGACCGCTTTGGACGCCGCCGCCGCCGTGGCGTACCTGTCGGCGCCGGCGAAACGCTCGGGCAGGCTGAGGCCGCTTATCGAGTAGATGTGGTGGGAGTGGATGTCCAAACCGGCTTCGCGCAGCTTCGCCCTGAGCTCTGATCCCGCGTAGGGCGACTCGGTCACCTTCCCGCTCCTCACGCCGCTGACAACGACGACGGACGGGCTGCCAGACTCGTATCGCTCCCTGATGTGGATCGACGTGAGCGAGTCCAGGTCGAGCGCGGCCGCGATCACACCTGCGGTCGTCTTCACGCACCACCTCAGCTTCGAGACGGCGCAATCCTCCTTGGCGTAGGCGCCGCTCCAGGGGTCGGGGCGAGTCGTCAGGTAGGGGTAGAGCTCCTGGTCGGAGCGCCAGACGTCGGACACGTTCTCGGTGGCGCCCCCGGAGTTGGAGAAGTAGAAGGTCTGCGCCAACAGGTTGCTGCCCGCCGGGTGGACCACCACCTCGCCCGCTGTGTCTTCAACCGCCCCTCGCCAGGCGGCGCCGTGAGTCGCGTCGCCCTCGTTGAGGCCGTGCCAACCTCGATAGACCTGATCGGAGGTGCTCCACAACAGGTGACAGCTGCAATCGGGCCGCAAACCGCCGTTCAGGGCGTACTTGACTGTGCGAGCGGCCGCGAAATACGCCGCGTAGGTGCGGGCCGCGACGACCTGGGCCCGGAGCGCTTGGCCGTGCCAAGAGACCGGCATCTCGCCGATCCCGAGGAGGTAATCCTCGATTCCCAACTCCACGGTCACATGAAGCCCGGCGGCCCCGCACTGGTACATGGGGTCGAGCTGATCGCATTGCCCGCGGAAGCGGACGCGACCGCGAGCGAAGGTCCTTCCCAGAGCCGGGAAGGCGACTCGCACCTCCGGTTGGTTGTCCCACTCGAGCGATATGTCACAGCCCCCGGGCCCATACACCCGAGCGGCGCTCCTGGTGAGCGTGCAACCCGCCGCGCTGTGAGCGACGGCCCAAGCCTCTCCCGGCGTTGCCGTGTGCGAGCACGCGCCCGCCTCCTCGCCCGGCAAGCAGACCTCAACATCGCCGTTGGCCGCAGAGAAGCTCACGGAGGGGAAGGCCTCGTTGATCCCGACCTTCAGCTCCGCCGGCGGCGCCACCGCGGCGCCGGCCAAGGCGCCCAACCCCGTGCCGACGTAGAAGTAGCTGAGGATGTCGGCGTAGGAGGACCCCTCGTCGGCCATTCCCCTCGCGCCGTACTGGGGCATCCCCACGCCGTGTCCCCAGCCTCCTCCCATTACGGTCACCTCCGTGTCCGGGGAGGCCGCCCCAACGGGCGTCGCCGCGGCGAGAGCCAACGTGGCGGCGAGGACGGCTCGTCCAGCCCACCGCCGCATGACCGACCGGCGCCTCGTCACGACCAATCGACCGACCCGCTCGTGGGGACAAGCGCGATCCAGTACCTGCCGGGAGGAATCGCCAGCGGATCGCCGGATGCCGTCACGAGCTCGATGACGTCGGCTGTGGTCTGCCGCTGCCAGGTTCCCTCGGCGACCTTGCCCTGGGCGAAGACCAACGCCTCCCCCGAGCCGACGGTCTCGCTGGCGGGGACCGACTTGCCGCCCGACGGTCTTCGAGGGCGCGCCCTGTATTGGCTGACCCTCAACACCACGACACCGTCGAAGGTGATCGCGCCCTCTTCCTCCTCCTCCTTGTCGATGAGCACGTCGGGATCGTCGCCGATGGACCGCTCATAGGCCGAGCCGTCCCAGGTCCAGGTTGGGCCGGGCCAGTCGCTGAAGGTCATGGTCACCTCCTTCGCCGGCTCGGCGTCGTCCGGCAAGGCGCCGTAGGCCCAGAGAGCCGGGGGCGGATCGTCTGCGATGTCGTTCTCGTCGGCGCCCTCGCGAACGAGGTTGGTGTCGACATAGAGGTTGTGCGGCGCCCACCTCGACTCGATCCGGAAAGCCTTGCTCGCTCCCTCGCCCAGCATCTCCACACCTTCGGAGGCGATGTGGCGACGCACCCAATTGGAGGCGCCTGAGATGGCGAAAGCGCCGCCGAGAGGCTTCATGATCGTCGCGTCCGTCGGGCGAGCCGATCTCATCGGGCCGAGGTAATCGACGTCTGAAGTTTGGAACACGGCCAAGAAGCGGGTCAGACCGCCTTCGACGAGGACCTCGTAGACCGCCTCAGCGGCGTTGAGGCCCGACTGAGGGCGCGCATCGGGGAAGTTGTCGATCTTGACTCCGATCACCCTCCGGTTGAGCTGCGCCTCGTCTTCGATCGGGAGACCTGTGAGCGGCGTCGTGGGCCCTGTGTAAATCGTGGTGGTCGTTGTGGTCGGCGGCGTGGTGGTCGATGTGACGGGGTTTGGCTCAGTCGTGTCGGCGGCGACGGGCTCGGGATCGCCCGAGGCGAGGGCGAGCGCCAAGGCGCCGCTCCCCAAGACGACCACCACTGCGACCGCGATGAGGACGCGAGGAGGCCGAAAGCGTCTGAGCAAAGGCCGGATGGGCTCGAATATGGGCAGGAGGCGCCTGAGCATGAGGGGCGATCGTAACGGCGCCCCGCCGCAACTCAGGGCGATCCCCGAGCGAGGGCCCCTCCGTCGGCGGGCCGCCGGTCAATCGGGAGCTCAGAGAACCGCGACGATCACGCCGACCGAGGCGGCAACGACCACGAAGAGACCGGCCAGGAGTGTGTGGAGCAGACGGTCCATCCGCCGGTTGACCTCACTGAGGCCGTCCTCGACCCGTTCGAAACGCTGTCGAGTCTCCGATCTCAACGAGGCGAGATCGGCCCTCACGCCCGCAAGATCGGTCTTCATGTCCGCAAGATCGGCCCTCATGTCCGCGAGGTCGGCCTTCATGGCGTCCCGCCACTCGGCAGTGTCGGCTTGTGTGGCGACCCTCAGGTCCGCGAGGTCGGCCTTGGTGGCGACGTCAGAGGGGTCGTGTCCGAGACTGTGGGTCATCAGAGCACCGCGATGATCACGCCGACCGAAGCGGCAACGACCACGAAAAGGCCGGCCAAGAGGGTGTGGAGCAGACCGTCCATCCGCCGGTTGATCGCTCGAGTCTCCGATTTGACCCCGGCGATGTCGGCCCTCATGGTGTCCCGCCACTCCTTCATGTCAACCCTCAAGTCGGCCCTCAGGTCCGCGAGGTCGGCTTTGGTGGCCACGTCGGAGAGGTCGTATCCGAGACTGTGGGTCATCGGCGCCTCCGCGGGGCCGGGGTCGAGAGCGCGGGCAGGTCAGGTGCGCAGGCATGGGCGAACTCAGCCATGAAGGCAATTGTACCGGGGCCGAAGGCCCGCTTCAATCCCCCCGATAGTCGCCGATCATCGCCGGAATCGCCTCCCGGCTCTCCTTGGCGTGATAACTCGACCGCACCAACGGACCCGCCTGCACATGCGGGATCCCGAGCCGCTCCCCGAACGCCTTGTACTCGGCGAACTCGTCGGGATGGACGAACCGGTGGATCGGGCGGCGCCCCACCGACGGCCGCAGGTACTGGCCGATGGTGACGATGTCGACCCCGATCGCAGCCATGTCGGCCAGCATCGCCAACACCTCCTCGCAGCTCTCCCCCATCCCCACGATCAACCCGGACTTGATCAGGCCTCCGCGGGACATCTGCTTGGCGCGCCACAACAACGCCAGCGAGCGACCGAGGCTCGCCGAGGTCCTGATGTCCCTCTGGAGTCTCAGCACCGTCTCGATGTTGTGGTTGAGCACGTCCGGGCGGGTGCTCATCACCGTCCGCAACGCCTCCCGATCACCTTTGAAGTCTCCGATCAGCGCCTCCATCGTCGTGCCCGGGTTGCGTCGTCTCGACTCCCTGAGGGCGGCGGCGAAGATCGCAGCACCCCCGTCAGAAAGGTCGTCGCGGCACACCGAGGTGACGACTGCGTGCCGCAAGCCCATCTTCTCGATCGCCTCGGCGACGCGGAAGGGTTCGAGAACATCGAGCTCGGTCGGCTTGCCTGTGGTCACATCGCAGAACGAGCACGCTCGAGTGCACACATCGCCGAGGATCATGAACGCGGCGACGCCGCCGCCGAAACACTCGAAGATGTTGGGGCAACCCGCCTCCTCGCAGACCGTGTGGAGGTCGAGACCGCGCATCATCTCCTTCAACTCGCGGTAGTCGCCGTCGAAGCGGGCGGCGACCCTCACCCAGGCGGGGCGCGCAGGCTCGGCGGGCGGCGCCTCCCGGGTGAAGGCGGCGCCCTCCGCCATGCGATCAACCTCAAACGACGCCGCCTTGCCCCGGCCGGCCGCGAAAGCGGCGAGCTGGGTCTCGGCTTCGGGATACCCGAACACATCCTCGAAGTGCGGCGTCAACGCCTCGACAGCCTCCTCCAGCGTCACCTTCCGACCCGTCAGAGCCGAGAGGTCGGTCACGGGGCGATCGGATATCCCGCAAGGGCGCATCATCTCGAAGTAGCCCATGTCGGGCGCCACGTTGAGGGCGAAGCCGTGCATCGTCGTCTGTCGAGAGACCCGCACGCCGATGGCGGCGACCTTTCCCTTCTCGGTCCAGACGCCGGTGTATCCCGCCTCGGCCCAGGCCGCAACACCGAAGTCGGCCAGCACCCGGATCAGGGTCTCCTCGAGACGACGCACATGGGGGACGACCCGCTTGGGGTCGTCCAAGGAGATGATCGGGTAGCCGACGAGCTGGCCCGGGCCGTGGAACGTGATGTCTCCGCCGCGGTCGACGCGATGCACCTCGGCGCCTCGCTCGCGGGCGGCGGCGGGCGACACGAGGAGATTGGAGGCGTCGCCGTTGCGGCCGACCGTGAACACCGGGGGGTGCTCGACCAGAAGCAGGTAGTCGTCGGCCGTGCGCCCCTCGACCTTGCCCTCATGGAAGGCTCGTTGCAGGTCCCAAGCCTCTTCATAGGGGAGACGACCGAACCAGCGCGTCCGCAGGAGCGTCACGCCAACTCCTGCTCCCAGTCCCAGGTCTCCAAACTCTCCTTGACCCGCCTGAGGAACAGCACGGCGGTTGACCCGTCGAACGCGCGGTGGTCCCAGGTCAGGCCCAAGTAGCCGATGCTGCGGATGGCGATCATGTCCTGACCGTCCGCCGCCGTGACGACGGCGGGCCTCTTGGTGACCGCATCGGTCGAGAGAACCGCCACATTCGGCAAGTTGATGATCGGCGCCGACATGAACGACCCGAACGGGCCCGGGTTGGTGATTGTGAACGTCGAGCCGACGATGTCGTCGATCTCCAAGCTCCCGTCGCGGGCGCGGGCGGCCAGGCGCCTCACCTCCCTCGCGATCGCCACGAGCCGCAAACCGTCGGCGCCTCGCAACGTGGCGACCACGAGCCCGCCCTGGTTGAGATCGACGGCGATGCCCAAGTCGACGCTCTTGTGGTACATGGCCGTGCCGGCCTCCATGTCGAGAGAGCTGTTGACCACCGGGAACTCCTTGAGGGCGTCGATCGTCGCCCTCGAGATGAACGGCAGGTAGGTGAGCGAGAAGCCCTCGTCGGCTTTGAACTGGGCCTTGTGGGCCCCGCGGGCGCGCTCGACGGCGGTGTAGTCGACTTCGACGCAGGTCCACACATGGGCGGCGGTCCGCTTCGACTCGACCATGTTCTCGGCGATGGCGGCCCTGACCCGGCCGAGCGACAGCTCGTCGGCGCCTGCTCCCGGTGCGCGGGCCGTCTCGGGCCTCATCGCAGGGGCCGGCTCGGAGGCGGCCGCCTCGACCGCCGCCGCCCGCCGCTCGATGTGGTCCTCGACATCGCCCCGGGTGACCCGGCCGCCCCGGCCGGTCCCCGCGACCTGGGCGACATCGACCTCGTGCTCCCGGATCAGCCGCCTGACGACGGGCGACAGCAGGTTGGGGGCCGCTTCGGGGGAAGGCTCAGCGAAGAAGGCCTCCACCTCCGCCTCGCTGGGCGATCCCGAGTCGGGCTCGGCCCCAGAAGGAGCGTCCTCGGCCGGCGGAGCGTCTTCGGCAAGCGGGGCATCCTCGGCCGACGCGGCAGCCTCGGCGGGCGGGGCGTCCTCGGCAAGCGGAGCGTCTTCGGCAAGCGGGACATCCTCGGCCGACGCGGCAGCCTCGGCGGGCGGGGCGTCCTCGACAGGCCACTCAAGCGGCGCCGACTGCGGTTGCTCAGCCGCCTCGCCGATCACGACGAGGCCTGCGCCGACCTCGGCCGTCTCCCCGTCCGGGACGAGGATCTCGAGGATGGTCCCCGACACCGGCGAAGGGACCTCGGTGTCGACCTTGTCCGTCGAGATCTCAACGAGAACCTCATCTTCGGCGATTGTCTCCCCGACCCGCTTCGCCCAACGCAGGACGGTCCCCTCGGTGACCGTCTCTCCCAGTTGCGGCATCGATACCGTCGTGGCCATCTTCTCTCCTCTCAGTGCAGGCTCATGCCGGCGGCGGACATCAGCGCCTCGCCGACCGCCTCGGACAGCGTGGGATGGGCGTGGATGAACGCCGCCGCCTCGGACGGGAGAGCCTCCCACCCGACCGCGTACATCAACTCGTGGATCAACTCGCCGGCTGCGGGCCCGACGACGCCGGCGCCGATGATCGGGCCGTCTCTTGCCGAGATCACCTTCACCGCTCCCTTGTCCCGGCCCATGATGATCGCCCGGCCGATCCCGTTGAACGTGTGTTGGGCCGTCTCCGTCTCGATCCCGCGCGCCTCGGCCTCGGCGAGCGTGACCCCCACCTCGGCCATCTCCGGGTGAGTGTATGTGACCCTCGGGACGGCGCCGTAGTCGACCGGCCGAGCTTCGCCCGTCGCGATGTGGGTCACGGCGGCTATCCCCTCGGCGAACGCGACGTGGGCCAACTGGGCGGTCCCGGCGACGATGTCGCCGACCGCGTACAACCCCGGCTCGGCCGTCTGCATCGTGTCGAAGTCGACCTTGACGAAACCCCGATCCGTCTCCGCTCCGACAGTCTCCAAGCCCACGCCTTCGGTGTTGGGGCTGCGCCCGACGGCGACCAAGACCGCGTCGACCTCGACCCTCTCCTCCCCCACCGGGACGACCACCCCGTCGGGGACCGTCTCGGCGGGGCCCACACCCGCCCCCAGGTGGAACTTGACTCCGCGCCGCTGGAGCTGCCTCTGCAGCGTCTTGGCGATCTCAGGGTCGGCGCCGGGGACGATCTGGCTCATCACCTCAAAGACATGGACCTCGCTCCCCGCGTCGATCAGGAATGAAGCGAACTCGCACCCGACGGCCCCGCCCCCCACGATGCCGACGCGTCGGGGCCGCTCCCGCCAGTCGAGCGCATTATCGGACGTGACGATGCGCTCCCCGTCGACGTCGTAACCTTGGAGTGCGCCGGCCCGCGATCCGGTGGCCAAGATCACGTTGGCGCCCTCGATCAGCCTCGAGCCCTCGTCGAGGCTCACCTCCACCTTGCCCGGCCCGGCCAACGACCCGACCCCCTTGACCACTTCGACGCCGCGGGCTTTCAGAAGCCCGCGCAGGCCGCGGACCAGGCCCTCCACAACCCGGTCCTTGCGTGCGAGAGCGGCAGGCCAGTCGATCTCGGGCTGAGAGGAGACGACGCCCAGCTCCGCGGAATGGGCGACGGTGCGGAACACCTCCGCGACGTGGAGCCAGTGCTTCATCGGGATGCATCCCCGAATCAGGCATGTGCCGCCGGGGTGATCCTTCTCCACGAGCGCCGTCGACAACCCGTGGTTGTGGGCGTAGAGGGCGGCCGCGTAGCCGCCCGGGCCTCCTCCGACGATCACGATGTCGACCAATTCCGACCCTTTCTCTCGGGACCTCGCCCCGCTCATGTGCCCGCGCCCGTTAGGCTCGCCGCCGCATGCAAACCCGCCGGCTGCTCATCGCATCCGCCGCGCTCGCCGTGACGATCCTCGTCGCCGCAGGCGCCTGGCTGCTCATCTTGTTGACCTGAGCCTCACTCGCCGTCGGCCTCTTCGATGCCCGTCTCCACCTCTGCCGAGCAGTTGGGGCATATGACCTTGGTCGCCGGGCCGATGATGAACGTGAACTCGCACTCCGGGCAGGCGATCTTCGGCATCGGCTCGTCGGGGGGAGGCGGAGGGGGCGGGGACGACGGCGGGCGCCCGCCTGGCCCGGGCGCTCCGGGCGCGGGCGCTCCGGGCCCCGCCGGGTAGCCGGCTGCCGTCTGGGCGCCTGCGGCCCCCTTGTCGCGAACTACGTTGACCGAGCCGCAGACGGGGCAGGCGAACCGCCCTGCGCCGGGCGCGTCAAACTGTGTGCGGCAAGCGCCGCAACGGACTCTCATTCGCTCTCTCCCAGGTCGACGGGCTCTCCAACCGCCCCTATCGCCGCCAGGTAACCGGACTCGAGACGGAGCACTTCCTCGATGTCGGCGTGAGAGTAGGCCGCTCCGTGCCTGGCCTCGATCTCGGAGGCGATGTAGTTGATCGACGCCTCATGGCCGCCGGCGACGGTCACAACCGGGTTCCTCCTGTCCGCCTGCGCCAAACCCTGAAGGTAGAAGACCTCATACTCGAGGATGCGCTTGACGTCGCGCCGGGCCAGCGGCGACTCCGGTCCCAGCCGCTCGTGCACATGTCTGATCGCATCATCGAGAACATAGCTGCGCTGATCGCGGACGGCGCCGCTCCTGGCGCTCTGCCACACGATCAGGCCGACTATCAGCAGCAGGGCCCCGGCGAGCAGGGCGACGAGGCCGACCACGGGCGCCGAAGACACCGGCCCAACGTAGCTCAAAGCCCCGACAGACCGCTAGAACGCCTCCACAGGGAGGTCCATCAAGGCGCCGTCCTCGTCGGCGGCGGCCTCGCGCCGGGCGGCGACCTTCGGGGCGACATCGTCGAGGAACCAACGCGCCGCCGCCGTCTTGCCCTGGTAGAACGGGTCGTCGTCGGCCTTGCGGACCGCTATCTCGGCCTGGCGCAGCAGCAGCCACGAGATGACGGTCTCCGACAACGACTCGAGCAGGCCGTTGGCTTGCAGCCCGACCTTGTAGATCTCGCCTCGGTCGCCTTGGAGCGAGCCCATCGAGTACTCGACCAACGAGCCGAGCTGGGACTGGGCGTCGTCGAGCACCCGGGCAAGCTTCTCCCTCTCGGCGGCGAGCGGGTCGTCGGCGGGCCCGCCCTTGACGAACTCGACGATCTCAGCGGCCAGGGCGGCGAGGGCGGCGCCCTGGTCGCGGGCGATCTTCCTGAAGAAGAGGTCGAGGGCCTGGATGCCGGTGGTGCCCTCGTAGATGGTGTCGATCTTGGCGTCCCTGATGTACTGCTCGATCGGGTAGTCCTGCGTGTACCCGGCGCCGCCGAAGACTTGGAGCGACGAGGCGAGCAGCTCGTAGGCCCGCTCCGACGCGTAACCCTTGACCATCGGGAGCAGCAGGTCGTTGCGCCGTCGCCACATGTCGTCGTCATGGCGGATGACCTGATCCTGGGCCCATGCGGCGTAGAGCACGAGCGCCCGCAACCCCTCGGCGCACGCCTTCTGCTCCATGAGCATCCTGCGCACGTCGGGGTGCTCGATGATCCGCGCTCGCGGCGCCGTCTTGTCGGCGACCTTCGCCAGGTCGGCGCCCTGGGCCCGCTCCTGGGCGTATCGGAGGGCGTTGAGGTACCCGGTGCTGAGGGTCCCCATCGCCTTGGCGCCGATCATCATCCGGGCGTCCTCGATTACCCGGAACATCTGCCGGATGCCGTCGTGCCTGCCGCCGACGAGGTGGCCCACGGCGGGGTCGTCAAGCCCGAAGGCCATCTCGCAGGTGGTCGATCCCTTGATCCCCATCTTCTTCTCGAGGTTGACGGCGTAGACGCCGTTGCGGGCACCCAGAGACCCGTCCTCGTTGATCAGGAACTTGGGCACGACGAACAGCGACAAGCCCTTGGTCCCCGGCCCGGCCCCCTCGGGGCGGGCGAGGGTCAGGTGGATGATGTTCTCGTTGGCGTTGTGCTCGCCGCCCGTGATGAAACGCTTCACGCCTTCGATGTGCCAGGTCCCGTCGGGTTGCTCCACGGCCTTGGCGGTCCCGGCGCCGACGTCGGAGCCGGCGTCGGGCTCGGTGAGGACCATCGTGCCGCCCCAGTCCCTGTCGATCCACAGCCGAGCCAGCTCCCTCTGCTCGTCGGTGCCCTCCTCATAGAGGACTCGGGCGAACAGGGCGCCGCCTGCGTAGAACTGGGCGGGTGTGTTGGCGGCGAGGAGCATCTCGGCCATGGACCACCTGACGGTCGGCGGGACGGGATGGCCGCCCATCCCGCGGGGGAGGCCGACGCGATCCCATCCCCCGTCCCGATACGCTCGAACGCTCCTCAACACGGGCTCGGGCAGCTTCACCTCGCCGTCGACCAGCTCCAAGGCGATTCGGTCCTGATCGACGTACGACGCGGCGTACTCCTCCCTGGCGACGCGCTCAATCTCGACGAGGATGTCGTCGGCGGTCTCCTGGTCCAGGTCGGCCCACTCGCCTTCGCCGAGGTAGTCCTGAACCCGGTGCAGCTCGAAGAGGTTGAAGCGGATGTCGCGGAGGTTGGATATGTAGTGGCTCACCCCGAAATAGTATCAACGCCGTGACCGACACCGCTCCCCTCCTCAAGATCGAGAACCTGCGCGCCTCAGCGGGCGGGACTGAGATCCTCAAAGGCGTCGACCTGACCGTCGGCCGCGGCGAGATCCACGCCCTCATGGGCCCCAACGGGTCGGGCAAGTCCACACTGGCGTCGGTCGTCATGGGCGACCCGCAATACGAAGTCGACGGTGGGCGCATCCTGTTCAAGGGCGAGGACGTCACCGAGGCGGCGCCGACCGATCGCGGCGCCGCCGGCATGTTCCTTGCGTTCCAACACCCCCAGGCGATACCGGGGGTCTCCGTCACTCAGTTCCTTCGCCAAGCTCTCTCCAACCGCACCGGCGCCGACCTCACCGCCCTCGAGCTGCGCCTCAAGATCATGGACGCGATGAGAGAGCTGGGCATGGAGCCCTCGCTCGCCGACCGCTACCTCAACGAAGGTTTCTCCGGCGGCGAGAGGAAACGCAACGAGGTCCTCCAGATGGCCGTCCTGGCGCCGGAGCTGGCGATCATGGACGAGACCGACTCCGGGCTCGACATCGACGCGCTCGGCGCCGTCGCCGACGGGGTGCGCAAGCTTCAGAGCCCAGACCGCGGGTTCCTTATCATCACCCACTACCAACGGCTCCTCGACCACATCACCCCCCATCGCGTGCACGTCCTCCTTGACGGCCGCGTCGCGGAGAGCGGCGGCCCCGAGCTCGCCGCCAGGCTGGAGGAAGAGGGATACGGGGCGGCCCGCGCCGCGACCGCCTCCTTGTGACCGACTTCTCCGCCGTCAAGGCCGACTTCCCCGTGCTCGACAGCGGGGTCCGTTTCCTCGACTCGGGCGCCTCCTCGCAAAAGCCGATCCCCGTCATCGAGGCCATGGACCGCTTCACCCGCACCTCCTACGCCAACGTCCACCGCGGGGCCTACAAGCTGTCGATCGAGTCGACCGAGGCCTACGAGGCGGCTCGCCGCCGGGTGGCGGAGTTCATCGGCGCCGACGACGAGCGGGAGGTGGTCTTCACCAAAGGGACGACCTCGGCGTTGAACACGGTCGCGATCGGATGGGGCCTGGCCAACCTCACGGAGGGCGACCGCATCCTCACGACGGAGATGGAGCACCACGCCAACCTCGTGCCGTGGCAGACGGCGGCCAAGAGGACCGGCGCCGTCTTGGACCATGTCTCGATCACCGACGAGGGGCGGCTCAACATGGCCGAGCTCGAGTCGAAGCTCGGGCCTGATGTCAAGGTCGTGGCGGTCACTGCGATGTCGAACGTCCTGGGGACGATCCCCGACGTGGCTCGAATCGCTCGGCTCGCCCGCCGGAGCGGGGCGAGGGTCGCGGTCGACGCGGCCCAATTGGCGCCGCACGCCGGGATAGACGTCGAGGAATTGGGCGCCGATTTCGTCGCCTTCTCGTCGCACAAGATGTTGGGGCCGACCGGCATCGGCGTCTTGTGGGGGCGGATGGCGGCCTTGGAGGAGACGGAGCCGTTCGAGGGGGGCGGCGAGATGATCGCCGACGTCACGCTTCACGACGCCACCTGGGCCCCGATCCCCCACCGCTTCGAGGCGGGCACCCCGCCGATCATCGAGGCCGTCGGCTTGCACGCCGCCGTCGACTACCTCGACTCGATCGGGATGGACGAGGTCTTCGCCCACGACTTGGAGCTGACCGCCGTCGCCCTGGAGGGGCTCAAAGACGTGCCGGGCGCCGTCGTCTGGGGGCCGAGCGCCGTCGAGGCCCGGGGCGGGGTGGTGTCGTTCACGATGGACGGCGCCCACCCCCACGACTTGGCCACGATCCTCGACGAGCAGAACGTGGCGATCCGCGCCGGCCACCATTGCGCGAAGCCGCTGATGCGCCGTCTGGGGGTGTCCGCCACCGCTCGCGCCAGCTTCTACGTCTACAACGAGGAGGCGGACATCGAGGCTCTGGTCGCGGGGCTGCGGAGAGCCTCAGAGTTGTTCGGGATCGTCTGATGGCGCTTGAGGATCTCTATCGCGAGGTCATCCTCGACCACTACCGCAACCCCCGGAACAAAGGGCGCCTCGACGACCCCAAGGCGACCGCCGACGGCGTCAACCCGTTGTGCGGCGACGAGATCAGCATCGACCTCAAGCTCGAAGGCGACCGGGTGTCCGCGGTGGCGATCGACGGTCAGGGCTGCTCGATCAGCCAAGCTTCGGCGTCGATGATGTCCGAGGCGGTCAAAGGCAGGACCCTCGACGAGATAGCCGATCTGGCGGCCGGGTTCCGGCGGATGATGTCGCTGGACGAGGCCGACGGCCCCGACCTCGACCCGGACCGCCCCGGCGCCGTCCTCGGCGACATCGAGGCCCTCCAAGGCGTCCGCCGGTACCCCGTGCGGATCAAGTGCGCCGGTCTCGGCTGGAACACTTTGCTCGAGGCCCTGAGCTCTCTGAGGCCCTGAGCCCGACGATCAGGCGCCGCTCGCCTCCCCGAGGGCTTCCTCGGCCTCCTCGAGGGCTTCCTCCGCCTCATCGCAGCAGTCTCCCGAAGGCCTGCCGCCGATGTGCCGGGCCAGCACGATGGTGTGATGGATCTCGTCGTGAGTGGCGCCCGCCTCCATCGCGTCCTCGACGTGGTGCTCGATGCAGCCGTCGCACCCCAGCGTCCCGGCGATGCCCAACGTCAGCAGGGCGTCCTTCTTGGTCATGGCGGCCATCTCTGCCTACCTCCGACACCTATTGAGCCTACTCCTCCTCCACGGCGGAGCGCGAAGGGCCGACGAACACGGGGATGGCGCAACCGCGAACGAGACGATTGGCCACCGAGCCGAAGAGCGTCTTCGACGCCCCGCGGCCCCGGGCGCCGACGACGATCATCTCCATGCCCGTGGTCCGGGCGAACTCGGCCAACGCCTTGTCGGGCCGCCCGAACAGGACCATCCTGTCGACCGGGTCGTAGAGGACCTTGTCGGCGACGCCGTCGAGCATCCGCCGCGCCTCTTCTTGGATCTCCTGACCGGTCACCGAGTCCTTGGAGTCGTAGTCTACGACCGTGGCGATCGTCACACTCGACACCCGGCCGCCGAACATGGCGACGGCGGAGTCGATGGCGTTGATCGAGTCGGCCGAGCCGTCGACCCCGGCCAGCAGGTCGAACCCCTGGCGAGGAGGCGTCGGGGCGCCTTTGGACAACCCGCCTGTCGAGCTGTGATAACGAGCGCGCTCGACGGCCAGAGGCGCCGCAAGCGGCCCGAGGGCCACGCCGAGCGCCAACCAGACGTAGAAGTCGTGCCCGCGGCGGCGCATCAGGAATGCGACTATCACGCCGATAGCCGCCCAAGCCGCCGCTATGAGGATCAGGGTGTTTCCTGTTGTCATGGGTCTCCCCGCAGCTCTGGTCGCCAGTAAACTACACACTCAGGCGGCGAGAGTCGAGAGCGGCGCCCCCCTCCCGCAGCGGGCCCACCCCATGAGCTTCAAACCCGACAACAACACCGGCGCGGCCCAGTCCGTCACCGCCGCCTCGCAGCGAGCAGGTTGGCACGCGCTCTCGGTCTCGCAGACGGTCGCCGAGTTGGGGACCGACGCCGACCGCGGGCTGGGCGCCGAGGAGGCCGAGCGCCGCCTTGAGGAGCACGGCCCCAACCAACTCGCCCAGGACCGACGATGGTCGAAGGCGAAGCGACTCGGCGCGCAGTTCAACGACGCCCTGATCTGGCTGCTCCTAGCCGCCGCGGCGGTGAGCGCTCTTGTCCTAGGCGCCTGGTTCGACGCCTCCGCCATCGCCGCGATCGTGATCCTCAACGCCGCCATCGGGTACGCACAGGAGTCGAAGGCCGACCGCGCCCTCGCCGGCCTGCGCGACCTTGAGGCGCCGGAGGCGACGATTGTCCGCGGAGGCGGAACCTCGAAGATCGACGCGAGGGCGCTTGTCCCCGGCGACCTGATCCACATCGAGGCCGGCGACCAGATCCCCGCCGACGCCCGCCTGGTCCAGACGGCTCGGCTTGTGGCCAACGAGGCGGCTCTCACCGGCGAGTCGATACCCGTGAGCAAGACGACGACCCCGGTCGGCCCGGAGGCCGGCGTCGGCGACCGCAAGTCGATGGTCTGGGCCGGTACCACAGCGGTGTCGGGACGAGGCCGCGCCGTCGTGACGGGCACGGGCGCGGGCACCGAGATGGGCCGGATCGCGGCGCTGTTCGGCGACGAGCAGCCGATCACCCCCCTCCAGGTCGAGCTTGGCCGAGTCGGCCGTCGCCTCGGGGTGATCGCGGTGTCAGCCGCGGCCCTCATCTTCGGGGCGGGCCTGATCAGGTCCTTCCCCGTCGAGACCATGGCGCTGACGGCGGTCGCCCTCGCCGTGGCCGCGATCCCCGAGGGCCTCCCGGCCGTGGTCACGGTGAGCCTGGCCGGCGGGTTGCAGCGGATGGCTCAACGCAACGCCGTGGTACGTCGCCTGCCCGCGGTGGAGACCCTCGGCGCAGTCGACGTCATATGCACCGACAAGACCGGGACTCTCACAGCGGAGGAGCTGAAGGTCGGCGCGGTGGCCCTGCCCGACGGGCGCGAGGGTCCCGAGTTGCTCGAGACCGACCATCGCGCCGCGCGCTCGCTGGCCGCGACCGCCGCGCTCTGCAACGACGCCTACCGGTCGACCGAGGGCCTCGACGGGGACCCGACCGAGACAGCGCTGCTGAAGGCGCTCGAGGGGGCCGGGATCGACTTCGACGAGGTGCGCGAGGCCCATGAGCGGGTCGACGAGGCCGCCTTCGACGGCGGCAGAAAGGCCATGTCCACCCTTCACGCCGAGGGAGACGGCTATGTCCTGCGCGTGAAGGGAGCCCCGGAGACGCTGCTGGAGAAGTCGACCGCGATGGCCGCCGCCGACGGCGACCGCCCGTTGACCGACGGCGAGCGGCGGCGACTGCTTGAGAAGGCCGAGCAGTTGGCGGCGTCGGGGATGCGCACTCTCGCCTTCGCCTCCAGGGCGCTCGAGTCGCGTCCCGAGAACCCGATCGACGAGGAGCGCGATCTCAGATTCGACGGGATGGTGGGCCTCAACGAGCGGGTTCGGGCGGAAGCGCCCGACGCGATCCGGCGCGCGGCCGAGGCGGGCGTGACCACGGTGATGGTCACCGGGGATCACCTGACCACCGCGGCTGCCGTCGGCGAGGCGGTCGGGCTCGAGCCCGGGGAGAAGATGAGCGGACGCGACCTGTCCGCCGTCGGCGCCGACGAGCTCGCCCGATCAATCCGCGGCTATCGGGTGTTCGCCAGGGTCGACCCGGCGGACAAAGTCAAGATCATCGAAGCCTGGAAGGAGGCCGGGGCGACCGTCGCCATGACCGGCGACGGGGTCAACGACGCCCCCGCCCTGCACCGGGCGGACATCGGTGTGGCGATGGGCTCGGGCACGGACGTGGCCCGCGAATCGGCGGCGATGGTGCTCGCCGACGACAACTACGCCACCATCGTCTCCGCGATCGCCGAGGGCCGCCGTCTCTTCAGCAACCTCCGCAACGTGGTGCACTACCTGCTGTCGGCCAACGCCTCGGAGGTGATCTACGTCTTGGCCGGGTTCCTAATCTTCGGGCACCTCGGGGAGCCGATCCTCGCCATCCAGCTTCTCTGGATCAACCTCATGTCCGACGCCCTGCCGGCCATCGCCCTCGGGGCGGGCGCCGAGGCTCGCGACCTGATGAAGGACAGGCCGGGCGAGGGCCGTAACGTCCTCAGCGCCCGCAACCTGACGGTGCTCCTGGGCCAAGGGACGATCCTGGCGTCGGCCGCGGTGGCGGCGATGCTTATCGGGGCCCACGCATTGAGCCTCGACCCGGAGGCGGTGCGGACGATGGTGTTCTCGACCCTGGTCTTCTCCCAGTTGCTCCACTCGCTGAGTGTGCGCGCCGGATCGGGGCCGATTCGCCGGCCGGGAAGGTTCCTGGCCGGCTCGATCCTGGGGTCGGCGGCCATGCAGTTCGTCATCGTCTACTCGCCGATCGGCGCGAGGATCTTCCACACACAACCGCTGGGGGCCGACGCCATGATGTGGGCGGTGGCCGCCTCGGCGGCCTCGATGGCCGCGGTGAGAGCGCTCAACGTGACCCTGGGCAGGCTGAGGGCCAAGCCCCTGCCGGAGGTCAAGCCTTGAACGAGGTCAGCGCCCTTGACGCGGTGGTGGCCGCGGCGGTAGTGGCCGCCGGGTTCACAGTCTCGGTGATGGCCAGCCGGCGAGCGGTGTCCAACACGGCCGAGTTGGCCGCCGGCTCGGGCATCCCCCCCTTCGTCGTCGGGTTCACGCTGCTGGCCTTGGGCACCGACCTCCCCGAGATCGCCAACTCCATCGTCTCGGCGCTGGCCGGCGAAGGCGACCTGAACGTCGGCGACTCGGTGGGGTCGGCGATGACTCAGTCGACGTTGGTCCTCGGCCTGCTCCCGCTGATCGGCGGGGCGGTGATGATCTCCAAGCCTCGCGTCATGCGGATCGGCGTGGCGACGGTCCTTGCCCTGCTGCTCGGAGCGGCTCTGATGGCGGACGGGGACGTGAGCCGGGTCGACGCGATCATCCTCATCGCCGCCTGGGCGGCCAGCGCCGTCGTGACGTGGGGACCGCCCCCCGAGGAGGCGCAGATGGAGCTGTCGCTCGAGACGAGCGAGAAGCTGAAGAAGACCCTTCAGGCGCTTGTCGCGCTGGCGGTTGTCGGCGCGGCGACGGTGGCGGCTGTCTGGGGCCTGAAGACGCTCGCCGAGGCCATCAACACACCCCCGTTCATCGTGGCGTTCTTCGGGGCCTCGATCGGCACGTCGCTCCCCGAGCTGATCGTGGCGTCCACGGCGATGCGCCGCCGTCAGACCGAGCTGGCCGTCGGCGACGCGCTGGGCGCCACCCTCATCGACTCGACGCTGTCGGTCGGCATCGGCCCCCTGCTCGCCCCCATCGCCGTCACGACCAGCCTCGTCGTCCCCGCCTCGCTCCTGACGGCGGGCGCGGTCGGCGCCGTGGCCCTGACTCTGGCCGTCAGAGGGCGACACGACCGGAAGACCGCGATCCCCTTCATCCTGATCTACCTGGCCTTCTACCTACTCCTCCTGAACACCTGACCGGTCCTGATGCTCCGGATTCGCCTATGCCGAAGTTCATGCATTGAGAATCGGGCCCGGAGGGTGAAGACCGACCCAACCGGCTCTGACGGCTCAAGCCCGCGTCAAGCGGGTCAGCGCAGACCGCCCTCGGTCATCTTCTTCAGGTCCAGCGCCTTGTCCAGCTCGTCTTCGGTCATCAGACCCGCCTCCAAGACCAGCTCGCGCACGGACCGACCTGAGGCCACGGCCTCCTTGGCGATCTTGGCGCCGTTGTCGTATCCGATGTGAGGGTTGAGGGCCGTGACGATTATCGCGTTCCGCCCCACGATCTCGGCCGCCCGCTCCCGGTTCGCCTCCAAGCCCTCGACGGCGCGGACGCGGAAGGTGTCGCACGCGGCGGTGAGAAGCCCGACAGAGTCCAAGAAGTTGTGAATCATCATCGGCATCATCACGTTCAGCTCGAAGTTGCCGTTGGCCCCGCCCCAGGCCACCGCGGTGTCGTTGCCGACCACCTGCGCCGCCACCTGCATCATCATCTCGGACATGACCGGGTTGACCTTCCCCGGCATGATCGACGACCCGGGCTGCAGGGCGGGGATCTTCAGCTCGTAGATGCCCGACGTGGGCCCGGAGCCGAGGAAGCGGATGTCGTTGGCGATCTTGAAGAGGGAGACAGCGACGGTGCGAAGGGCGCCCGAGGCGTTGACCATGCCGTCTTTCGAGCCTTGGGCCTCGAAGTGATCATCCGCCTCCCGGAAGGGGTATCCCGTCCGCTCGGCCATGAGCGCCGTCACGGCGGCCGCGTAACCCTCGGGTGCGTTGATCCCCGTTCCCACGGCGGTCCCGCCGAGGGCCAGCTCCTCAAGCTCGGGCAACACGCCGCTCACCCGTTCGGCGCCCTTGCGAACCTGGGTGGCGTACCCGGCGAACTCCTGGCCGAGGGTGACCGGCGTGGCGTCCATCAGGTGAGTGCGACCCGACTTCACCACGTCGGAGAGCTCATCGGCCTTCGCATCGAGGGCGGCGGCCAGACGGTCGAGAGCCGGCAGCAGGTCCTCCCGGATCGCGGCGACCGCAGCGACGTGCATAGCGGTCGGGATCACATCATTTGAGGACTGCCCGAAGTTGACATGGTCGTTGGGATGGGCCTTCTCGCCCGACAATGCCGCCGTCGCCCTGGCCGCGATCACCTCATTGGCGTTGGTGTTGGTCGAGGTGCCCGAGCCGGTCTGGAAGATGTCGAGAACGAACTGGTCGTCGAGCGTCCCGCCCATCACCTCGTCGGCGGCGCCGCGGACGGCGGCAGCCGTCGCCTCGCCCAGAAAACCCATCTCGCCCGCGACCGCGGCCGCCGAGCCCTTGAGCAGGCCGAGGGCCCAGATGAAGCGGCGCCCAAAGCGGCGCCCGGAGATCGGGAAGTTGTCGACGGCCCGCTGAGTGGACGCCCCGTAGAGAGCGTTGACGGGAACTTGGACTTCGCCCATCGAGTCCTTCTCGACGCGGTACTCCATCAGGCCACCTCCTGTGTCGGGCGCCGCGGACGTTACCGCCCCGCGTCTCCTCCGAGCAACCGTCGCCCGGCCTCGTGGAGACGGTCGAGCTTGGCGCGAATCGGGTCCTCTCGGTCGATCGCCTCGACGGCGATGAGGATGAGATCGACGAGGCTGTGGAAGTCGCTGAGCGAAATCTCCTCCAGCTTGGGGATCGGCGGCCCGCCGCCCGCCTCGACCTCGTCGAGGTTCCCCCGGTTGTGGTGATTGCCGAGAGGCAGGCAGAGCCCGGCGGATCGATAGCCGTAGGCCCCGAAAGCCGTCGCCTCACAGCTCCCGCCGTCCATCAACCTGCGTTGGTGTTTGAGCCCTCGAGCCATCGCGGCCCGGCCGATCCGGTTGGTCAGCTCTCCGTCGAAGACCGTGGCGGCGTCCCCCACCCTGACCACCGGGCCGTCGCCGATGCGCGCGTCTGCCAGCTCGCGCGAAGCCTCGACGTTGATGATGCGGGACTCCGGCGGTATAGTCCGGTGTTTGGCGGCGTGGATCGCTCCGACAAACCCGGCCTCCTCCGCCCTCGTCAACAGGGTGCCGAAGTGACGCAGCTCGGGTTCGCGCCGAGCGCGATCAAGTGCGGCGAGGGCGGCGGCGCACCCGGCCAAGTCGTCTATCGCAGGCGCCGCCAGAACGCCGTCCCGAGCTCTCGGCTTCCGCATTTTCCACAGCGCGATGTCGCCCGGCCGGGCACCGCCTGATCGGGCGCCGCCCGAGAGGCGTATCACGCCCTCGCCGGTCTCCGGGTCGTATGAGACCACCCGGCCGGTCCCGCCGTCGGGGCGCGAGGTCACCTCGACGCGGGCGCCCTCGAAGTACTCGGGGTTGACCCCGCCCCGGAACTCGAACTCGGCCTCCCCGCCCTCGACCGCCGTGACGACGAAAGCGGGATGGTCCATGTGAGCGGCCGCCAACACGGGCGGGCGCCTCTTGCGGCCCTTCTGGGTGATGATGAGGTTCCCGCCGGAGTCGGACGTCAGCCGAAGGTCGTCGCGCCTCGCCGCCCACCTCTCGACCCAACCGACGACGAGTCCCTCGGCGCCGGGGGCGGTGGGCAGGTGCGTCAGCTCGCGGAGCCACTTCTCGGCGACGGCGCGGCTGGCCATCAGCGACCCTCGTCGGACATGAGGGGCGGGTCGGTGAGACCCGCCGGCCCGGGGGCCGGCCCGTCGCCGGGCCGCTTCTCGATGCCCAAGCGCCTGCGCAACCCGTCGTAGCCTCCGCTCTCCAACTCGTCGGCAAGCTCGCTCCCGCCGCTGTCGACGATGCGGCCGTCGATCATCACATGTATCCGATCCGGCGTCACATACCGCAGGATACGGCTGTAGTGCGTGATCATCACGACGCCGAGGTCGGGCGACCGCATCTCCTCGACCGCCCTCGCCGCGTCCCTCACCGCATCGATGTCGAGACCCGAGTCGATCTCGTCCAGCAGAGCCGCCTTGGGCCGGAGAACGGCCGTTTGAAAGATCTCGGAGCGCTTCTTCTCGCCGCCGGAGAGGTCGTCGTTGAGCGACCGGTCGAGGAACGGCGCCATCCCGAAACAGCGCCCCTCGCCCTCAATGCGGGAGGCCGCCTCATCCGGGGCGATCCCCCGCTCATCCAACGCCTCCATGAGGAACTCGCGGAGCCTCACCCCCGGCGCCTCCGTCGGGTACTGAAAACTCAGCATGAGCCCGGCCCGGGCCCTCTCGTCGATGTCCATCTCGAACAGGTCGGCCCCGGCCAGGCGGGCCGAGCCCTCCACGACGTAGCCCGGCTTCCCGGCGAGGACGTGGCAGAGAGTGGACTTGCCGGAGCCGTTCGGCCCCATGATCGCGTGGACCTCGCCGAACGGGACCTCAAGGGAGAGCCCGTCGAGGATCGGCTTCCCCTCAACCCGGGCCGACAGGTCGGAGACTTGCAGAGCGACGGTCACCGCTCCTCCAACGTCAGGTAGACCGAGCCGCCCTCGACGGAGACGTCGTAGGTCGGGACTGGCGCCGTCGCCGGGAGCGAGCCGGGTTGGCCCGTCTTCAGGTCGAACTCGGCGCCGTGGCGGGGGCACTCCACCGCACCGTCCCGAACCTCGCCTTCGGCAAGGGAGGCCTCGGCGTGGGAGCAGCGGTCTCCGAGGGCGTAGACGGCGTCGCCGACGCGGAACAGGGCGATTCGGCGGCCCCCCGCCTCCACGCGAACGCCCCGACCCCGAGCCAGCTCGCCCAGCGACGCCACATTGGCTCTCATGCCGGCCGGCCCTGGGCGTGCTCGAACCGGGAGAGGACCTCCTCGGAGACGGGCGCCTCGACGCCCCTGATCGGCAGACGGTCGAGGATCTCCTGGAAGAACCCCTTGATGAGGAGCCGCTCGGCGCGTTGCGTCGACAGCCCGCGGCTCCGCAGGTAGTAGAGCTGCTCCGCCTCCAACGGCCCCACCGAGGAGCCGTGGCCGCAGACGACGTCGTCGCAGAGGATCTCGAGGTTCGGCACGGAGTGAGCCTTGGCGGCGCCCGAGAGAACAAGGTTTCGGTTCGTCTCAAACGTCGAGGTCCCGGCGGCGCCCTCCTCGATCCGCAGAAGCCCGGTGAAGACGCTCTCTGCCTCGTCCTCGACGGCGCCCTTGAGGAGAAGGTCGGAGGTGGTGCCCCGGCCCGAGTGGTTGATCACCATCCGGTAGTCGAGCGTCTGGGCGCCTTCGCCGAAGTAGAGGCCGACCACCTCCGACGACGACCCGTCGCCCTCCAGGTTGACGCCGAGGTCGAGTCTCCCCAGCTCTCCGCCGAGGCCGACCTCCCCGAGCCTGCCCGTCGCGTCGCGGCCGAGCGTCATTCGCTGATGAGTCACGACGGCGGCGCGGGGGTCTATGCCCTGCACCGAGAGACAACGCAGCCGGCCCCCCGCGGCGACGCTCAGGGACAGCTCCGGCACCATGAGCAGCGGCGCCCCCTCGGCGCTGCGATAGACCACGAGGACTTGGGCCTCGGCGCCCTCGCCGACGCTCACCGCGATGTGGGGGAACGAGGCGGTCCCCGGCGTGACGCCCTGCACCTCCACCACCAGCGGCGACTCCATCACCTGACCCGCGCCGACGTCCACGAAGACGGCGTCGCCTGCGAAAGCCGTGTGCGCAGCCGCGAGCTTGTTGTGGTGGGCGGGTGTGGAGGAGAAGGCGACCTCGCCGTCGGACTCGCCCAGTCGGGTGACCGAGGCTTCGGCGGACGACGCCTCGAGCACGGCGCCGTCGACGATCAACACTGCGCCGGACGCCGCCTCCACGGAGGCGAGGAACGGGCCGGCGGGAAGGGGGAGGCCGGGCTCGAGGATCGGCGCCAGCTCGGTCAACGACATGTCGCGGTTGACGTATCGCCAATCCTCCTCGGCGCCGGTCGGCGCCTCCAGCGACTCGAACACCCCGAACGCCGCGTCCATCTGGGCCGCCCTCCAAGGGGGGGCGGCCGACTTCAGCGATTCGAGGGTGTGGGCGTCGAACGAGGTCAATGGCGCTCCGGGTGAAGCCGGGATCGTATTTCACCTACGCGGATAGTGCAAATAGGGATCACTCGGCGGGAAGGAGCGCGGCCGTGGTCACCTCGGACCTGGCGTTCCACAGCATCCAGCCGAGCCCCAGCCTCTCCGCCGACGCGATCTGCTCCCTCACCTGCGCCGCGTCGTACCCGAAGTCCTGAAGCCACGGCCGGACGACGACGTTGCGGGGCAGTCTGTCAAGCCCATCGGTAATGGCCCGCTCGACAACCTCTCCCGGGTGGTCGTTGGGGTTGTCGAAGCCGTACCAGCCCTTGCCGTAGTGGGACGGGTAGACCATCGGCGAGATGACGTCGACGATCATCGCAATGTCCTCCCAGCGTTGGCCGATGCCGCCGTCGGGCGGGTCGCTCACCCTCGTGATGAACCCGAACACGTCGGCGGCCACCGCGCAACCCATCGGGCGGAGCGCAGCGACCGCGTCGTTGAGAAACGCGGCGATGCTCGACATCCGGGCCTCCTCGGTCACGCCCCCGTCGAAGACGGCGGCCTCGGATCTGGCGTCGGGGAAGCGGACGTAGTCGAACTGGACCTCGTCCACGCCCATCGAGCAGGCTTCGACGGCCAAATCCAACCCGTACCGGCGGGCGACCGGGTCGGTGGGGTCGAGGAATCGCTGGCCCCGGGCCTCATAGGGAGCGCCCGCCTCGGCGTCCCAGACGGCCATCTCAGGTCTCCCCAGCGCCGCCGTGGGGTCGTTGAACACGACGATGCGGCCGATGACGTAGAGATCGAGGGCGCGGGCCCGACCGACTGCGCCGGCGAGGCTGTAGGCGCCGCGCGCCGCCCCGACTTCGACGGCCACTGCGTTCTCCGTGTCGTAGTAGACGAAGCCGAGCTCGTCCTTCAGGTCGATCATCAGCGCGTTCAGCTCCGTGTCCCTCGCCATCGCGATGAACTCGCCGAGACGGTTCTGCACGGCCGGGCCCGTGATGTGGACGGCCCGAGCTGTGAAGGGCCTCAGCTCAATCAGCGACTCGCCGGCCCCGCCGTCCCAGGTGAGCCCCGATGTCCGCCATGCCGGTTTGCCCACCGCCACGGGGCCGGGCGCCGCCCCGCGCGCTTCAAAACGTCCCTCGTCGTCGGTGATGGCCGCGGCCAACTCGGACGAGACCACAGCCCCTCCCACTCCCCGCCCATCGGCGCCTACCACGCGTCCTCTCATCACCCGGGCCTTGAGGACGACGTCGACCCCGCCCTCCGGCCGCTCGGCGACGGTGATCGTCTGCGGGACGTGGCCGGGCGCGCTCACGTCGAGGACCGTCTGAGACGGGCGCCACTCAGCCTGTATCAGCCCTTCATCGGTCGAGGTGCCGACCTGGCGCCCGCCGATGTCGGCGACGGCGCCTGCGATCGGATCTCCGAGGTCGTCGAGGACCCGGAGGGCGTAGGGAGTCGCCCTCCCGAGCATCGACCAGCCGGCCCAGACCGCCCAGACCATTGTGAGCGCCACCAGCAACCTGAACTGCGTTCGCCGCGACAATCGCGTTTCCTAATGCTGTGGATTCGCGCTTACCGTAGTTTGGAAATCGGGCCAAGCGCGAATACCATCCCCATGCGCCATAGGAGAACAGACATGGGGAAGGTCGCCAGGACCAGAGCCGCCAGACCTGAGCGGGACGCCGGCCCCGCCGACGCCATCGGCCTGTACTTGGACGAGGTCTCAAGCCACGAGCTCCTGACGGCCGAGGACGAGGTTCGCCTCGCTCGCGCGATGGAGCGGGGCAAGGAGGCGGCCGCCGTCCTCGAGTCGGGCGAGTTCGACAAGGCCGATCGCGCCGAGCTGATGAAGGCGGTCGCGGCGGGCGAAGAGGCGAAGATGACCTTCATTCGCAGCAACCTCCGGCTGGTCATCTCGATCGCCAAACGCTACACGGGCCGGGGGCTCGATCTCCTCGACCTGATCCAAGAGGGGAACCTCGGCTTGATCAGGGCGGTCGAGAAGTTCGACTGGCGGAAGGGATTCAAGTTCTCCACCTACGCCACTTGGTGGATCCGCCAGGCGACCACCCGCGGGCTGGGCAACAACGGCAGGACGATCCGCCTGCCCGTCCACATGCTGGACATCGTCCGCACCGTCCAGGAGACCAAGCAGATCCTGAACGATCAGCTCCATCGGCCGCCCACGCTCGAGGAGATCTCCGAGGCGTCGGGGCTTGACTACGACAGGGTTGAGGCGGCCTTGACGGCGCCGGCCGAGACCGTGTCCCTCGACCGCCCCGTCGGCGAGGACGGCGACGCCTCGCTTCAGGACTTCGTCGAGGACGCGGCGGCGTTGGACCCGGAGGACCGGGCCGCCTTGAGCTGGCGGCGCGACCGGCTCATCGAGGCGCTCGGCCGTCTCGACGAGTCCGAGCGACAGGTCCTGTGGCTCCGCTTCGGGCTCGACGGCGGCGAGCCCTGGACCCTCACCGACGTAGGCGACATAATCGACACGACGCGGGAGCGAGTGCGTCAGATCGAGGCGCGTGGGCTGGCCAGGCTTCGCCACCCCTCCTGCGACATCGACCTCCAAGGCCTTCTCTAGGGGCCGGCCCTCAGGTACCTGACGAAGAGATCCCGATCTCCTCTCAGCACCCGGTCGGGGACGAAACCCGGGGGCGGCGCCAGCGCGGGACCCGAGACGATGCGGCCCGCCTCGCCCGCAACCACCTTCGACGCGACCGTCAGGTTGATCTCATCCAGCAACCCCGCGTCGGCGAATTGCCCGTTCAAGCCAGGCCCTCCCTCGAGAAGCGCCACCGACGCCGCGCCCAGGTGACCGAGGATGGCCCGGGGACCCAGGTCGTCGAGAAAGGCCAGGTCGGCGGAGTCCCCGAGCATCGCCAGCTTGGAGGGGTCGGCCCCGGCCCCGGTGATGATCAGCGGCTTGTGCTCGGGGTCGGAGAAAACCCTCGCCGCGGGGTCGACGCTCAGGCTGCCCGACACGATCGCAAGAGTGGGCGCCGGGGCCTTCCCGAGCGCCACCCGTCGCTCTCGACGCTCATCGTCGAGCGACACCGGCCGGTAGTCCTCGGCGGCCACCGTGGCGGCGCCAACGACAATCACGTCGGGGACGGCTCGAATCGCCCGAAGCATCACATGGTCGTCGTCGTCGCCCAACCCGGCGGACCGCTCACCGACGGCAGCGGCGCCGTCGATTGAGGAGACCATGTTGAGCATCACCCACGGTCGGCCCCGGCGCGTTCGCCGATCAGCCAGGACGACGTCGAGCGGGTCGACAGGCGCCCAGCTAGCCGGCGCCTCGAGCATCGGCCTCCCCCGCCGCCGGCGTTTCCTCCTCCACCAAGCCGACCACGTTGCCCGCGGGGTCGGTGAACAGGCCGAAGGCGACGACGCCGGGTATCTCCGTCCGCGGCGTGACGACCGACCCGCCGGCCGCCTCGATCTCGACCATGGTGTCGTCGATGCTCGCCACCTGGATGTAGACGGTCACGAAACTCGGCATCTCCTCGGACCCCTTCCCCACGGCGCCGCCGATGTTCCCCTCGCCGGTGGAGACGAGGTGGTAGCCGTCGAACCCCTCGGCCGAGGACATCTCCCAATCGAAGAGACCGCCGTAGAACGCCTTCTGCGCGTCCCCGTCCGGCCCCATCAACTCCCAGTGCACTATCGGGTTCGCCGACATCGTTTCCTCCTTCTTCTTCGCACTTGCCCGCTACACAGTATCCGCGGCGCCCGCCGGGCGCCGCAGGTTCTCTCGGATCGCCTTCATGTCGCCTTGCCACGCACACTCCTGGAGGATCTCGCGATAGCCCATCTCAACGTTGATGTTCAACATGGCGTCGTTGGACTCGGCGTTGTCGGTGTCGATCCTCTCCACCTCCGGGTGGTCGGCGACAAACCCCTGGATGGTCGCCGCCTTCAGCCAGCGGCCGAGCCCCATGTTCCGATGGTCGGGGTGGACCCCCGTGTCGCCTTGCTCGGCCTGCTCGGGATTGGCCTCGTTGAACGTGATCTCGGACAAACCCACCCACTCCCCGGTCGGCTTGTGGACGGCCACACAGGCGGCGAAGCTCACCCCCTTGGCGGACTCGTTGGCCTCGATGTCCCGCCACTTCTCAGGCGTCATCACATAGTCCTCGAAGTCGAGGCCCTCGCGAGGCGCCGTGTTCATGATCGCCCTCACGTCGCACCACTTGGTGAGAAGCTCCTCGTCGATGGGGAACCCGACCCGCTTGACGTCGTAGTCGACGGCTCGCTCGGAGGCGCGAGCGACCCAGGCGCCCATGAGATCCCAATCGACGTCGGCGACCAAGAGACGGCTCAGCCTGCTCTGAAAGGACTTCTTCATGCCGAGGCGCTCCAACTCCGCCTCCCAGGGGGCGTTGTCGAACGTGTCGGTGATGACCGAGCCTCTCTTGCCGCCCTCGAGGGCGTCGAGCACCGGAACGGCCAGCAGCGAGGCGAAACCCTGCCTTCGCCGATCGGGCAGGACATGGATGCGAGCGAAGCCGTTGTTGAGATCGTCTTCGGTGTCCATGAGGACCACGGCCACCGCAACGATCGCTCCGTGGTCCCGCAACACCCACCGCCTGATGTCCCGGTGATTGACGATGTGCCTCCAAGCGCGCTTGCGCGCCTCGAACGGCATGGGCGGGTCGTCGGGCCGCCGTTCGGCGTCCGCCAACACATAGTGGTCGTGCAGCTCCGCCAGCAGCGCCTCAGGCGCCGTGGCGGTGTCGACTTGCTCGATCTCGATTGCCGCCCGACAAGGCTGGACGGCCTACTCCTCGTCCTCGGCGGGCTCGTCGGCCCCGGCGGGCTCGTCGGCCGCGATCACTCCGCGCTCGGTGAGGGCGGCGGTCACCTGGACGGCGATCTCCGACGCCTTCTCCTCGCCGACCTTCGGGGTGAGCTTCTCCTCCATCTTGGCCTTCACCTGCGACTCGGTGAGGCCGGCCCACTCCTCCTTCTGTTGCGCCAGGAACCTGCCGACCGCATAAAGCAGCCCAGCGAAGATCAGGAGCTTCAGCAGGAAGCGGATCGGGTGACGATCCTTCTCGTTTGTTGAGTCCATTTTCTACCTCCGTCCACCGAACTCTACAGGGGCGGCGGGGCCGCGCCAACAGCGCCGGGCGACGGAGGCCGCCAAGCCTTATGGTTACGCCACATGAGCCTCCTGATAGGGACAACGGCGGGCGCCTTCCTCGCCGACGACCCGGCGGCGCCGCTCATCAGCGGCCAACGCGTCAACCACATCGCCCGCGACCGCGGCTCATGGTGGGCCGTCGATCAAGCGGGCGGGGCCCACCATGACGGCGATGTCGTCGCGACGATGCCCGGGGCTGTCGTCCCGCTCTGCATCATGCCGACGCCCGAGACGGTCTGGATCGGCGCCGACGGGGCTCGCCTGTTCGGGATCGACCACGGCAGGCTGGAGGAGGACGAGTTCTTCGCCGCCGCCCCGGGGCGAGAGACGCGGGGTGCGTCGGGCGAGCCGCCCGGAGTCGGGTCGATGACCCTTGACGCAGACCACACCCTATATGTGAGCGTGCGCGGCGGCGCCGTCATGCGTTACGACAACACCGGCGTGATCCCCGCGCTGGGCGCCGCCGCGGGCGCCTGTCAGGTCGCCGCCCACCCGAGCCGGAAGGGCGCCGTCTTCGCGGCTTGCGCCCAAGGTCTCGCCTTCACGCACAACGGTCACGACTTCGAGGTCCGGTCCGGTGCTCTCCACTCCCCCTGCTGCAGCGCGGTCGCAGTGCTCGGAGACAGGGTCCTGCTCTCAGCCTCGGATGGGCCGGATCGAGCCAAGCTGTATCGGGGCGAGTTGTGGGGTGGCGATTTCGAGCCGCTGGGCGCAGGCCTGCCCCAGTGGTTCGACGAAGCCGTCGGCGCCCACTGCATCGCTGTGATCGACGGCGCCGCCTACGTCGGGGTCGGGGGCGCGGTGTGGCGCTCGGACGACGGCGGGGACTCGTGGTCGGAGGTTGTGGGAGGACTCGGGGACATCACCTGCCTCGCCTGACGGCCCCCGAGGCCAACTCGGAGATCGCATGGACACCGTGGCCCGCATCTGGCGGTGCGCAGGTTGCGGACGACATCCTAACCGAGAACGGGGTTGGCGAGACAACGCCGACGCGCCGTGGAGAGGCGCCTAGCGGTAGGCTGTCCCCCGTGAGCGCGCCAGGGAACGTCGGATGACGCGGGAGTTCCGCATCTCTCACGCTCGCGTCGAGCTCCTGGGACTCTGGGCACATACCGGCGCTCGGCATTTCGAGGATGCGCTGGACCAGTCGTGGGTCCCCGGGACCCGGGGTGTCCCGCTACGGGAGGACCTGGATCCTCTCGGCTCGAGCCGAACCCGAACCCGGCATGTGGGCGGGCCACATGGGTTTCGTGATGGAGGGCGAGCTCTCCACCCTCGAGTGGGACGACACGAAGATGGACTTCGTGCGCGGCGAGGCGTCGAGTGGTGTCGTCGTGCCCTTTGTCGTCAGCATCGAGAACAGGATCGTGTCGTACCAGCTGTTCTCGGACCTGGTCCGCCAGACAACGGTGACAAGCAACCTACAAGCCCTCCTCAACAACGAGGGAACCCATCACTGGGCCGTCCGCGCCATCTCGCTTCGACGGACACTCGACGAGTGGCTCGAGTCGGTGAGTCTCGTCTCGTCCTTCAGCTTTCGGCTGACCTATCCGAACCCCGGTTGGGATGGCCGCGAGAAGATCGAGGATCTCATGAAGTCGTTGAAATCCGAGAACCTCCACATCGGAGGGAGAGGTGCCGAGAACCGGACGATCGAGACCGACTCCGACTGGTTCGCGCAAGCGATGCTGCATATGCGCGACGGGTATGGCTCGGTGAGCGTCACAGGCCCTGAGAAGGACACCGGCGCCGAGTCGCGCTACCGGGAGACCAAGGACGGCGGGGTGGTGCCCGTCATCGACAGAGTGCCCGCTGAGGAGGGCACCTACGAGGTCTCCGCTCAGGAGTTGAGCGAAGCCCAGACCCGGCGGCACTTCCTGTCACACCCTGATGACATGGTGGAGCTGAGCTCTCCCGAAGGGATGGAAGACGATGACCACGATGACAACGAAGACCGGATCTGACGAGGGGCGCCTCCGGGTGTCGCACCTCCGGCGGAGCCTCTGGCACTGGGACCTGTGGGCGGCGATAGCAGGCGGGACGGCCGCCGCCGTCTTCTGGGCCTTGACCGACCACGAACCGGGATGGGGCTCGTTCGGGACGGTCATCGCCCTGTCGGTTGCCATGGCGGGCCTCGCCTGGCAGCAGTGGAGCTCCATACGCTCGCTCCTGAAAGGACCGTACGGCGAGTTGGTCCGTCTTACCGACCGGCACGAGACGAAGGTCAAGCTGCCGTACTTCGCGACCATCGTCGTCGCCATAGTTTCCGCCATCTGGTCCGGAGGAACGGCAGCCGCGATCAGGATCCTGGACAGCAAGTGGGCGGAAGTGCCCCTTCTCGGCGTCGCCGGCTTTCTCGTCGCCTGGTCCTGTCTCGGGATGCTGACCCTTGTGGGGCACTCGTGGCGCCACAACAAGATGAGGGCCGAGTTGGAAGCCATACATGAGGAGACAGCAGCCGCCCAGCTCCGTCACAAGACGGAGCAGCAACGGGCCCGGCGCGCCAAGATGACGGAGTAAGAGACCTGCTAGCGGCGTATCGTCCAAATGGCAAGCCAACTACGGCGGGACTTTCGTGACAGGGGCCAGAATCTGCTGAGACCCAGGCCCCACCTGGCGAGGACTGCTCTGGACATTGGAACGACCCACCGCTAGGTCCCGGCCGGACGACGCAGAGGGCCAAGTCGAGCCAAGCTGTATCGGGGCGAGTTGTGGGGTGGCGATTTCGAGCCGCTGGGCGCAGGCCTGCCCCAGTGGTTCGACGAAGCCGTCGGCGCCCACTGCATCGCTGTGATCGACGGCGCCGCCTAC
>Ga0209457_1000014_pt1 | contig 84945 bp, 79 predicted proteins | sample WorMetHEROISLAND_5_FD_187410 | JGI IMG/M metagenome (GOLD analysis project Ga0209457, IMG submission 187410) | Marine gutless worms symbiont microbial communities from Max Planck institute for Marine Microbiology, Germany - Olavius sp. 5 HERON... ... | reverse complement strand
AGGCGGTGTTCAACCCCGGCACACCTGTCGTGTATGTCGCCACTGGGTTGAGCTTCGCCGACGCGTTGGCGGGAGGGGCGGCGGCGTTCCGGGACGGCCCGGTCCTGCTCGTCGCTAAGGACTCGATACCGAAGGCGACGGAGGACGAGCTGACCCGACTGAAGCCGAAGAGGATCATCGTGGTCGGCGGGACAGCCGTCGTGCCCAGGGCAGTCCAAGACGCCCTCGGCGCCTACCTCCCCAAACCCTGAGACCTCCTCCTTGACGGGGTGGGGCGCCTCTCCCCTAATCTCTGGGAGATGAGGCCGGTCACCGTCCAGTCCTTCAAGAACCCCGACGTCCTCCATTGGGGGTACGAGGGCCTGTACTTGGGCGGGGACGAGTGGGGGGCCTGGGTCTCGGTCCCCTCGGGGTCGGCGCGGCGCCGGCTCGGGGCGGATGTCGACCCCACCGATGCGGATGCGGTCTTCTGCGCCCCGCGCGACGGTTGGTGGCATCTCCACTACGAGGGGCCTGCCGCCCGCAAGTACGTTGCCTTCGTCGACATCACGACTCCCCCGGTTTGGGTGTCGGAGAACCGATACGAGGCGATCGACCTCGACCTCGATGTCGCCCTCTATGTGGACGGGACCATCGAGGTGCAGGACGAGGACGAGTTTGAGGAGCACCAGGTCGTCTACGGCTACACGCAGGAGATGATCGACCGGGCGTTGGCCGAGACGGACCGGATCGTCGAGGCGCTCCGCTCGCGTCAGGAGCCGTTCTTCGAGGTTGCCGCGGAGTGGCTCGCCGCCGCCGTCGCCCCGACCTCCGCGGGAGGCCGCCGCCCTTGACGCCGCCCGGGCCCGGGCCCCCAGCTCCTGAGCTCGAGATCCGGTTTCCCAATGCTCTGGATTCGCCTATGCCCGTAATGTGTGCATTGAGAGTCGCCGCGCCCAGGCCCGCGGCCTGCGCGCCAGGTGCGCGCCCCGGCCGGGTCACCTCGGCTCGGTGATCTCGTCCTGCTTGCCGATGGTCACCACGCCGCCGGCGGACACCTGGAAACGCTCGCGGTCTCGCTCCGGGCTCACCCCGATCTCAGTGCCGGGAGGGACTATCACCGACTTGTCGATGATGGCGTTGCGGATGACCGACCCGGCGCCGACGCGCACCCCGCGCATGAAAATCGACCGGTCCACCCGCGAGTTCCCCTCGATGTGCACGGCCGGGCCCAGGACCGTGTCCGACACCTTGGACCCCGAGATGATGACGCCCTTGCTGAAGATGGTGTCCTTGACCCTCGACCCCTGACCGCCTTCGGCTACGATCTTGGCCGGCGCCAGCGTGCGGGTGATCGTGTAGACGGGCCACTCCATGTTGTAGAGGTTGAACACCGGCTCGGGGTGGACCAGGTCCATGTGGGCGTCGAAGTAGGAATCGATCGTCCCCACGTCGCGCCAGTAGCCCCGGTCTCGGTCGAGCGAGCCGGGCACGACGTTGTCGGCGAAGTCGTAGACGTGGGCCTCGCCGGCGCTCACCGCCGCCGGTATCAGGTCGCCGCCGATGTCGTGGCTCGAGGAGTCGTTCCGGGCGTCGGCCTCCACCAGGTCGAGGAGGTACTCGGTGTTGAAGACGTAGAGGCCCATCGAAGCCAGGACCTGTCCGGGGTCGTCGGGCAGCGGCTTCGGGTCGGGCGGCTTCTCCCGAAAGGCCTCGATGTGCGATGTCTCGCCCTTCTCGATCACCCCGAACTGGCCGGCCTCCTCGATGGGGGTGCGAATCCCGGCCACGGTGACCCCGGCGCCGGACTCCATGTGTAGCTCCAGCATCTGGGCGGGGTCCATCCTGTAGATGTGGTCGGCCCCGAACACGAAGACATGCTCGGGTCTCTCGTCGTGGAGCAGGTTGAAGTTCTGGTAGATGGCGTCGGCCGACCCGAGGAACCAACGCTCCCCCACCCGCATCTGGGCGGGCACGGACGTCACATAGTCGCCGATCAGGCTTGACATCCGCCATGTGAAGGACAGGTGGCGGTTGAGGCTGTCGCTCTTGTACTGCGTGAGGACGACGATCCGGCGGAAGCCCCCGTTGACGAGGTTGGAGAGGGCGAAGTCGATCAGGCGGTAGTGGCCGGCGAAGGGGACGGCCGGCTTGGCCCGGTCCCTGGTGAGCGGCATCAGGCGGTTGCCGACGCCTCCCGCCAGGACCATGGACATGAAGCGGGTGCGCCTGGCGATCATGGGAGGAGAAACTAGCGCCCCGGCGCCGTTGCCCCACATGGCGTTCTCGACGCGCAGGCCCGCGACGGGGCGTTCCTCAACGGGCAGACTGCGGGCGGGGCGATTCTCAATGCACACATTTCGGTATACCGAGCCCAGAGCATTAGGAAATCGAGGTGAGGTCGCGGTAGAGGCTGAGGTAGCGTCTCGCCGGGCCGTCCCAGGACCAGTCGGCCTCCATGGCTCTCCGGCGGATCGCCCCCCGTCGCCGAGTCGACCGCCACGCGCCGACGGCGCGGCGGAGCGCGTCGGCGACCGACTCCGCCGTCGGCTCGGGAGCGACGAACCCGACGCCCTCGTCGGGGTCGGCGTCGGCGTCGATCACCGTGTCGGCCAACCCCCCCACCGCGGTGACGACGGGGATGGCGCCGTACCTCATCGCCTGCATCTGGGCCAACCCGCAAGGCTCGAACCGGCTCGGCATCAAGAACAGGTCCGACCCGGCGAAGATCCGATGCGACAACGCCTCGTCGTAGCCGAACCGGAAGGCGAACCGCCCCGGCATCGCCAGCTCCAACGCCCTCGCCGCCTCGGCCAGGGCGGGCTCGCCCGATCCGAGCAGGACCATGCGGGCCCCCAGGCCGGGCAACGTCTCCGCCGCTTCCAAGGCGATGTCCACCCCCTTCTGGCCGGTGAGGCGGGTCACCATGGCAACGATGGGCCCCGACCCGGCCGCCAAACCGACCTCGGCCGCCAGGCGCCGTCCCAGGCCCCTCTTCCTCGAGGCCGTGTCGGCGCCGTACCCGACGTCGAGATGAGGGTCGGCGGCCGGGTCCCACACGTCGGTCTCAATCCCGTTGATGATCCCCATGTAGCTGTCGCCCTTGGCGGCCAAGGCCTCGTGCAGGCCGAACCCCGTCTCCGAGCGCAGCGTCTCGGCGGCGAACCCTGCGCTCACCGCCACGACCCGGTCGGCCAGCGCGATCGCCCCGGAGAGAGGGTTGATCTCGCCGTGCCACTCGTACACCTCTGACCTGTTCGGGAGGTGCTGGAGCCACCAAGCCGAGGCGGTCCCCTGGTAGGCGAGGTTGTGCACCGTGAGCACCGACGGCGGGGGAGAGGCCGTCAGCCCAAGCGCCGCCCCCGTGTGCCAGTCGTTGAGATGGAGCACATCGGGCCTGCCCTCGTCGGCCAAGGCGGCCACAGCCGCGGAGAAGGTGAGGAAGCGGTAGTCGTTGTCGGGCCAGCCCTCGCCGCTCGCGTCGACGTAGGGGTGGGGCCGCCGCATGCTCGGCGCGTCAAGCAGGGTCACCCGGTCGAACCCGTCGAGCGACCCGCGGCGAGCCGTCACGGGCCCGGCCCAGGGGGGAAGCGTCACCGGCGCGGCGCTCTCCTCGCGGAAGTGGAGGCCGCCGTAGTCGGGGAGGATCAGCCGGACCTCGGCCCCGAGGCGGCCGAGAGCGGCCACCAACCCCGCCGCGGCGTCGCCGAGCCCGCCCACTTTGACATGAGGGGCCGCCTCGGCGGCGGCGAAGTAGACCTTCATCAAGGCCCGACGAGCAGCGGGATCTCGACCTCCGCCCGGCTCAGCCCGCCGTGATAACAACGCAGCCTCCCGTCGAACCCGCGGGGGATGACCACGACATCATCAGGCGGCATCAACACCTTCTCCCCGAGACGGCGCTTGGCGACCTCGCCTGCGTCGGGGCCGACCAGCTCCGTCGGGTCAGCCAGGTGCCCGCCCGCGATCGACGCCATCTCGCCCATCAGCGCCCGGTCGCCCCACATCTGAACGCCCCGCGTGTCGCCCGCCAACCGCAGCTTGCGAAAACGCGGCTCCCGGACGCGGATCTTGCGGCGCTCGCTGAACTCGACCAAACCGTGGTCGGCGGTCCCGACCAGCCCGGCGCCGGGCGGCAGCCGCGTCGCGAGGCCATCCCACACCCCCGCCGCCAGCCTCATCGCGTCGGTCAGCTCCTCGCTCCCTAAGCCGTGCACATGGCCGGCGACGTCGACCTGGTTCATGTAGACGAAGATGAGCCTCCGCGGCACGGAGGCGAGCTCGACCGCGGCGTCGACCAGCTCGCCGGCGCTCGCCGCCCCCTCGAAGCGGCAACCCCGGTACAGGGCGCGGCTGAGCGGCGTTCCCGAGAACTCGGTCGACTGCACGGTGATCGGCTCGGCGCCCGCGGACCTGAGCCTCTCCCAGAGGTTGGGCCGTGGGAGGTGGGCTCCGTGGTCGTAGCTGACGGGATCGCCCCAAAGGCTCGTCCACCGCAAGGAGTTCACCACCTCCCCCAACTCGGGCATCCAGGTGAGGTGCGCCACCTGGCCGTGGCGCGAGGGGGGAAGACCCGTCGCCACCGTCGCCAACGAGACCGACGTGGTCGTCGGGAAGGGCGCCTCCAGCGTCCCGGCCGCCGACGAGCGGAAGACGGCGGCGCCCCGATGGTCGAGCTGGGCCGTTCCCAGCCCGTCGAACAAGGCGAGGACGTAGGTCTCGGCGGAGGGAACGGCGGAGGCGTCGGCGAGCCGCGGCGACGGCGAAGCGCCGGTGAGGCGATGCTCCAGCTCGGCCGCGAGATTGACCAACCCGGCGCCGTCGTAGGAGGGGCCTTGCGGCATGGCCGACAGCGTAGAGGCCCGAGTTCGACCTTGGCGGGCTGGGGCATATACTCGCCCCCGTTCCAGCGGGCTGGCCGCGAGAGGGATGAGCGAGTACTTCCAGGACTACATGACGGTGGGGGCCTTCCTCGCCGTGGGCGCGGCGCTCGTGTTGGTGATGCTCGGCGTCGCCTCGGTCATCCGCCCGACCAACCCGACCAAGGCCAAGAAGCTGACCTACGAGTGCGGCGTCGACCCCGTCGGGTCGGGGTGGGCGCAGAGCTACGTCCGCTACTACGTCTTCGGCCTCCTGTTCGTCATCTTCGATGTCGAGGCCGTGTTCATCTTCCCCTGGGCCGTCATCGCCGAGAAACTCGGTGTGTTCGGGCTGGTCGAGATGCTCATCTTCATCGCCGTCCTCGTGCTCGGGCTCGTCTACGCCATACGCAAGGGGGTCCTCAAGTGGGAGTAGTGCAGAGGCTGGGAGCGCCCAAACCCGTCTCGTGGCTCCTCAACTGGTCCCGGCGGTATAGCCTGTGGATGTTCCAGTTCGGCCTCGCCTGCTGCTCGGTCGAGATGCTCGCCGCCGCCAGCCCTCGCTACGACATGATGCGGTTCGGCATCATCCCGCTGCCCGCCTCGCCGCGGCAGGCCGACCTCATGGTCGTGGCGGGCACCCTCACCGACAAGATGGCCCCGGCGGTGCGCCGCCTCTACGACCAGATGCCCGACCCTAAGTACGTCATCTCCATGGGCTCGTGCGCCAACTGCGGCGGCCCCTACTGGGACTCCTACTCGGTCACCAAAGGCGTCGATCAGATCATCCCCGTCGACGTCTACGTGCCCGGCTGCCCTCCCCGCCCCGAGGCTCTGATGGAGGGGATCGTGCAGCTTCAGAAGATCATCAAGGAAGAAGACATCAAAGAGAAGTGGAACCGGCGTGACCTCGAGCCCGTCTGACACAGACGCCCACCCGCTCCACGAGCACGCCGACGACGTCGCCCGGGCGGTCGGCGGCGAGGCCTTGATCGAAGCCGACACCGTCAAGGTGCGCGTGCCCGCCGACGCGTGGGTCTCGACCCACGAGACGGCGCGGGACGAGCTGGGCCTCGTCTTCTTCTCCTTCCTCTCCGCCATCGACTGGGCGAACGAGCCCGCCGCCGGCGAGTCCCTGTCCGACGAGGTCGAGGAGCGTTACGAGCTGATCACGACCGTCGCCGACCTCGCCGAGGGCCGGCGGGTGACCTTCTCCGCCGACCTGCCCAAAGACGACCCCTCCATCCCCACCCTCATCGGGGTGTACGCGGGCGCCGACTGGCACGAGCGGGAGATCGCCGAGATGTTCGCCATCGACTTCGTCGGTCACCCCGGCCTCGACGCCCTCTACCTGCCGGAGGACTTCTCCGGCCACCCCCTCCAGAAGAGCTACCCGCTGCTCAGCCGCGAAGTGAAACCCTGGCCGGGCTCGGTCGACGTCGAGCCGATGCCCGAGGTCGAGCCGTCGGCCGAGAAGTCGGCCGAGAGCGCGGAGGCGCCATGACCGTCGATCAGCACACGGCCAGGTTGCGCCTCGCCGACGCGCAGGTCTCCGTCGAGCTCGAGACCGAGGACATGACCCTCAACATCGGGCCGCAGCACCCCTCGACCCACGGCGTGCTCCGGCTTGTCGCCCAGGTCTCCGGCGAGAGGGTGTACGACGTCAAGCCCGTGATCGGCTACATGCACCGGGGTTACGAGAAACTCTCCGAGGTCCGCACCTACCCGCAGATCACCGCCCTGATCAACCGGATCGACTGGGTCTCGGGGTACGCCAACGAGATCCCCTTCATCGTCGCCGCCGAGAAGCTCATGGAGTTGGAGGTACCCGAGAGGGCGCAACACATCAGGCTGATGCTCACCGAGATGTTCCGGATCTCCTCGCACCTGATGTTCCTGGCCGCCTACCCGCTGGAGCTGGGCGCGGGCACGCCCCTGTTCTTCGCCCTGCGCGAGCGCGAGCGGGTGCTCGACCTCGTCGAAGGCGTCACCGGGGGGCGGTTCCACCCCAACTTCAACAGGATCGGCGGGGTCAAGCCCGCGGCCGGGGCGGGCTCGACCACCCGGAGGCTCGTTCAAGACCTTCCCGTCGCCTTCCTCGCGGGCGCCCGGGAGGCGATGGGCAAGGTCCTCGCCGTCTGCGATGAGATCGAGGCCCTGGTGGCGGGGAACGAGATCATCCTGGCCCGGACCAAAGGCGTGGGGACGCTCCCGGCGGAGGTGGGCGCCGCCTACGGCGTGTCCGGCCCCAACCTGCGGGGCTCGGGGGTCGAGTTCGACCTCCGCCGGGTTGAGGGATACCTCCCCTACGACAAGTACGACTTCAACATCTGCGTCGGCGAAAACGGCGACTGCTGGGACCGGTGGCGGGTCCGCTTCGACGAGACCCGGGAGTCGGCCAAGATCGTCCTGCAGGCGATCGACGGCCTCCCCTCCGGCCCGCTCCAAGCCAAGGTCCCCAAGATCGTCAAGGTGCCCAAGGGCGAGACCTACGTCCGCGCCGAGAACCCGAAGGGGGAGATGGGTTACTACCTGGTCTCCGACGGCGGCGTCGGCCCGTACCGGCTGAAGATCCGCTCGGCCAGCTTCTCCAACATCTCGATGTTGCCCTGGCTGCTCGAAGGCGCCCTCGTCCCCGACATAATCGCAATCATGGGCAGCCTTGACTTCGTGCTGGGAGACGTGGACCGATGACCCGGTCGCGACTTCGTGCTGGGAGACGTGGGCCGATGACCCGGTCGCGACCTCGTATTGGAAGACGTGGGCGGTCGCGGCGCCGCCGGGCGCATGTCGGAGAGGGTCGCTGATGGGCGGCTTGGCCGACTTCTTCGCCAACCCGTGGGCGGCGCTGGCGGGCAAGGTGGTCATCGCCGCCGTCCTGGTCCCCGCCGTCGCCCTGGTCCTCGGGTTCGCCGAGCTGAAGCTCTCGGCCAAGATGCAGGCCCGGGTCGGCCCCTACTTCGCAGGCGGCCGTTGGGGCTGGGCCCAGCTCATCGCCGACGGCGTCAAGTTCTTTCAGAAGGAGGACCTCGTCCCCGAAGGCGCCGACAAGCCGGTCTTCAAGGCGGCGCCCATCCTGGTGCTCATGGGCACGGTCGCTCTCCTTGTGGTGATTCCCTTCGGCCCCGACCTCATCTTCGAGGACCTCTCCGTGGGCGTCTTCTACGCCCTGGCCATCTCCTCGCTGAGCACTATCGGCGTCCTCATGGCCGGGTGGTCGTCGGCCAACAAGTACTCGCTGATGGGGGGTCTTCGGGCCGCCGGGCAGCTCATCGCCTACGAGCTTCCCCTCGTCCTCGCTGTGGTCGGCGCCGTCATCATGGCCGGCACGATGAGCATGAGCGGCATCGTCGAGGCCCAGATCGAGGCGGGTTTCCCCTATGTGGTCGTCCAGTTCGTCGGGTTCGCCGTCTTCATGACGGCCGCCCTGGCCGAGCTCACCAGGATCCCCTTCGACATGCCCATCGCCGAGTCGGAGCTGGTCATGGGTTTCGTCACCGAGTACTCCGGTTTCCGGTTCTTGTTCTTCTTCCTCGCCGAGTACGCCAACATGTTCACAATGTCGGCCATCGCCGCCACGCTGTTCCTCGGCGGCTGGCACCTGCCCGGCGTGCCCGAGTCGACGCTCGCGTACCTCGGCCCGCTGGTGCTCGTCGCCAAGGTGGCGCTCCTCGTGTTCGTGATGATCTGGTTCCGTTGGACCTTCCCCCGCTTCCGCGAGGACCAGCTCCAGTCTCTCGCCTGGAAGTGGCTCGTCCCCCTCGCCCTGGCCAACATCGCGGTCACGGCCTTCTTCAAGGTGGCTCTCTGATGGCGCCGGTCAACGGGCGCAGGCAGGCGCCGGGCGCCGGGCTGGCAAAAGGCCTCTCCGTGACCTTCGCGCAGATGCTGAAGACCGTCTTCCTGCCGAAGAAGCACCTGGCCACGGTCAACTACCCCAAGGTCAAGGAGGTGCCCGCTCCCCGGGCCCGCGGGGTGATCGCCCTCGACCAGGAGGCCTGCACCGTGTGCATGCTCTGCGCCAGGTCGTGCCCCGACTGGTGCATCTACATCGAGGGCCACAAGGAGGAGCTGCCGCCCGCCAAGCCGGGAGGCCGGGTCAAGGTTCGCTCCAAGCTCGACCGGTTCGACATCGACTACGCCCTGTGCATGTACTGCGGGATCTGCGTCGAGGTGTGCCCCTTCGACGCCCTCTTCTGGAGTCCCGACTATGAGTACTCCGAGCCCGCGATGGGCGACATGCTCCACGACATGGGCCGTCTCCAAGACTGGTTGGCGACGGTCCCCGAGCCCCCGGAGCTGGAGCGATGACGTTCGGCGACTGGGCGGGCGAGCCCGTCAACTGGGTGTTCACCGCCATCGGCCTCGCCGCCCTCTACTGCGGCTGGCGCGTCGTGACCTCCCGCAACGTGGTGCACGCGGCCCTCTTCCTGGTGGGGGCGCTGGCCTGCTCGGCGGGGTTGTTCCTGCTGCTCTCGGCGGAGTTCGTCGCCTGGGCCCTCGTCCTCGTCTACATCGGGGCGGTGATAGTCCTGCTCCTGTTCGGGATCATGATCACGAGGGCCCCGACCGGGCTGGACGAGAGCCTCGCCTCCGACAAGAAGGCCTGGCCCGCCGTCTTGGCCGCGACCACGTTCGCCCTGACGGCCTGGGCCTCCGTAGACGCCTTCGGGGCCACCCTCGTCGCCCGCGTCGGCGAGCCGGCAGGGGCCGAGGCGATCGGCGAGTCGCTGCTGGGACGGTTCGTCATCGCCTTCGAGGCCGTCTCCTTCGTGCTGTTGGCCGCCCTCATCGGCGGGATCACCCTCGCCCGGCGGGACCTCACTCCAGCCGAGGAAGAGGAGAGGGCGACGGTCTGATGTTGCTCACCCAGTTCCTCGTCCTCGGGGCCGCTCTCTTCTCCCTCGGCGTCTACGGCCTGCTGGTGCGCCGCAACATCGTGTTGATCCTGCTGTCGGTCGAGCTGATGCTCAACGCGGTCAACATCAACCTGGTAGCCTTCGAGTCGGTTCTCGTCACCTCCGACGTCATCGGCCAGGTGTTCGCCGTCTTCGTCATCACCGTCGCCGCCGCCGAGGTGGGGATCGGCCTCGCCATCGTCCTGATGATCTTCCGGAACCGCAAGTCCGCCGCTGTCGACGACCTGAGCCTGATGAGATGGTAGGCGTGAGAGCTGCGATCGGTGACCTGGCCGCCCTGGCCGTCGAGGAGGGCGAGCACGCCGTGCACGCCGGCGACGGCGGATGGTGGGCCGACACCGCCGGGATCATGTTGATCCTGCCCTTCGTCGCCATGGCGGCGATCATGGTCTTCGGCAAGCGGATGAAGAGCGGGGGCGGGTGGCTCGCCGTCGCCGCGCTGGCGGTCAACACCGTGTGGGCCTCGGCTCTCATGTGGCTCAACATGACCGAGGGCGTGCTCGATCAGACCGTCTTCGAGATCGGCCGGATCGGCGCCGACATGGTCTTCGAGCTGGGCTGGGTGGTCGACGGCCTCTCCATCATGATGTACTTCCTGGTCAGCTTCGTCGGCCTGGTCGTGTTCATCTATGCCGTCGGGTACATGCGCGGCGACGTCAGGGTGCCCTGGTTCTTCGCCGCATTCTCGCTATTCGCCGGGGCGATGCTCGTCCTGGTCGGCGCCCCCAACCTGGTGCAGCTCATCATCGGCTGGGAGGGCGTCGGCCTCGCCTCCTACTTCCTGATCGGCTTCTACTGGGAGGACATCGCCAACGTCAAGGCGGGCAACAAGGCCTTCCTCACCAACAAGGTGGCCGACGTCGGGTTGATCTTGGGGGCGATCATGGTCGCCGTCGCGCTGGGAAGCTGGGACTTCGGCGACCTGGCCCGCGCCGCTGCCGAGCACTCCGGCGAGCTGGGGGCGGTGGCGTTGGCGGGCGGCCTCCTCCTCTTCTTCGGGGCGATGGGCAAGAGCGCCCAGTTCCCCCTCCACATCTGGCTCCCCGACGCCATGGCGGGGCCGACCCCGGTCTCGGCCCTCATGCACGCCGCCACCATGGTCACCGCCGGCGTCTACCTGATGGCCAGGGTGTTCCCGCTGTTCCAGAACCTCGCCCAGGACGCTCGCCTGCTCATGGTGGTCATCGGGGCGATCACCCTGCTCGCCGTCGGCCTCCTCGCCCTGGTGGCCGACGACATCAAGAAGGTCTTGGCCTACTCCACCGTCTCCCAATTGGGTTACATGATGACGGCCGTCGCCGCCGGCGGGTACACCGCGGGCGTCTTCCACCTCTTCACACACGCCTTCTTCAAGGCCCTCCTCTTCCTCGGGGCGGGGTCGGTGATCCACGCCGCGCACTCCAACAACATGAGCGACATGGGCGGCCTGCGGGAGCACATGCCGACCACTTATCGGACGTTCGTCGTCGGCTCGCTCGCCCTCGCCGGGATCATCCCCTTCGCGGGCTTCTGGTCGAAAGACGAGATCCTGGCGACGCTCGGCCACGAGGGGTACACGCTGGTGATGTGGATCGCCGTGGCCGGCGCCTTCGTCACCGCCTTCTACATGACCCGGGCCGTCGCTCTCACCTTCTACGGCGACCACCAGGGCGAAGGCGAGCCGCACGAGTCGCCCCCGGTGATGACCCGCCCCCTCGTCGCGCTGGCGATCCCCTCGGTCTTCGTCGGCCTGCTCAACATCCCCGGGGTCAAGTGGCCGGTCATCGGCGCCTTCACCGACTGGCTGGCGGTGCGGGCGGTGCCCATGGGCGACCACCACGCCGAGAGCGTCAACTATGCCCTCGCCGCCGTCGGCCTCGCCGCCGCCCTCCTCGGGGTCGTCGCCGGACGTGTCCTCTACGGGCCGGGCCGCGGCGCCAGGGCGGAGCGGGACGGCTTCGAGGTCCCCCTGCTGTACCCCCTCCTCCGCAACAAGTACCACGTCGACGACGCCGCCGACGGCCTTGTGTACCTGATCTCAAGGCCGATCGCCCGGTTCGTCGACTGGACCAACACCTACATCATCGACGGAGTGGTCAACGGCGTCGGCGCGATTGTGAAGGGCCTCGGCGGGCTGGTCTACGACACCGTCGACCAGAAAGGCGTCGACGGCGCCGTCCACGGTCTGGCGGCCGTCGCCGACGGGACCGGGTCGGCCGTCCGCAAGCTGCAGACGGGGCGGGTCCAGCAGTACGCCGCGGCCTTCGTCGGCGGCGCCCTGATTCTCGTGATCGTTTTCGTTCTACTGTTCTAGACAAGTGAGAGGCTGATAACAATGGAGTGGTTCGATAGCTGGGGCTTGACGGTCATCGTCTTCCTGCCCTTGGTAGGCGCCCTTCTCCTCGGGCTGGTCCCCAAGGAGAGGGAAGGCGCCCTGAAGGCGACGGGGTTGGCGGCGGCGTCGCTGGCGTTCGTCGCCTCGCTGGTCCTCGTGGGCCGGTTCGACTTCGCCGCCGGCGACTACAACACATACCAGCTGGAGGTGTCCGAGACCTGGATCGGGGCGATCAACGCCAACTACCACGTCGGCGTGGACGGGATCAGCCTGCCTCTCCTCGTCCTCTCCACGTTTGTGGTCGTTCTCGCTGTGATCTACTCCTGGAACCACTGGGACGAGCCGAGGAACCCCAAAGCCTTCCTCATCCTCATGTTGATCCTGGCGACCGGGATGAACGGCACTTTCGTCGCCCTCGACCTGGTGCTCTTCTTCATCTTCTTCGAGGTGGTCCTCCTCCCGATGTACTTCATGATCGGGATCTGGGGCGACAAGTCCCCCCGCAAGGTGCCGGGCTTCGCCAAGCCGACCGAGACCAGGCTCTACGCCTCGATCAAGTTCTTCCTGTTCACGTTGTTCGGGTCGGCGTTCATGCTCCTCGGCTTCCTCGCCCTCTACTTCGAGTCGGGGAACCACGGCGCCCGCACGTTCGACATCCCGGCGTTGACCGAGTTGGGGGCGGGCGGCGCCTTCACCGGCGCCTTCGCCTTCCTCGTCTTCGGGGCAATGTTCTTGGGCTTCGCCGTGAAGGTCCCGATGTGGCCCCTCCACACCTGGCTCCCCGACGCCCACACGGCGGCGCCCACCGTGGGCTCGGTGCTCCTGGCGGCCATCCTCCTGAAGCTCGGCGCCTACGGCTTCGTCCGCATCTCCCTGCCGATCCTGCCCGGCGAGGCGGTGGAGTGGGCGCCGTTCATCGCGATCCTGTCGGTGATCGGCATCATCTACGGCTCGTTGGCCTGCCTGGCGCAGAGCGACATGAAACGGCTCATCGCCTTCTCGTCGGTGGGTCACATGGGTTTCGTGATGCTCGGCATCTCCACCATGACCGACGTCGGCATCAACGCCGCCGTCATCGGCATGGTCGCCCACGGCCTCATCACCGGCCTCCTCTTCTTCCTGGCGGGCTCGATGCACCACCGCTACCACACCCGCGAGATGGCCCGTCTCGGGGGCAACATCAAGCTGATGCCGGTGATGGGCGGCATACTCGCCTTCACCGCCATGGCGTCGCTGGGCCTGCCGGGCCTCGCAGGCTTCTGGGGCGAGTTCCTGTCCCTGGTCGGCGCGTACAACCCCCTCGACGGCCTTCCCCTCGGCTTGTTCCGCACCGCCATGGTGGCGGGCGCCGTCGGCACGGTGTTGACCGCCGGCTACATGTTGTGGATGCTCCAGAAGGTCAACCTGGGCGAGCCGAGCGAAGAGTGGGCGGGGCGGGAGCTGGGCGACGCAGACCGCTTCGAACTGGCCGCCTGGGTCCCGCTGATGATCCTCATCGTGATCATCGGCTTCTTTCCCAAACTGATCCTCAACTCCACGACCGGCGCCGTGACCTCGTTGGTCGACATGGCGTTCGGGTCGGGGGCGACGGCTTCCATCGGCTCACCCCTCGGAGGCTGACGCTTGCAGCTCGAGATCGACTACCTAGCCCTGGCGCCGGAGCTGATCGTCGCGGCGACGATAGTGGTGGTGCTAGCGCTCGACCTGACCCTGCGTCGGCCGCGGAAGCACCTGACCGCGACGGCCGCCGTCGCCGGCGTCGCTCTCGCGCTGGTCCCGCTGGCCGTGTCGGCCGTCAGGGACGAGACCGTCTCGATGTTCGGCGGCGCCTACGCGGTGGACGAGTTCGCCTTGGTGCTCAAGGCGGTGTTCCTGATCGCCGCATACCTCGTGTTCCTGATGTCCCACAACTACATCGAGTCCGACCGCTACTACCAAGGCGAGTATTACTTCCTGCTGTTGGCCTCGGTCCTCGGCTCGCTGGTCATGGCGTCCGCCCGCGACCTGATCATCTTGTTCATCGGCGTCGAGCTGGTCACCGGCCCGCTCTACCTGCTCGCCGGGTGGCGTAAGGGCGACGCCAAGTCGAACGAGGCTTCGATGAAGTACTTCATCCTCGGCGTCTTGTCGACGGCGATCCTGTTGTACGGCATGTCCCTGTTGTTCGGCCTGACCGGGGAGGTGACCTTCGCGGGCCTGGCCGCGGCCACCTCGGAGATGGGGAACACCCCGGCGCTGACCCTGGCGGTGCTGTTCGTCATCGTCGGTTTCTCGTTCAAGGTCGCCGCGGCGCCGTTCCACTTCTGGGCGCCCGACACCTACGAAGGCGCCCCCACGCCGATCACCGCCTATCTCTCGGTGAGCTCAAAGGCGGCGGGGCTCACGGCGATGCTGCTCGTCATGTACCTGGCGCTGCCCGGGGCGTCGGAGATTTGGGCGCCCGCCCTGTGGGTCATCGCCGCCCTGTCGATGACGGTCGCCAACCTCTCGGCTCTCCGCCAGACGAACGTCGTCCGCCTGCTCGCCTACTCGTCGGTGGCCCAGGCCGGGTTCATGCTCGTCCCCTTCGCCGCCGCCGCCGTTGACGGCGCCGACCTGGCGGAGGCCTTCGCGGCGACCGTCGTCTACCTGGTCATCTACGCCGTGATGAACCTCGGCGCCTTCGCCGTGGTCATCGCCGCGGCGAAGAAGACCGAGTCGGGGGAGCTGGCCGCCTGGTCGGGCCTGGCCAAAGCCGACCCGAGGCTGGGCGTGTTGACCGCGGTGTTCTTCTTCAGCCTCGCCGGCATCCCGCCGTTGGCCGGGTGGTTCGCCAAGTTCGCCATGTTCCGCTCGGTGATGATCACGGGGGGCGGCTGGCCTGTGACGCTGGCGGTCGTCGCCGCGGTCAACTCGGTCATCGCCCTCTACTACTACGCGAGGGTGATCAAGAGCGTCTGGCTCGACGAGGCCGTTGAGCTGCGCGGAGACCTCGATTCGCCGCCGGCCGGGTCGTTGCGCCTCGCCCTGGGGGTCACGGCCGCGCTCACCGCGGCCATCGGCTTCTACCCGGCGATCGCCGTGTTCGTCGGCGAGGCCTCAAGGGTCATCGCCTCCGGCGGCTGAGCCGCAGGTTCACCCCCAGCCCCAATCCGGTTTCCTGATGCTCTGGATTCGCCTATACCGCAGTTTGTGCATTGAGGATTTCCCTCGGCTGCCTGCGGCGGGCGCCGGCTCGGCTTATGGCGACGAACCGCTGGGGACACACGGGTTGGGGCTGAGCACATGCGCCGTCTCGCTGTGGGTCAGGTCGATGGATTCGCCGAATATCGAGCCGATGAACGGCGTCAACAGCCTGAAACGGTAGGTGACGGTGACGGTCACTTGATCTTTCGCCGGGCAGGTCACGGCTATCGACCCTGAGAAGTCGATGTCGGCGATGGACTCCTCGGCCCGGCTCACGGCCATGTCCGGTTCTCCCGGTCGTATGGAGGCGAACACGGCACCCTCCTGAGCGGCCTCTTGGACCATGGCGGCGTCCAGGTAGGCCCTGGCCAGGTCCATCACACCGAGCGCGAGAAGGAGGAGGAAAGGGACGATGACGGCGGTCTCGATTAGGGAAGCCCCCTCATCTTCCTGCCTCACCAGATTGCAGCGCCTCATCGGACCAGAGTCATTCTCAGGTCACCGGTTGACTGCATGCCGGTGACAATCCTCAGGTCAGACCCGTTGAGCTTGATGTTCCACCCGTAGATGCTACCCCACAGAGTTGAGGTGTCGCTGCCTGACATCTCAACGGTGCCGCGCGGCGCGTAGATGAGGCCCTTCCACTGGTTCTTGCCGCCAGCGATCTTAATCGCGGGGTTTCCGCACTCCGGCGGGTTGGAGTAGGGGCCCGGGTTGTCCGGGTAGTCCTTGCCGCCCTTGTAGTAGTCGGCGTAGGCGAGGATTCCGTTGTAGTAAGGCTCAAGCTTGACATTCGACCCTGAGATGTCGATAAAACCCTTGTCCTCCTCCGTTGGGAGTGTTATAAGCGTAACCTTGCCCGAAACGTCGGAGTCGCTGATCTTGATCCCCTCGGTGGCTATGTAGATGCCACCTTTCTTCACCTGCTCCTTCGTCAAGTCCCACACGCCGATCTTGAAGTAAAAGTTGCTCGAGTTAGCACGATACGCCGGCCCATACTCACTGAAGTCCGACCTGTCTGGTCGCTTTGGCCACTTTCTCCACGCGGCGGAATCAGGACCCTGGGCGAAGTTGTTGCCCGAGCCGCCGATCCTTTTTCCGCTCACATAGGTGACGGCGCCCTCGACCTTGTTGGACGACCCGCTGACGCTGATGTCGTCGTTGGTGTGGATTGCGCCTTCAATGCGGGTCGATGAGCCGGACCAGTCTAAGGCCGGTTTCCCGTCGTCGCAGGAGCCTGCGGCAAACAGCGCGGGCAAGGCCTCCTCCGATTGTGTGCAGAGGGCGACGGCGGTCGCGTTGACGCCGAGTTTGTCGGTGCCCAAGATCTTAGAGAAGAATCGATCGGCCTCGGTGGAGACCTCGGCCTGCCAGCCGTTGAGCTCCTCCTTAGGGTCGATCTGGACCTCGGTGATGTCGACCGTGACTTTCGGGTCGGAGTTGTCGAAGCCGTTCGCGGTCGCTTGTTCTCGTCCGGCTTCAATGGGGCTCGACCCGCCGGTGCAGGCGTCGTAGGCGGCGGCGTACGCTGCGAGGTCCGCAGCGTTCTGAGCGTCGCCTCGCTCCCGATAGAGGTTCGACCCGTCGATGGCGAGGGCGGCCATGCCGAGCAGCACCAGCAAGGAGATGGCGACTGTGACGAAGGCGATGCCCTCGTCCCGGCCTCCCGGCTTGGGCGAGTCGACGAGCCGGCGCGGGCGGTCTCGCCTCAACTCGGCGTCGGGCCGTCTCACCTGATCAGCACCAATCGGCTCTCACCTTGTCCGCCGCCGGACCCGCCGCTCAGCCTCAGTTGCGACCCGTTGAGTTTGATGCCCCACCCGATGGTGCCGCCCGCGAACTCGGTGTTGTTGCTGCCGGATATCTCGGCCTTGGACCGGGGCGCAATGAGGAGGCCTCTCCACTCGCTGTTGCTGCCGGAGACAATGATCCCGTTGCCGTTGCAGTCCGGCTTGTTCGAGTAGGGACCCGGGGTGTACGGGTAATCTGTGCCGCCTTTGTAGTAGTCGGAGAAGATCAGGACGTCCTCCCAGAACGGCTCCAGCTTCACGCTGGAGCCGGAGATCTGGACCAGCCCTTTGTCTTCCCGTTGTGGGAGGGTCACCAGAGTCAGTTTGCCGGAGACGTTGCCGACGGAGATCGTGATCTCCTCGGTGGCTATGTACACGCCGCCCCTCTGAATGTCGGGTTCTTTGAGATCGAATTTGACACCGCGATGGATGTCCTTGGCGGCGACTTCCTGGTCGAGCCGCCCGCCCGGCAGGAAGTCCTCCGTCCGGTATCGGACAGGCCAGTCGGCCCATTTCTCTTGCAGAGGCTTCCCGCCTTGCTGGAAATCGTTCTTCGACCCGCTGATGTGTGTGCTCGTCACATAGCTGGTCTTGCCCGTGATCGTGTTCCCACCGCCGCTGAGGTGGATGTCGTCGTTGGTGTGGATGTCGCCGTCGACGAAAGTGTTTGAGCCCGACCAGTCCAGGCCCTTCTTCTCGTTGCAGTCGCCACCTGCGAACAGGGCGTGCCCGCCGCCCGGCGCTGTGCCCTCGACGCAGCGGACGACGGCGTCGGCGTTGACCTTGAGCAGGTCGGCGCCGACGATCTTGGAGAAGAAGCGGTCGGCGTCGGAGGTGACTTCGGCCCGCCAGCCGTCGGCTTCCTTGTAGATGTCCACCGTGATGTCGGGGTCGGAGTTGTCGAATCCGTTGGCGGCGGCCTGGGCCCGACCCTCCTCGACGGGTCTCGATCCGCCGTTGCACGCCTCAAATGCGGCGGCGTACGCGGCCAGGTCGGCCGCGTTCTGAGCGTCGCCTCGCTCCCGGTAGAGGTTCGACCCGTCGACGGCGAGGGCGGCCATGCCCAAGAGAACCACAATGGAGACGGCGAGCGTGATGGAGGCTACGCCGTCGTCCGGCTTCGCGGAGTCGAGCCTGCCCAGGCGCCGCCTGAAGCCGGGGTCCATTTCTGGCTGGTCCACAGTCAGTTCTCTTTGCTGATCGTCCGGGTCGTGCGGGAGGAGATGGTCGTCGGCTCGATGAACTCGTTGATGAGCGGCACCGCGGTCCTGAATGGGACCGAGACGGTCACCACGATGCGGTCGCTGTCGGTGATGAGGTCCGGCGCCACGGTTTGGCCGCCGCAGGTCTCGAACACGGCTGTGCCGGGCCCGGAGTCGTACTCCAGGGTGATCTGCGCGTCGGAGGGTCTCCCCACAACGCCGTACTGCCGGGCGGCGCCTCTGATGCCGTCGCAGTCGGCGTAGCTGGGCACTGCGCTGGGGCCGTCGCCGGAGGCGGTGGCGAAGCGAGCGGCCTCACGGCTGGCGTTGGCGACGGTGGATCCGGTGATGACGAACCGGCCGAACTCGACCAGCCCGAAGGTGAGAAGCAAGACCATCGGGATGGCGATGGCCGCCTCGATGATGGCTGCCCCCTTGTCTCTGCTCATGCCCCAGCCCTATCGGCGCCGTGTGAGCCAATCTTGAGTTGAGCGTGTGCAGTATCGCGGACTGGAGCTGGGTTATTGCACACACATCGGCCAGCGTGTGCAGTAACACCGACGAGAGCCGCGCTACTGCACACGCATCGAGCCGGGCGGGGACGTCCCGTTCAGCTAGCGGGTTGTCTCGCCCCGTCTCAAAGCGCGATACTCGCGGTCGAGCAGTGACCACAAGGAGTGGTCAACCCAGTTCCCGCGGATCAGCAGTTCCTCCCGCAAGACGCCTTCCCGGGTGAAACCTAGTTTGGAGGCCACACGGTCGGATGCGTCGTTGCCGACGGCGATTCGCAGGATGGTCTTGTGATAGCCGAGCTCGCCGTACGCCTCGTCAAGCACCCGGCCCACGGCTTCGGTGCAGATGCCGCTGTTCGTCTCGTCGCTGCGGATCCAGTAGCCGATCTCGCCGATCCTTCCCGGCTTGGAGACGTTCCACAGCGACACGTTGCCCAAATGGCGGCCCGGGTCGCTGCGGCGGCGGATCGAGTAGTCCCAGGCTCGGTCTTCCTTCCACGCCTGTATCGAGTCGCGGATGAAGGCGGCGGTGTCTTCCGACCCGTAGTCCATGCGGGCCCAAGGGAGCCATTGGTTGAGGTCCGACAAGGAGGCCCGGATGCCGTCGTCGAGGGACGCGGCGTCGCGGCGGGTGAACCGCCGCAGGATGAGCCGATCGGTCTCCAGTCGCGCTTTGGGCATCCGCACAGGTTACGCCGGGCCCTATCGTCCACTGGGAGATGTGGGAGACGATCCGCCTCCTCGACGAGCCCCCGGACATGGGCGACCGGCCCGCGGCCGCCGTGCTTGCCCCGCTGTTCGAAGATGAGAGCGGGGAGCTGCGGACGGTCCTCATGAAGCGGCCGGACACGATGCCCACCCACGCCGGGCACATCGCCTTCCCCGGCGGGAGGGCGGGCCCCGGCGACAAGGGCCCGGTCGACACCGCTCTCCGGGAGGCCCGCGAGGAGGTTGGCATCGCTCCGGCCCAGGTTGAGGTGCTCGGCTTCCTCCCTCCCGTCGACACTGTCGAGCTGGGCCTGGTCGTGGCGCCGGTGGTGGGCCGGGTCTGCGCGCCCCTCAACCTCAATCCGTCGGAGCGGGAGGTCGACAAGGTGTACACACCCCTCGTCTCCCATCTCGCCGACGCCGATCGGTGGTCGAGCGCGCCCTGGGGCGGGTGGCGGATCTGGCGTTACGACCTGGACGGCGACACGTTGTGGGGGGCGACCGCCCGCATCGTCCGCCTCATGGTCGGCCTCGATTGACCCCCCCAACCGGTTTGCCAATGCTCTAGATTCGCCCATACCGTAGTTTGTGCATTGATAATCGGTCTGTCCGGGCCGGCGGCCCGGCGCACCACTAGTCGAGACCCGCGGCCTCGCGGACGACGGCGATCGTGTCGTCGGCCATTGACCGGGCCCTCTCCGCGCCCGACGACATCGCCTCGGCCGTCTCGGCGTCCGACAACCCCTCGTAGGCCTCGCGTATCGGCCTGATCCCCTCGGCCACAGCCTCGGCCACCGCCGTCTTGAAGGCGCCGTACCCGCCCGACCTGTGCTCGTCGACCAGCTCGTCGATCGGTCGCCCGGAGAAGAAGGAGAGCATCTCGAGGAGGTTGGAGACGCCCGGCTTGGCCTCCCAGTCGTAGCCCACCTCGGTCCCGGCGTCGGTCACGGCCGTCCTGATCTTCTTGACGATCCGATCGGCGCTGTCCGTCAGGAGGATGTACGACCTCTCGCCGGCGCCCGACTTGGACATCTTCGACGCAGGGTCGGTCAACGACATGACTCTGGCGCCGATCTTCGGCGTGATCCTCTCCGGGATGGGGAACACCTCGCCGAACCGGCTGTTGAAGCTCTCGGCGAGATCGCGGGTCAACTCGAGGTGCTGGGCCTGATCGTCGCCCACCGGGACGGCGTGCACCCGGTGGATCAGGATGTCGGCGGCCATCAGCACCGGGTAGGCGAGGAGGCTCAGGCTCTGCCCGGCCTTGTCGGCCTTGTCCTTGAACTGGGTCATTCGAGCCAGCTTGCCGAGGCCGGTCAGCGTCCCGAGGGCCCAGGACAACTCCACATGCTGGGGGACCTCCGACTGGTAATACAGGAGGGAGCGGGCCGGGTCGATGCCCACGGCGATGAGCATCCTGGCGAGGCCCCGGCGCCGGGCGCGCATCTCGTCCGGGCGGTAGGGGACGGTCATGGCGTGGAGGTCGACCACGCAGTAGATCGTTTCGTGCTCCTCCTGCATCGACACCCAGTTGCCGAACGCGCCCATCAGGTTCCCGAGGTGGGGCTCGCCGGTGGGCTGCATCCCCGAGAACACCCTCTTCCGGTTTCTCAATGCACAAACTACGGTATACCGAATCTAGAGCATTAGGAAACCAGGTAGGCGAGGGCGGCGAGGAGGTTCCACCCCGAGTGTGCGAACACCGCGGGGCCGAGGCGGCCCGTGCGGAAGGTCAGCCAGGCGAGGACAAGGCCGAACCCGAAGATGGGCGGCAACGCTACCGCGGCGGATGCCCAGATGCGGTCCCCGCCCAGCCCGAGGATGTGCACTGCGGCGAATACCAGGGTCGAGCCCGCCGCGGCGAAGCCCCGGCCGCGGCGCTCAAGGGCCCTCAGCAACGCCCCCCTGAACATCAGCTCCTCGGCGACCGGCGCGAGCAGCGCCGCCGCGCACACCAACACCAGCTTGAGCGTCGTCGACGTCGCCGGGTCGCGGATCATCTCGGCCACTTCCTGGGGAGGGCGGCCGTCGGGGAACAGGAGCCGGGCCAAGGGCAGGAACAAGAGGGCGAGCGACACCTGGAGGGCCAGCCCCAAGCCCACATAGGCCGTGTCGCGCGGCTCGACAACGAAGCGGAGGGCGCCTGCCTCCCTCCGCCTGCCGATCGCCCACAGGGCCGCCAGGTTCCCGAAGTACTGACCGGCCAGGGAGAGGGAAAGGGCGGCCTCCCCCCGGCCGCGGCCCGAGGCGTAGAAGGCGCCTGCGCCTAGGAGGCCGCAGAGCCAGACAACGGCGAAGTCGGCGACTGTCCAGGGCCGCGGGGGCGCGGCGGACGCTCTGTGATCGGGCGGGGCGGGCACCGGCCGGGAGATTACAGCCGGCCCTTCGACCGCCCGGGCCGGCCCGCCGGCCCGGGCGGCCCCGGCGCCGGGAACTGTTACCGTGGCCGGCCAGGAGGATCAGGTTGGACATCGACATCGGCATCGGGAAGTCGGGGCGGCGGGCGTACGGTTTCGACGACATCGCCATAGTCCCCTCGAGGCGGACCAGGGACCCCGACGACGTCGACATCTCATGGCGGCTCGACGCCTTCAGGTTCGACCTGCCGATGATGGGCTCGGCCATGGACGGGGCGATCAGCCCGAAGACGGCTATCAAGATCGGCCGGCTCGGGGGTTTGGCGGTGCTCAACCTGGAGGGGTTGTGGGCCCGCTACGACGACCCCGAGCCCCTCTTCGAGGAGATCGCCGCGCTCGACGACGAGAAAGCGACTCTCCGCATGCAGGAGATCTACCTGGCGCCGGTGAAACCCGAGCTGATCGGCCGGCGGGTCGAGGAGATGAAAGCCGCCGGAGTCGTGACGGCGGCGAGCCTGACCCCCCAGAACGTGCGGAAGCTGGCGCCCCACGCCCTCTCCGCCGGGCTGGACATCCTCGTCATCCAAGGCACTGTGGTCTCGGCCGAGCACGTCTCCAGCCGCGAGGCGCCGTTGAACCTCAAGGAGTACATCGCCGAGGCGCCGGCGCCGGTCATCGTCGGCGGTTGCGCCAGCTACTCCACCGCCCTCCACCTCATGCGCACCGGGGCTGTCGGCGTCCTGGTCGGGGTCGGCCCGGGCGCCGCCTGCACGACGCGGGGAGTTCTCGGCGTCGGGGTCCCTCAGGCCACCGCCATCGCCGACGCGGCGGGGGCGCGGATGCGCTACCTCGACGAGACCGGCCGTTATGTGCACGTCATCGCCGACGGCGGGATGCAGACGGGCGGCGACGTCGCCAAAGCGGTCGCATGCGGCGCCGACGCGGTGATGATCGGGTCGCCCCTCGCCTCGGCGACGGAGGCGCCCGGCAGGGGTTTTCACTGGGGGATGGCCACGTTCCACCCGACGTTGCCCCGAGGGGCGCGCGTCCGCGTCGGCGACCGCGGTCCCCTTGAGGCCATACTGACCGGCCCCGCCCACGAGAACGACGGGAGGCTCAACCTGTTCGGGGCTCTCCGAGCCTCCATGGCGACCACCGGCTACTCCGACGTGAAGGAGTTTCAGAAGGCCGAGGTGATGGTGGCCCCGTCCATCCAGACCGAGGGCAAGAGCCTGCAACGGTCGCAGAAAGTCGGGATGGGGTGACGGGGGGCGAGCCGACCGTCCTCGTCGTCGACTTCGGCGCCCAGTACGCACAGCTCATCGCGCGGCGGGTGCGCGAGGCGCATGTCCGCTCCGAGATCGCCCGCCGCGACATCACCGCAGCCGAGCTTCGGGAAAGGCGGCCCGCCGGGCTGATCCTCTCCGGCGGCCCGGCGTCGGTCTACGCGGAGGGCGCCTACCGCATGGACCCGGCCATCCTCGAACTGGGGATACCGATCCTCGGCGTCTGCTACGGCCACCAGCTCATAGCCCACCTCGCCGGTGGCGAGGTCTCCGCCGGGGGCGCCGAGTACGGGGCAACCTCGATGGAGCGGTCCGCCGACTCGGTCCTCCTCGGGGAGTTGCCCGCCGCCCAGCAGGTCTGGATGTCTCACCGGGACCAGGTGACCCGCGTCCCGGACGGCTTCACCGCGACGGCCTCCACCCCAGGCGCGGCGGTCGCCGCGATGGAGGACAGCGAGAGAGCCTTGTTCGGCGTCCAGTTCCACCCCGAGGTCGCCCACACGCCCCGGGGAGCGGAGATCCTCAAACGTTTCCTCTACGAGGTGTGCCGTTTGAGCCCGTCTTGGACGTCGCACTCGATCATCGAGTCTCAGGTCGCCGCGGTCAGGGAGCAGGTGGGAGACGGCCGGGTCGTCTGCGGCCTCTCCGGCGGGGTGGACTCGTCGGTCGCGGCCGCTCTCGTCCACGAGGCCGTCGGCGACCAGCTCACCGCCATCTTCGTCGACCACGGGCTGCTCCGGGCCGGCGAGGCCGAGCAGGTCACCGAGACCTTCAGGTCGCACTTCGAGATAGACCTCATCCACGTCGAGGCGGCGGATCGGTTCATCGAGGGGTTGGCCGGGGTCGCCGAGCCGGAGGAGAAGAGGAGGATCATCGGGGAGACCTTCGTGAGGGTCTTCGAGGAGGCGGCCTCCTCGGTCGGCGACGCGAAGTTCCTAGTGCAGGGCACGCTTTACCCCGACGTCATCGAGTCGGGCTCGGGGACGGCGGCGGTCATCAAGACGCATCACAACGTCGGCGGCCTGCCCGAGGACATGTCCCTCGAGCTGGTCGAGCCGCTCCGGGACCTGTTCAAAGACGAGGTGCGCGCCGTCGGCGAGGAGCTGGGGCTGCCCGAGGAGATCGTCTGGCGCCAGCCTTTCCCCGGGCCGGGGCTGGCGGTCAGGGTCATCGGCGAGGTCACCCGGGAGCGCCTCGAGATCCTGAGGGCGGCCGACCGGATCTTCCTTGAGGAGATCCGCAGGGCGGGTCTCTACCGGGACATCTGGCAGGCTTTTGTGGTGCTGCCGGCGGTCAAGACGGTGGGCGTGCAAGGGGACAGCCGGACCTACGCCTACCCCGCGATCATCAGGGCGGTCACGTCGGAGGACGCCATGACGGCCGATTGGGCCCGCATCCCCTTTGACGTCTTGGAGGCGATCTCCTCGCGGATCATCGCCGAGGCGGCGGGGATCAACCGCGTCGCCTACGACATCTCATCCAAGCCGCCCGCCACGATCGAATGGGAGTGATCTCACGGAGACGGGGCCGAGCGCCCCGTCGCAGGCGCAACACCCCCCCCAATCCGGTTTCCTAATGCTCTGGATTCGATATACCGTAGTTTGTGCATTGAGAATGGCTCTCGGCCGGCTGGGGGGACCGCCCGGCACGGTTCGCCATCTCGACGAACCGTCGCCGACAGGGCTGCACTGTCGGCCACGCATCTTCCAGCGTGTGCAGTAGTGTCGATGAGAACCGCGGAATTGCACACGCATCGCCCAGCGTGTGCAGTAGTGCCGACGAGAGCCGCGAAACTGCACACGCATCGGCCGGGCGCCCCTCGACCGTATGACTACACCCGAGATGCACCACGAGGTCTCATTCAGACCGGTCGCTCACGCGCCGATAAGGTCTAGGGACCCGTGACATGGACTTAAACACGCCCGAGTTCGCCAGGGTCTTCCGCGAGGAGCTTGAGGAGCGCTCGAGTCGCCTCGTCAGCGGCGGCCGGAGGCTCGCCGATAAGACGCTTGAGGCTGCGACGATCCCGGATCTGGTGCGCGACGCCCACACGATCAAGGGATCCGCCGGCCTGCTCGGCCACACGGAGATCAAGGAGGCCGCCGCAGTGTTGGAGGGCTTGTGGCGCAAGGTCGGCGAGGGGCACTCGCCCCCGCCGGAGGCGGCGGATGCCATGGTGGCGACTGCCGAAGCCATGACGCCGGCGCTCGTCGCCTCCGACGTCGCCGAGCTGGTCGACCTGGTCTCAGAACTCGCCGGCGACTCGGGTTGGGCACGTCGACCCGGGACCGTCCGGGCACGTCGACCCGGGACCGTCCGGGCTCGTCAACCCGGGACCGTCCGGGCTCGTCAACCCGAGCCGGCCGATACCGTCCCGGCCCATCCACTCGAGAAGGCCGAGACCGTCCCCGGTAGTCAACCCGAGCCGGCCGAAGTCGTCCCGGCCCATCCACCTGAACCCGGCGACCTGGGCGGCCTCCTGTCGTCGGTGTCCGAGTCGATGCTCGGGGGCGCCACCCGCGTCGACATCGGCGACCTGTACCGCCTCATCAACAGGATCGTCGAGGCGGCGTTGGACGCCGACGCGTTGGCCGATCTCTCGTTGGTGTCGATCGAGGGCGACGACCCCGACCTCTTCCGCAAGTCGTGGAGGGGTCAGGTGGAGAGTCTCAGCGAGGCCGTGCACGACATCTCAGACCAGGCAGTCTCCTTGGCCAACGGCTCCTTCTTCGACGCTGTGGTCACCTTCCCCCAGTTCGTCAGGTACCTGGGAAGACGGCTGGGCAAGGACATACGGTTTGAGTTGGCGGGCAAGGACGTCCAGCTCGACCGTCAGATCGTCGACCTTATTCGCGAGCCGATACGTCACCTTCTGGTCAACGCCGCCGACCACGGCGTCGAGCCCGCGGCCGACAGGCTCGTTGCGGGGAAGCCGTCGGCGGGGACGATCGTCGTCGGGGCCGCGGTCAACGACGATTGTGTGGAGGTATACGTCTCCGACGACGGGGCCGGTGTCGACTGGGAGGCGGTCGCGGAGGGAGCGCGCAAGGCAGGCGCCGGCGAGACCGGGCCGGAGTTGAAGCAGCTTCTCTTCCATCCGGGGTTCAGCACGGCCTCGAAGAGGTCGGAGTTCTCCGGCGCCGGCGACGGGCTGCCCGCGGTGTTGGCGGCCGTCGAGACGGTCCACGGAGCGGTGCACCTCGAGTCCACCGGAGGGTCGGGCGTCGTCGTCACGATGACTCTCCCCCTCTCAATGGCCCTGCAGAACGTGGTGGTGGTGGCGGTCGGCGACCAGTTCTGGGGCCTTCCGGAGGCGTCGGTCAAGACCGCCATGGCGTTGTCCAACGCCGAGCTGACCTCGACCGAGAGCGGCGTGGAGGTGAGGTTCAACTCCGGGGCCGTCCCGTGTGTGTCCCTGGCCGAGGCCGTGGGCGCCGACCGGGCCCCGGACGAGTCGGAGCTTCTTGTGGTCAACACGCGGTCGGGGCTGGTGGCCGTGACCGTATCCGAGTTGGTTGATCGCCGCCGGGTGGCCGTGAAGAACCTCGGCCCCATCTTGGAGGGGGCGGGCCACGTCACGGGCGCCGCTCTCCTCGGGGGCGGCTCGATCCTGGTTGTGCTCGACCCGAACTTCCTGGGCGCCGCGGCCAGGCGGCGGCCCCGCCTCGTCAACTCCAAACCGCGGGTGCTGGTGGTGGACGACTCGGCGGGCGCCCGTCAGCTCCTGGCGGCCGTCCTCAACGGGGCCGGCCTCGATGTCGAGTCGGCGAGCAGCGCTCGGGAGGCGATGTCGGCCGCGGGCTCGCGCAGCTTCGACGCCATGGTCGTCGACTACTCGATGCCCAGGTCCAACGGCGTCGAGCTCGTCAGGGCGATGCGGGCCTCGGGTGTGCGGATGCCCATCGTGATGGTGTCCGGCGTAGCCAGCGCGGAGGAGAAAGAGGCGGCCTGGGAGGCGGGCGTCGACGCCTACTTCGACAAGTACGACCTGCGTCAGGGGGTTCTCACCAAGACCCTGATAGAGCTGATGGGCTTGGAGGAGGCCAACCTGGCCTGAGCTTGCCGGGATGTCTCTTGAGGGGTACAGCTCTCCGTCTTGTCGGCCGATAACCCAAGACGACATGACTGAGATGTCGGCTCAAGCCGGTCTGGTGCTCTTCGCCTGGCCCGTGGTCGGCCTCATGGCGGTGGTCTTGGCGTGGCGTATGACGGCCCAGGGCCGCGAGCGCGAGAAGGAGGCGGTCCGCCTCTCCGAGGAGGCCCACACCATCAAGAACGACTTCGTGACGATGGTGAGTCACGAGCTGCGCACGCCCCTCACGTCGATCGCCGGGTTCAGCGAGACGCTCCTCGAGTCTTGGCGCGACCTGCCCGAGGCCGAGGTCTCCGAGTTCCTCGACATCATCTATCGCCAGGCGTTGTACTTGGGCGACTTGGTGGAGGACGTCTTGGTGATCCCCCGCCTCGAGGCCGACCGACTCAGGCTCCACCCGGAGTTGTTCGACCTCGGGGAGCTGGTCGAGGACGTGGCCAAGATGGTCTTCGCCGGAGGCGCCAGGAAGTCGGCTCATGTGTCGCTCCCCGACGGCGTGAAGGTCTACGCGGACCGTCGCCGGGCCCAGCAGGTGATCAGGAACCTCATTGAGAACGCGAAGAAGTACGGCGGGGAGCAGGTGATGATCGAGGGGTTCGTGGCGGGGGACCAGTGCATGGTCGTGGTCGCCGACAACGGCCCGGGCGTGCCGGCCGAGGAGACCCGGAGGGTGTTCGAGAACTTCGAGCAGGTCTCCAAGGGAGACGCTAGGGACTCGACCGGCATCGGCCTGGGGCTTCCCATCGCCCGCCGCCTGGCCCTGGCTATGGGAGGTTTCGTCTGGTACGAGCGCAGGTTCCCCACCGGCGCCCGCTTCTGTTGCTCGCTGCCGATGCGGCGGCGGAAGGTCTCCGACGAGGACGACCGCCCGGAGATCCCCACGCCCGCCGCCCTCCCGGCGCCCGCGTCTCCTGAGTTCGAGGTTGAGGTCGGGATGGGGGTCGGGGTGGGGGTAGGGACCGGGCTCAGGGTCGGCGCCTGACCCGCGCCTGAGCGCCGCCCGAGCGCGGGGCCTGGTCTTCGCACGAGTGGTATGTCGCACATGTAACACTCCGCCACCACTCGGTTTCCCAATGCTCTGGATTCGGTACACCGCAGTTTGTGCATTGAGAGTGCTCCCGGGCTGGTCGGGGCGACCGCGCTGGCCGGTTCGCCATTGTGACGACGGACCACTGGGGCGGCGGCCGGCTTTCGCCCGAGCGCTGCGCCTGACCGCTGCGGGTCCCGCCCCGAAACACACCCCTGTGATTCTGTCGGCCCCGGTCGGTAGCATCGCCGTCGATGCATGCCGAGTGGTTAGTAGATGATGTCCCGGCCGAGTCGCCGCTGTTCGCCGACCTCAACCCGACTCAACGCGAGGCGGTGGCTGCTACCGAGGGGCCCGTGCTGGTCGTGGCGGGGGCGGGGTCGGGCAAGACCCGCGTCCTCACTCACCGCATCGCCCACCTGATCGGCGACCTGAACGCGGCGCCCGACTCGATCCTGGCCATCACGTTCACCAACAAGGCCGCCGACGAGATGAAGTCGAGGGTCGCCGCCCTGGTGGGGGGAGCGGCTCGATCGATGTGGGTCAGCACATTCCACTCGGCCTGCGTCCGCATCCTCCGCCGCGAGGCGCCCCGCCTCGGCTACAGGTCGGGCTTCTCGATCTACGACGACTCCGACGCGCTCCGGCTGCTGCGCATGGTGACCAAAGATCTCGACCTCGACCCCAAGCGGTTCCCCGACCGGGCGATGAAGGCCGTCGTCTCCAAGGCGAAGAGCGAGCTGATCGACTTCGAGTCGTTCGCCGACAGGGCGGACGGGCACTACCAGGAGCAGGCGGCGGACATCTACCGGCTCTACCAGCAGCGCCTCGTGGAGGCCTCGGCGATGGACTTCGACGATCTCCTGATGGTGGCGGTGGAGCTGTTCGGCGCTTTCCCCGATGTGCTCGCGGAGCACCAGCGCCGGTTCCGCTACCTGCTGGTGGACGAGTACCAGGACACGAACCGGGCCCAGTACATGCTGGTGCGGCAACTCGCCGGCGAGCACCGCAACCTGTGTGTGGTGGGCGACTCCGACCAATCGATCTACAAGTTCAGGGGCGCCGATATCCGCAACATCAGGGACTTCGAGGAGGACTACCCCGACGCCCGAGTGATCGTCCTCGATCAGAACTACCGATCCACCGAGACGATCCTCAAGGCCGCCAACGCCGTCATCTCCAACAACACGATGCGGGCGCCCAAGGACCTGTGGTCCGACCGCGGGCGGGGCGCGCCGATCGCCCGGTACGAGGCCGAGGACGAGCACGACGAGGCCGGCTACGTCATCGACGAGATCGAGCGCCTCCAGGGCGACGGCTTCAACCTGTCCGACATCGCCGTTTTCTATCGGACCAACGCGATGTCGCGCGTCGTCGAGGATGTGTTCGTCCGCCGCGCCATCCCCTACACGGTGGTCGGCTCGGTGAGGTTCTACGACCGCAAGGAGATCAAGGACGCCATCGCCTATCTGCGCGTCGTCCTCAACCCGGCGGACGAGGTCTCGGTCAAGCGAATCATCAATGAGCCGCGACGGGGGATCGGGGCCACGACGACGGCCCATGTCGATCGGTTCACACAGGCCGCTCGGATCAGCTTCTTCGACGGGTTGACCAGGGCGGCGGAGATCTCACAGCTCAACCCCCGCGCCCAGAGGTCGGTCCTTGAGTTCGTCGCGTTGATCGACCGGCTCCGGGAGAAGGCCGACGAAGGCGGGGTCGAGGCGGCGGTTCAGGCTGTGCTCGACGACACCGGGATGCTCGCCGCCCTGGAGGCGCTGGGCGCGGTCGACGCCCTGGGCCGGGCGGAGAACCTGAGGGAGCTGGTCGGCACGGCCGCCGAGTTCGAGAGCTCCAACGAGGGGGCGGTCATCGCAGGCGAGGAGTTCGACGCTCTCGACAACCTGAGTCGTCTTGAGGTGTTCTTGGAGTCCACGGCACTGGTCGCCGACATCGACGAGTGGGAGGAGGGCGCCGGGGCGGTGACGCTGATGACGCTGCACTCGGCCAAGGGGCTCGAGTTCCCGGCGGTGTTCGTCGTCGGGATGGAGGACGGGGTGTTTCCCCACTTGCGGTCTTTCGGCAGCGCCGACGAGCTTGAGGAGGAGCGCCGATTGGCGTATGTCGGCATCACCCGCGCTCAGGACCGGCTTCACCTGACGTCGGCCCGGCGGCGCATGTTGTTCGGCGCGTCGTCCTACTACCCGCCATCGCGTTTCCTCAAGGAGGTGCCCGACGGCTTGCTCAGCCAGGTAGGAAAGCGTCGCAAGGCCGCCGAGCGGGCCGCGGTCGCGGGCCCGGCTTCGGTCGTCGCCCCCGGCCGGATCGGCCCGGGAGACCGGGTGCGGCATCTGAAGTGGGGCCTGGGGACCGTGCGGGAGGTCATCGGCGAGGGCGAGCGGGCGGAAGCGGAGGTTGTCTTCGACACGCAGGGCAAGAAGCGGCTGCTTTTGGCCTGGGCGCCGCTGGAAGAGGCCTGACCCCCCCTTCCTCCGATGCGTGTGCAGAATTGCGGCTCTCGTCGGTGTTGCTGCACACGCTGGGCGATGCGTGTGCAGAATTGCGGCTCTCGTCGGCACTACTGCACACGCTTGCGACTACTGCACACGCCGGCGGGATCAGGCGCTCTCCACGGCCCTCAGCAACTTGCCCCAGCTCTCCGCGAACTTGGCGACCCCCTCCTCCTCCAGGGCCTCGACCACGTCGTCGTAGTCGACTCCGGCGGCCTCCAGGTCGCGAAGGTCCCTCTCGGCCGCCTCGACGTCGGCCTCGCTCAGGGGGCGCGGACTCGGGTCGCCGTGGTCCCGGTAGGCGTCGAGGGTCTCAAGAGGCATGGTGTTGACCGAGCCGGGCGCAACCAGGCTCTCCACATAGATGAGGTCTGAGTAACTCGGGTTCTTGGTCGACGTCGACGCCCACAACGGCCTCTGGGGGCGGGCGCCGCCCGTCGCGGCCGAGCCGGGCCCGCGGGTGAATTCGCCGTAGGCGGCCCTGGCGTTGGCGACGGCGGTCTTCCCAATCAGCCTGCGGGCCTTCTCGGTCCCGATCTCAGCGAGTCGCCGGTCGACCTCGGTGTCGAACCTGGAGACAAAGAACGAGGCGACGCCGGCGACTTCCGAAGGGTCGCCGCCTGAGCGGCGTAGACGCTCCAGGCCCTCGGCGTGGGCCTCCATGACCCGGCGGTATCTCTTGAGCGAGAAGATGAGGGTGGCGTTCACCGAGATCCCTTCCCCGACGAGCCTGCCGATCGCGGGCACGCCTTCGGGGGTGGCCGGGACCTTGACCAGCAGGTTGGGCCGGTTGACCCTCTTCACCCAATCCCGCGCCTCGGAGACGGTGGCCTCGGTGTCGGCGGCGAGCGCCGGGGACACCTCGACCGAGACATAGCCGTCGCGGCCGTCCGTCGCCGCGTGCACGCCGGCGAGGGCGTCGCAGGCGCGGACGATGTCGGAGGCCATGAGGGCCTTGACGATCTCCTCGGCCTCGGCCCCGTCGGACTTCAAGTCCCGAAGCTTCTCGGTGTAGTCGGCCGAGCCCACTATCGCCCCGGCGAAGATGGTCGGGTTGGTCGTCACGCCGGTGACAGCGTCCTCCTCGATGCGGCGGGCCAACTCCCCCGAGTCGAGCATGGCCGCCGAGAGTTGATCGGACCACACGCTGACCCCGGCTCGGGCCAGGCCGCGGAGACGGTGCGAATCCATGAGGCGAGGGTAGGCGAAGCCGCCCGAGGCCGGGCCGCCGCCCGGCGCCCCCGCCTTCACCCCCGGGGCGCCGCCCGACTAGCCTCCCCGCCCGGCATGCCACGACGGATCCTCATCGCCAAGCCGGGCCTCGACGGGCACGACCGCGGCGCGAAGGTCGTCGCCCGCGCCCTCCGCGACGCCGGCTGCGAGGTCATCTACTCCGGCCTCCATCAAACCCCATCCCAGATCGCCGAGACCGCCGTGCAAGAAGACGTCGACGCCATCGGCCTCTCCTCTTTGTCGGGCGCCCACAAGACTCTCTTCCCCGAGGTGGTCGAGGAGCTGGCCGCCCGCGACCTCTCCGATGTCGTCGTCTTCGGCGGAGGAGTTATTCCCGAAGCCGACATCCCCGCCCTCCTGAGCGCCGGCTTCTCGGTCGTCTTCACCCCCGGCTCGCCGCTCGGCGAGATCGCCGAGTGGGTCGAGGAGAACGTGGCGGAGAGGGGCGCCGGTTGAAGATCCACGAGTATCAGGCCAAGCGGATCCTGGCCGCCCGGGGGATCTCGGCGCCGCTGGGCCGCGTCGCGGCCACGGCCGACGAGGCCGCCGCCGCCGTTCGGCCCATCATCGAGGAGTCGGGCTCTCCGGTCGTGGTGGTCAAAGCCCAGATCCATGCAGGCGGGCGCGGGAAAGGGGCCTTCAAGGAGCACCCCGACGTCCGGGGGGTCAACGTCGTCGCAGTCGGAGTCGAAGGCGGTCCCGCCGCCGCCGAGGAGGCGGTCCGCGAGCTGGCCGAGAAGATGCTCGGCGGATCGCTGGTCACGATCCAGACCGGCGAGGAGGGCAAGGTCGTCAACCGCCTCTACATCGAGCAGGGAGTCGACATAGCCCAAGAGCTCTACCTGGCGGTCCTCCTCGACCGGGCGACTTCGCGCAACATCGTGATGGCGTCGACCGAGGGCGGCATGGAGATCGAGAGAGTCGCCGAGGAGGCGCCCGAGAAGATCCTCAGGGCCGAGATCGACCCTGCGATCGGCCTCGCCCCGTTCCAGGCGAACGAGCTGGCCCACGGCCTCGGGTTGGAGGGCGACGCGGCCAAGAGCTTCCGCCGTTTCGTCGCTGCCCTCGCCGATACGGCCACCGACTTGGACACCGACCTCATCGAGATCAACCCGCTGGTCGCGACCTCCGACGGCCGGGTGACGGCCCTCGACGGGAAGATGGCCTTCGACGACAACGCCCTGTTCCGCCATCCCGACATCGCCGAGATGGCCGACGAGACCGAGGAGGACCCGGCCGAGCTGCGGGCGAAGAGCGCCGACCTCAGCTACATCAAGCTCGACGGGACCATCGGCTGCCTGGTCAACGGGGCCGGGCTGGCCATGGCCACCATGGACACGATCAAACACGTCGGTGGCGAGCCGGCCAACTTCCTGGACGTCGGGGGCGGGGCCGACGCCGACCAGGTGGCGACCGGCTTCGAGATCATCACCTCCGATCCCAACGTCAAGGGGATCTTCGTCAACATCTTCGGCGGGATCATGCGATGCGACGTCATCGCCGAGGGTGTGGTCGAGGCCGTCGGCCGGGTCGGCTTGAACACGCCGCTCGTCGTCCGCTTGGAGGGAACGAACGTCGAGGCGGGCAAACGGATCCTCGAAGAGTCGGGGTTGGACCTCGTCGCGGCCGACAGCCTCAGCGACGGCGCCGCCAAGATCCTGGAGTTGACCGGCGGCTCGCCCGGCTGACGGGCGCCGCAGACCGAACGGAGAGCCTTGAGCATCCTCATAGACAAGAGCACCAAAGTCATCGTTCAGGGCCTGGGCGCCGCCGGGCGGTTCCACACCGACAAGGCGATCGCCTACGGCACTGCGATGGTCGGGGCGGTCCACCCCTCTCGCGCGGGCAGCGAGTCTCGTTTCGAGGGAGAGACCGACCAATCCGGCGTGCCGGGCCGCCCGCCCTCCTACCGAGTCGACCTACCCGTCTTCGCCACCGTCAAGGAGGCGGTCGCCGCCACCGGCGCCAACGCGTCCGCCGTCTACGTTCCGCCGCCTTTCGCTGCCGACGCGATCATGGAAGCCGCCGCCGCCGGCCTGGACTTGGTGGTGGCGATCACCGAGGGCATCCCGGTCGCCGACATGGTCAAGGTGAGGCGCTACCTGGAGGGCAAGGCGACCCGATTGGTCGGGCCCAACTGCCCCGGCGTCATCACCGCGGGCGAGGCCAAGATCGGGATAATGCCCGGGTACATCCACCAGCGGGGCAGGATCGGCGTCGTCTCCCGCTCCGGCACCTTGACCTACGAGGCGGTGCACCAGGTGAGCCGGCTCGGCCTCGGCCAGACGACCGCCGTCGGCATCGGCGGCGACCCGGTGATCGGGACCGACTTCGTCGACGCGCTGCGGCTGTTTGAGGCGGACCCCGAGACCGAGGGGGTGGTCCTGATCGGGGAGATCGGCGGGGCGGCCGAGGAGGAGGCCGCCGAGTTCGTCAGGATCGAGATGACCAAGCCGGTGGCGGGGTACGTCGCGGGCGCCTCCGCCCCGCCCGGCAAGAGGATGGGCCACGCCGGCGCCATCGTCTCCGGCGGGAAGGGGACCGCGGCGGCCAAGATCGAGGCGATGGCCGCCGCCGGGATCGCGATCGCCGAGACTCCGTCGGACATCGGGGAGGCGATGCTCCGTGCTCTCGGCTGAGAACGTCGCCGCCATCAGGTCGGAGGGCCGGAGGCTGGCCCGTTTCGCGTGGGAGGACCCCGGCCGCGAGGTCCCGCAGTACCCGGGTTGGAGTCTCGCCGACTTGGCGTCGCACGTCGGCTCGATCCTGGGGCGGACGGCGAGGATCTGCCGTGAGGTCCCGCAGGAGAAGGTCTCGGCGCCCCGCCTTCCCGAGGGCCGCGACCCGATCGACTGGTACGAGGAGGTCCTCGACGACACCTTGGAGGCGTTGACCGAGGCCGACCCGGAGACTCGCGTCTGGACCTTCGACGCCGAAGGCAAACTCGGCTTCTGGGAGAGGCGGATGGTCGTGGAGGTCGGCGTGCACCGTTGGGATGCCCAGGGGGCTGTGGGCCGGCCCGACCCGCTCACCGACCTGGTGGCGAGGCTGGGTTTGGGCGAGGTCGAGCCCCTCTGGCTTCAGCATCTCGGCGACGTGCAAACCCTCGAGGCGGTCGCTGTCGACCTGGGCCGAAGCTGGACATACGGGAGCGGCGAGCCGTCGGCTCGCGTCGAGGGGGCGGGCTCGGAGTTGGTGTTGAGGATCCTGTCGCGGCCTTCGAGCGTCGTGTTGCCCGACGATTGGGCGGCCGCGGTCGACGGCTTGGCGCCGCCGCCGAAGCGCTGACCCGACGCTGCGTCTTCCCGCCGGTCGCCTCCCCGTGAGGCTGCGGCGTCGCCGCGTCGTAGACTCACAGTCGTGGAATGGCTCATCGCTCTCGTCGCCGCGGCGCTCCTGGCGGTCGTCTTCGCCCTGATCTACAACGGGTTGGTGCGCGACCGGAACCGGGTCGACAACGCCTGGGGCCAGGTCGAAGTCCAGCTCCAGCGCCGCTACGACCTGATCCCGAACCTGGTGGAGACCGTCAAGGGGTACGCGGGCCATGAGCGGGAGACCTTCGAGAGCGTCACTGAGGCGAGGGCGGGCGCCCAGTCGGCCCGGGGGCCCGCTGAGCAGGCTCAGGCGGAGGGTTTCCTGACCCAGGCTCTGGGGAAGCTGTTCGCGGTCGCCGAGGACTACCCGGAGCTTCGAGCCTCGGACAACTTCCGCAGCCTCCAAGACGACTTGGAGGAGACCGAGAACAAGATCGCCCTGAGCCGTCAGATCTACAACGACACGGTCCTGACCTACAACAACAAGGTGCAGCAGATCCCGACCAACATCGTGGCGTCGATGACCGGGTTCACGGCGCGGGAGTTCTTCGACGCCGGCGACGAGGCCGAGGACGCGCCGCGGGTCGAGTTCTAGCCACAGGGATGGACCGGGCTGGGGCGGCCCCTGCGCCCGCCGGGCCAATTCTCAATACACAAACTACGGTATACCGAATCCAGAGCATTAGGAAACCAGTTTGGGGGGTCATTGGGCTTGTCGCGGTCGTCGTGCTCGCCGCGGCGGCAGCTCTCCCGGCGCAGGCCAAGTCGTATTGGATCGCCGCCGCCGACGTGACGGTCGCCGTCGAGTCGGACGGGTCGCTCCATGTCACAGAGCTGCTCACATTCGACTTCTCGGGCGGCTTCAGCGGAACCTACCGGGACATCGCGCTCGGGCCGGGCCAGTCGATTGAGGGACTGACCATCGGCGATGAGAGCGGTCCCTATGCCCCGGGCGGTTGCGCCGAGCCCGGCTGCGACACGCGTCCCGGCGCCTACGGCGTGGAGCGCCGCCCGGGCCTGGTCCGCGTCGTGTGGGGCCACGACAGCCGCGACGAGAGGCGCACCTTCGAGTTGAAGTACGTCTGGTCGGGGGCGGTCGTCGCCTACGACGACGTGGTCGACGTCAACATCAAGGTGTGGGGCGACCAGTGGCCGGTGGGCCTCGACCGGCTGACCGCTCAGGTGACGATCCCCGAAGGGGCCGCCGAGGGCGACGTTCTGGTCTGGGGCCGCCCCCGCGGCGTCGCCGGGTCGGTGTCGTTGGGCGACGACGGCGTCTCCCCGTCGCTCACCGCGCGGGAGATCCCGGCCGAGCAGTGGGTTGAGCTCCGGGTGGTGTTCCCAGCGCAGTTGCTGTCCGGCGCGGGCGGGGCGACGGTCGTCGCGGGCGACGGGCTCGACCTCATCAAGGCTGAGGAGACTCAATCGGCCGAGGACGCCGAGAGCGCCGCGGGCGCGGTCCGGGCGGGGTGGATCGTCGGCGCCGTTCTCCTCGCGGTCATCGTCGGAGGGTTGGGCGGCCTCATCTACTTCCTCTACGGCAGGGAGCCGAAGGTGGCCTACGACCGCGAGTATGAGCAGGCCCCGCCGTCCGACCTGAGCCCGGCCGAGGTCGGCGCCCTGCTCAGCCAGGGCGGCGTAGCCGAGCGGGAGTTCACCGCCACGCTGTTCGACCTGATCCGCAAGGGGGCAATCGACGCCGTCCCGTCACAAGTGGCGAGATCGACCTGGGGCGGCCTGAAGTCGGAGACGATCACCGACCTTGTCCTGTCTCTCGGCTCAGGCGGCGACGACCTCGCCGAGCACGAGGAGTCGGTGATGACGGTGGTGAGACGGGTCTTGGCGCCCGGCCCGAGACCGCTCCACGAGCTTCGGTCGGGCATCCGGGAGGACGCGTCGGCCAACGCCTCGACCTATCGGGCCTTCCGGAGCGAGGTGGTCTCCGCTGTGCGAGGCGCCGGGTTCCTCGATGAACGCGGCGCCGCGGCGGCGGTTGTCGTCGCGGTCGGCCTGATCGCTGCGGGCGTCGCCGCGTTCCTCATCATGAACGCGACGCTCCGCGGCCGCCCCGGGGGGACCGCAGCTGTTTTCCTGGTCATCGCCGGGATGGGCGTCGGCGCCGTGCTGCTGCTTGTGTTGCTCGCCTTCAGGCGAGTCAGGGTGAAGCGTTCGCCGGCGGGCGCGATGGAGGCCGAGCGATGGGGCGCTTTCCGTCGCTACCTGGCCGATTTCTCCAACCTTGAGGAGGCGCCGGTGATCTCGCTCGACCTGTGGGATCGGTTCCTGGTCTACGCCATTGTCTTCGGCGTTGCCTCCGAGGTGTTGGAGCGGGCCCGGCTCGACGCGCCGCCGGAGCTGGAGAGGACCTCGTCGATCTACTGGTTCGGCGGCTACGGCTTCTCCGGCGGCCACACGGAGAACGCCTTCGCGGGGCTCAACTCGGCGTTGTTGGGGGCCTTCGCCCCGCCTTCGTCGGGAAGCGGAGGCGGCTTCTCCGTCGGCGGCGGCGCCGGCGCGGGCGGCGGGGGAGGGGGCGCCTGGTGACCCGCCCGCGGTCGTGCGCTCATCACGGCGGCGCCGACTAAACCCGCCTCCCGATTACGGTATTCGAAAAGCCCGAGAAATAACCCCGCATCATTTGCATGCGCTGAATACAGTGTCTACAGTCTATGTGATGGAGCGCTGTTCGCGGATTCCCCGAACGTCGAAGACCCGGTCTCCGGCCCCGTCGAGGGCCCGGCCCGCGGGCGCACAGATCGCTCGGCTCGTCAACGGATGCGGGGCCAATGTCCAGGGGAAAGGCCAACGCAAGGAGAGCCGCGAGATGAACACTGAAGATGTCGCCCAGACTCTGCGCCGGGCAATCCGGCTCGGCGTCTTGAAACCCGGAGAGGTCCTCGTCCAAGAGGAGATCGCGGATCGGCTTGGGGTGAGCCGAGTGCCGCTTCGCGAGGCGTTGCGGGGCCTGGCCGCGGTGGGCCTCGTCCAGACGAGCCCCGGTCGCGGGTTCCGAGTCACCGAGCTCGACGCCGATGAGATCGGGGAGCTGTACGGGCTGAGGCTGCGGATCGAGCCCGCGCTCGCGCCGCGGATCATCAGCCAAGCCTCGGCGCCGTTGATCCGAGACCTGTGTGAGCTCGAGGAGCGGATGCGGCAGACCGACGACCCCGAGGAGTGGGCGAACTGCAACTACGAGTTCCACCTCAGGATGTATGAGGCGCCGGCCGGCAATCACAGCCACCGGATGGCCAGGCAACTGCTGGATCTGGTCGAGCCCTACTCACGCTTCTACGTGTACGAGCTCGACAACCGCGATCGGGTGCAGGCCGAGCACAGCTCCATGATGGGCGCCCTCGACTCGGGCGACGAGTGGACGCTGAGCTCGATGATCCAGACGCATCTTGAGGGCGCCAGGAAGGGTTTGACCGAGTTGATGAGCAAGAGAGAAGAGGTAGTCGACCCGTTGCACCGGCTGGCCGGTCTTGGCGGATCGACGTAGGGCCGATGCGACCGCGTCGGCCCATGAACCCGCGAGGGAGGAGATGACAACATGCGGAGGCATACACGCCCGCTCGCCGCGCTGGCAGCGCTTGCGTTGATCACGGCGGCTTGCGGCGGGGACGACGACGCCAACGAGGCGGACACCACAACCACGGCGGCTGTCGCCGAGGGCGAACCGGAGGAGACGGCGCCCGATCCGGAGGAGACGACGCCCGAGCCGGGCGCGGGAGGCTCGATCGCGATCGGCGCCCTGTACCCTCTGACGGGGTCGTCGGCGGCGGCGGGAGAGCAAACCCTGAACGGCGTCAACCTCGCCGCTGAGATCGTCAACGGCGAGTTCGGTGACCTGGCGCCGCTTCCGCTCGCTGAGACCGCCGGGCTGCCGAACCTCGGCGGCGCGATGATTGAGATCAAGTCGGCCGACCACGCCGGAAAACCGGAGACCGGCGCAACCGAGACGGAGCGCCTGATAACCGGCGAGGGGGTCGTGGCGGTGATCGGCGCCTACTTCTCGTCGGTGTCGAAGACCGCTTCGGAGCGCGCCGAGCGCCTTGGTGTGCCCTTTGTCAACGGGGCGTCCTCATCGACCGCCCTGACCGAGGACCGCGACCTGAAGTACTTCTTCCGGACCGGCCCGAGCGACCACACCTTCGCGTTGACGTTCTTCGAGTTCCTTGAGGATCTTGAGGAGCGAGACGGCATCTCCCTGCGCAACATCGCCTTGTTGTGGGAGCACACCGCATTCGGCACGGACGCCGCCGACGTCACCAGGGAGCTGGCGGAGGAGTTCGGCTTCGACGTTGTGGCGGACATCGGCCACGGCAACGACGTGGCGGACATCGGCCCGGAGGCGCAGCAGATCATCTCGGCCGATCCCGACGTGATCTTCCAGGCGTCCTACACGCCGGAAGCGATTCTGTTCACTGAAGCTTGGGCCGTGAACGACTACGGCGCGCCGACGCTCGCGTTCGGCGCAGGGTTCAGCGACAACGCCCTGTTTGAGGCGGTCGGCGATCGCGCCGACTTTGTCATCGCCAGGGCCGCCTGGTCGCTCGAGTCGGTGAGCGACAACCCGGCGGCGTCGGCGGTGGCCGCCCTCTACGAGGAGCGTTTCGGCGTCCCGATGGATGAGAACTCGGCTCGCACCTTCACGGCTGCTCTGACCCTGTTCAACGCCGTCAACGAGGCCGGCTCGACTGACCCGGCCGCCATTCGCGACGCGGTCGCGGCAACCGACCTGAGCGGGGATCAGACGATCATGCCCTGGGGCGGCGTCAAGTTCGGGCCGAGCGGTCAGAACGACCTGGCGCGCGGCGTCGTCTTGCAGCGCATCGATGACGAGTACCGCGTGGTGTGGCCTTTCGAGGCGGCGAGCACCGAGCTGGTCTGGCCGATCCCGAAACCGTCCGAGCGAGGCTAGGGCGACCCACCTGGGCGACGGTCCGAGGAGCGTATGAGCGACCTGATTCAGGTCATCGTCAACGGGCTGCTGCTCGGCTCTCTCCTTGCGGTCGTGGCGGTCGGTCTGACGGTCATCTACGGGGTCGGCGACATCATCAACTTCGCTCACGGCGAGTTTGTGATGGCCGGCATGTACGTCGCGTTCTTCATGTGGGAGGGCCTGGGCGTCGACCCCGTGCTTGCCTTGCCGGTCTCCGCGATCGTCGTCGGCGCGATCGGGCTTGTGGCCTTCTTCACCGTCGTCCGGCCCGCTATGCGCGGGACGCTGCTGTCTCAGATCTTCGTCACGTTCGGGCTGCTCATCTTCATGAAGGGGCTTGCCCAGACGTTGTTCGGGTCTGAGTTCCGGGCGATCACCGAGTCCTGGCTTCGCAGCACGCGGCTGGTGATCGCCGGGATCGTCATGCCGGGCCCGCAGCTCGCCGCGGCGGCGGGCAGCTTGATCTTCACAGGCGCCATCGGGTTGTTCATCTGGAGGACAAGAACGGGTAAGGCCCTTCAGGCGACCAGCCAGGATCGCGGCGCCGCCGTGCTCATGGGGATCAGCCCCAATCGTATGTATGCCTTGGCTTGGCTCGTCGGGGGCGCCGCCGTGGGCGTCGCCGCCGCTCTGGTGGCGATCTACCAGCCGATCCACCCCAATGCGGGCCTGGCCTTCGGTCTCACCGCCTTCATGGTGGTGGCGTTGGGCGGGTTCGGGTCGATCGGCGGGGCCTTCGGGGCGGCGTTTGCGGTCGGGTTGCTGGAGAACGTCATGGGTTTCTACTTCAACCCGGCCTACAAGGAGATGTGGCTCTTCGTGTTGTTCCTCATCGTGATGTTCATTCGGCGGCAAGGGTTGGCGCACCGGGGATGAGCGATGTGAAGAGCCGTCCGGGAGTCTCGCCCAAGGGCGCCGCTGAGGCGCCTGGGAAGAGGAGCGCCTCAGCCGCCCTCCGCGCCGGGGCGCCGTGGGCGGCCTTCCTCGCGTTCTTCGTCGCCTACCCGTTCATCTGGAGCACGCCTTTCCAGCAGACGTTGGGTGTGCTGATGGTCGTCTACGCGCTCTACGCCACCGGCTGGAACATCCTCGGCGGTATGGCGGGCCAGATCTCCCTTGGGCACGCGACGTTCTTCGGCGTGGGCGCCTACGCGCAGGCGCTCGGCGCCCGCAGCGGGCTGAATCCGTGGTTGTCGCTGCTCTTGGGCGCCCTCATCGCTGTTCCCATCGCAGTCGCGATCGGTTACCCGGTGTTCCGTCTCAAGGGCCACTACTTCACGATCGCGACCATCGCGACCGGTGAGATCTTCTTCTTGTTGGTGCTCAATCGAGCCGAGTGGGGCGGCGCCGACGGTCTCTCCATCCCCACCCAGCCGGACAGTCTCACCGCGATGCAATGGGCGGGCCGACAGAAGTGGGAGTATCACTTCCTCGGGTTGGCGTTGTTGGTCTTGGCCCTCCTCGCCGTCGTCGCCATGGCCCGGTCTCGGGTCGGCTTCTACCTTCAGGCGATCCGCAACAACCAAGAGGCCGCGTCGTCCCTCGGAGTGGACATCACCCGCTACAAGCAGATCGCCTTGGCGTGCTCGGCGATCGTGGTCTCCGTCGCCGGGTCGTTCTTCGCCCAGTATGTGCTGTTCGTCGACCCGTTCTCGGTGATGAGCCTGGACATCTCGATACAGATCACGATCGTCGCCGTCCTGGGCGGGGTGCTGTCGATGTGGGGGCCCATAGTCGGCGCTGTTGTGTTCGTGTTCCTCACCGAGTACACCCGCATCCGATTCGGCGGGACCGGGGACGCCCTCAACCTCGTCATATACGGGGGAATCGTGATGCTGCTTGCCGCGTTCGAGCCCAACGGCATCCTGGGAGTCTTAAGCCGATTCCGCCGGGGCGGGAGGAAGGCGCGGTCATGAGCCTCCTTCAAGTGGAAGGCGTCTCTCGGTACTACGGCGGGCTCGCCGCCAACGATGACGTCTCGTTCACTGTGGACGAGGGCGAGCTTGTCGGGGTCATCGGGCCCAACGGGGCGGGCAAGACCACGCTCTTCGAGCAGATTTCGGGGTTTCAGCGACCCGACTCGGGACGGATACTGCTCGACGGAACGGACATCACGGGTTGGCGGCCCGATCAGGTCTGCGGCTCCGGGTTGGGGAGGACGTTCCAGATCGTCAAGACTTTCCCGGAGCTTACGGTGCTTGAGAACGTGATGATCGGGGCGTTCCATCGACACCGCAGCGCCAAGGCGGCGCGCGAGATCGCAGGCGAGGTGCTGGAGCGGGTGCGTTTCTCGGATCGGGCGAATGCGCTCGGCGGGGAGCTGACGCTGGCGGGCCGCAAGCGCGTCGAGGTGGCGCGGGCGGTGGCGACGGAGCCTAGAATCCTGCTCCTTGACGAGGCGATGGCGGGCCTCAACCAGCAGGAGTGCCAAGAAGCCGTCGAGGTTGTCCGGGCATTGCGCTCCGACATCACCGTGGTGATGATCGAGCACGTCATGGAAGTCCTTATGCCGTTGTCCGACCGGGTCATCGTCCTCGTTGAGGGCAGGAAGCTCACAGAGGGGGCCCCGGCGGAGATCGCCGAGAACCCTGATGTCCTCGCCGCCTACCTGGGAGAGCGTTTTGCTGCTCGAGATCAGTGATTTAAACGTGACGTACGGGGGCGCCGTCGCGCTCAGCGGCGTGTCGTGCTCCATCGATCGCGGTGAGGCCGTCGGGCTGGTCGGGTCGAACGGCGCCGGCAAGACGACGTTGCTGAAGGCCGTGTCTCGGGTCGTCCCGTCCACCGGGGCGATCAGCTTCGACGGCCGGGACGTGTCGTCGTTGCAGGCGCATCAGGTCCCTCGGTTGGGAATCGCCCATGTCCCGGAGGGTCGGCGGCTCTTCCCGCGCCTCAGCGTCGAAGACAACCTGATGCTGGGTTGCTCGGCGACCCACGTCGTTGACGACGACGACTACGAGCGCGTCTATTCGCTGTTCCCCAGGTTGAAGGAGCGGCGCGCTCAACTGGCGGGGACTCTCTCGGGCGGCGAGCAGCAAATGGCCGCCATCGCCAGGGGCATCATGTCGAAGCCGAAGCTCTTGATGCTGGACGAGCCCTCGCTGGGCATGGCGCCGGTCTTGGTCGAATCGATCTACGAAGCCATCCTCTCGTTGCGCGAGGCCGGCCAGACCATCCTCCTCGCTGAGCAGAACGTCATGGAGTGCTTGGAGGTATGCAACCGCACTTACGTCATCCAGACCGGTCAAGTCGTGGCGTCGGGAGAGTCGTCTGAGCTGGCCGAGAGCGACTTGATTCGCCGAGCGTTCTTGGGGATCTGAGCGAAATGGCTGAGGCTGCGAGCAAACGGCGGCACACGGTCGGGGTGGATGTCGGCGGGACGTTCACCGACGTCGCGGCTTGGGACGGCGAGGCCGTTCGCGTCACAAAGGTCTCGTCGACGACGACCGACCAGAGCGTGGGGGTTCTGGGCGGCGCCGACCGGGTGTTGCCTGAGGGCGTCGTCGCCACCCTTCTGCATGGGACGACAGTGGCCACAAACGCGCTGCTTGAGAGGCGCGGCGCCAAGACGTTGCTCGTGACGGATGAGGGTTTCGAGTCGGTGTTGGAGATCGGCCGCCAGGACCGACCCTCCCTGTACGACCCGTTCGCCGACCGGCCCGAGCCGCTCGTCGCCCCCGAGCTTCGAGTCGGCCTCGGCGACGATCGCTCGCCCGCCGGCGTCGCGTCGTTCGCCAAGCGGGTGGCCGAGCTTGCGGCGGCCCACGACGCGACGGCGATCGCCGTGTGCCTTCTCTACTCCTACGAGGACCCCGCCGTCGAGAACATGGCCGCCTCGGAGCTGGCTCGCCGCTTCGACGGGTCCATATCGGTCTCCTCGGCCGTGGTCGCGGAGTTTCGCGAGTTCGAGCGGATGTCGACGACGGTCATCAACGCCTTCCTGGGGTCGGAGGTCCGCAAGTACATGAGCAACCTTGATCGGCGGGCCCGTGAGAAGGGCGAGATCGACGACGTGGCGGTCATGCGGTCGTCGGGAGGGCTGACCTCGCTCGATCACGCCTCGGGCTTCCCGTCCTCGATTCTCCTGTCCGGCCCCGCCGGCGGCGTTGTGGCGAGCGCCGCGCTCGGCGCCCTGATGGGTCACGACACGCTGATCTCGTTCGACATGGGCGGCACGTCCACCGACGTCTGCCGGATCGAGAGCGGACGACCCGAAGTGACCTACAACCGGGCGATTGTGGGTTACCCGTGCCTCATGCCGTCCGTCGCCGTTCACACCGTCGGCGCGGGCGGCGGGTCGATCGCTTGGGTAGACGACGGCGGCGCCCTGCGAGTCGGCCCCCGGTCGGCCGGCGCCTTCCCCGGCCCCGCGTGCTACGGCCGGGGAGGAGACGAGCCCACGGTCACCGACGCCCACCTCATGCTCGGCAGACTCCACCAGGAGGCCCGCCTCGCCGACGAGCTGGCTCTCAACGCCGACCTGGCCGCCGACGCCTTGGGGCGAGTGGGCGATCGAGTCGGCCTCGACTCGGCGCAGGCGGCTCTGGGGGTGCTGGCGGTCGTCGAGTCCCACATGGTTCATGCGATCCGCGCCGTGTCGGTCGAACAGGGGACCGACCCCCGAGACGCCGTCCTGATGGCCTTTGGCGGCGCCGGAGGCCTGCACGCGAGCTCGCTCGCTCGCGCGTTGGAGATGAAGTCGGTTGTCATCCCGCCGTTCGCCGGCGTGTTCTCCTCCTTCGGGCTCCTGTTGAGCCCGCCCCGAGCGGATGTGGCGCAGACGGTGAACCTCGATCAAGGGCGATTCGGCGAGCTGGAGCGGAGCGCCCGGTCGGTCCTTGAGCGGGCCCGGGCCGAGCTGGCCGCCGACGCCGGGGGCGCGGCCGAGCCGGTCGCGCTCACCGCGGACATGCGTTACGTCGGCCAGTCGCACGAGACGTCGGTCCCCTACCGGCTCGGCGAGGGTTGGGACGAGCTTCGGCGCCGGTTCGACTCGGCGCACAGGCGACGCAACGGGTTCGCTCGCCCCGAGGACGAGGTCGAGCTGGTCACGTTGCGGGCGGCGGCGGTCGGCGAGCCGGCGCTGTCGATCGACGACCTGCCGGGAGCGGGCGCCGCCGGGCCCCCTTCGGCGCCTAGGGGGCGGCGCACGGTCCACGGCCCCGACGGCCCGGTCACGGCCGACGTCTGGTGGCGGCCCAGCCTCGTTCCCGGGACGGAGGTGGCCGGCCCCGCGATCATCGAGGAAGCCGAGTCGACCACCTACCTGGCGGACGGCGAGACGGCGACGGTCCACCCCACGGGCGCTGTGGAGATCTCATGGCTCAGGTGACCGCCTTCGACCTCGAGATTGCCAGGCATCGGTTCACGGCCGCCGCCGACGAGATGGGCGCCGTCCTTCGCCGAACCGGGTATTCGCCCAACATCAAGGAGCGAGCCGACTTCTCGACGGCGCTCTACGTCCCGTCCGGCGAGCAGCTTGCCCAAGCCGAGCACATCCCGGTCCACCTCGGCTCGATGCCGGCGTCGGTCCGGGCGATCCTCGACGTCTTCGGGGACCGGCTCGACTTGGACGCCCAATACGCCGTCAACGACCCGTTCCACGGCGGCACACATCTCAACGACCTGACGATCGTCCGCCCGATTGCGGTTGACGACGACCTTGTCGGCTTCGCCGCCAACCGCGCCCATCACGCCGACGTCGGCGGCGAGGCGCCGGGGTCGATGCCCGCCCACGCCGTCCGGCTTGAGCAGGAGGGTCATGTGGTGTCGCCGATGCTCGCCGCCCGCGGCCGCGAGTGGGAGCCCGAGTTCCTCGACCCGTTCCTCGCCGCCACCCGCGCCCCCGGCGAGCGACTCGGGGATCTCTCCGCTCAGCTCGGCGCCAACGAGATCGGCGCCCGTCGGTTGGGCGAGCTGTGCCGGCATTACGGAGCGGCCGGGTACGAGACGATCACCAAAGGCCTGCTCGACTACGGCGAGCGGCTCATGCGCGCTGCGATCGGCAGTCTCCCGGACGGCGAGTACGAGTTCTCAGACTATGTGGAGGGGAGCGAGTCGTTGCTTCCGATCTGCGTCAAGGTCTCCGTCAGCGGCGGCGACCTGCACGCCGACTTCACCGGCACTGCGGACCAGATCCCGGCGAACTTCAACACAGTCGAAGCCGCCACGGCCTCCACCCTCTACTTCGCTGTGCGGGTGGCGACGGACCCGACGATCCCGACCAACGGCGGTTGCTACCGGCCCGTGACCCTTGAGGCGCCGTCGGGCTCGATCGTCGCCGCCAAAGCCCCCGCCGCCGTCGCCGCCGGGAGCGTCGAGACGGTCCAACGCGTCGCGGACGTGATCTTGGGAGCCCTCGCGTCGGCGCGCCCCGACCGGGTCCCGGCCGCGTCCCAGGGCACGATGAACAACGTCCTGATCGGCTCGGGCGACTTCGCCTACTACGAGACCTTGGCGGGCGGCCAGGGCGCCCGCCCGGGCAGGGCGGGCCAGTCCGGCATCCACACCGGGATGACCAACACGAAGAACACCCCGATCGAGAGCCTGTCGCGCCACTACCCCTTCAAGGTCACGGCCTACCGGCTCCGCTCGGGAAGCGGAGGGGCCGGCCGGCACCGGGGCGGCGACGGAATCGTGCGCGAGCTTGAGTTCGATGCGCCCGCAACGGTGACGTTGATGGGTGAGCGTCGCCTCACGGCGCCGTGGGGACTTGCCGGCGGCGGGCCCGCCGCCAAGGGCGAGGATTGGATCATTCGCCCGAACGGCGCCGCCGAAAAGGTCCCCGGGAAGGCGACTTTTGACGTCGCCCCGGGAGAACGGCTGCGCGTGCTCACGCCGGGCGGCGGGGGATGGGGCTCGCCGTGAGGGCGGCCCGCGACGGCCCACCAGTGGTGTGTCGTTGAAATAGCGGGTCAGCTATGAGCGTGTGCAGCATTCCCGACGGGGGCCGTGTTGTTGCACACGCATCGCTCGTCGGTCGGCGCCCGCCCGCCGACGGCTGTTAGTCGGGGCCGTCAAGGTGTTCCAGGATCTCTTCCAGCAGCGCCCGGATCTCGGCCTTGCCGGCGCCTGAGTCGATTGCGTCGTTCACGGCGGCGGCCAACCCGCGCCGAGCGTTGTCGCCCGGCGGCCGAGCTTCGGCCCGGGCGGCCACAAGGTTGTCGCGCACCTCTTGGAGGCGGACGTAGGCCGCCTTGAGGACCTCGGCGTCGTGGAGCGGCTTCTCGGCCAGCAGCTTGTGCGACAAGGCTCGAAGCCGGTTCTGGCGATCGCGGAGGTCGACGCGGGAGGCGAAGGCGTCGGCGGGCAGCGCCAGCAGCTTGTCGTGGATGTCGGCAAGCTCCTGCCTCACTTGGTCGAGGGCGGGGTCCATGCCGCGGAAGTTAGCGCTCGGGGCCGTCGCCGCGGAATTCCCAGGGAGCGCCGGGCTCAGTCGTCGAGGACGAACACCGGCTCCTCGTAGCGGCGGATCCGCCCTGCGTGCGCCCGCTCCTCAAGCAGGTTGTCGAGCAGCTTCTGCTTCTCCGCCCGAGACCTCTCGGAGCGGAGCAGGTCGAGGTCGATGTTGAGCCTCAGGGCCCGGTCGTCGATCAGGAACCGGGTGATCCCTGCGGGCAGGAGGTCTCGACCGACGGCCGCCGCCGCGACATCGGCCGTCGTCAAGGCGGGGAGCTCGACCACCACCGACCAGTCGGGGAACTCCCAAGCGACTCGCTCGATGGAGGGGTCGATGGTCCTGCTCACGCGCCCCTTCCCGATGTAGGCGCCGACAAGGGCGGAGAGGGCGGCGTTGGGGCTCAACCCGTCGCCGACGACCGAGGAGCAGCGGCCTTCGACCGTGTGGATGCGGGGGGTCGGCCCCGCGTCGGCCAACACCACCCCTGGCTGGGCCTCCAGGTCTTTCACGACTTGGTCGCAGGGCCGCCCCCTGATCACATGATGCCAAGTCTCCAACCTGGCCTGGGGGCCGTCGACGATCTGAGCCGCCGCATGGTCCAAGCCGAGTCGTCTCAGGGCTTCGGTGCGGGTGGCCCCGTCGAGGAGCACCAGCTCGCCGTCAGCCGTCTCCACGCACATCATCGGGTTGACCTGCACGCCGTCGGACTCGATCCGGGCGGCGAGCAGGCCGACGCGGAAAGGGTCGACCTCCTCGTGGCGCCTGATCTTCTCAAGCGAGACGACCCGCAGGTCGGGCATCGGCTGCATCGCCGCACTCTATGTTCGGTTCTGCGGTTCCTGTCCCGGGGCTCAGGCATAATCGGCTCATGACGCCGACGATCCTGCACGCCGACCTCGACGCCTTCTACGCGTCGGTTGAGCAGCTAATGGACCCGGCGCTGCGGGGAAAGCCCGTCCTGGTGGGCGGCGGGGTGGTGGTCGCCGCCTCCTATGAGGCGAGGGCCTTCGGGGTGCGGGCGCCGATGAGCGTGAGAGACGCCCTCAGGCTCTGCCCCCGGGCTGTCGTCGTCAAGGGGTCCTTCGACCGCTACCTCGACCTGTCCGAGAAGGTGATGGCGATCTTCGAGGGCGCCACGCCGGTGGTGGAGCAGATCTCGGTCGACGAGGCGTTCCTTGACGTCTCCGGCACGACCCACCTCCTCGGCGACCCGGCTGACATCGCCAAGGAGTTGAGGCGACGCGTCCGCGAGGAGGTGGGGTTGCCGTTGAGCGTCGGCGTCGCCTCGACCAAGTTCTTGGCCAAGGTCGCCTCGGCCCAGGCCAAACCCGACGGCCTGACAGTTGTCGAGCGGGGGGCCGAGCTGAGCTTCCTCCACCCTCTACCGGTGGAGGCGCTGTGGGGCATCGGGAAGGTGACGGCGGCGCGGCTGCGCCGTCTCGGGCTCGAGACCATCGGCGAGCTGGCGGAGGTCGACTCCTCGGCTCTCGCCCCGGTGTTGGGCCCCGGCACCGCCGGGTCTCTGCGGGCGCTGTCGTGGAATCGGGACCCGCGCGTGGTCCGGGGAGGGCGGCGCTCCGGGAGCGTCGGCGCCCAGCAGGCCCTGGGCGCGGGCCTCACCGACGTCGACGAGATGGCCCTCGTTGTGCGCGGCCTCGCCGACCGCATCGGCCGCCGCTTGAGGGTGAAGGGGCGCTCCGGCTCGACGCTCACGGTGCGGGTCAGGTACCTGGGCCCGAGAGCGGTCTCCAGGAGCCGCACACTCCCCGCACCGACCTCGTCGACGGCGGCGTTGGCCGACCTCGGCATGGAGCTTGTCCGGCGCGCGCTCGAAGTCGCCGAGGGAGAGAGGGTGACGCTGATCGGGCTCTCAGTCTCCAACCTGACTTCGGACGACCTGGTCCAACTCGAGCTTGAGATCGACGACGGCCATGTGCTCCGGGCAGGCAGCGCCGAGGACCTGCGCAGACGTTTGCTCGACGAGGCGATCGACGCGATCAGGGAGCGTTTCGGCCGAGATGTCGTGCGTTATGGGACGGCCGGTCGTCGGATGAACGACGGCTTCAGGAGGCTCGCCGAGCGCTCTTGAAGCCTCCACCCGGCGCCCGGCCGATGCGTGTGCAGTTTCGCGGCTCTCGTCGGTGTTACTGCACACGCTTAGCGTCGCCTCAGCGGGCGGGCGCCACCCTGAAACCCTCCTCATCGACCCAGACCAACGAGGGCCGGCCTGCGACCTCGTCGACGATGGCGGCGGCCGTCTCGTCGTCAATCACCCCCGTCTCGTCTCCGCGGAGGAGGACCCTGAGCCTGGCCTCCTTGGGGAACGCCTCGGCGATCATGCCCGGGCGGGAGCACACGACCGTCACCTTGAACGGCGCCGCGGCCTTCTCGGGAGCCGTCCATTCGCGGTCTTCGGCGTTGACGCGCAGCAGGCGCCACGCGGCGAGAGCCGAGTAGGCGGACAGGGCCACGGGGACGACCAGGGTCTCGCCTCCGCCCGCGCCGAGGAGCCGACGGAAGACGATGACGAGAGCGGCGATGAGCGATCCGGCCGCGACCAGCCCGGCGACCGTGCTCAGGCCGAGCAGGTAGAAGCGGCGGGGGACGGCTGAGGCCTCAGACTCCCGTGGCGCTCGGGCGACTCGGGACCAGAACCAGCCCCACGCGGCGACCGCCGCCGCCAGCCAGACGGTCGTCCCGACCAGCGCTTCGGCGAAGGCCCCGACCACGTCGGAGCGGAAAGCGATGTCGGTGAGCGTCGTCAGCCCCCCGATCCCGCCGAAGAGGCCGACGGCCGCCATGGCGTACTCGTACGACCGGACCGTGTTGGTCCTCTCGGCGCCCATCGCGAGTCGGTGGTGCGCCCACACCGCCGCCCCCGCGGCGCCGACGGAGAGGAGAGGCGGCAGGGCCTCGAAGTGGGTCCCAGCGTCGCTGGCGTCGGTCAGTGCGAAGCTCAGAGTCAGGGCGATAAGCGAGGCGCCGGTGACGATCACGACGACAAGGCTCGAGACCGAGGCGATGAACAGCCAGGCGCCTCGCGGAAGGCCGGCGCCGGCTGGCCAAGCGCGCAACCAGCGATGCCACCAGATCGGGGCGCCGATGAGGATCAGCGAGACGGCCGCGCCGATATCCCCGTCGCCGGTCGCCGTCGGCGTGAAGGTGGCGTAGACGGCCTCGAACAGCCAGATGAGGGCTGCGCCGGCGCCCATGACGAGAGCGACAAGCCCGATGGCCGAGCCGACGACTCTGGGCAGGTCGGAGACCACAGGCGAGCGTCGAATCGCCGTCTCGTGGAACACGACGACGCCGCCGAGGATGATCGCGTCGGTCAGCGGCGGGGCGTCGCCGGCGCCGATAGCCCAGTTGAGGGCAACGAAGGCCGCCGCAACAAAGGAAGTCAGGAAGACCGCCTCCATCAACGTCAAATAGACGGCCCAACCGACGGGGCTTGGAAAGGCCTCGCGTCTTGAGGACTGTCGCCGCCAGAGGAAGAACGCTACGGGAGCGGCCACGACCAGCGCGGCAAGCCACACCGCGACCGACCCCTCGCCGACAACGGCGAAGCTGTCGACCGGGAAGGCGGCCCGGCCAAGCCCGGCCAAGGCGAAACCCGTCCCGCCCACCGCCAAGGCCATCAGCAGGTAGGCGATCACATCGCCGCCGCCGCTCGGGCCTGCGCCTCTCCGGTCCAGCGTCCACCTTGTCAGCAGGATCGCTCCCGCGATGAGCGCCCCGAGCAACGGGACGGCGACGAGGACGGCGACGAGGACGGCGAACACCTCGCTGAACATCAGGAGTCTCCGCGCCGCGAGTCGGCCGGTTCGGAGTCGGCCGGTTCGGAGTCGTCCCGCTCGAGCTCTTGCCACTCCGAGCCGTCCCACTCGAAGACTCGCCACCCGGAGCCGTCCCTCCTGAAGGCTCGCCACCCGGAGTCTTCCCCGAAGGCTCGCCACCCGGAGTCTTCCCACTCGAAGTCGTCCGGCATGAACCCGTCCGGCATGAACTCGTCCGGCATGAACTCGTCCGGCACGAACCCGTCCGGCATGAAGTCGTCCGGCAAGAGCTCTTCCGGCCAGGAGTCGTCCGGCACGAACTCGTCCGGCGGCAAGTCGTCCCGCGCGCAGTCCCACCTGTAGGGCCAGGGATCGTCGGTGATCCACCACAACCCGTCTCGGGCGACAAGGTTGAACACCTCCAAAGAGGACCACGACGGGCCGAACACCCCTTCGCTGAACCGGATGGTTGCCGCGACGAAGGCGCGCTCGGAGGCCGGGGGCTCGGCGGCGCGGGGCAACGTCGCGGTGAAGGAACCGACCCAGTCGGCCTCGTTTGTGTCGGCCGGTGAGCAGTCCTCGAGGTAGTCGGGGTCCACCAGCTCGGAGGCGGCGTCGTAGTCGTTGGCGGCGACGGCTCTCAGGTACTCCTGGACGACCCCCTCCGGCGTGGTCGGGTCGAGCGTGACCGGGCCGCGGGCGAGCGCGATCACAACCAAAGCGACTGTCAGGCTTGCGAAGGCCGCAGGCCAAAGCCATCTCGGTCTTGCTCTCATGCTCCACCCTCTGCCGTGCCGGCGCCCACGTTATCGGGGAGGGCGCTGTCGGGCGACTGGGGGCCGGCGCGGCCGGCCGCGGATCTCGGCGTTCTCGGTCTTCTGCGCCAATCTCCGGTCCCTCGACTCAGCGAGGAGACATGACCCGTCGTCAATCACCTGCCCGCCTGACATCTCGTCTGGCCTTCACTGCTGTGGGCCTGGCGGCTGGCGTGCTGTTGCTCGGTAAGTCTCTGGATGCGGGCGATCAACAGGTACAGCCCGTTGATCGACGCGGTGAGCGGCTCGCATTGCCCGCACAAGAAGGCGCCGAAGGATGCGCGGGGTGTGTCTCGCCCGCAGGGACCTGCATGCGATATTGGCGCTTATGAGGCGGAGTACTCGGTGCTTGATGGCAGGGTGTGGGCGCCTGATCGGTACGGATCGGCTGCCGCGGTCTCGAGGGGAGACATTCGCTCCGAGTGCGGCGACGGTGTATGTGGCTACGGGCGCCGACTCTCCCGACGCGTTGGCGGGGGCTGCGGCTTTGGGCGGCGCAGGCCCGATCCTTCTGGTGACGAAGGATTCGATCCCTGCTGCGACGTTGAGCGAGTTGAGACGGTTGACGGTGAAGCGGATCGTGGTGTTGGGCGGGAGGGGGCGTCGTCTCCGCTGCGGTCGAAGAGGAGTTGAGCGAGGAGGCGTGTTGGGAGACGTCTCGTCAGGCGGGGCCTAGTCGGTATTCGACTGCGGCTGCGGTCTCGGCTGCCCATTTCGACCCGGGGGCGCCTGTGGCGTTCGTGGCCACCGGCGAGAGCTACCCCGACGCGTTGGCCGGGGGCCCGGCGGCGGCGAGACTGGGAGGGCCGATCCTCCTGACTCAGAAGGGCACTCTTCCGGCGGCGACGGTATCGGAGTTGAGACGGCTGAAACCCAAGAGGATCGTGGTCCTGGGCGGGACGGGAGTGGTGTCGGCGGCGGTGGAGAAGGCGTTGAGGGCGCACACGTCAGGTGAGGTGTCTCGTCTGGCGGGCGCCGACCGGTATTCGACTGCGGCTGCGGTCTCGGCTGCTCATTTCGGCCCGGGGGCGCCTGTGGCGTTTGTGGCCACGGGCCTGGACTTCCCTGACGCGTTGGCGGGCTCTGCGGCTGGGCGGGTCCGGCCCGATCCTCTTGGTGACGAGGGACTCGATCCCTGCTGCGACGTTGACTGAGTTGAGGCGGTTGAAGCCGAAACGGGTCGTCGTGCTCGGCGGGACCGCCGTCATCCCCAAGACGGTGGGGACCCCCTCGCCGCCTACATCCGTTGAGGCCGAAGGTCGGCTGATCGCGGCTCCGCCGACTGCGAGGTCGGAATCGAGAACATGGCGCACCCATGATAGTCTGCTGCGCCATGGATACGAGATCAGCTAGGCCGAGGACTCACCACCCGCACTTACGCCGGGTCTTCTTGGCGGTGGCGAGCCTGGCGGCCGCGACGCTGCTCCTCGGCTCGGCCGAGGTCCGGGCCGGGGCGACGATCAGGGTCGCCCCGAATGCCGCCCCGACTGATGACGGGAAATGCTCGTTGGAGGAGGCAATCGAGGCGGCCAACACCGATACACAGGTTGACGCCTGCGAGGCCGGCGTCGGCGACGATGTTATCGAGTTCGACGTCTACCGGACCGAGTCCAACATGACGATCGAAGGCCATGCCGACGGCACGACCATCAAGGGCGGCGGCGGCTTCCGCATCATCATGTCGACATCCGACATCGCTCAAGCCACCGATGTCACTTTGGCCAACATGACTGTGACCGGCTCGGACGGCCCCGGGGTGCACATAAAGGACAATGGCGGCACAAGCCTCACGGCCGACATCACCGCCACTCTCAAGAACCTGCACCTTCACAACAACCAGATCGGAGCCCGCTTCGACCGGGAACCCAAGTCGGGTCGTCCAGGCGCCGTGCGTATCGAGGATACCGTGATAAGCGGCAACTCCAGAACCGGCATCTGGCTTGAGGCGTGTGACCCTGGTGATCCACTCAGCCGTCGGCTCTGGGATCGGGGGCGTCCACACCCAGATGGTGGAGGTCAACTCCGGTGTTGTTGACGTGGACATCGCCAACTCGGTGATCGCCGGAAACACGGGAAAAGCCCAGTGCAAATTCGAGTCGTCTCAGGTGGACTGGAGCGGCAGCGCCTCGTCGGATAGCTCCTGTGATTGTGGACTGGAGGAGGATGAGTTCGGCTTGGGTGAGTTGGGGGATAACGGCGGTGCCCGTCAGATCGGGCCGCAGGGAGATATGGGTTATGTCTTGACTATGGCCATCGACCGGTCGAGCGCATTGTTCAACAAGGGTGCCGCGGCCAAGTGTCGGGAGCAGGATGCGCGGGGCGTGGCCCGGCCGCAGGGGGGTGGTTGTGATATCGGCGCTTATGAGGCGAATTACGTCGAGATTGGGGGCAGGGTGTGGTCGGACGCCGATGGGGATGGTGCGCGTGGTCCTGGTGAGGCTCTTGGGCGGGTCACGTTGGACCTCCGGGACAAGCGGGGGGTTTTTGTGGCCAGGGAGACGACCGACGACGACGGCGACTATCGTTTCGAGGTGCTGCTCCCCGGCGCGTGGACGGTCCGAGTGACCGACGACGACGGCGTGTTGGCGGATCATCGGGCTGTCACGGCGGTCTCGGCGCGGCGGGAGTTGGGCCCGGCGGGCGGCAGCGTCTTGAACGTCGATTTCGGTTATCAACGGCTGGCGGCGTTCGGCGGCGCCGTCTGGCTGGATTCGGACGGCGACGGGGTTAGAGGGTCGGGTGAGCGCGGTGTTGAGGATGTGAGGGTGTGGTTGTTGAAGGGCGGGTCGAGGCTCAGGTCCGTGAAGACGGGCTCGACGGGCGCCTATGAGTTCTCGGGCCTGGTCCCCGGGTCGTATCAGGTTGAGGTGGAGCGGCCTGCGGGGTATCTGTTCACGGTGAGGAAGGCGGGGGGCGACTCCGATGTCGACATGTCGTCGGGTGAGACGACGACGTTTGTGTTGAGGTCGGGCGAGAGTCAGGCGACGTGGGGCGCCGGCCTGGTTGCGGAGGCGCCGTCGCTGATGCTCGTCATCGCGGCTGACGCGGAGACCCCGGTGGAGGAGGGCGGCGCCGTCTCCTACTCGTTCGTCGTGACGAACACTGGGAACGTGACGTTGACGCAGATCTCAGTTGCTGATCCGAAGGCGGGGAGGGTGGTCTGCCCTGAGACGACTCTCGCGCCGGGGAAGGCGACGACGTGCACGGCGCGGTACGCGGCGACGCGAGGCGACGTTGAATCGGGTCGGGTCGTCAACACGGCCACGGTGTCTGCGACGGGGCCGGGCGGGGTGAAGGTGTCCGCGACCGATTCAGCGTCGATCCGGACGGTCAATACGACTTCAGGAGGCTCGCCGAGCGTTCCTGGGTCTCACCCGTCCGCCCGGCCTTCCGGGGCGTCTGAGAGGCGGGAAGGCAAGGACCGGTACTCCACAGCCGTCGAGATCTCGAAGACGACGTTCGATCCCGGCGTCGACACCGTGTATATGGCCACGGGTGAGGACTTTCCCGACGCGTTGGTGGGAAGCGCCGCGTCGGGCGGGAACGGCCCGATCCTCTTCGTAACGAGAGACGCGATCCCCACCGTGACGGCGGCGGAGTTGAGGCGGCTGGCGCCGAAGAGGGTCGTCGTCTTGGGCGGAACGGGCGTCGTCTCCGCCTCGGTCGAGGCGAAGCTCGGGACATATGCGAAGACCACTCGTCAGGCGGGCCCCGACCGGTATTCGACGGCGGCTGCCGTCTCGGTCGCCCACTTCAAGCCCGGGGCGCCCGTGGCGTTCGTGGCGACGGGCGAGGATTTCCCCGACGCTCTCACGGGAGGTCCGGCCGCCGCCAAGTTGGGCGGCCCAATTCTCTTGACCCGGAAAGACAAGCTCCCGTCGGCCACGGTGTCGGAGCTGAGGCGGCTGAAGCCGAAGAGGATCGTCGTCCTCGGCGGGACGGGCGTCGTCTCCGCCTCGGTCCAGTCGGCTCTGGGGGCGTACACGAGCAGGGACGCGACTCGGCTGGCGGACGCCGACCGGTATGGGACCGGGGCGGCGATCTCGAAGGACACGTTCGATCCCAGAGCGCCCGTGGCGTACATCGCGACGGGCCTCAGCTTCCCCGGCGCCCTCGCGGGCGGCGCGGCCGGGGCGTTCGACGACGGCCCGATGCTCCTCGTCGCCGGAGGGATCGTCCCCAAGGCGACGAAGGACGAGCTGACCCGCCTCAAGCCGAGTCGGATCATCGTGCTCGGCGGGACCGCCGTCATCCCCGAATCCGTGGAGAAGGCTCTCGACGCCTACCTCCCCAAGGCCCCCTGAAGGGGCGGTCGTCGCCGGAACCGCGGGCGGCCGTCGGCCCCTGCGAGGCACCCCTACACTGCCCACGGCGCCGGCGGAGCGGAGGCCATGATCGACATCGCAGTACTCGCCTCGGGCTCGGGCACCAATCTCCAAGCCCTCATCGACACGCCCGACATCCGCCCTCGCATCCGACTGGTCCTCTCCGACAAGCCCGCGGCCCCGGCCCTCGGGCGGGCGCGGGCGGCGGGCATACCGACCGCCGTTGTCCGGTGGGGCGACCACGCCGGCCGGGAGGCCTTCTCGGAGGCCGTGGGCGACGCCATCGAGGAGTCGGGCGCCAAAGGTGTTGTGCTCGCGGGGTTCATGCGCATCCTCTCGCCTTCGCTCATTGACCGTTTCCCCAATCGCATCATCAACATCCACCCTTCGTTGTTGCCCTCGTTCCCGGGGGCCCGAGCCGTCCGGGACGCTTTGAGTCACGCCGTCAAGGTCACCGGGGTGACGGTCCACTTCGTCGACGAGAAGGTGGACCACGGCCCGATCATCGCCCAACGTCCGGCGCCCGTCGCGCCGGACGACGACGAGGCGTCGCTGCACGCCCGCATCCAGGTGGAGGAGCGCTCTCTCTGCCCGGAGGTCGTCCGAGCCTTCGTGCGGGGCGAGCTCTCGGTCGAGGGGCGGAAGGTGAGCTGGATGTGAGAGCCCTCGTCAGTGTGCACGACAAGACCGGCCTGATCCCGTTTGCCCGGCGCCTGGTCGCCGCCGGGTGCGAGATCGTCTCGTCGGGGGGCACGGCGACCGCCTTGGAGGGAGCGGGCGTCGAGGTGACCCGGGTCAGCGACGCGACCGGGTCGGCGGAGATCCTCGGCGGCCGCGTCAAGACCCTTCACCCCAAGATTCACGGCGCCATCCTCGCCCGGGGAGCGGAGGACGACGCCGAGCTCGCCGCCAACGAGATCGAGAGGTTCGACTTGGTCGTGGTCAATCTCTACCCGTTTCGGGAGACGGTCGCCGACACGTCGGCCGGCGAATCGGACATCATCGAGATGATCGACATCGGAGGCCCGGCCATGGCGAGGGCCGCCGCCAAGAACCACCGCCGGGTCGGTGTGGTGGTGTCGCCCGACCGGTACGAGGCGGTTGCGGCGGCCGTGGAGGGCGGCGGGCTGGGCGATGCGCTCCGTCGCGAGCTTGCGGCCGAGGCCTTCTTTCACACAGCCGCCTACGACGCCGCCGTGGCGGGATGGCTGGGGGAGGACCGCGTCATCGCCCTGAGGAAGGAGGCCGACCTTCGATACGGTGAGAACCCCCACCAGCAGGCTTCGTTGTTCCGGGAGGACGGGGCGACGCCCTGGTGGGCGGCTGCGACCCGCCGCCAGGGCAAGGAGATGTCCTTCAACAACTACGCGGACGCCGAGGCCGCATGGCGGCTCGCCGCCGACCTTCCCCCCGGCGCCGCCGTCATCGCGAAACACACCAACGCCTGCGGCGCCGCCGCGGCCGGCGACGCCTCGTCTTCGTTTGAGAAGGCGTGGGAGTGCGACCCCCTGTCGGCGTTCGGCGGCGTGGTCGCCCTCAACGCAACCCTCGACGAGGCGACGGCCGAGGCGATCGCCTCCAGGTTCGTTGAGGTTGTCGTGGCCCGAGACGTCGAAGTCGCGGCCCTGAGGGTGTTGGCGCCGAAGAAGAGCCTGCGAGTGCTTTCGGCGCCTCTCCCCGATGGCGGCGGGCTCGACATGAGGCGGGTCGACGGCGGCCTCCTGATACAGGAGCGCGACCGGCACGGCGCCGTGGAGTGGCGGACGGTCTCGGGAAGGGCGCCCGGCGAGGACGAGTTGCAGGCCCTCCGCTTCGCTTGGACTGTGTGCGCGCACACCAAGTCGAACGCGGTCGTCATCGCCCGCGGGGAGCAGGCCGTCGGCGTGGGGGCGGGTGATCAGTCCCGGGTGGGCGCCGCCGAGCGGGCGGCGGCCAAGGCGGGCGGGAGAGGGGTCGGCGGGGTCGCCGCCTCCGACGGGTTCTTCCCTTTCCGGGACGGGCTGGACGTCCTCGCCGACGCCGGCGTGACCGCCGTGGCCGCGCCGGGAGGCTCGCGCAACGACCAGGAAGTGGTCGACGCGGCCGACGAGCGCGGGGTCTCCCTCGTCTTCACCGGCGAGCGGCGATTCAGGCACTGATGAGCGCCTTCATCCTCGACGGGAGAGCCGTTGCGGCGGCGGTGAAGGGCGAGGTCGCCGCGGCGGTCTCCGCTCTGGAGCGCCCGCCGGGCCTGGCGACCGTCCTTGTCGGCGACGACCCGGCCTCCGCCGTCTATGTGCGGGGCAAGCGTCGGGACGCCGCCGAGGTCGGGATCGCGTCAATCCACAGGGAGTTGGGCGCCGACGCGTCGCAAGCGCAGGTGGAGGCCCTGGTCGCAGGTCTCAGCGAAGACGACTCGGTTGACGGGATCCTCGTGCAGCTCCCGCTGCCCGGCGGTCTCGACGGCGAGGCGGTTGTGCAGCGCATCGACCCGGCGAAAGACGCCGACGGCTTGCACCCGCTCAACCTGGGCCGGTTGGTGTTGGGGAGGCCGGGGCTACGCCCGTGCACCCCGACCGGGATCCTCAGGATGCTCGACCACCACAACATCGCGGTGGCGGGCAGGCGGGCGGTGGTCGTCGGCCGGTCGTTCCTGGTGGGTCGTCCTCTCGCCTTGATGTTGTCCGAGAAGGGCGCCGACGCCACGGTGTCGATCGGCCACACCCGCACCAAGAACCTGGCTGGATTGACGCGGGAAGCGGACATCGTTGTGTCGGCCGCCGGGCGCGCAGGGCTGATCACGGCTGAGCATGTGAGGCCGGGGGCGACCGTCGTCGACGTTGGCGCCAACCGGGGGCCAAAGGGCCTTGTCGGCGATGTCGTCTTCGACTCGGTGAGGGAGGTCGCCGGAGCGATCACACCGGTCCCCGGCGGCGTCGGCCCGATGACTAGGGCGATGCTGCTCATCAACACACTCCGAGCCGCCCAGGCCCGCCGGTTGAGCTCAGGCATCGACGGGCCCGATTGAGGGGCGAGCCGGGGTTGCGGCTAGGGTCGGCGGCCCCGCGATCATCCAGGAGCCTATGGGCACTCGCATCACGATGGGGCCGGAGGGTCTCGCCGTCCCCGACGACCCGATCATCCCCTTCATCGAAGGCGACGGCATCGGCCCCGACATCTGGGCGGCGGCGGTCAGGGTGTTCGACTCGGCCGTTGAGAAGGCGCACGGAGGCGAGCGCAAGATCGAGTGGACCGAGGTCCTCGCCGGCGAGAAGGCATACAACGAGACCGGCTCGTGGCTCCCCGACGAGACGGTCGGGGCCTTCGAGGACCGCCTCGTCGGCATCAAGGGGCCGTTGACCACCCCCGTCGGCGGCGGGATCCGCTCGCTCAACGTCGCCCTCCGCCAGACGCTCGACCTCTACGCATGTGTTCGGCCGGTGCGTTGGTTCGAAGGCGTGCCGTCGCCGGTCAAGTCGCCGGCGCTGGTCGACATGGTGATCTTCAGGGAGAACACCGAGGACGTCTACGCAGGCAAGGAGCTGGCGGAGGGCACCGAGGAGGCGGCGAAGCTGCTCGAGTTCCTCCGCTCCGAGTTCGGTTGGGAGATCCGGGCCGACTCCGGCATCGGCCTGAAGCCGGTCTCGGTCACGGGCTCGAAGCGACTCATTCGGGCGGCGATCAAGTACGCGATCAGGAACGGTCGGAAGTCGGTGACGCTCGTCCACAAGGGCAACATCATGAAGTACACCGAAGGCGCCTTCCGCTCCTGGGGGTATGAGCTGGTGAGAGAGGAGTTCGCCGACGAGGCGGTCTCCTGGGAGGACAGCGGCGGCGACCCCGGCGGCAAGATTCTCGTCCAAGACGTGATCGCCGACGCCATGTTGCAGCAGGTGCTCACGCGGCCGGCCAACTACGACGTCATCGCCACCACCAACCTCAACGGCGACTACCTCTCCGACGCCCTCGCCGCCCAGGTGGGCGGCATCGGCATCGCCCCCGGCGGCAACATCAACTACGACACCGGCGTGGCCATCTTCGAGGCGACCCACGGCACCGCGCCGAGGTACGCCGGCCAGGACAGGGTCAACCCTGGGTCGGTGATCCTCTCCGGCGAGATGATGCTGCGTCACATGGGCTGGGCGGAGGCCGCCGACCTGATCGTCAAAGGCCTGGAAGGCGCCATCAAGGCGAAGACGGTGACCTACGACTTCGCTCGCCTCACCGACGACGCCGTCGAGGTGAAGACCTCCGAGTTCGGCGACGCCGTCATCGCCCACATGTGATCGAGGGCCCGTCGAGCTAGTGGTCCGTCGCGGGCGTAGTGACACGGTCGAGGGTTGCCCGGCCGTTGCGTGTGCAGTTTCGCGGCTCTCGTCGGCACTACTGCACACGCTGGGCGATGCGTGTGCAGTCTCGCGGCTCTCGTCGGCACTACTGCACACGCTCAGCGATGCGTGGGCGACAGTGCAGCCCCGTCCGGCGACGCGTCGCCACCTCGGCTGACTCGCGGGGCAGGCGATCGCCGGGCAGGGCGCTCCTACAATCACCCTTGAGCACAGGAGTCGACCTGACTGCAATCCTTATCACCAAGGCGAGCGACGTCCTGACCGAGGAGGAGATAGCCGCCGCCCGCCCGACCGTCGATGAGATCAACCGCCTGAAGGCCGAGCGGAACGCGGTCGTCGCCGCCCACAACTACATGACCCCCGACATCTTCCACATGGCGGCCGACTTCACCGGCGACTCGCTGGCTTTGGCCAACATGGCGTTGGAGACGGAGGCGGACGTGATCGTCCTGGCCGGGGTCCTCTTCATGGCCGAGACGGCCAAGATCCTCAACCCGGAGAAGACCGTCCTCATCCCCGACGGCGAGGCCGGGTGCTCCCTGGCGGACGGGATAACCGGCGCCGACGTGCGCCGCCTCAAGGAGAGCCACCCCGGGGCGCCCGTCGTCTCCTATGTGAACACGTCGGCCGAGGTGAAGGCCGAGTCGGACATCACATGCACCTCCGGCAACGCAGTCGAGGTCGTCGAGTCGCTGGGCGCCGCCAAGGTGATCTTCACCCCCGACCAGTACCTGGGGAGATGGGTCGCCTCGCGCACCGACGTCGAGCTTGTCCTCTGGGAGGGGTCGTGTGAGGTCCACGAGCGCTTCACCGGCCGGGAGATCTCCGAGTACAAAGAGGACATGGGCGACCTCGCGGTGATCGCACATCCCGAGTGCCCGCCCGACGTCCTCGCCGAGGCCGACTACGTGGGCTCGACGCACGGGATGATCAAGTGGGTCGCCGGCCGTCGCCCCGACCGCGTGATGATGGTCACCGAGTGCTCGATGGCCGACAACGTCGCCGCCGAGTCGCCGGGCACCAGGTTCGTGCGCCCCTGCAACCTCTGCCCCCACATGAAGCGGATCACACTCGACAACATCAAACGGGCTTTGGTGACGATGACACTTCAAGTGGAGATCGCAGAAGACATCGCCGTGCGGGCCCGTAGGTCGCTGAGCCGCATGCTCGAGGTCGGGCGCCGGGACTGAGGCCACATGGTCAAGGTGATCGAGCTCGATGCTCCGCTGGTCGTCGGCGCCGGGGTCGCCGGCTTGTCGGTCGCCCTCGCCGCCAAGCGGGCGTATGTGATCACGGCGGCTGAGCCGGGCTCGACATGGCGGGCCCAGGGCGGCATCGCCGCCGCCGTCGGCGAGGGCGACTCGCCTCAGGCCCACGCGGCGGACACCGTCGCCGCGGCGGGGGGCCTGGCGGTCGCCGGGGCCGTCGAGGCGCTGACCCTCGGCGGGCCCGCCGCCATCGACCGCCTCGTCCGGATGGGGGCGAGGTTCGACCGGGATCTCGGCGGCGAGTTGGCGCTCGGCCGCGAAGGCGGCCACAAGGCGCGACGAATCGTTCACGCCGACGGCGACGCCACCGGGGCCGAGGTGATGCGGGCGATGAGCGAGGCGGTGGAGGCCGGCGACGCGGTGAGCGTGATCGAAGGGCGAGTCGTCGACCTGGTCCGCTGCGACGGGAGGGTGGCGGGCGCCTTGACCGCCGACGGCAGGAGGCGCCGGGCCTACATCGCCCCGGCGGTGGTCCTCGCCACCGGGGGCGCCGGCCGTGTGTTCTCGATGACAACCAACCCTCCCGGGGTCAACGGCGAAGGCGTTGTGATGGCGGGCCGCGCCGGGGCCCGGCTCACCGACCTCGAGTTCGTCCAGTTCCACCCGACCGCCCTCCTCGCCGGCAAGGACCCGATGCCTCTGCTCACCGAGGCGCTGCGGGGGGAGGGGGCGACTCTTGTCGACGGCGCCGGCCGCCGGTTCATGGACCAACACCACCCGATGGCCGAGCTCGCCCCCAGAGACGTGGTGGCCCGGGCCATCTTCTGGCAGTACGACCGGGGGTCGTCCGCCTATCTCGACGCCAGGGAGATCCGCAACTTTCACGAGCGTTTCCCCACCGTCACGGCGCACGCCCTCTCCGTCGGCCTCGACCCTCAGGAGGATCTGCTCCCCGTGTCGCCGGCCGCCCACTACCACATGGGCGGAGTCGACTCGGACATCGACGGGCGGACTTCGGTCGAGGGCCTGTGGGCGGTGGGCGAGTGCGCCTCGACGGGCGCCCACGGGGCCAACCGTCTCGCCTCCAACTCGCTGCTTGAGGGTCTTGTGTTCGGGGCGCGCGTCGCCGCCGACGTCGAGCGGCGGTTGAAGGCGCCGGTCGGGGAGATGTGCGTCCCCAAGGACTCGCTCAAGCTCCCGGTCCACGCCGGGCCCGCACTCGAGGACCTGCGTCAGCTCATGTGGGATCGGGTCGGCCTGGTCCGCACCGGAGACGGGCTTTGGGCGGCCCGCAACGTCATCAGGGGGATGGAGAAGGTGTTGAGGCGAACCATCTCCGGCGGACGGGCCGCGGATTTGGCGCTCATGATGATCCTCGCCTCGTTGCGCAGGAGCGAGTCTCGGGGCGGCCACTACCGGGCCGACTACCCCGAGCCCGACCCGACCCAGGAGCAGCGCCAGCTCATCGCCCCCGGCGCCGCCGACTCGACGGCGGTGGCCTGATGCGCCTGTCGGACGTCGCCCCGGTGGTTCTCCGCTCCTTGGCGGAGGACCTCGGCCGCGTCGGAGACGTCACCTCTCGGGCCGTGGTCCCCGAGACCGCCTCGGCCTCCGGCAAGCTCACGGCTCGCGCCCCGGGCGTCATCGCCGGGTTGGATGCGGCGGGGCTTGCGTTCGAGGCTGTGGACGAGGGCGTCGAGTACGAGCCGCTCCGATCCGACGGCGACCGCGTGGGCAGGGGGGAGGTCGTCGCCGCGGTGGAGGGGCCGGCGAGACCGATCCTCATCGCCGAGCGCACCGCCTTGAACCTGCTGGGGCGGATGTCGGGTGTGGCCACGGCGACGGCGAGCTTCGTGGGCGCGGTGAGCGACCTCGGGACCGCGATCTCCGACACGAGGAAGACCATGCCCGGGCTTCGGGCGTTGGACAAGCACGCGGTGGCCGCCGGGGGAGGCGTCAACCACCGGATGGGCCTCTACGACGCTGTGATCATCAAGGACAACCACATCGCCGCGGCCGGCGGCGCCTCGAGGGCGGTGGAGGCGGCGAAGCGGGCGGTCGGCCCCGACATGATGATCGCCGTTGAGGTGGACCGCCTCGACCAGCTTGAGGAGGTGCTCGACACCGGCGCCGATCGGGTGCTGCTCGACAACATGGGTCTTGACGAGCTGCGCGAGGCGGTGACCCTCGTCGGGGGCCGCATGGTCACGGAGGCGTCCGGGGGGGTGACCCTCGACACGGTGCGTTCCATCGCCGAGACCGGTGTGGACGTCATCTCGGTGGGTTGGATCACCCACTCCGCGCCGCAACTGGACATCGGCCTCGATTTCGTCTCTTGACCGGGCGCCGGCGCCTGCGAGCGCGGCCCGCGACTCGCGTCGGCGCCGGGCGGGGTAGGCTCATGCCGTCATGACAGAGCCGTTGCGAGTCGCCGTCACCGGAGCGGCCGGGCAGATCGGCTACAGCCTCCTGTTCCGCATCGCCTCGGGGGCGATGCTGGGGCCGTCCCGGCCCGTCATCCTGCAGATGTTGGAGATCACGCCCGCCTTGGGGGCCCTTGAGGGGGTAGCCATGGAGTTGGACGACTGCGCCTTCAGGACGCTGGCGGGCAAGGTCATGACGGACGACGCCGAGGAGGCCTTCGCCGGCGCCGACATCGCCCTGCTGGTCGGGGCGTCGCCGCGTCGGGCGGGCATGGAGCGGTCCGACCTCCTCGCCGCAAACGGGGCGATCTTCACCGGCCAGGGGAGGGCGATCGCGGCCGCCGCCAAACCCGATGTCAAGGTCCTGGTGGTGGGCAACCCGGCCAACACGAACGCGCTGATAGCGATGAGCAACGCCGAGGGCATGGACCCGCGCAACTTCACTGCGATGACCCGCCTCGACCACAACCGCGCCGTGAGCCGGCTCTCAGCTCACACGGGCGGGCCGGTCGAGGCGATCAGGAAGATGACCATCTGGGGCAATCACTCGACGACGCAGTACCCCGACCTGATGCACGCCGAGGTCGACGGGCGGGTCGCCTACGAGCTGGTCGACGACCACGACTGGGTCGACGGGGAGTTCATCCCGACGGTGGCGAAGCGAGGCGCCGCCGTCATCGCCGCCCGGGGCGCCTCATCGGCCGCCTCGGCGGCCAACGCCGCCATCGACCACATGCGCGACTGGGAAATGGGCACGCCGGAAGGCGACTGGGTTTCGATGGGCGTCCGTTCCGACGGCGCCTACGGGGTGCCGGAAGGGTTGATCTCGTCGTTCCCGGTCGTTGTGCGCGACGGCGACTGGCGGATCGTCCAAGGCCTTGAGATCGACGACTACTCCCGGGTCAAGATCGACGCGTCCGTCGCCGAGTTGGAGTCGGAGCGGGCCGCGGTGAGGGAGCTCGGCCTGATCTGACGCACCCCCGGCACGCGATGCGTGTGCAGTGGCACAGACGAGAGCCGTGTTGTTGCACACGCATCGGCTCGCCTCGCGGCGAGCGGCGTCTAGTACTCGACGTCCAGCTCGGAGACCGCCGCGCTCCACTGGGCGACCGCGTTCTGATTCATCATCAGCTTGGCCAGGTTTCCCGCCACCTTCAGCTCCCCGGACATGAAGGCGGTCTGGGTGTTCAGCTCGCCTTTGGAGACGGCGGCGGCGGTGTCGTAGGACTGTTTCACCGTGACGTCGGCGCCTTCGAGGGCGCCGAGGGCCATGACCGCGTCGCCGTCTCCGGCCGACAGGTAGTAGCTCACGTCTCCGTCGGGGCCGTCGTGGACCTCGAACTGGATGCCCAGGTCGCCGGTCCCGATGGCGTTCTTGAACCCCTCGTGGGAGTTGAGGGTGCTGGTGACCTCCGCGGCCCACTCCTCGCTGAGAAACTTCGACACGCCTGAATCGCTCCTTTGTCGCCTGTTGTCGCGCCGACCCTACCCGAGTCGCCGCCCTGGGCCAACCGTCAGACGATGAGGCCGGCAATCGAAGCCTCGGTCTCCTTGGGCAGGCGGGCCAGCGGCGCCCTGGGCCAGCCGGGGTCGAGCCCGGCCGCCCGCGCCGCCGCCTTGACCCCGGGCGCGCCGTGGGCCTCCACCCGGGTTGACAGGGCTGACAGGCGCTTCTGCGCTCTCCGCGCCTTCGCCGGGCTCTCCTTGGCGACGCGCATGGTTGTCATCACCAACTCGGCCGCGTAGTTGCCGGAGGCGGTGACGGCGCCGTGGCAGCCGACTGCCATCGCCGCGGTGAGGGCCTTGGTGTCCCCGGAGTAGAGGAGGAAGTCGCGGGGAGCGGCGTCGATGATGGCCTGCAGGCGGACCACGTCGCCGGAGGAGTCTTTCATGCCCACCACGTTCTCGTGGCGCGACAGACGCCGGATCAACTCGACAGGCAGGCTGTACCCGGTGACCGGGGGCACCGAGTAGAGGAGCACCGGCGCCTTCGACCGGTCGGCGATGTCCTTGTAGAAGCGGGCTACGGCGTCGTCCCGCCCCCGGGCCAGGGTGGTCGGGGTGGTCAGGAGGATGCTGTCGGCCCCCGCCTCGACGGCCTCTTCGACCAGGCCGAGGGCGGCCCGAGTCGACTCGGCGGCGACGCCGACCATCAGGTGGGCCTTGCGGCGCCGGACCGCCTTCACCAGGCGGCTGCGCTCGCCCGGCGCCAGGTAGGGGCCCTCGCCGGTCGACCCTGCGAGGAGGAAACCCTCGACGCCCTTCTCGGCCAGCGCCCGGACGTTGCCGGCGTGGGCCTTGACGCTCAGCTCACCCCGTTGTGTGAAGGGGGTGACGAGCGCCGGCAGGTACTCTGGCGGTGGGGAGGCTTGGGCCACGTTGGGGCGTCAAGGTATCAGGTGAATCGGGTTGCCGGCAATGTACGCCTGCCAGGTGGTCGTGTCGTCCACATACGACGAGTAGGCGTACTTGATCTTCCACCAACACGACGAGCAGGTGTAGTTGGCCGGCAGCTCGATCGAGAACTGGAGCCACGCGTTGTTGTACTCCCGTGGGGTGACCCTCTCCGAGCAGGCTTGCCCGGGTCTCTTCGTGTCGACCTCCCACCAATCGAAGAAGACGCGATGACGCATGGAGATCACACACGTCGAGTCGTCCCAGACGGTCCCGTCCGGCCCAATCACCTCAAGCCGCCCGGGCCTCTTCGACTCCCCCGGGTCGAACAGCTCGATGACGAGCTCCTTGCCTGCGTAGTATTCAGGGACTTCGGCGAGGTAGAACTCGGTGATGGAGAACGCGTTGTTGTTGAAGATCGAGAAGTCGCGGATGGCGTAGAGCTGACCGGTCGTCGACCTGACCGAGTACCTGTTGATGCCGGACCGGTCGACCTGCGGCCCCGGGTCCAAGATCTTTACCTGGACCACCCAGATCCCGGGGCCATGCTGGGTCCAGCATCCCTTCGAGTCGGGCGTCTCCCACACATAGGCCTGGGTGTCGGAGATCTGCGGCTCGGGCGGGATGACGGCCTCACAGACCGGGGCGGTGTCAATCGACATCGGTGTGGGGTCGGGGGCGTAGAGGGCCACGTACATGGTCGGCCCGCAGTCGGGATCCTCGGTCCGTCCCCAACTGTCGCAGCCCGCGTCGCCCGTTCGGTGGTGGTCGTGGGTGCTCCACGAGCCCGATATGTTGCGGAACTCGATGTCAATGAACTGCAGGGTGAACTCGTCGGTCGACTCGATCCCGTAGAGGTAACCTTCGGCGCGACGCAGGTCGTTGGCGTGGGGGCCTTCGCAGGGGGGGTCGTCCGTTTTCCCCCGGCACCACGACGCGTAGGCGTCTCCCATCTCGGTGTCCATGTACCTGCCCGCGATGTTGGCCCAGAAGTTGGGGCCGCAGTTGCCGAACACTTTGGGGTCGCAGGAGTTGCCGAACTGGTTGCCCGGGTTTCCCAGCCTGAGCGGGGGGGCGTAGTCGGCTGTGGCCGTCTGTGTGATCGTCGTGCCGTCGAACCCGAGAGCCTTGAGAAAGAAGGTGTCGACCCTGTCGGTGATGGTCACCTTGAGCTGGGTCGGATGGGTTCGGATCCTGTCCGGGATGACCTGGGCGCCGTCGACGTCGTCCGTGTAGCCATTCTGGGTGGCGACGCGGATGGCGGCGGCGTGGGCCTCGTCCGGGTCGTCGGGCAGGTAGACGACGCCGCTCAGGGCGGCCGCGTCAGCAGCGCGCTGGATCCTGGCTGAGTTGAGGTAGAACCAAGCCAGGTCGGTGCCGAATGCGGCCATCCCCATGAGGAGCAGTAGTGAAGAGCCCACGAGCATGAGCGCGGCTCCGCGGTCGTCGGAGTCCCGTATCTTACGATAGAGTTTGATCATGCGGCGCTCTCCTTGGCGTCGGTTTGCATGAGGTCAGTATCGGTTGGGCGGCGCCGGCCCCTATAGGGTGATTGACCCAATCCGCCGGGTGAGACCTCAGGGCGGCGGTGTCGAGCGAGCTGCCGGCGGTCACGGTCGCCGACTATGGAGGCGCGAGATCCTCGCGGCGGTCGTCTTCGGGCTCTGCGCGTTCCTGACGGCGTTTCGCCTAGGCGCGGGCGAGCTGACGCAGCCGAGCGCCACCCGGCGCAGCCGGTTGACCCGACGGACACGACGCAGACGACGATCGACACGACCACCGCCGCCGACCTGCCGGGGACGACGCAGCCGAGCGATACGACCGCGACAACAATCAACCCGACACAGACCACGCTGACGACCGTCAACTCGCCGGAGAGGACGCAGCCGGGCGACTCGACGACAACGACGGTCTACGCGACGGGGAGCGAGGTCACGTTGCCGCCGTCGGGCGTGCCGCCGTCGGGCGTGCCGCCGTCAGAGGACTACAAGGTTATGCGGGAGCACATCTCCCGGAAGGGGAGCTTCCCGATGATGGTGGCCGCGCGGGGAGGCTCGTGGTTGGGGACCCAGGCAGCGTCAACGCGGTTGAGCGGCAGGACGCCAGGGAGATGCTGGAGCTCGGCGCCTTGGCGATAGCGTATGAGTTCTGGCTGCTTGTGGACGAGCCCGGTACCCATGTCCCGCGCATCGCCTTCGAGTGAGTCGGAAGAACCAGATGATGTGTTTGGCCCGGATGCGGACATGCATAGCGGAAGGTGTAGGACTCACCGGCGACTTGAGCGCGAGTTCACGCTCCCCGTTCTAGGCCGACGATCTCGTAGCTCATCTCGACCAGCTTCCTCGCCGTCTCGATGTCCCTGGCGTTTGGGTTGGGGGACTCCATCGGCCAGCCGCCGTCTCGGCATTCCTTGTCCCGGTAGAGCACGCTGTGTTGACTGAAGTAGGCCCCCGAGTGCTTCGGCGTATCATCTGAGAGCAGGCAGTGAAGGGTGGTTTGGGCCGACTCCTCGTTGCTGTTCGTCACGAAGGGTCGCAGCGGCGCCGTCAGCCCTATTAGGATCCTGGCGCCCAGACCGCCGCCAGACCCGAAGTTCGACCGCGCCCAACCAGGATGGACCGAAGCGGTGGTCACCCCTGCGCTCTCTAGCCGCTCCGCAAGTTCCATAGCATAGAGGATGTTGGCGAGCTTCGCCTCGGCGTAGGCCCCGAAGCGGCTGAACTCCCTGGTCTCGTGGTTCAAGTCGTCCAAGCGCACCTTAGGCCGGTTCTTCTCGCTTCCAGCATGAACGACCGAAGAGACAAGGATGATCCGTGATGGAGCGCTCCGTCTCAGCCCTTCGAGCAACAACTCGGTGAGGAGGAAATGCCCGAAATAGCTCACACCGATCGTCATCTCCAAGCCGTCTTTCGTCCGAACTCGGTCGCTGCCCATCGTCACTAGCCCCGCATTGCAGGCCAACCCGTCGAGCCGGTCGTGGCGCTTCTCGAATCCCGCCACGAACTCCCTCACGACCGGAGGTCGGCAAGATCGAGTCTTATAACCTCCGCGACGCCCTTGAGTTCGTCAAAGCCGGCGGCCTGCTGCTCGCCCGCATCTGTCCTTCTGCAAGCCATGACCACATGGCCGCCTTGCTTGACGAGCTGCCGCGTCGTCTCGAGACCGACACCTGAGTTGGCGCCGGTCACAATGTACACGTTGCCGGTCAAGTCCTTGGAGAGCGTGGCCTGATCCGCCCAACGCACGTTTCGTCTGTTCATGATTGCTCCGTTCTGTGTTCTGAGCTTCCGCTTGGCCCTTGTCGTGGATCCACCCTGGATCGACGGCACGCCTCAGTCGTGCATGCGGCGGCGGCAGGCTGCGATGACCGAGGGCGATGCCGCCTCGCGCGCCGAGAGCGGACTCCGGTTGGGACGCCGCCGACATTTAGTGTATACACTCGACGTGAGTCCATCCGCGTCCCCGAGCCAGGTCGCCGTCCGAGCTTCGTCTCTGTCCCGCTCGTTTGGGGATCTCGTCGTCGTCGATGGCGTCGACCTGACGGTTGGGCGAGGGGAGGCGTTCTCGCTGCTGGGGCCCAACGGCGCGGGGAAGACCACCACCATCAGGATGTTGTGCTGTCTCCTCCGGCCAACCGGCGGCGCCGCCGAGGTCATGGGCCATGACGTCGTGAGTGACCCGCTCTCGGTGAAGAGCGTGATCAACATCTCCCCTCAGGAGACCGCCGTGGCGGAGCACCTCAACGCCTGGGAGAACCTGAGCCTCATCGCGGGCCTGCACGGCATCGACCGGGTGAAGGCGCGGTCGGGGGAGCTGCTCGAGATGATGGGCCTGACCGAGAGGGCGAGAGACCGGGTGAAGAAGTACTCGGGGGGGATGAAGCGCAGGCTCAGCATTGCCATGGCCCTCATCTCCGACCCGGAGGTGTTGTTCCTCGACGAGCCCACGCTCGGCCTCGACCCCCAGTCGAGGAGGGCGATCTGGGAGCATGTCGAGGCGCTCAGGGGCGAGAAAACGGTATTGTTGACCACCCACTACCTCGAGGAGGCCGATGCGCTGGCGGACCGGATCGCCGTCATGGACAAAGGCGGGATCATCGCATTGGGGACCGCCGATGAGCTGAAGGAGAGCGTCATCGGCGAGCCGGTCATGGTGGTCGAGGCCCCGGACTTGGACGACGGGGCCTTCGAGGCCCTGCGGCGGCTCTACCCCGAGACGCGCAGGACCGAGGCCGGGGTCGAGATCGAGGCGAGAGAGGCGAGCGTCTACGACATCGCAGATGTCCTGCGACCGAGGGGGATCGCGGTCCAGTCAACCCACCGGAAGCAGGTCACGTTGGACGATGTATTCCTGCATCTCACCGGGGAGCGGCTGAGAGAATGAGATTCGCCGCCCTGGCGAGGAGGAACTTCCTGGAGTTGTGGCGCGACCTCCTGTCGCTGAGCCTCAACGTCGCGTTGCCTCTCGCCTTGCTCGTGGTCTTCCAGGTGTTCGCCCAATTCGACGACTTTTTCCGGCCGGCCGCTCTGACGCCGGGGATCGTCCTCTTCGGGCTCGTGATGCTGATGTTCAGCACGGCCATGACGCTGGCCCGAGACCGGGAGACCGCCCTCTTCTCACGGCTGCTCACCGCTCCCCTCCGATCCAACGACTTCGTTGCGGCCTACTCCCTGCCCTACTTGCCCGCGGCGATCATCCAAGCCGCCGCGATCTTCGGCGTCGGGACGCTCCTCGGGTTGGAGATCAAGGGGAACGCCGGCCTGGTCGCGCTCGTCCTGTTGACGACGGCGGTGCTGTACATCGGGTTGGGGATGCTGGCGGGCGCCGTCTTCTCCCACAAGACGGTCCCGTTCGCCTACACCGCTGTTCTCCTCCTGACCATCTTCGGAGGCGCCTGGATGGACCTTGACGCGGTGGGCGGGGTGTTGCGGGCTGTGGGCGACCTTCTTCCGTTCGCCCGCGCCTTGGACGCGGCGAGGGACGTCATCGTCGACGGCGCGGGTTTCGCGGCCATCGCCGCCGACTTCTACTGGGTGGTCGGCTACACCGTCCTCGTCGGTGCCCTGGCCGTCTTCGTCTTCCGCCGCCGCATGCGCGACTAGTGGTCCGTTGCTACGTATGGCGAACTGGGTCGGGGATGGTGATGCGCCTGATGGCCGCCCCTTCACGCCGCCGGCTGTGTGGTTCAATGGCGGGTTGGACCCTCCCTGTTTGACGAGCTGCTGCGTGGTCTCGAGGCCGGCGCCCGAGTTGGCGCCGGTGACGATGAACACCTTGCCGGTCAGGTCATTCGAGAGGGTGGCCTGGTCCGCCCGCCGGACGTTTCTGCGTCTCATGCCGATTCTCAATGCACAGATCACGGCATAGGCGAATCTGGAGCATTAGGGAACCGGGTTGATGACGAGGTTGGGGTTGGTTCGCACCCGGGGGCGCTTCTCGAGCACGGCCGCGGCCAGCTTGTCGAAGGCTTCCTCCGCCTCCGACCCGGCCGCGGCGACCACCGCAGGCTCGCCCTCGTCGGCGCCGCGGCCCATGTCGGGGAGCAGCGGTATCTGCGCCATCAAGTCGACGCCCAACTCCACGGACAGGGCCTTCCCGCCCCCGGCCCCGAACAGCTCGTATCGCTTCCCGTCGTCGCCGACGAACCAGGACATGTTCTCGACGATCCCGATCACCTCCTGGTCCACCTCGGCGGCCATCAACGCCGCCCGCCTCGCCACCCTCTGGGCGGTCGGCTGGGGCGTGGTGACCACCAAGACCTGCGCCCGCGGCAGGAACTGGGCCATGGAGATGGCGATGTCGCCGGTCCCCGGCGGCATGTCGACGATCAGGAAGTCGAGGTCGTCCCAGAAGACGTCTTTGAGGAACTGCTCGACGGCGCGATGCAGCATCGGGCCGCGCCAGATCACAGCCTTGTCGTCGCCGACGAAGTAGTCCATCGACATGACCTTCACGCCGTGGGCCGCGGGGGGGATGATCGAGTCGCCGATCAGGGCGGGGGACTCGGCGATCCCCATCATCGACGGGATCGAGAAACCCCAGATGTCCCCGTCGAGGATCCCCGCCTTCTTGCCCGCCCGGCGGAGGGCCACCCCCAGGTTGGCGGCGACCGACGACTTGCCCACCCCGCCTTTCCCCGACGACACCGCGATCGTGCGCGTCGGGCACCCCGGCTCGCCGACGGCGGGGCCGGACGATTCGACGATGTCCCGCATCCAGGCGGCAGCCGTCTCCTCTCCCATCACCTCGACCTTGATGTCGGCGGCGTCGCCGAAGGGGGCGAGCGCCTCCTCGACCCGCTCGCTCAGCGCCGCCCGACCGTCGGGGCTCGGCAGCGCCAGCTCCAGCTTCACCTTGCCGCCGAGCTTCTTCCGAGCCGCCTTCAGCAGGCCGAGGTCGCCGAGGGCCCTCCCGGCGAACAGCGGCGACTCGACGGAGGCGACAGCTTCGTAGACCTGATCTTGGGAGACCATGAGCACCCCCGTGGGCGGTGGTTGGAGGGGGGCGGGAACTATAGTTGTCTCAGGCGACGCCAAACCGATGGACACTGAGACCTTCGACAGCCGCATCTCCGATTTGACGCAGGCGCTCGGCGACCCGACCCGCCGGGCGGTGTACATCGCCGTGAGGGAGTCCGCCGAGCCGTTCACCGCCTCGAAGATCGCCGAGCTGTTCGACATCCACCGCAACGTCGCCCGACATCATCTCGATCGCCTGGCCGCCGACGGGTACCTCCGGGTGTGCAGCGACCGGCCCGCCGGCGAGCCGGGGGCGGGCCGCCCGGCCAAGCGATACGAGGCGACGGCCAAGGACGTCAGCGTGCACTTCGCCCCTCGGCGCTTCGAGACTCTCACGGGCCTGCTTCTTGAGGTGCTGGAGGAGTTGGCGCCGGAGAACGTAGCCGAGGTCGCCGAGCGGGTCGGCAGGGAGTGCGGCCAGAGGCTGGCGGCCGAGATCGGCGCTCCCGACGACCCCGGCTACGGCGAGGCGGTACGGGCCGTCGCCCGCGCCATGACCGGGTTGGGTTTCTCCGTCGACCCCGACGTGGCGGGCCAACGCCTGCTCACCTCCCACTGCCCTTTCGGCGAGACCGCCGCCTCACACCCCGAGGTTGTCTGCTCCCTCGACCGCGGGATCGTCGCCGGGATGTTCGGCGCCCTCTCGTTCCGCTGCGACCCGGTGGTGATCCCCCACTCGGCGCTCGACGGCGACTGCGTCACCGAGGTCCCGGTCACACTCGGCTGATGCGTGTGCAGTTTCGCGGCTCTCGTCGGTACTACTGCACACGCTCAAAGATGCGTGTGCAACAACCCAGCTCAGAGCCGCAATACTGCACACGCTCAGGCGGCGGGGTAGGATCAGCCGCCCCCGCAACCGAGAAGAGGCCAGAATGTCAAACGACCCGTTTGGGGCGCGCGCCGCGCTGAACACCGCCCTCGGCGAGCGCGAGATCGCCCGACTCGACGCCCTCGAAGGCGCCGAGAACCTCCCCTACTCGATCAAGGTCCTCCTCGAGTCCGCCCTCCGCAACCTCGACGGCGGCGCCGTCGCCGAGGAGGACGTGCTTGCGATCGCCGCCTACGACGCAAGCGCCGTCGAGGAGCGGGAGATCCCCTTCATCCCGGGCCGCGTCGTCCTCCAAGACTTCACCGGCGTCCCCGCCGTCGTCGACCTCGCCGCCATGCGCTCGGCCATCGTCCGCATGACGGGCGACGAGGCCTCCGCCCAAAAGGTCAACCCGCTCATCCCCGCCGACCTGGTCATCGACCACTCCGTCCAGGTCGACGCCTTTGCCAGGCCGGACGCCCTTCTCATCAACTCCCGCAAGGAGTTCGAGCGCAACAGGGAGCGCTACGAGTTCCTCAAGTGGGGCCAGTCGGCGTTCGCCAACTTCAGGGTGACCCCGCCCGCCACCGGTATCGTCCACCAAGTCAACCTCGAGTACCTGGCCAAGGTGGTCTGGGACGACGGCGGCCGCCTCTATCCCGACAGCCTCGTCGGCGCCGACTCGCACACCACGATGATCAACGGGCTAGGCGTGGTCGGCTGGGGCGTGGGTGGCATCGAGGCCGAGGCCGCCATGGTCGGCCAGCCCATCTACATGCTGCTCCCCGAGGTCGTCGCTCTCCGTCTCGTCGGCAAGCTCCCCGACGGGGCGACCGCCACCGACCTGGTCCTCCGGGTGACGGAGAAGCTCCGCAGCCACGGCGTGGTCGGCAAGTTCGTCGAGTTCGGGGGTCCCGGCTTGGACGACATGAGCGTCGCCACCAGGGCGACCATCGCCAACATGGCGCCCGAGTACGGGGCCACCGTGGGCTTCTTCCCGGTGGACGACATGACCTTGGAGTACCTGCGCCTCACCGGGCGCGACGAGAAGCTGATCTCCGCAGTCGAGACCTACTACAAGGCCCAGGGGATGTGGCGCGACGACTCCCGCGACATCACCTACAGCGCCGACCTCGAGCTGGACATGTCCACCGTCGAGCCGTCGCTCGCCGGCCCAAAGCGCCCCCAAGACCGCATCCCGCTGACGGCCATGAGAGAGCGGTGGCGCGCCGACCTCGCCGACGCGTTCGGCGAGAGCGGGGCCGACGGGGCCGCCGTCGCCGTCGAGCACGACGGTGAGGCCTTCGACCTCAGCGACGGTCATGTGGTCGTCGCCGCCATCACATCGTGCACCAACACGTCGAACCCCGAGGTGATGGTCGCCGCCGGCTTGGTCGCCAAGAAGGCGCGGGCCCTGGGTCTCCGGCGCAAGCCCTGGGTGAAGAGCTCGCTTGCCCCCGGCTCCAAGGTCGTCACCGAGTACCTCAACGAGTCCGGGTTGATGGGCGACCTCGACGCCCTCGGCTTCGGCGTGGTCGGCTACGGCTGCACCACCTGCATCGGCAACTCCGGCCCGCTCCCGGCCCCCGTCTCCGAGGCTGTCCGCGCCCACGACTTGGTCACCGCCTCGGTGCTCTCGGGCAACCGCAACTTCGAGGGCCGCATCTCGCCCGACGTCAGGGCCAACTACCTGGCGTCGCCCCCGCTGGTGGTGGCCTACGCCCTCGCCGGGAGCGTCGATTGGGACCCGGTCAACGATCCGATAGGCCGCGGCCTCGACGGCGCCGACATCTTCCTGAGCGACATCTGGCCCGGTCAGGCCGAGATCGACGAGATAGTCGGCGAGAGCGTGAACAGGCGCCAGTTCGTCGACAAGTACTCCGACGTGTTCAGCGGCGCCGACGAGTGGCGGGACATCGCCACCGTCGAGTCCGACCTGTACGAGTGGGACGAGACATCCACCTACGTCCAAGAGCCCCCATTCTTCAGGGGTCTCACGCCCGAGCCGCGCCCGATCGAGCCGATCGAGGGGGCCCGCGTCCTCGCCAAGCTCGGCGACTCCGTCACGACCGACCACATCAGCCCGGCGGGCTCGATCGCGCCGACCTCCCCGGCGGGCCGCTACCTGATCGCCGAGGGAGTGCAGCCCGCCATGTTCAACTCCTACGGCTCTCGTCGCGGCAACGACCGGGTCATGACCCGGGGGACCTTCGCCAACGTCAGGGTCCGCAACGCCCTCGCCCCGGGGACCGAGGGCGGTTGGACCACTGACTTCCTCGACGGCGAGGTGAAGTCGATCTACGACGCGGCGATGCACTACAAGAGCGAGGGGGCGCCCCTTGTCGTCCTCGGCGGCGCCGACTACGGCATGGGCTCGTCTCGGGACTGGGCCGCCAAGGGAGCGTTCCTCCTCGGCGTCAGGGCCGTGATCGCCAAGTCCTTCGAGCGCATCCACCGCTCCAACCTGGTGATGATGGGCGTCCTACCCCTCGTGTTCGACGACGGCGAGGACTGCACCTCCCTGGGCCTCGACGGGACCGAGCTGTTCGACATCGCGGTCGACGACGATCTTGCGCCGCGCCAGAAGGCGGTGGTGAGGGCGGTCAGGGGCGACGGCCCCGCTGTCGAGTTCAAGGTCGTCGTGAGGGTGGACACGCCGATCGAGGTCGAGTACCTGCGCAACGGCGGCATCCTCCACTATGTGTTGCGGAGGATGGCGTTTGAGTGAGCGCCGGCGAGGCTCGCGGAAGGCGGCCGGGTCCCGGCCCCGTCCCCGGCGGGCCCTCAAGCTGACCGCGATCTTCGTCGTGGTTGTGCTCGCCGGCCTCATCGTCGGCCGGGCCCTCGACAACGCGACAACCGACGGCGACGACCCTCCCGCGACGGCGGCTGTCGGGGCGGCCGCGCCCGATTTCACAGTAGAGTTGATCAACGGGGGAGCGTTCACTCTCTCCGAGCAGCTTGAAGCCGACGACCGGCCCATCGTGGTGAATCTGTGGGCCTCGTGGTGTGAGCCTTGTCGGGCGGAGACGCCCGACATCTCGGCGTTCGCCGAGGCCAACCCCCAGGTGAAGGTGATCGGGGTGGCGGTGAGCGACACCGAGGAGACGGCTCGGCTGTTCGCTGAGGAGTTCGCCCCGTCCTACGACTTGGCCGTGGGCAACTGGGCTTTTGAGGCCGCCTACCCCAATCTCGGCCTGCCCGCCACCTTCGTCATCGGGGCCGACGGAGTCGTCGATGAGGTTTGGCACGGCGTCGTGAGCGTCGCCGTGTTGGAGGACCTCACCTGAGGGCGGCGGGCCGCGCCGCACGCCGGTCAGGGACCCGGGTCACTCGTCGCCCCGCTCCGCGGTCACGGCGACGTACCTCAGGTTGGGCCCGGCGGTCATCTCGGCCCAGACCACGAGACGTAGCCGCGCCGAGTACTTCGGCTCGCATGTGGTGAGGGTCAGCCAACCCCCGGGCCGGGGGTCGGTCACCCACAAGGCGTTGGGCTCGACGATCTTGATCTCCCTGACCGTGTAGGTGTGGGCGCCGATCGCCGACTCGACCTCAACGACGTCGCCCTCCTCGAGGAGGTCGAGGTCGTGGAACGGGCGGCCGTGCATGGTCCGATGGCCGGAGAGCACCGAGTTGCCCGGCTGGCCGGGCAGCGGGGTTCCGCTCATGTGCCCCGGCCCTTTCGTGAGCACGTCCATGTCGATCCCCGCGAACAACACCCGGTCGATCCCGATCTTGGGGATCCTGATGAAGGCGAACGCCGCCCCGGCCTCTGGCTCGGGCTCGGGGTGCCACTTCACGGGGCCGCCGTCGGCGCCGACGCCTTCGATCGTCTCGGGCTCGGGGAGGTCGCGCCGGGCCTCGGCGAGGGCCGTCTCGAGGTCGCTCCTCGCCTCCTCCTGCACCCCGGCGTTGACCAGGTCGGTGCCGTAGATCTGCCAACCGAGGTAGCCGAACACGAAGACACCGCTCCAGATCAGCGTCCAACCGAGGATCTGGACCTTGCGGGTCATGTGCGCCCTGTCACGACCCGGCCCATTCCGGGCCTCGCTTCTCCAAGAACGCCTTGACCCCCTCGACTGAGTCGTCGGTCAGGGCGACCTCGGTGAGACCGCCCTGGAGCCGGTCCAACGCCGTGTCGAGGGCGGCGTCGGCCATCCCGTAGAAGGAGTCCTTGCCCAACATCAGGGTCGCCGGGCTGAGGGCGAGGAAGGCGCCGACGGTCTCGTCGACCGCCGCGTCGAGGTCTTCCCTGGCGACCACGCGGCTCACGGCGCCGAGGCGCTGCGCCTCTCGCGGGTCGATGACCCGGCCGGTGAGCATCAGCTCCAGCGCCGCCTTGCGGGGCATCACCCGAGCCAGGATCGCCGAGATCATCATCGGCCACAGGCCCGCCTTGACCTCCGTCGTCCCGAGTTTGGCGTCGTCGACGCAGATGGTGACGTCACAGGCGACGGCCAGGCCGAAGCCCCCGGCGAGGGCGTGGCCGTTCACCCGGGCCACGGTGGGCTTGCCGCCCCGGAGCATCATCTTGAGCAACTCGGCCAGCTCGCCCCTGGCCCGATGGAGGCCGATCGGGTCGTCGGCGAACGAGCCGGAGAGGTCTCCCCCGGCCGAGAAGGCGCGGTCCCCGGCGCCGGTGTAGACGATCACCCGAACCTCGCGGTCGTCGATCGCCCTGCAGGTGGCGGCGGCCAGCTCGGCCATCGTCTCCGTCGACATCGGGTTGCGCCGCTCCGGGTCGTCGATGGTGATCGTCGCCCTGCCGCCCCCCGCTTCAAATTGAACGCCCATTTGCGCTCCTTCCGTCCCCCCGCCTCTGATAGCGTCGAGTCCCATGTTATGGCTCGCGATCGTCCTCTTGACCTCACTGGCGATCGCGATGTCGCGCGGGGGGCGCTTCACCCACCTCGGCGACATCGAGTTGAAGGCGTGGTGGCTCCTTGTTGTCTCGTTCGGGCTTCAGGCCGGCGCCCGATGGGCGCCGGCCGCCCAAGCATGGGAGTCGGCGGGCTTGACGATGATCTTGACGTCGTTCGCGCTTCTCATGGCGATGGCGCTCGTCAATCGCTCCAAGCCGGGCATGCGGCTGGCCGGGCTCGGCGTTCTGGCCAACTTCGCCGTCATCGCCGCCAACGGTGGCATGCCCGTGCTGGCGGGCGCCGCCGAGGTCGCCAGCGGCTTCGCGGTGAACGACTTCGATTTGTCGGTGTCGTTCACACATGTGCTCCTCGACGAGACCTCGCGCCTCACCTTCTTCGCCGACGTCATCCCTCTCCGCATCGCCGGATTCGGGGAGGTGATCAGCTTCGGCGACGTCTTCTTAGCTATCGGCCTCGGCGTGTTCTTGGAGCATGAGTTGCGCAGGCCCCGGCGCTGGTTCCGACACGGGGTCAGCGCCGTCCCGGGCTCGGCGGCGAGACAACGCTGAAGCGACGGGAGCCACTCTCGATGCGCAGACTACGGAATAGGCGAATCTGGAGCATTGGGAAACCGGATGGGGGGTCTACATGGGGGACGCGCCGCTCGCCCCCGGCCCGGTCGCTCCCGGGCTCGCCGCCCGCGTCGGCGTCAGGATGCCGCGCCCCTTCAGCAGGCGGCGCAACGACTCGACGACGTCGGGGTCGTACTCGTAGGCGCTCTCGGCGTGCAGGGCCTCGAGCGACTGCAGCGGCGACATCCGGTCCTTGTGGACGCACCAGTCGTAGGCCGCGGCGACCTTGACTATGCGCGACACGGGGGAGAGGTCGGGGTCTTTCTCCTCGTCGCCGGGTTTGCGGTGCGGCTCGTACTGCCGCCTGACGTCGGCGGCTACTTTGTCGAGGTAGGGCGACTCGGAGAGCATCTCCGCGCTCCACCTGGCGATGTCGTCGTTGGAGTAACCCATCTCGATGACTACCGGCTCGTTGAGGCTGACGCGGCCGATGTCGTGCATGAGGCCGGCGAACTCGACCTTCTCGACTTCGGCCGGCCCCAGCCCCATCTCCTTGGCGATGGCAACGGCGAGGTCGGTGGTGCGCTCGGAGTGCCCTTTCACGGCGTGCCCGCAGACCTCGGGGATCCGCCCCAATGCCCGGATGGTCTGCTTGTAGGTCGTCTTCGTCTTTTGGAGCCGACCGAAGGCGGAGTGCGCGAACGCGTAGAGAAGCACCGCGATCGGCAGGGCCCACCAGCTCAGCGGCTCGAACAGCTCGCCGAAGAGCGCCCCGGTCAGGGCCAGGCCGACGAACACGTTGAGGTCTTTGAGCAGCGACCGGGCTAGGAACGAGGGGGACAGCTCCCTCGGGCCGATCACCAGCGCCGCCCTGATCGTCATCTCGACGATCAGCCACGCGGCGAACCCGAGGAAGAAGGGGAGGAGGTCCTCCCACCCTCCGGTGAGCTCGGTGAAGGGGCCGACCCGCAACGCCGAGTAGACGACGGCGTAGGCCACATAGCCGCCGAGCCGCCTGGCGAACAACGGGAGCAGCTTGTCGTAGGTCTCGCCTTGGGCGAAGTGGATCAGCCAGGCCGCGACGAGGCCGAAGCCGTAGGCGGCCAGGGTCGCGGCGAGATCGACTCCCGAGCGGCCCGAGAAGACGAAGGGGATCGCCGCGGCGACGGCGATCCCGGTGGTGAACCTGTTGCCCGGGTCGGACGTGGCGACCCCGACCATCGAGCCGATCGCCAACCCCGCCGCGGCCAACGCCAACGCCGAGGGGGAGACTGCGGCCCGGGTTGCGGCGCCCACGCCGACGGACGCCGTCATTACCGGGAACGCCAAGGAGATGGCCGTCTTCTTGAGCATGGACCGGTCTATCTCAAGCATTGTTCGGCCAGTCGTGACGCAACGTCCTGGGGTCTTCGGCGAGTCGGCGGGCCATCTGGTCGTTGGTCACATGGGGCGCGCCCCATGTGCGCCTCGTCTTTCCCAGCGCCCTCACAAACGCCTCGACGACCTCGGGGTGAAACTGCGAGCCGGAGTTGGACTCGAGCTCGCTGATGGCGTACTTCTGCGCCATGGCCATGCGGTATGAGCGCGCCGAGGTCATGGCGTCGAAGGCGTCGGCGACCGAGATGATGCACGCTTCGATGCACGGCTCCTGACCCGGGACGTGACCGGAGCCGCCGTACCCGCCGCCGTCGAAACGGCTGTGGTGGGCCGACGCGATCCTCACCATGGGCTCGAGGAAGTCGACCTTGTCGAGGATGACCTCGACCACCGAAGCGTGTTTCTTCATTATCTCGAACTCCTCGTCGGTGAGGCGGCCCCGCTTCCTGATGATCTCGGTGGGGACGGCGAGCTTGCCCAAGTCGTGGACCAGGGCGGCCCACGTCACGGTCTCCTGCTGGGTCCCGCTGAAGCGCATCTCCTCGCAGATCATCTGGGAGAAGAAGGCGACGCGCTCGGTGTGCCCCCTGGTGTACATGTCTTTGGCCTCGAGGGTCTTGATGAAGCCGCGGAGGGCGGCCCGGTGCGACTCGCGGAGCTGGGAGTAGGCGTAGAGCGACATATGCCCGATGGCGTAGACGGCGACGCTCAACATGAGCACGACAGGCGGTTTCCCGGCCACCAGGTAGGCGGCGCCGATGAGGCCGCCGAGCACCCCCATCAGGATCTGCCCTCCGATGAGCATGCCCATCTGCGACCAGGGCTGGAGGAGGGTGGTGCGGTAGACGTACTTCACGGCCCTGCGCACCATCACGGTGTTGAGGGTCACGAACACAATGGCGGCGAGGATGGAGGCGGCGGCCGCTCTAGGGAAGATGCCGCGGTCGGCCGCCCCGACCAGGCCCAGGTTGATGTCGAGGAGGAGGCCTGCGGCCGCGGCGGAGACGACAAGCTGGCCGAAGTTGGCCATCGGCTGGAACCAGCGCTTTTCCTTGAAGTCGTCGGGCACGAATGCGCTGACCGCTGCCATCAGGGCCATGGCGAACATTGCGCTCGACCCGGGCTCGATCGCGAAGATCACCCCGGCGGTCATCACCACCATGATCGACGACGACTGAAACAAGCGGTCGTTGACCTCGACTGTGGACAGCTCGAGCACGACGTAGAGGCCGGCGAACAGGCCCCACAACCTCCAGTCGGGAGGGTCGGAGAGGAACCAGGCGCCGACCAGGGCGGCGACGCCCGCGGTGAAGTAGGGGATGGCGATTTTCAGCCTGCGCTTGATCGCCGGGTGCATTGGGCGGAACTTCTTGGGCACCGGGTTGTTGAACGTGAACTTGAGAGTGGTCATCAGCTTCTTCATTTGAACCTCCAGGCGACATGATGGTCGATCACGGTGCTGAGTCGACGCCTTTCCTCAACCGATCCGCGACGACATGAATGGGTCTTGGTCGAAGCCGCGCCGGCAGCCGCGGTCGGCGGCCGTCCTCGGCGCCGCCTCGAGTGGTCGAACTGGACGGGTCATCCTCTCTGCGCGCTCACCTTCGAAAGTCTCACTGCACCGGTTTGGTGGTCGGTGACAACACTCCGCTCCGCTGGCTGGTGGCGCTCAAGCGTTGTCAAGACCGGAAGCGGCGTCGGCTCACTCCTTTCCCCGGCTGACCCGGGGGAGGCTTCACATGTCAACATGTTCCCCGACTCGGCCGTCGAGCGACTCGACAGGCGGTCAGGCGACTTACTGCCCCGCAGCTCTCCAACAACTCCCAGCATAAATAGCCTAGCGCGGCGCGGCGCGACCGACAAGGGGGAAGTCGGCCGGACGGCGCGCCGCCGCCGGCGGCCGCCTACCCTGGGGAGATGAACGTCGCCGTGCTGCAGGAGAAGGTGAGCCGCCTCGATGGGGTTGAGGCTGTCCGGGTGGTGGCGGAGGGCGACGACAGCGTCGACGAGATCCACCTGTTGGCGAGACGGACCAAGCCGCCGAAGCAGTTGGTCAGAGACGTCCAGACGCTGAGCCAGGTCCTCTTCGGGTTCCCTATCGACCGCCGCGTCGTGTCCGTCGTGCAACTCGCCGACGGCGACGCCGACCTGACGGCGCGCCCCGAGCTGGTCGACGTCGCCGAGACCGTCGGGCCGGCGACGACCGAGGTGAAGGTGACGCTCAGGTGGCGCGACGACTTCCTGCGCGGCGCGATGAAGGGGGCGACCACGATGATCACGAGGCCGAGGCAAGTCGCCCAGGCGGCCATCGACGCCGTCTCCTCCGGCCTCGACGAGGAGGCGGCGGTCGACCTGGCCTCCATAGACGTTGTAGAGCTGGGCGGCCACATGGTCGCCGTCGCCCAGGTGATCCTGGTCACCGAGGGCGGCGAGCGCCGCCTTGTCGGGTCGGCGTTTGCGGACGAAGACGAGACCAAGGCGATAGTAAGAGCCGTACTCGACTCGCTCAACCGGTTCCTCCCCGGCCTGCTGCTCTGAGCCGGGGGAGGGGCGCGTCAGGCCAAGTCCGACATCACCTGCTGGATCGCGTCCGGGCTGAGGTCGGCGGCCGAGCCGATCGAGTAGAAGCCGACCCGCTGAACGCGGTCGCCGTACTTCTCCTTGATCGCCTCGCCCAGCCGGTCGATCGGCGCGGCGACGCCCGCCTCGAGAACGGCCTCGTCGGGCACGGCGTCGGCCATGTCGGCCCACTCACCGCGGATCGACATGGCGTGCAGCCTGTCGCCGAAATCCCACCCGCTCGCTTCCAAGACGGGCCGGTATGAGGGAGTCGAGGCGTAGAACGAGATCTGCTGCCGGACCGGCGTCATCGCCTGCTCGACGTCGGAGTCGGTCTCGCCCGTCATCACGAAGATCGTCGTCGCCCTCTCCACGTCGTCGAGTGTGCGACCGGCGCTCTCGGCGCCCTTCTTGATGTTGGGGAGCGCCACCTCGTCGAGGTAAGCGACGGTGTGCAAGGGGTGAACATGGAACCCGTCGCACACCTCTCCGGCCAGTGCGCTCAGACGGGGCCCGACGCCTGCGATGTAGACGGGGATGTCGGGGCGCGGGATGGGCCCCGGGTCGAAGAACGGGGTCATCAGGGAGAGCTCGTAGAACTCGCCCTTGTGTCGCAGCGGCGACGAGTCCTGCCAGGCGCCCCAGACGGCGCGCAGAGACAGGATGTAGTCGCGGAGCCGGTCGACGGGCCTTCCCCACTCGGCGGAGAACCGTCGGGTGATGTGCGCCCTGACCTGCGTGCCCAGGCCGAGCATGAACTTGCCTCGCGACAGCCGAGCCAGGTCCCACGCCGTCATGGCGGTCACCATCGGCGACCGAGCGAAGGCCACCGCGATCGAGGTCCCGATCTCCAACTCGGGCGCCGCCTGCGACGCGAAGGCGAGGGGGAGGAACGGGTCGTGCTGGGTCTCGGCGCTGAAGAACCCGTCGTATCCGGCGTTGACGGCGGCCTCGGCGGCCTCGGCGGCCCGCTCGGGCGGCGACGGGGGGAAGTAGTAGTCGAGCTTCACGGGCGCCAGTTAAGCACTTCAGCGGTTAGGCTTGCGGCCGTGAAGAAGCTGGCGAAGATCCTCGCGCCCCTGGTTGTGGGGGCCGTCCTGGTGTGGGTGATGCGCGACCGCTTCGTGTCGATCGCCGCGTCACAAGACCCGGAGCTGCCTGTCTTCCGCACTCCGGCCGGCGCCCCGGTCGAGGCCGTGAGCGGGATCGGTCCCGTGTACAGCCGCCGTCTGGCGCAGGCGGGCATCGAAGACGTCACGGCGTTGGCGAACGCGTCGCTGGACACGGTCGCCGAGGCGGCGGGGGTGAGCGTCGGCAGGGCCCGCTCCTGGGTGGCCAGGGCCCGCATCGACCTCCTGACCCGCTAACCCACCC